>Ga0255353_1000097_pt1 | contig 53213 bp, 43 predicted proteins | sample HBST25metaG_FD_189941 | JGI IMG/M metagenome (GOLD analysis project Ga0255353, IMG submission 189941) | Peat soil microbial communities from Stordalen Mire, Sweden - H.B.S.T25 | ecosystem: Environmental > Terrestrial > Soil > Wetlands > Peat | place: Sweden: Norrbotten County, Stordalen Mire...
CCGCCCCAGCGCCCCACCACCGCCGAGGCCGGACCGCCATGCACCTCCACAATCAGGGGGTACTTTTTGCTCGGATCGTAGTGCAGGGGCAGCAGCAGCCAGCCCTGCACATTGAAGTTGCCGCTCTTCCAGGCCAGCGAGACCGATTTGCCCCAACCCGGCTCCACGCCTTCGTTCCGGTGCGACAGTTGCGTTACGCCGTCCAGCCCCGTGGCTTTCGATGCGCCAGGCTTGGCCGCGAAAATCTCCATCGGGTGGTCGAAGGTACTGGCGTGGAAGACGAACAGCGAGTGGCCGGCCGTCGCGGAAAGGCTCAGCTCCATCCTTCCGTCGCCCACGCTGCCAGGAATGCTGAAAACCGGCGGCGCGAAGCTGGTGGCCACGCTCTGGCTGCTCCGGTCGCCTTGCAGCCGGAAGCGCACCAGTTGGGTATTTCCGCCCGCCAACTCACTCATATAGATGTGCTCGTCGCCGTCCCACTCGATCCAGGCCGGGGAACTTGGCCGCTGCGGGGTCAGATCGACCGGCTGCCCACCTGTTGTGGCGACAATCCATACATCGCCGCCGGTCGAGCCTTGGTCGCTCATCAGCCCACCGATGAAGGCGATGGCCTTCCCGTCCGGTGACCAGCGCGGCACCGCGATCTGCAATCCGTGCAGCGCTCCGGAGACTTCCGCGGGGGCCAGGATGGCAGTGGGGCTTTGGCCGAACGCCTGGGTATAGAGCTTGGCCACCCACCAGTTGTTTTCTCCCGGCGGATCGGCGGCTACGTAGGCCAGGCCTTTGGAATCGGGCCGCCAGTCGAACTCGTAGACGTGCAGGTTGGCCGGCGTCACCAGTGTGGGAGCGGCAGGTTTGGGCGCATCTACAGCGGCCACGGCCACCCGCTCAATCTCCACGCCGTCCTCTCCGATGACTCCGGCCGGCGGCTTCATCGCTGCCAGTGCGCCCGCGGGCCGCGATGCACCCTCCACATAGAGGAAAGCCACCCGGCTTCCATCCGGCGAAAACGCCGGCGCTTCTTCGTAGCCCTTCAGTTCAGTCAGCCGTTGCGCCGCGCTGCCGTCCAGGTGTGAAAGGTAAAGGTCGCTCTGCCCGCCCTTGGCGCAGTCGGAGAAAAAGGCCAGAGCATGGGAGTCGGGCGCCCACAAGATTTCGCCCTCGCGGCAGTGTTGGTCCGCTTTGGGCGCAGCCGTCACCCGCTCGCTCCTTTTCAAATCGTCCGTGGGCGCAAGGCGAATCTCCGCGCCATCCTGGGTCCACTCGATCCACGCCAGCCGCTTCCCATCCGGAGATACCGCAACCTGGCCAAAGGAGTGCCCCCGGTTCAATCCCTTCAGAACTTCTTCGACGTGCGCGCGCTCCTGCTGCTGCGCCGGGGTTCCTGGTGCCGCGGCGGCCAAAAGAGGGGCGGGGCCACCCAGTAGCAATGCTGTGCTGACGGCCAATGCGTTGCAAAGGAAGGTGCGAAGCGCGAGGCATGACATAGGAAAATGCTATCAGGCAAAATGAACCAGAGCGCACATCAGGCTGGGAAGCCAAACCCGGTTTGCCAGGGTTACGGCCAAGGCCCAACTCTGCTATGGTCGCTCAAAACAGCACACAGAGGCCCCCATTCGGGCCACGAATGAGGCAAGCCATGCCATGTGATCCAGACGAGTTACGACACGTTCCCCTTTTCGAGCTTCTCGACGACGATGAAGCACACGTCCTGGCGGCGCAGATTCAGATCCAGCGGTTTGCGCCCCGCCAGCGCATCTTCAAGACCGGCGACCCTGCCGAACACGGTTACGTGGTGATGTCGGGCAGGGCGCGCGTGTTTACCATCGACGACCAGCAGCAGGAGGTGCTGGTGGACGAGCCCACCCACGGGGTCTTTTTCGGCTTTGCATCCATGCTGCAGCGGACCGCTCACCAGACCACGGCCATGGCCCTTGAGGAAACGGTTTGCCTGGAGGTGGGCCGCGACGATATTGCCGAGTTGGTGGCCCGCAGGCCGGATGCGGGCATGGACATGCTCACCGTGCTCGCGCGCCAGTTCCACGCATCCCAGAAGCTGGTGCAAACCCGCGTCAGTCGCAACCCCAACGAAGTGATCGAGGAGCATTCCAACTTCGGCCAGCGCCTCGCGGATTCCGTGGCGCGCTTCGGTGGCTCGTGGACCTTCATCATCCTTTTCGGAATCGTCCTGGTGACTTACTCCGGCGTGAATACGGCGCTGCACAACCGGGCCTGGGACCCCTACCCGTTCATTCTTCTGAATCTCTTCCTCTCCATGCTGGCTGCCATTCAGGCTCCGGTGATCATGATGAGCCAGAACCGCCAGGACGTGAAAGACCGCGTGCGCAGCGAACTGGACTTCGATGTGAACTTGCGCGCGGAAACAGAAATTCAAGCGCTCTCCCACCGTATGAGCCTGCTTCTGGACAAGATAGAGGATGTGGAGAGCCTGGTGCGGGAATCGTCGCATCTGCAAGCTGAAACCGAGACGCAAAGCAACGCGGCAGAAACAGAGCGCGGATAAACTCGCCCGGTCAGGACTCCTTAGGCTGCCAAACAAATCGATCCGGTGGGAGGCGGTGGATTTAGCCCGCATAAAGCGAGCAAAATCGGCACGGTTTTATCCCTTCCTCGCACCCATTCGTGCTCAGGTATAATCTCTGCAATCCTGCCTGGTAGCCCTGAACTCCGAGTTGAGCTGATTGCTCTGCCCCGAGGGGAGTTGCCTGCGCATGGGTGGAGACCTCACTGGCCGAGGCTTTCGTCAGTCCATCGGATTTGTTCTTCCAGATGGCCTGGACTGCGGCAGTACGTCCTGGAAAAAGAGACCATGGAAAACGAAAAGCGACAGCACCCTCGCTTCGAATGCATCGGGGCCGCGTCCCTTCAAGTACTGGGCGAAACCGATCACCACCCCGGCAAAATCGAGAACCTCAGCGCGCTGGGATGCCTGATCGTGTTGAAGGACCCCCGGCCGATCTCCGTAGATACAAAGGTCGAACTCACGTTTGAGGTCAATCACCTGCCGTTTCGTCAGCAGGCCTACGTGCGCGCGAATCGTGCCGATCGGATGATCGGGTCCCAATTCGCTCCCATGATCCCCAGAAGGCGTCACCAGCTTGACGAGCTTTTGCAGGAACTGGATGAGCGGCAATCCAAAAAAGCGGGCGGACAATCGGTGCGGCCCCACCACACCTCCTGGGTCCGGGACAGCTTGCTTCGTGTGCTTGCCCTGCTCCTTCCCAGGCAAATGGTCCACGCTGCCGTGATGAATCTTGCCAGAGCCGCAGAAATTCGTCCCACCGCGGACGCTTGCAGATAATTACCTGCTGCGGATGCAAACTGGGAATTGGAAGTAAGGGAACAAGGGCCGGTTGCCCCAGGCGCTGGGAGAAGCAAGGACACCCACTGAAGATGGGTGCCCCAGGTGCCTCGCTGTTGGGCACCTTGGGAGAGCACAGACCTCGCCGTTGGAAAGCTCAAAAGACTCACTCCCTGGTCATGGTCCCCTCCCCGCGCACAGGTCAAAAGAAGCGGTTCAGAACGTCGGGGACTTGACCGTTCCGAACCCCCTTCGAGGGGGTACCTCCTGGGGGGCAAATTCACTTTTTCTTCGCTTTTTGTTTTGTAAAGTACTCAAATAAAACATCTTAATATTGCGCATTCGAAAGATTTGCACAGGCAAAACGCTCGGAAAGCACTGTTTTTAGTGCAGAATGAGGCCAAAAACGAGGCGAAATGGCCCCCAAAATGGCTTGGGGGCGCCCTTTTGCCCGCTTTTTAGCAGCCGCTCAATCCGCCGACGCCGCTTTGTGAATCGCCAGCAGCTTCTCCAGCAAAGGCTTCAGCAGCTTCAAATCCAGCGCATTCGCGCCGTCGGATTTGGCGTGGGCCGGGTCGTCGTGCACCTCAAGAAACAGCCCGTCGATCCCAGCGGCCACCGCAGCCCGCGCCAACAGGGGAATGAACTCCGGCTGGCCGCCGCTCACGCCATTGGCTGCCGAAGGCTGCTGCACCGAGTGGGTGCCGTCAAAAACCACCGGCGCCATCCGCCGCATCACCGGCAGCGAGCGGAAATCCACCACCAGAGTGTTATAGCCAAAGCTGGCCCCGCGCTCGGTCAGGAAGACGCGCTCATTGCCCGTGGAGCGCACCTTGTCCACCGGGTAAGTCATGTCCCACGGCGCCACGAACTGCCCCTTTTTGATGTTGACGGCGCGCCCGGTCTTGCCCGCCGCCACCAGCAGGTCGGTCTGGCGGCAGAGGAAGGCCGGAATCTGCAGCACGTCCACCGACTCGGCGGCCACCTCGCAATGCCCGGGCTCATGCACATCGGTCAGCACCGGCAGCCCTGTGTCTTTGGCCAGCCGGCCCAGGATGCGCGTGCCTTCCACCAAGCCGGGGCCGCGGAAGCTCGTCACGCTGGTGCGGTTGGCCTTGTCGTAGCTGGCCTTGAAGATGTAGGGGATGCCCAGGTCGCTGGTAATCCGCTGGATCGCCTCAGCCATCCGGCGCACATGGGCTTCTGACTCGATGACGCAAGGGCCGGCGATCAGAAAAAGACCGCCTCCGCCCACATGGACCGGACCGATTTCAAAGGAGTTGCTCACAACGCCGATTTTATCCTGCGCGGCGATTCCCGCGTGCTTCACCTCTCGCTGTCCAGCATCTGCATCTGCCCCGCGTCGTAGCGCGTTCCCGCCACGGCATCGGCAGGAACCAGCGTTTCGATCTCCGCCAGCTCTTCCGCGCTCAGTTCCACATGGAGCGCGCCCAGGCTTTCGGCCAGTTGCGTTCTGGTGCGCGCACCCACCACCGGCACAATGTAGCTTCCCTTGGCCAGCACCCACGCAATCGCCAACTGCGCCGGCCTCACTCCCTTGGCGTGTGCGATTTCAGCGAGTTTCTTCACCAGGGCCCGGTTCAGCGCCAGGTTCTGCCCTTTGAACCGCGGCAGGAAGGCGCGGAAATCCCCGTTCTCCGCCGGCTGCGAGCCGGTCAAAAGTCCGCGGGAAAGCGCTCCATAGGTTGTTGCGCCCATTCCCAGCTCTTCCAGCAGGGGAAAGATTTGCGCCTCCGGGCTGCGGCTCACCACGGAGTATTCAATCTGCAGGTCCACGATGGGGTGCACCGCCGCCGCGCGCCGGATGGTCTCCGGCCCTACCTCCGACAGCCCGATGTAGCGCACGTACCCGGCCTTCACCATCTCGGCAATTGCCCCGATCGTCTCTTCGATGGGAACGTTGGGGTCCAGCCGCGCCGGCCGGTAGATGTCGATGTAGTCCGTTCCCAGCCGCTTCAGCGAGTAGGCCAGGGCGGTCTTCACGGCATTGGGACGCGCGTCGTAGCCCAGCCAGGCGCCGTTGGGCGCCCTCTGCGCGCCAAACTTCACGGAGAGCACCACTTTCTCCCGCAGGAAGCGCAGCGCCAGCCCGAGCAGCAGTTCGTTCGAGCCCATCCCGTAGAAATCGCCCGTATCCAGCAGGTTGATCCCAGCGTCGATGGCCGCGTGGATGGTCGCCAGGTTCTCTGATTCGTCCGTCGCGCCGTACACCCCGCTCATCCCCATGCAGCCCAGCGCCAGGGGAGAGACCTCGGGGCCACCCCGGCCCAACGCACGCCGTTCCGTAGCCGTTCTTCTCATGGTCCGGCTCCTTCACCGAGCATCCTAGGACGGTTGCCTCAATCAGGCAAGGGGTCTTCGGCGTCGCCTGCCAGCCGCCGGAGTTTCCGCTTCGAAAGTCCCTTATCTGGCTTCTATGACAACCGAATCTACTCTCATAACATGTTGAATCCATGATGAATAACTCGTCATAACATGCGGAATATCCACCGCCGTCCCGTTTTTATGCTTCCCTCGCGTACCCAATTCTGCCATACTTGATTGTGCCCACCTGGTACATCCAAACCAATCAGTTCTCATATGAGGTTGCATAGATGTCGGCAAAGTATGTCTTTGTGACGGGCGGAGTTGTGTCCAGTTTAGGTAAAGGTCTCGCGGCAGCTTCCATTGGCTGCCTGCTCGAGAGCCGCGGCCTGCGCGTCAACATGATGAAGTTCGATCCTTACCTGAACGTCGATCCCGGCACCATGTCGCCCTTCCAGCACGGTGAAGTCTTTGTCACCGACGACGGCGCGGAAACCGATCTCGACCTGGGCCACTACGAGCGTTTCACGCACGCGCCTCTTTCGCGCGACAACAATCTGACCACCGGTCGCATCTACGAGCAGATCATCCTCAAAGAGCGCCGCGGCGACTACCTGGGCAAGACCGTCCAGGTGATCCCCCACGTGACCAACGAGATCAAGGCCGCCATGCGCAAAGTCGCGGCCAACGGCGCGGACGTGACCATCGTCGAAATCGGCGGCACGGTCGGCGACATCGAGTCCTTGCCTTTCCTTGAGGCCATCCGCCAGATGCGCCAGGAACTGGGCCGCGAAAACACCGTCTTCGTTCACCTCACCCTGGTCCCCTGGATCGCCGCCGCACAGGAACTCAAGACCAAGCCCACCCAGCACTCCGTGAAGGAACTGCTCGGCATCGGCATCCAGGCCGACATTCTGCTCTGCCGCTCCGACCGTCCCCTGGGTCGCGAGATGAAGCAGAAAATCGCCGCCTTTTGCAACGTCGAGGAACCTGCTGTCATCGGCGCCTTGACCGTCCCTTCCATCTACGAAGTGCCGCTCGGCTTTCACGAAGAGGGCGTGGACGCCCTGGTCCTCAAGTACTTGCGCAAGGAAGCTCCGGAATCCGACCTCTCCCAATGGAAGGCCCTGATCGACCGCGTCCACAATCCAAAGGATGAAGTCGTCATCGGCATTGTGGGCAAGTATGTGGAGTACGAGGACAGTTACAAGTCCCTGAAGGAAGCTCTCACGCACGGAGCCATCTCGCAGAACCTCAAACTCAAAGTAAAGTGGGTCGAGGCCGAGAATCTCGAAACCAAAACTCCTGAGGATAGAAGTTACGAGTCGCAGTTGGAGGGATTCGACGGCATTCTGGTTCCCGGAGGCTTCGGCAAGCGTGGCATCGAGGGCATGTTGAACGCCATCCGCTACGCGCGCGAGAAGCAGGTCCCCTACTTCGGCATCTGTCTCGGCATGCAGACCGCGTGCATCGAATTTGCGCGCAATGTTTGCGGCCTCAAGGACGCGAACTCCAGCGAGTTCAACTCCGCCAGCGCACACCGCATCATCTACAAGCTGCGCGAACTGCTGGGTGTCGAAGAGATGGGCGGCACCATGCGTCTGGGCGCCTGGGACTGCGTTCTGCAGGAAGGCTCGCTGGCCTCGAAGGCCTATGGCGGCGCGAAGGAGATCAGTGAGCGCCATCGCCATCGTTACGAGTTCAATCGCGAGTACGAAGCTCTCTTGACCGGAGCCGGCCTGCACATCAGCGGCACCACGCCCGACGCGACTTACGTTGAGATCGTCGAACTCCCCGGCCACCCTTACTTCCTGGGCTGCCAGTTCCATCCCGAGTTCAAGTCCAAGCCCCTGGAGCCGCATCCTCTGTTCCGCGAGTTCATCACCGCCAGTTACAAGAACCGGCAAATCCGTCTCGCATCCGAGAAGACTGAGTTGGCTTCCTTGACTAACTCGGTGTCCGCTTAGGCCGTATCGACATATAGATGTAAGGAACCGGCTTCCCGCCCTTGCGCCAGTAACAAGGCGCAAGGGCCAGGCGCGGGGCTTACGCTCCGAGAGTCAGTCGGAAGTGGTCGAGACTCGGGTTCTCCCACATCTCCAGACAAAAAGCGCCTGAAGATGTGGAGCGCCCGCACCCAACAAAAGCAAGGCCGGATCAGAAACGGGCTACGCCTGCATATGGTTGGGATGGATGAGGAACAAACACGGGTAGAGCACCCGCCCTCAAACTTTTTGGAACGTCCGGTTTCGGCAAAAGTGCAAGTAGCTTAATGGCCGAGACACACTGAAGCTGGTGCTCTTCCAGTGCGTACTTGGCGCGCTCCATATCTACATTCTTCTGCGCGGCAAACTTTGTGGATAAACGAAAACATACAGAGGAACGAGCCATGACGTACTCGCTGAGCCCTGCCGCATAACCCTGTTCCAGGCTTCTGCAAATTGGACAATCCATATCTATACCTCCACGGCGTTGTGCCGGACCAACCGCGACTTGCATGCGGTCGTGGTTTAGAAAGAGCTTGAAATTCCGATCGAAGATATTTGCAAACCAAAGACAGAATGTTCCAGTGTAAAGTCTTCAAAAAAAGTAGGTTTGGTCGTCCATTGTCGGTACGGCTTGATCTTTAAGGAATCGGCTCTTCCTGCATGTTCTACCGGCCTGAAGGAATATCGGCTCTTGTTGTGACTCGGATAGAGACGATTGCTTGCAACGCATTTTTTGAGACGGTTCATCGGAGCCCCCGTCGTTCGGTTGCGTACTTGACTCGTGCTCGTCTGGGGCGATGCCCCAAGTAATGTGGGAGGCGAGAAGCGCGTGTTTCCTACTACTCCGAGCCTACTCTTACCAAAGTCCACGTGCCGGATGGCCAGGTTATATTCATCCTCTCGATGAAGAAACTTGTCCACTCCGGCATGTGGGTGGGTGAGAAAACGCACAAGTATGAGTGCGAAACCGGTCCAAATGCTGCGCAGCCAAATCCGGAAAATAGCGCACGTTCCGGGTCCACAACCTACCCTCAAATCGGCTGTTGACAAGCGTTTTTCGCCGGGCCTATTGTGTCTTCGCTTTGCACGAACGGAGGACTCGACACCATGGCGCACTTTGCACTTCAGCCCGCGGAAACGGAACTTCAGAAATTGGCGGAAAACTATTGGCAGAAGGCCGGCTCGCGAGAGCAGGAATTGGAAAAGGCCGCCTTTGAGGCCGGCGCGGCCATCCGCAGCGGAGACTACTCGCTGGCCAACCTGGAGGCGATTGTTCGTTGGAAGTCAGAACGCGTGGTTCACTATCTGATTGCCAACAGCGAGGCGCAAATCAAGAAGGTTCTGGCCGTGGCGGCCGCGCCGGGAACTCCCGTCAAGCAGGCGGTGGAGGCGCTCACTGAACTGCGCGGCGTCGACCTGTCCCTGGCCTCCGCGATCCTGGCGGCCATCGCTCCGGAGCGCTACAACGTATTGGATTTCCGTGCCTTGGAGGCTTTGGGACACGAGCGCCACAACGTCGAGTTTTACACCGAGTATGTTGACTTCTGCCACCGTCTCGCCGAGCGCGGATTGGTGAAGCCGCAGTCCGATCTTCCCGGCCCCACCGCCCTGCACGCCCTGGACCGTGCGCTCTGGGAGTGGTCGAGGGAGCGAACCGAGTAATCCTGCCGAGGAGCAACGGCTGGCGGCTCTTTGGAAAGGGCGCGGCTCCATCTGCGTTCAGGATGCACCAGAAATGGTGCAGCGCACCTCGCGCCCTTTTGAGCACTCGACTGTGGTCGTCCTCTCCTGACTCTCGGGGCAGGGAACTACATGCCGCCGCGGCTGGCCGGGGGAACGATGCCGTTCATGCGCAGATAGATCACGAGCTGTCCGTAGTGGTCCATGAGGTGGGAGACGCCGAAGGCCACCATGCCCGCGCGCGTGCCATGCTCGGTCATCACGAAGGCATTCTCTGCGGTGATGGAGTCGACATAGGCGTGCGCCTGGACGAACGAGTCCTTCAGCGCCTGCACGATCTCGGCTTTGGTCTTCAGTTTCTCAATATCGGCGCGATTATCCACCATCGGCTTGGTCGGGTCGTGGAAGAAATACCAGTTGGTTTCGGCAACGTGCTTGACCTGGTCGCCGAAGCTGCGCACGCCCTTGAACTCGCCCAGTGTGGGCGCGGGCGCAAAGTTGAATTTGTCTTCCGGCATGGCTTCAGCGGCACTCACGAATTGTTTCTCCATGATGCTGAGCACGCTTCCATAGGTTTGCGCGGGAGGCATGACGGTGCCGACCGCCGGTTTGGCCGGCGCAGGGGCTTGTGCGAGAGCAATCGAGGACGCTGCGGCTATCAGGCAACAGCACAGAATCCGACCGGCGATGTGCGTTGGGATATGCATGGGAGTTCTCCTCTGGGGCGGCATCTGCCGCGTGCAGGAAATTTACCAGACCGGCCCCGGCTTTCGACAGTAGGGCCGTGTGAATTCTCCGTTTGCTGCCGACAGCCGTCCGGAAAGGCCGGATTCCTCGTACAATTTAGGGTGAGGAGCCGCAACCATGCCCAGGGTCTATATGGATGCCAACGCAACAACCCCCTTATTGCCGGAGGTACTGGAGGCAATGCGTCCGTATTGGATGGAGCGATTCGGCAACCCTTCTTCGATCCACCTGAACGGCCAGCAGGCGCACACGGCCGTGGACCAGGCGCGCCAGACCATGTCGGAGTTCTTCAACTGCCATGAGGCCGAAGTGGTCTTCAATTCCGGCGGCACCGAGGGCGACAACACCGCGCTTTTCGGCCTGCTCCGTCCCGGCGACCACTTTATTACCACGTCGATTGAACACTCTGCGGTGCTGCAGCCGGCACGACTCCTGGCCGAGCGTGGCGTGGAAACGACCTTCATCGAGCCGCAACCCAGCGGCCTGATCGATTCGTCGGAGATTCTGCGGGCCATCCGGCCCAATACACGGCTGATCAGCGTGATGCTGGCCAACAATGAGACCGGCGTGCTCCAACCGATCGAGCAGATCGCCAAAATCGCCGCCGATGCCGGTGTTTTCTTCCATATCGACGCCGTGCAGGGCGCGGGCAAGGTGAAGTTCGACGTGCGCCGCTTCGGCTGTCACCTGCTTTCGATCAGCGCCCACAAGATGCATGGGCCCAAGGGCGTCGGCGCTCTGTTTGTGCGCCGGGGAACGCCGGTGGAGTCGCTACTGATTGGCGGAAGCCACGAGCGCCGCCATCGCGCCGGCACGTTGAATGTGCCCGGCATTGTGGGAATGGCCAAAGCTGCGGAGCTGGCCATGCATTCTCTGGAAGATGGAACCATGGGCCGCGTGGCCCGGTTGCGCGACCGGTTGCAAGCCGGCGTTCTGCTCAGCTTCGCGACCGGTGTCAATGGCGCCTGGGACGGTGACCGGCCTGTTCCGCGCGTTGCCAACACCACCAATATCTGGTTCGACCAGCTGGAGGGCGAGGCGCTGGTCATCGCGCTCGACTTGAAAGGCATCGCCGTGTCGGGCGGTTCGGCCTGCCACTCTGGCGCGACTGAACCCAGCCATGTGTTGATGGCCATGGGGTTGGACAAAACTCGCGCCCGCGCCAGCCTCCGCTTCAGCCTGCTCAAGACGGTGACCGAGGCCGATGTGGACTACGTTTTGCAAGTCGTCCCGGAAGCTGTCGAACATCTGCGCGAGCTTTCTCCGGTGGTGGCAGGAACGCTAAGCTAAGGAATTCTGCATCATTGGTATCTGGGCCGGTTGCAGCCATTTGGGCGCTATCAAGAGCGCAGGACGGGCGGAAGAGCTTCCACTCCCTGCGCTCTTTTCGTCCCAGCCACATCTAACCAAGAAGGAATGATGACCGAACCCACAACCATTGCCGTAGCCATGTCCGGAGGGGTCGACTCCTCGACGGTGGCGGCGATGCTCGTCCACGCCGGCGACGGCTCTGTCGCTCAGCGTAACTCCGTCGTGGGCCTGACCCTCCAGCTTTGGGATCAGACGCGCCTTGCCGGCCGCAACGGAATCCCCGACGCTCCCAAGGCCGGGCGCTGCTGCTCGCTCGACGATGTCTACGACGCCCGCCGCGTGGCCGAGCACCTGGGCATTCCCTATTACGTGGTCAGTCAGCAGGAGCGCTTCGAGCAGGATGTGGTCCGGCCCTTTGTGGCGGAATATCTGGCCGGCCGCACGCCCATCCCCTGTTCGCTCTGCAACAACCACCTGAAGTTCGACCAGCTACTCAAGACCGCGCGCTCCATCGGCGCCGACAGCATCGCCACCGGCCACTACGCGGTAAACGAGTTCGACCCCCAGCGCGGCCGCTGGATTCTGAAGCGCCCGGCAGACTTCGCCAAGGACCAGACCTACTTCCTCTTCGGCCTCACTCAGGAGCAGCTCGCGCGCACGCTCTTTCCGCTGGGCCGCATGACCAAGCCCGAGGTCCGAGAGGTTGCCCGGCAGCATGGTTTGTCGCTGGCTGAAAAGCCCGACTCGCAGGAGATTTGCTTCATCCCCGGCGGCGACTACAAGCAGTTCCTCACCGCGTATCTCGAGGAGCAGGGCGAGCGCCTGCCGGAAACGGCTGGAGAACTGGTCGCTTCCACCGGCGAGGTCTTGGGCCATCACGAGGGCATCTTCAACTTCACCGTGGGCCAGCGCAAGGGGCTGGGTGTCAGCTCGCCCACGCCGCTCTACGTCCTCCAGATCGATCCCGCCAACCATCGCGTGACCGTGGGCGCCGATGCCGAGCTGGCCACACGCGAATTGCGTGCCCGCCGGCTCAACTGGATCGCCATTCCCGCGCTGACCGCTCCCATGCGCGTGCAGATCAAGATCCGCCATCGGCACGAGCCCGCCTGGGCCACGTTGCAGCCGGCGGGTGCCGATGAGGTGGTCGCCACCTTCGACGAGCCGCAGCGCGCCGTCACGCCCGGCCAGTCCGCGGTCTTCTACGATGGCGTCGAAGTGGTGGGCGGCGGCTGGATCGTTTAGTGATCCGGCCCGTAAATACTGACGAAAGGGTGGGAGACGAGAGCACTAATTAAAGGCCGGATCAATAGTGCTGCTCCACTCCGATGTTCGCAATTGCCCTGTCATCAGCAGTTCTGCTCGCGGCACGTATTACGGCTGGAATGAACCCCCGCCAACTCGCTAACTCGCTATTTCCGCGAAGCGGAAGCTAACTCGCTGATCTTGTTCATAAAACTCTTCATGCGACCCCTTTGTTCATCTTGAACGTAGTTTGGCCCTCTTTTTTACCAAACGGCGTCGAAAGATCTGCGCCCTTTCTTCACCGGACTTCGGATTCACCACCCTCGCCTGGTTCGACCTCCATCTCGTCTAGGTGAAATGCCGGCCACCCCCTGCGAAATCTCCAGAAAAATGGCCGATATAGTCTGCGAACCATGTTCGTGAGCTCCCGCGGTGAAGAACCTGCGGGCCTGGGCCGCAGGCGAAGATCTGCGAACCGGCAGAAGCTCCGCGCCAAGAGGGACCTTGAACATATCCGCCAATCTGCCCGCAAGCGTCCCCTCGTGGAATGAGGGTGCAAACCAGCCCCTTGCCGCGGGACATGCCGTTGAGGTGGCTTCCCTGATTGAGGTTCAATCTCTGGTGACCGGCCCGGATGCAGCGTCCGATGCTGCGCCCGCGCGGGTACCGGATTCCGGCAGTGCCGCCGCGCAGGGGCAAGTCTCCGCGCAGGCCGCGGCGCCAGGTTTGCCGGTGCTTTCCGCAGGACCGATTGCTGCTCACGGATTGGCTGGCAAAGGCGGCTTGGCATTGCCCGAAGACTGGTTTGAATCGTCGGTGCCGGTGAAAAATATCTCCGCCCCGGGCATGATTGGAGCTTCTGGCTCTGCCCAACTGACCCATCCCAGCCTGAATCCCACCTCCCGGCTGGACGCCACCCGGTTGAGCGATGGGCTTTTCGCGGGTGTGATAGATCCCGGGCGGCCGATGAGAACCAATCAAGCTGACTTTGAAACTGTCCCGGTCCAAATCTTGTCGGCGGAAGCGGCAGCAGGTGCGGTGGCCGCGCATACCGTGCTTGGGGGTTATCGTCCCGAGGGTCCGCGCTTCCAGCAGGGCGATCAGCTCATGAATGAGATCCCGCTCCTCTTCGCGCCAGTTCCGGTCGAGCCGCAGCAGTCGTCCATTCAAATGCGCTTCAATGCCGTTTTGATCCGTGGACTGCTGATGTTGGGAGCCGTTCTGGCCGCACTTCTGGTGGTTACACCCAATTTGAACGACTTGCCTATTGTCGAATTGATGGAACGCGCGGCGGTGGTGCTGGCCGTCCTCGGGGTGCTTTACCTGCTATTCCGCGGGGCGAGGTCGAGCCGGGGGTGAAGGTTGGCCTTGCCGCCTGCCTGGGCGAGATTTCGCGATAGGCAAGGCCAGGCTTTGCCGGTTTATACTGGCACGGCACGAAAATGTAAGGGGTAAGTATCGATGAACGGGAAAACGTTTGCTCGCGCCGCCGCCCTGGCCGCCTCCACCCTCCTTGCCGCCGCCTCCCTCCACGCACAGGCCCCGGCCGTCCTCACCATTCACGCCGATCAGCCGGTCTCCAAGGTCAGCCCTACGCTCTATGGCCTCATGACCGAGGAGATCAACTACTCCTACGACGGCGGCCTCTACGCCGAAATGGTTCGCAATCGCACCTTCCGGGGCGATTGGAGTGGCGTGGGCCACTGGCTTCTGGTGGAGGACGGCAACGCCCAGGCCAAGATGGTGGCCGATGACAAGACCGGTCCCAGCGAAGTCCTGAAGAATAGTCTCCGCATCGACGTGAAGCAGGCTGACGCGCACAATCAGGCCGGCGTCCTGAACGACGGCTACTGGGGCATGTCCTTGCGGCCCAATACTACGTACAAGGGCTCGTTCTACGCCAAGGCCGATTCCAGCGAACTGGGCGCGGTCACGGTGAGCCTGGTCAACAACGCCAGCGGCAAGGCAGTAGCCACGGCTACCGTTTCAGGCGTTTCAACGGAATGGAAGCAGTACGAGTTCACCCTGAAAACAGGGGCCATCGAAGCTTCGGCGGCCAACCACCTGGCCCTTACCGTGGGCCACGCCGGAACACTGTGGATCAACCTGGTCTCGCTCTTTCCGCCCACCTATCACGACCGCGCGAATGGCAACCGCATCGACCTGATGGAGAAGCTGGCGGCGATGCACCCGGCCTTTCTGCGCTTCCCCGGCGGCAACTACCTGGAAGGCGACCACATCAACCAGCGTTACGAGTGGAAGAAGACCATCGGCCCCATGGTCGACCGCCCGACCCATCCCAGCCCCTGGAGTTACCACTCCACCGACGGCCTCGGCCTGCTGGAATTCCTGCAGTGGTGCGAGGACCTGAAGATGCAGCCGGTGCTGGCGGTCTATGCCGGCTACTCCATGTCCCAGGAGCATGTGAAGCCGGGCTCCGATCTTGAGCCCTACGTGCAGGACGCCCTGGACGAGTTGGAATACGTGACCGGCAGCGTTGACACCAAGTGGGGCGCACTGCGCGCCAAGGGCGGACATCCGGAGCCGTTCAAGCTCACTTATGTCGAAATCGGCAACGAGGACAACTTCGACAAATCAGGAAGTTACGATGGCCGCTACGCGCAGTTTTACAAGGCCATCAAGGCCAAGTATCCCGAGTTGCAGTTGATTGCCACCACGCCGGTCAAGGGCATCCGGCCCGACGTGGTCGACGACCACTACTATGTGCGTGCCCAGCAGTTCTTTGACGACGCCACGCACTACGACAAGGCCGACCGCAACGGCCCCAAGATCTTTGTCGGCGAGTGGGCCACCCGCGAGGGCGCGCCCACACCGAACTTCGGTGCGGCCCTGGGCGACGCCGCCTGGATGACGGGCCTCGAACGCAACAGCGACCTGGTGGTGATGGCGGCCTACGCGCCCCTGCTGGTCAACGTGAACCCCGGCGGCATGCAGTGGGAGACCGACCTGATCGGCTACGACGCGATGCACAGCTACGGCTCGCCCAGCTACTACGCGCAGGTGATCTTCTCGAAGTACCTCGGCGACCAGACGGTCGGCTCAAAGCTGGAGGGTGCCGGTCCGAAGTTCTTCTACTCGATCACGCGCGACTCGGCCAAAAAGCGGCTCTACCTGAAACTGGTCAACGCATCCTCCACGCCCCAGCCGGTCGAGATCGACTTCAGCGGCGTAAAACTGGCTCCCGTCGCCAAACTGGTCAGCCTGACCGCACACAGTACCCAGGCCACCAACTCCCTGAACAAACCGGAAGAGATCGTCCCTGTGGAGAGTGTTCTCAGCGGCGTAGGCAGCCATCTGAAGCACACCCTGCCTGGGTACGCGATTCAGGTGCTTCAACTGGACGAGAAGTAAAGAGCCGTTTTTGCACAGCTTTTACACAACAGGAAAGGGGCAGGGATCTTCGAGATTCCTGCCCCTTTCCTGTGTGCCGTGCCAGTCAAACCGCCTGCTTGTGAAATTCCCGCCTTGCCCGCACCTTCCGAAAGCCAGCGCCGCCGGGTGAATCCATCCTCGAGCGAATTCACCCGGCACGCTTCCGGTGGTCTGCCGGTCATCCCGGTCTTGCCTTAAAAAACGCCTGCCAGAAAGACCTCGGGCTGATGTTCCTTGCTGCCCTTGACGCCGCACTCCGCCAGCACCGCCGGCGAAAGCGTAATCACCGGGCAGTGGGAGTGGGCCAGCACCTTATAGACGACGCCGTGGCGGGTGACGGCTGCAAACGCCGATGCGCCCTGCGCGCCCAGCACGATCAGGTCGGCCTGCTGCGCGCGACCCTGGTAGAGCAATTCCTCGGTCGGGTCGCCCGGCACCACAATGGCTTGCACATTGAGTTTGTTGCGAAGTTCCTCCGGAACCAGCGCCAGCAGATCGCCTTCAATCTGATCGATCGAGCGGCCGGCCAGCACCTCGGTGCGTTCCTGCGGCCGAATCACATGCTGCAGAACCAGGCGTGCGTTGTAGCGAGCGGCCAGTTCTGCGGCAAAGCTGGCAACAATATAGCTGGCTTCCATGAGGCTGACGGCGCACAGGACGGTGCGGGTGGCAAAGTTGCGGTAGGTGCCGTCCACCACGTCGGGGCCAATGATCAACACGGGCACCCGGGCGGTGCGCAGAACAGCCTCGGCCACGGAGCCCACCAGCAGTTTCCCGATGGGGCCGGGGGAGTGGGTTCCCATTACGATACGGTCCACCGACCGCTCGCGCAGGAAGCTGAGAATCTGGTCGGCGGCCAATCCGGGCCGCACCATCACTTCACATTGGACGCCCGCATCCCGTACCCGCTGGGCCAGCGGCTCCAGATGTTGCATCTCGGCGCGCGCGGCGGCGGCATAGTCGTAATAGCGGATCCCCGATGTCTCGGAAGCTGCCACCACCAGCGTGTCATAAGCGTGGAAGATAATGAGCTCGGCGCCAAACTCCTTGGCCTGCGATAGCGCAAACGCAAAGGCCTTTTCATTGGCGGGGATCTCGGAGGCGAAGAGGATGGTGGAGGGTTTGCTCCATCCTGGCTTGATGACGGCTGCCATGGGAACCTCCTGCAAGTGCCGCAATCCTGGCAGACTTGCGACGGGTTTACGGTGCCGGGCGGCACAGGGGAAAGTGAGCTAGATCACTTTGAAGGTGAGGCTGCGGGCTGCTTGCCGCCGTGGCCCTGGTTACAACTGATGGACGCATCTTGCGGGAAGATTGCTCCACGACAAAGAATTCTGTTCTCTTTTTTGATTGTTGTCCAGTGGCGAAAAGTCGCCGCTCTGGATTCAACAGGTTTGGTGATCCATATCACAGCCCGCAGGGGTTTCGGGCTGCTCTTCTAAGGGTGGATCGTGGCGTTCCCCCGCCGCTGGACTGCCTTTTTCTCTTTGGTCCCGCCCGGCCCGTAGCGATTTCAAGGGAGGTTTCATGCAGCCGATGCGCAATATCCCCGCCCGTGGCGGATTGAACTACGACGAGACTCCGTTTCTGGCCATTTGGGAGGTTACGCAGTCCTGCGACCTGGCCTGCAAGCACTGTCGCGCCGCAGCCCAGCCCATCGCGCACCCCGATGAGTTGTCCAACGCGGAAGGCAAGAAGCTGATCGACCAGATTGCCGAAATGGGCGTGCCCATCTTCGTCTTCACCGGCGGCGACCCCATGAAACGAAAAGACGTTTTCGAGCTGATCCGCTACGCTGCGGACAAGGGCGTCCATGTCGCGCTCACCCCGAGCGCCACGCCCCTGCTGACCCGCGAAGCGATTTTCAAGCTCAAAGAGGCCGGCCTTGTCCGCCTCGGCATCTCCCTGGACGGCTCGACCCCCGAGATTCACGACACCTTTCGCGGCCTTCCCGGCGCCTGGGAGCGGACCATCCAGGCCATCCAATGGGCCAACGAGGCGGGCATTCCCATCCAGGTCCACACCACCATCAGCCGCCACAATGCAAACGATTTGGATAATCTCTGCGCGCTCTTCGAGAAGATGGCCATCGTGATGTGGAATGTCTTCTTCCTGGTTCCGGTGGGCCGCGGCCAGTTGGACGACCTTCCCAGCGGCGAAGAGTTTGAAGAAGTATTCGGCAAAATCTACGAGCTGTCGCAGCGGGTGAACTTCCAGATCAAGACCACTGAAGCGATGCACTATCGCCGCTACCTCCTCCAGCACAACCTGGAAGAGCGGCGCATCAGCCAGGGACATCCCCACGCCGCGGCGCACGCCTACGAGTCCGGAACCCCGACCGCCAGCGCGCAGACCCGCACCATGAGCTGGACCACCCGGCGCGTCAACGACGGCAAGGGCTTCCTCTTTGTCTCCCATGTGGGCAACGTCTATCCCAGCGGATTTCTGCCCATCCACGCCGGCAACGTGAAAGAAACTCCGCTGTCGGAAATCTACCGCAACGCGCCCATCTTCAAATCGCTACGGGACACCGGCAGGCTGGAAGGCAAGTGCGGCGCCTGCGAATACAAGGAGATTTGCGGCGGTTCGCGCGCCCGCGCTTACGCTCTCACGGGCGATCCTCTGGCCCCCGAGCCCTGCTGCATCTACCAGCCCAAAAACTGGGACTCGCACCTGGAGAGCGAGGCAGAGGCCTTCCGCCAGGCGGCGCAGGCGGAAACGCTCGTGGTGCTGTAGCCAGGACGCGAACTCGTTCTCGAGGAAGATGAAAAAAAGCCGTAGCTGTTTGCGCGAAATGCGTCAACAGCTACGGCTTTTTCGTGAAGTTCTCCAGAGCTTTTAGTGTCCTCCCGCGCTCCCGTCCGCTTTGCCCTTGAACCGCGTGTAGACAAAGATGATGTAGCAGGCGGCCAGCGTCATGCCCACGCCCCACCAGGCCAGTCCCACGGCCAGCGCGTGCGGACCGGAGAGGGCGTGCTCCAGCGTGATGTTCCTATCCGCTCCCGTGGTCGCTGGCAGCAGCGTGGGATAAAGCCCCCAGCAGGCGCCCGCCAGCATGAAGAAGAGATAGAGGCACGACGATAGAAACGCCTTCACCGGCTGCCGTTTCCGGTTGAAAAGCCAGAGGGCCGCCAGCGACGCCACCACGCCCACCGGAACAATGAACGTGAAGGGATAATTGAAGTAGTTGTTCAGGCTCGCCGGCCGCACCGCGATGGTGGCGATCAGGCTGACCACGGTCAGTGCCGCCACCACCAACCACAGCGGTGTAACAATGCTGCGGGCTCTCTCCGCCAGGTCGCCTGAGACTTTGATGGTGAGCCACAGCGCTCCGTGCAGCGTCAGCGCAGCCAGCGCCACGAGGCCGCCGATCACCGTATACCAGTCCAGAATTCCTGGGTGCACGCCGGTCTGCCAGTTGGTCCACAGGGGCAGAAAGAAGTAGCCGTCGGCCTGCAGCGGAACGCCGCGCAGCACGTTAGCCAGCGCCGCGCCAAAGAAGATCGTGAGTGTCGCGCTGGAAAGTCCGAAGACTCCGTCCAGCAATGCGCGCCACACCCCCACGTCGATATGGTTGCGCAGCTCCAGGCTGATGCCGCGCAGCACCAGCAGCCACAGCACGATCATCAACGGAAGATAGAAGCCCGAGAAGGCCGAAGCGTAGAGCAGGGGAAAGGCGAAGTAGAGCGTGCCGCCGCCGGCCAGCAGCCACACCTCGTTGCCGTCCCACACCGGGCCGATGCTGGCCAGCGTGGCGCGCCGATCGGCTTCGTTGCGGACCAGGAACAGATGCAGCACGCCGACGCCCAGGTCGAAGCCGTCCAGCACCACATAGCCGACGATCATCACGGCAACCAGCCAGAACCAGATGAAACCCATCATGACGAAACTCCTACCGGAGCCAATCCGGAATCACTCAATCGCAAACGCAGGTCCAATGAATCCATCAGTCGGCGTGCCGCGCCACGGCGTGAGCTGTCTCCGCCTCCGGCCCATGGTTGATCTCGCGATAGATCAGCACGATAAACAGAATCGACAGCAGCGAGTAGAGCCCCATGAAACCCAGCAGCGTGAACAGGGTGTTTCCGGCCGAAACCGCGTTCGAGTAGCCCTCGCTGGTGCGCATCAGCCCATACACAATCCACGGCTGCCGGCCCAGTTCGGCGGTCAGCCAGCCGGCCGTGTTGGCAATGTAGGGCAGCGGAAAACTCAGCAGCAGCGCCCACAAAACCCAGCGCGAGCGATAGAGTTTCTGCCGCCACAGCAGAAAGGCGGACACGATCATCAGCGCCACGAACCAGGTTCCGAGCCCCGCCATGATGTGGTAGGAGTAGTAGAGCAACGGCAGCGCCGTCGGCCACTGGTCGCGTGGAATCTGGTCCAGTCCCTTCACTTCCGCCTTGGTCGTTCCATAAATCAGAAAGCTCAGCAGGTCGTTCACCACGATGGGGTTGTCGATCTGCCCGGTCTCCTCGTTGGGCTGGCCCATCAGCACCACCCCCGCGCCGCTCTCCGTCTTGAACAGTCCTTCCATCCCCGCCATCGCTGCCGGCTGGTTCCGCGCCACATACTTGCCGTGCAGGTCGCCGGTCGGGAAGATGATCAGGATGGTGGAGATCGCTCCGGCGATCACGCCCACCTTCAGAAAGATGCGCCCGTAGCTTTCGATCCGCCCTTCCAGCAGATAAAACGCGCCCACCGCGGCCATCACGAAAGACCCCGTCACCACAGCGCCGGTCATATTGTGCATGTACTGCAGCAGGCCCCAGGGGTTCAGCATCAACTGCCAGAAGCTCAGCACTTGAAATTGTCCGTTGGGCAGGCGCTCGAAGGCCACTGGGTGCTGCATCCATGCGTCGGTCACGATGATGAAGAATCCCGAGATCCACGACCCCACAAAGACCATCACTGCCGAGAACCAGTGCATCACTTTCGAGAGGCGCTTTTCGCCGTAGAGAAACAGGCCCAGAAACGCCGATTCCAGAAAGAAGCTGAAGACGCCCTCCATGGCCAGCGGCTGCCCGATCACTCCGCCGGAGAGCCGCGAGAAGCGCGCCCAGTTGGTGCCGAACTCGAACTCCATGGGAATGCCGGTGACTACGCCGAAGACGAAATTGATGCCGAAGATTCGCCCCCAGAAGCGCGCCGCGCGGTCCCATTGTTCGCTGCCGGTTTTCAGCGCCACCGACTTCAGCACCACGATCAGCAGCGCCAGTCCCATGGTTAATTGGGGAAAAAGATAGTGGTACGTGATGGTGAAAGAGAATTGCAGGCGGTGCATCAACTCAGCGGTCATCGAAAGCTCCTGTTGCAGGACGCTGCGTGCGGGGTTGGGGAAAAGGCCGGCTCCAAGTTCGCCAGACCACAGAACATCATAGCTGCAACAGACAAGGGAGCGGACGAATTCCCGCCACCGGTCCCAACCGACCCCATCCCGGGAGCCGCTCGATCAATCCGTTGACTTTAATCGGTTAGATGAACGAGTATGCTCGGCGATGCGGCGAGTTCCCTCGGGAAGTGCTGCAACGTTTGAACGGCGAACTGCTCTAATAGTGGGAAGAGGTTGACTATGAGGACGGCAATCATCGGCGGCGGGATAGCGGGTCTGGCGGCCGCTTATGAGCTGGAAAAGGCGCGCAAGGCAGGCTCGGCAGTCTCCTACACACTCTTCGAGTCGCGTGATCGGACCGGCGGCTGCCTCTCTTCGGAGGTTGTGGACGGCCTGGTTCTGGAGTACGGCCCGGACTCCTTTTTGACCGAAAAGCCAGCCGCCGCGGAGCTCTGCCGCGAGCTGGGACTCGGAGCCGACCTGATCCCCTCGAACGATGCCAACCGCAAGACCCACATCCTGGTGCGCAACCGCTTGGTTCCCCTGCCTGACGGTCTCATGTTTCTGATTCCCACCAAGCTGGTGCCCACGGCCCTTACCCGCCTCTTCAGCCTGTCCACCAAGGTGCGCATGGCCCTGGAGCTGTTGCATCCGCCCCGGCCGAGCGGCCTTGAAGACGAATCCGTTGCCTCTCTGGTGGAGCGGCATTTTGGAGCCGAAACCGTGGACCGCCTCGCCGATCCGCTGCTTTCCGGCATCTTTGGTGGCGATGCGGCGCAGTTGAGCGCCCGCTCCGTCCTGCCCCGCCTGGTCGAGATGGAGAGCCAGTACGGCTCGCTGACCCGCGGCATGTTGGCAGCCCACCGCAAGATGCGCGCGGCCGCCAAAAAATTCAGCGCGCAGTCCTCGGCTGGCCCCCGCCCAGCGCGGGCCATTTTCACCGCCCTGCGTGGCGGCCTGCAGCAGTTGGTCGACGCGCTCACCGCTCAACTCGATCCGGCGTCGGTGCGCCTCTCCACGCCGGTCAACGGCCTCCGAAAAACCGACGGTGGCTGGCGGGTGGATGCCGGCGGTGCGGCGGAAATTTATGACGCAGTGATTGTGGCCTCGCCAGCCTGGGCCGCGGGCGTTCTGCTGGGCGAAGTGGACCCGCTGCTGGGTGAGGCGCTCGGCAGCATTCCCTACTCCTCGTCCATCACCGTCAATCTGGTCTATGACGAGTCTCAACTGGGCACTCTGCCGGAGGGATTCGGCTTCCTGGTTCCGGCCAGCGAGGGCCGCTCCATGCTGGCCTGCACCTTTGTCCATCGCAAGTTTCTCGGCCGCACACCCCCGGGCAAAGCCGTACTTCGCGCCTTTCTGGGCGGAATGCGTGGAGAGGCGCAGCTCGCCGAAACAGATGCGGATCTGGTGGCCACCCTGCGCCGCGAGCTGAGCGAAATTCTCGGCGAAAAGGTTCTGTCCCGGCAAGCCGAACCCGTGCTCACGCAGGTTTCGCGCTGGCGTCGCGCCATGGCGCAGTACTCGGTGGGCCACGGCGAAAGGAAGCGCCGCATCGCCGAGCGCGTAGCCGCACTCGATGGCCTGCGCCTGGCCGGCAACGCCTACGACGGCATCGGCATTCCCGACTGCATCCGCCTGGGAAGGCTGGCGGCGAAAGAGCTGCTGGCGAACCACCAAGTCAGCGAGTCGGCGGGCCAGCAAGTCAGTTAGCCACCGAGTCGACCAGCCTACAAGACAGCTAGTCAGTTAGAGCGTCTCTCCAACTGCTATCGGGTCTTCCTGTTGTTGATCACCACGGCCAATACCGGCAAGAACGAGTAACGCCGACCGTTTACTTTGCCACAACCGGCAGCACCAGCGCGGAGGGATGCGCCGCGTCGTGGTAAATGGTGTTGGTCGCCTTCACCAGCGTCGCGTCGGTGCTTCCGTCCTTGCCGGTATTCAGGTTGCGGTCGAAGCGCGGAAAGTTGCTGCTGCTCACTTCCACGCGGATGCTGTGCCCTTTCAGGAACACATTGCTCGTAGACCAGAGGTCGATCTTCAACTCGTAGATCTGGCCCGGAACCAGCGGCTTGGCTGATGCTGTCGACTCGCGGTAGCGTGCGCGCAGAATGCCTTCGGTCAGGTTCTGCCGATAGCCGTTGGGCCACACATCCACCAGCTTGGCGGTAAAATCCGTGTCCACCGCCGAAGAACTGGCGTAAAGGTCCAGCGTCACCGGGCCGGTCGCTTCCGTATCCTCGGCCAGCGCCGCCGTGGAGTAGACCAGCACATCCTTGCGGTTCTCCACCTCGGCCTGGTCTTTGGGGCCTGCCGGAAGATGTTCTCCGTCGCAGCAGAGCGGTCCGCCGATCGTGGGAACAGGGTTGGCCGGATCGTAGATCAGGCTGTCTGCCGTCTCCGTACTCGGGACCGTCGCCGAGAGGGAACCGTCGCCCGCAGCGCTGTTGGCCTGGCCCGCCGAGTGCAGGAAGTAGCTCGTCGATTTGGCGCGTTCCAGCGGCCATGCCGCCTCATCGCGCCACTTGTTCTCGCCCATCACGAAGATTCTGACCGGATTGCTGGAAGCAAAGCGGTTCTGTTTGCCTTGCAGCAGATAGTCGTACCACTCCAGAGTTACCGCATTTTCGTCGTACTCTGCGGCAGCAGGGCCGAAGTCGACGGTGCCGATCTTGCGTCCTCCTCCGGCATGTCCACCGATGGTCACCAGCAGCCGCTGTCCGTTGCGGGCCACTTCGTTGCCGGCATGAGCCTTCATTCCCAGGTAGTTCCTCAGCGAGCCGCCCTGGAAGATGTCATACCAGGCCGCCACAGTCAGGGCCGGGACCTGAATGGAGGCGTACTGCTCGTCGATCGCCCACTGCTTCCAGTAGCCGTCATACGTCGGGTGATCGAGCCAGTCCAGAAAGTAAGGCGCCAGCGCGCTGGTCAGGCTCGTGCCGTCCACCGGCGAGCCAAGGTTGAAGACGGGGTACTCTTTCAGTGGCAGTACCCTGCTGCCCACCAGGGCGTTGGTCGCATCCCGCAGCGCGCGGCTGGCCGTATCCTGCGCCAGTCCGGAGGTCCAGGACTCGTTGAACCATTGCTCGAAGGCGCCACCCTGGTAGGTCCAGTTCTCGTGGTAGTTCGACGCCGTCACCACCGGGCAAATACCCGCCAGATGCGGCGGATGACCGATGGCGGCCAGCATCTGCGTAGCGCCCACGTAGGAACCGCCGAACATGCCTACTTTGCCGTTCGAGTGAGGCAGAGCGGCTGCCCACTCCACCGTTTCGTACCCGTCCTCTGTCTCGTGCTTGAAGGTGTACCACTCGCCCTCGGAGTTGTACCGCCCCCGCACATCCTGCACCACCACCATGTAGCCGCGCGCAACCGCCTGCCGGGCAAAGTCTGCGGCGTTGATCTTGTTGTAGGGCGTGCGCTGCAACAGCACGGGGAAGTTTCCCTCACTCACCGGACGGTAAATGTCGGCCCGCAGGGCCACCCCATCACGGGTCTTCATGGTGACATCGCGCTCAACCGCAACGCCCGATGCAGATGGTGCGGCCGTCTGGCTCCCGGCGAAAACGCCCGGTAGCAAGAGGGCGGCAAATGAAAGTAGGAAAAGGTACTTCTTCATCATGGGACGTCTATCCTCGGGCCGCAAAAGCCGAGACCATTCTATAGGCATTGCGCGCCGCAAAAGCCCTTCCGCGCACTTTCTCGCATTCTGTTTTTCGAGCTTCCTCGTATACTCGAGCCAGCGTATGTCTACTCATCTCGACAAAATTGTAGCCTCGACGAGAGCCACCGTAGCGGCGGCCAAAGAGCGGGTTCCGGTAGCGGAACTGGAGCGGCTTGCCGCCTTTCACCAGCCGCGCGGCTGGGCGCGGGCCTTGCGCACGCGCTCCGCGAGTGGCCCTGCCGTCATTGCCGAAATCAAGAAAGCTTCGCCCTCCAAAGGAATGATTCGGGAAGACTTCGATGTTCCTTCGCTGGCCCGCAGCTATTTTTCCGGCGGCGCCGCGGCGCTTTCGGTGCTGACGGACGAGCCATTCTTTCAGGGCAGCTTGCACAACCTGGAACTGGCATCGGCGGCGGTTCCGCTTCCGTGCCTGCGCAAGGATTTCACGGTGGACGAGTACCAGATCGCGGAGGCACGCGCGCACGGTGGCGACGCCATTCTGCTGATTGTCGCGGCGCTCGACGACGCCGAACTCAAGCGCTTTTCGCAGGCAGCCCACGCCCTGGCGCTCGATGTGCTGGTGGAAGTGCATACCGGCGACGAGTTGGACCGCGCGCTTGCGGTGCTGGGTGAGGGTGGCGCGGACGCCATCGGCGTGAATAATCGCAATCTCAAATCCTTTGAGGTGCATCTCGAAACCTCGCTCGAACTGGTGGAGCGGATTCCTGCGGATGTGGTGCGGGTGGCGGAGAGCGGCATTGCCACCGCGGAAGACCTGGCCCGTCTGCGAGCGGCGGGCTTCGACGCCTTCCTGATTGGCGAAAGCCTGATGCGCCAGCCCGATCCGGGCGAGGCGCTCGTCGCATTGATCTCTGGAGCCAGCGTGACGTTATGAGCCTGTGGATCAAAATCTGTGGCAACACCTCGCTCCAAGATGCGCTTCTGGCCGTCGAAGCGGGTGCCGACGCGGTGGGCTTCGTCTTTGCGCCCAGCCCGCGTCAGGTGACGGCTGTGCAGGCCGCGGCCATTGCGAGGAAACTACCACCCTCCCTCGAAAAAATCGGTGTCTTTGTCGATGCGCCGCTCGACCAGATTTACTCCGTCGTGCGCGAATGCGAGCTTACGGGAGTGCAACTGCACTTCGATGCCGCGCCCGACCTGCCGGAGAAGATTCGCAAACACCTTGGTCCGCAGATGAGAATTCTGCGCGTGGTGCATTTTGACGCCGGCGCGGCAGCTCTGGCCGCAGAACAGATTTCCCTGCACGTCCGCAGCCCGCATGTGGACGCGGTGCTGGTGGACTCGCGCACAGCCACGGCCGTAGGTGGTACGGGATCGGCCTTTGATTGGGCCTCTGCCCGAAGCACCGTCTTTTTGGACGCGATAGAGCGCAAGCTCATTGCGGCCGGCGGGCTGACTCCTGCCAATGTGGCGCGAGCCATCGCCACTCTGCGGCCCTGGGGCGTGGATGCCGTCTCCGGCGTGGAGTCCGAGCCGGGCCGCAAGGACCCAAAGAAACTGAAGGACTTCGTCGCGCGTGCCCGGGCCGCGTTCGCAAGTCTTGGTCTTGCCTAACTTGGCCGCCCTCTGCCTAGCCAAATGCGCGCCGCAACGCGGTGCCTCGCCAATCGCCTAGTACACTGGAATGTTCCCCATTCTTGGGCAATCCCGCAGGAGGCCTCCATGGCATCGGTCATTCTTCCATCCGTTCCCTCAGAGTCGCGGCCCGGCCGCTTCGGCATTTATGGCGGGCGGTATGTGCCGGAAACGCTGATGGCGGCGCTCGTCGAACTGGAGCATGAGTACGGAGTGGCCAAGGCCGATCCAGCTTTCCAGGCCGAGCTGGCTGATCTGCTCCACAACTACGCCGGCCGTCCCACGCCGCTCTACTATTGCAAGCGGCTAACCGAGGAACTGGGCGGAGCCAAGATATACCTCAAGCGCGAAGACCTGCTCCACACCGGCGCGCACAAGATCAACAACGCGCTCGGCCAGGGCCTGTTGGCCAAGCGGATGGGCAAAAAGCGCATCATCGCCGAAACCGGAGCCGGTCAGCACGGTGTGGCGACGGCCACGGTTTGCGCCCTGCTGGGCATGGAGTGCGTGGTCTACATGGGCGACGTGGACATGGCCCGCCAGGAGCTGAACGTCCTGCGCATGCGGCTTCTGGGCGCGGAAGTCCGCGGCGTTTCGTCCGGCTCCAAAACCCTCAAGGACGCCATCAGCGAAGCCATGCGCGACTGGGTCACCAACGTCCGCACAACGTACTACGTGCTCGGCAGCGCCTTGGGCGCGCACCCTTATCCGACCATGGTGCGCGACTTCCAGCGCATCATCAGCATTGAGATGAAGCAGCAGATCCTCGAAAAAGAAGGCCGCCTGCCCACCGCCGTCATTGCATGCGTGGGTGGCGGCTCCAACGCCATCGGCGCCTTCTACGAGTTCATTCCCGACAGAAATGTGCGGCTGATCGGCGTCGAGGCCGGTGGCCGCGGACCCGCGCTCGGCGATCACGCGGCGCGCTTTGAAGGTGGCTTTCCAGGGGTATTGCAGGGCACCTTCTCCTACGTCCTGCAAGATGAAAACGGACAGATCGCCCTCACCCATTCGGTCTCCGCGGGCCTCGACTATGCTTCCATCGGACCGGAGCACGCGGCGTTGCACGATTCGGGACGCGCAGAGTACGTCTCGCAAGACGATACGGCAGCACTCGCGGCAGTGGTGAAATTGTCGCGCACTGAGGGCATTTTGCCCGCTTTGGAGAGCGCGCACGCCGTTGCCGAAGCTCTCCGCATTGCTCCCGACATGGACCCCCGTGACATACTGGTGGTGAACCTCTCTGGACGCGGCGACAAGGATATGGGCATTCTGGCCCACGAACTGAATCTCCAGGGAGCGTGATAGAAATGGCCATCAGCTTCCATCACAAACCCGGACTGGTTGTGTACTTGACGGCTGGCGACCCCAGCCTTGAGGCCACGCGCGCCATTGCGCTGGAGGCCATCGACGCCGGGGCGGACGTGATTGAGCTTGGCGTGCCCTTCAGCGATCCTCTGGCCGACGGCCCGGTCATTCAGAGAGCGATGGATCGCGCTCTGGCGCTGGGAACACGGCTCAAAGACGTGCTGGCGCTGGCCGCCGAAATTCGCGCCGCGCGGCCCGCAGCCGGGCTGGTGATCTTCAGTTATTTCAATCCGATTCTGCGCTATGGCCTGCCGAAATTCGCCGATGAGGCCGCAGCCGCCGGCGTAGACGGAGTTCTCGTCACCGATGTCATCGTCGAAGAGGCGGGCGAGTACCTGGCCCAGATGAAGCGCGTAGGCCTTGCGCCGATTTTCCTGGCCGCTCCCACCAGCCCCGACGAGCGTCTCGAAGCCATCGCCACCCATTCCAAAGGCTTTGTCTACGCGATTTCCCGCGTGGGCATCACCGGCAAGCAGCAGAGCATGAGCGCCGACGCCTCTTCGCTGGTGGCGCGCATCCGGCGATGGACCCAGCTGCCGGTGGCCGTGGGGTTCGGCATCTCCAACGCGGAACATGTGGCCCAGGTGGGCCAGTTCGCGGATGCCGCGGTAATCGGCAGCGCTATTGTCGAGTTGATTGAACGCTCGACCACGGAAGCAGCGCCCGGCGCGGTGGCCCGATTTATCAAGGGCCTTCGCTTGCCTCTGGCGGCGCTGGCCCGGTATAGCGAAACCAGAGTAGATGTATCCCGAGAGCAAGACCCTCAAGTCGACGCGACCACCAGGGAGCGGCGACCCCGCACAACCCTCGACAGGACACAGTGACTCTGGTTTCGCTCTAAAAACACCCCCGCTTGCGGCGCTTGCGCCGCGTGAATGGATTCAACTCTGGATCCGCTGCAACGGTCCCGCTTCAACGGGTCCGGTCACGGATGCAACACGAGGATGGAATGACGCTGGAAGAATTGCGAGATCAAATTGATGCTCTGGACCGCCAGCTTGTCGAACTGCTAAGCGAGCGGGCCCGCGCCGCTCTGATGATCGGCCGCCTCAAAGCGGCTACATCATTGCCGGTTTATGAGCCGGGGCGCGAGAAGGTGATCTACACCAACGTGCGCGAGGCCAACAAAGGCCCCCTGCCAGACATCGAGCTCACGCATATCTACGAGCGCATCATCGACGTGATGCGGTCCTTGCAGAGGAACGAGTTGGCATTGCAGAGGAATGTCCCGGCCGATGAGCCGGGCCAAGGCACTGGCGCTGAAGCGCCCGAGACAGGGAAGAAGCAATGATCGTAGCCATGCAGGAGAAGGCCACCGAGGAACAGATCGACGCCGTCATTTACGCGATGGAAGACTCCGGAGTCGATGTTCATCGCACCACCGGCGCATCGCAAACCATTCTGGCCGGCGTCGGACCCACCGCCAATGTGGAACTGAGAAAATTCGAGCTGCTGCCGGGTGTGCTCTATGTGCACCGCATCAGCTCTCCCTACAAGTTGGCCGGACGCGGCTTCCGCCCCGAGGGCACCGTCGTCGAGTTTCCCAACGGCGTCAAAATCGGCGGGGAGCAGGTGGTCGTCATGGCCGGACCATGCTCCATCGAAAACCACGACCAGATTTTTCTTACCGCTGCGCGCGTCAAGGCCGCCGGCGCCAGCTTCTTGCGCGGAGGCGCCTTCAAGCCCCGCAGCTCGCCCTACGCCTTCCAGGGCATGGGCATTCCGGGATTGCAAATGATGCACGAAGCGGCCCAGGCCAATGGGCTGCTGACGGTCAGCGAAGTCATGGAAATTTCGCAGATTGAAGCCATGCTGCCTTACGTCGATTGTTTCCAGGTCGGCGCGCGCAACATGCAGAACTTCAACCTGCTGCGCGAGCTCGGCACGGTGCGCAAGCCGGTGCTGCTCAAGCGCGGCATCGCCGCCACCATCGAGGAATTGCTGTTGTCGTGCGAGTACATCATGGCGGGCGGCAACTACGACGTGATCGTCTGCGAGCGAGGCATCCGGACCTACGAAACCGCCACGCGCAACACGATGGATCTTTCGGCGATTCCGGTGGTGAAAAAGCTCTCTCACCTTCCCATCGTCGCCGATCCCTCGCACGGCACCGGCCGCCGCGACTTGGTAGCTCCCATGGCGCGGGCGGCAGTGGCTGCGGGCGCAGACGCTATTCTGGTCGAGGTGCACCCCAACGCCGACAAGGCCGCTTCCGACGCTGCGCAGACGCTCTATCTCGAGCAATTCGACGAGCTCATGGGCCAGTTGCGTATCATTGCTTCGGCAGTGGGAAGAACCATTTAGCGAGTTTCGGGGAGTTAGTCGCATTATTCTTGCTAACTCCCCGAACCCGCCAACTTGCTAACTCGCGATTTCCGCGAAGCGGAAGCTAGCTTGCTGCATTTGTTTATCACGCCCCTCGTTCAACGTTTTGTTCATGGGGAGCGAATTCGAAGGATCCGCAGTTGCTCTTGCTTTTAGCTCGAGTCATCAATCGGGCGGATCAATAACTCCGCCAACAACGCCAGCTCCACTGTTTTCGCTACTGATCGGGTCCCAGAAAAGCCAACCACCCGAGAGCTGTCATCCTGAGCGAAGCGAAGGATCTGCAGTTGCTTTGGTCAGATATGTATCATCCCAATTGGGTGGGTCAATAACTCCGCTGACCACACTGAAACGAGGACTCCAACCATGATCGAGCGCATCGCCATTCTGGGCACGGGCCTGTTGGGCACATCAGTAGGTTTGGCGTTGCGTGCGGCTGGCTTTCAAGGGTCCATCGTGGGCTGGAACAGAGGTGCCGAGGGAGCGCAGGCAGCCCTCTCCATGGGCGCCATCGATTCCGTCGGCACAGACCCCCTGCGGGTTGCGTGCCGGAGCCAGGTCGTCTTGCTGGCCGTGCCCATCTTCGCCACTCTCGATTACATGGAGCGCCTGGCTCCCTTGCTCGGCTCGGAGCACATGGTGACCGACGTGGGCAGCACCAAGGCCAAGATCACCGAGGCCGCCGGCCGCCTTTTCAACACGCCGGAACGGGCGGCGTTCTTGCCCGGTCATCCCATGGCCGGCAAAGAACGCGGCGGCGCGGCCCTGGGCGACGCAAACCTCTTTCGCGGCGCGGTCTGGCTGTTTACTGACGATCCATCCTGGCAGCGCTCGCCGCATTCCGCCGAGCGGGTGAAGGGCTGGCGGGAGTGGGTCGCCGCCATGGGATCGAAGACCCTGGATCTGGAGCCCGCGCGCCACGATGAACTGGTGGCCTGGGTCAGCCACTTGCCCCAGTTCGTTGCCACGGCCCTGAGCGCCCTGCTTGAAGAGGAAGTCGGCGCCGCGCCGGAGCTGAAAGACGTGGGCGGCCGCGCCCTGCGCGAGATGACCCGCCTGGGCGCCAGTCCCTACTCCATGTGGCGCGATATTGCCTACACCAACACAGAAGCTGTCGAGGCCACCTTGGTGGCGCTGGAGCAGCGCCTCGCTCATCTGCGCGAAAACCTCCGCACCCTCGCCCTGCGCGACGAGTTCGAGCAGGCGAATCGCTTCCGCCGGGAATAGCACGCAGATCCAGAAGCCGCAGACACACTTTTGCCCACATTGCTTCAGGAGCACAATCTATCTAGAGATTTAGTCAGAGATTTCGAGTGTGTTGAGTGCCTGGCGCGCCACACCTCGTTTCCGAAATGTGGCGCGCAGTCCTCTTTATTCTGCTTCCTGAACTTCGACTTCCTTCACCGGCACATCTGCTTCCTTGGCCGGATCGAGGGCGTGGAATCCCTCGGCCTTGGCGGCTTCGAGCAACTGCGGTGAGGCGGACACGAAGATGATCTCCGTGTCGTGGAACATGTCGCGTGAGACCAGCGCGGCGGCCAGTTGCAGGGCGTCGGGCCAGCGCAGTTCGGTACGGTCCAGTAACTGGCGGGCAGATTCAAGGACGGCCGGATTCAGCGGCTCCTGCACCATGCGGGCCGCTTCCAGCCGCAGAATGTCGAGCGCAGCCGTCGCGTCTTCGGCAGAGATGCCGCCTTCCCGCTCGCGCCGCCGGATGGCCGCGTACACCTCCAGAGGCGTAGACGCCGAGATCAGTTTGCGATTGTCCTCGACAGCCTCCATGAGCCGGATCAGGGCATCGGTTCCGGTCTCCTGGACAAACAGTTTGGCGAAAGCCGTGGCTTCAAGGAAGTAGCAGCTCACAGGTTCCCCCGTTCCTCTTCAATGGCTTCGGCGATGGAGTCGCCATGCGCGGCCACCGGATGGAAGCGCTGCGCCTCTTCGGGGATGCCGGCTTCGGCGCGGTTCAGGCGGATGGTGGTGGTGGGGTACGCCGGGGTCTTGGGGTTGGCAATCTTGCTGGTCAGCACCACTCCGCGTTGAATAGCTTCGGCCAGAACGGCCTGGCGCGACTCGGGATGCTGATTCCAGCGGAAAGCCTTGCGCGGCAGGAAGGAATCGCGGAACCACTTGAGGGCGATAAACGCGTGACCGCCCCGCTCGGCTTCGGCCAGGGCTGCGCAGAGTTCCTTCACGCGGGCGTCCAGATCGGCGGGAATCAATGCTTCCTGCCCATCTTCGTCCTCGTCCATCTCCTGCTCCGCAACATTGTGCACGGCGCGCACAGGTCGTGGGGCAGGTTCTGCACCGTCGGCGCGCTCAAAATAGATGCGCACCTCGTCATCCTCCGGCGACCACGTATCGGCGGCGGCGTTGCGACGCTTGCTGCGGCCGCTTTCGCTGCACAATTCAACGATCGCCTGGTAGCCCGCGGGAGCCAGGAAATGCAAGGCCCGTGCCAACCCGGGATCGGGAGAAAATGCCAGTTCATTCAATGCTTCTTCGATAATCTCTTCTGCGTCGGGAATGCTCAGATTGCTCACATCTACGCTGTTTTGGGCAGCTTTCGTCGATTTCATTGCTTCTCCGTATGCCGCGGCTCGAGCCCGTCTGCGTAGCCACGCCTGCCGCGGGCCGGAGGCCCTTGGGAAGATCGTTGCACTGCGCGCGGCGCGCTCAACAGGGCGGCCTTAGTTCTAAACTTCCTTCGTTAAGGCAGAGCATCCTCTGCAATCTATTCGTCGCTCCGAACGGCCTGGGGCGGCGCGGGCGATGCTTCAAGCTGTTTATCCAGAGTTTTAGGGGGTGCTAACTCTTCTACGACAAGTCGTTGCATACCCGGGAATTTCCCGATGAAATTAAGGCGGCTCTTGGCTTTCCTGTGGTTTTCAAACTGGCCTGAGGCCATCTTCCACTTGCCTTTTCGACCGCATCCTTCGTTTTCGAGAAATACTCTAGCTAATCCCGTTGCTTGAAGCTAATACCAAAGTGTAACCGATTCCTGCGCCGCGGCAAGTTGCGGCTGCGCAGAAAAAGGTACCCCATCCGCCACTACAACCCGGCTCCTGCGGAAAAGTTGCGGTGCGGCGATCGCTTTTCCCGAAGCTCGAATTCGTACAATAGAAGATATGCGCCGTTGTATGCTGCTGTCGTTGATTTGGTTCCTGGTACTGACCGGACTACACGCCGACACCGCCTTCGACCTCACCGGGCCGAAGGTGGACGTGCACGTCAAGCGCGGAGATCTGACCCTCCCGATCGGCGAAACGCCCAACTTGTTGCCTGGAGACCGTCTCTGGATTCATCCCGACTTGCCGGAAAGCCAGTCCACACGCTTTGTGTTGATTGTCGCCTTTCTGCGCGGAGCCACCAATCCTCCACCCGCGGAGTGGTTTACCCGCGTGGAGACATGGAGCCACGAGGCCCGTACGGAAGGTGTGTTCATCACTGTGCCCGCGGAGGCGCAACAGGCCGTACTCTTCCTGGCGCCCGAAACGGGAGGCGACTTCAGCACCCTCCGCAAAGCCGTGCGCGACCGCCCCGGCGCCTTTGTGCGAGCCGCACAAGACTTGCATGCCGCCAGTTTGGACCGGATGCGGCTGGAAGCCTACCTGACAGAGGTCAAGGTGACCTCGCAGTCCGATCCCAAAGCGCTCAAAGAGCGCGCGGAACTGGCGGCGCGCTCGCTCGGCATTCGGCTTGACCAGCAGTGCTTCGACAAGCCCAGCGATCAACAGGCTCCTTGCCTGGTGCAGCACACCGACGGACTGGTTCTGGACGACTCGAACGCGCAATCGCGGATGGACCAACTGGCGAACGGCTCGACCGTCGACCTGATGAATCAGCTGAGCTATTCGAACATTGGCAGGGGTGGTGCTTACAGCCCGTACATCGGCGCCATCGTGGATACCGCCAAGATCCTGTCCTCGCTGCACACCGCGCATTTCCAGTACATTCCCGCGCTGGCCCTGCCCACCAAGGACACACTCAACTTGCGGCTCAACGAGCCGCCGTCTTTCCGCGATCCCAAGTCTGTCGTTGTGGTGGCTCTGCCGCCGGTAGGTCCAGTGAAGGAGCCCCCCTTGCATCCGGTCAATCCGGCGGATGCCTTCTGCGCCCAGAAGCCGGGCCTGGTGCTTCCCGCCGAGGGCGCTCCAGTGGTCTTTGCCACGCAGCTCTCGCACGCACTCTTCCTGCATATCGATTCCAAAGAGAAAGTGCCCGATCTGCCGCTGAAGGCCGACCCCTCCCAAGGCGGACTGGTACTGGCCAATCCCGCGCCCCTTCTTCCGGAGGGTGAGTTGACGGGGGTAGTGCGCGGCAAGTGGGGCTTTGACGAGTGGGAGGGCCCGCACTATCACCTGCGAGTGGCGCGCCCCGGCAAGTGGACCGTAGCGGCAACTGACCAGTCGGCCCTGGTCGTGGGTCGCGAGGATACCCTTCATATTGAAGGTGAAAACTCGCTCTGCGTCGATCGGGTGGAACAACTGAAGGCAGATGGTAGCCTCCTGAAACTGGTCTGGAAGTCTCCCAAGCCGGAGGTCCTGGACGTGACCGTTCCGCTGAAGGAGGCGGCTCCGGGACCCGTGACATTTGAAATACGGCAGTTCGGCATGGAGAAGCCGGACCGTTTGAATCTGACCGCGTATGCCGAGGCGGCCTCGCTGGATCGCATCACGTTGAGCGCCGGCGACACTTCCGCCATGCTCAAAGGCACCCGGCTGGATGAAGTGGCCGAAGCCAGCCTGGAAGGCATCACCTGGATTCCGGCCGCGCTGAGCCGCGTACAGGACTCTGACCGCCTGACCATGAACGCCGACAAGTCGACGGCCGGCCTGGATTCGGGAAAACACTACACAGCCAAGGTCAAGCTGCTCGATGGACGCCTGTTGAAGGTGCCGGTCGGTGTTGACCCGCCGCGCCCGCAAGTGGATCTGCTCAGCAAGGGTGTACAGGACGAGGCTTCCGACTCGCTCGCAGCGGTTCATCTGAACAGCCCGGACGACCTGCCCATCGACAGGCGGCTGGTCTTCTTCCTCCGCTCTCGCGTTCCGGCGGAGTTTCCCCGTTCGGAAAAGGTGGAGGTGGCCGCGACGGATGGCAGCTTCCGCACCGTCCTTGCCCTCTCTGACAGCACCCTGATGCTGGAAGACGCCAAAACCGCCATGGGCGTGGTGGAACCGCTGGCCCGCTTCGGCTCCTCGGCCTTCGGACCGCTCCGCGCCCGCGCCATCTCCGACGGCGGCGTAACCGGCGACTGGTTCTCCTTGGGAACACTGGTGCGGCTGCCGGGATTCAAGGAGTTGCGCTGCCCGCACGCGGCGTCGAAGCCCTGCACGTTGTTTGGAACCAATCTCTTCCTGGCCACCACAGTGGGTGCTTCGCCGGAGTTGGCCAACGCCACCGATGTCCCGCCGGACTTTACGGGAACGCAGTTGAGCGTCCCCCATCCAACCAGCGGAATCCTCTACCTGAAGCTGCGCGATGACCCGGCTACAGTGCAAACACTCACCTTGCCGGTGGTCACCGCCACACCGCCCGCCGCTCAGCCTGCGCCGGCGCAGGCCCAGCCCGCACCCTCGCCCGCGGCGACCCCTCAGGCGGCAGATGCGTCCACGGTCACACCGGCCAGTACGCCCGAAGCCACACCGGTCGCGCCGCCGCAGTCTCTTCCGGCCAGTAATGAGCCAGCCAGGACGGAGCCGGTCAAAAAACAGCCTTGAAGACGATTCGAAGGAAATTCAAGAAGGAATTTTAGAAATAGGGAACTTCAGGAATGTGCCGGAGATCAGTTCCGGCACATTCCTTTATGTACTTAATGTACGAAAGCGGTTCTGGCCACGCGGGGCCAGGTCAGGCTAGTTGAAGTAAGCCTGGTTCTTTTCTGCGAATTCCGCTTTGTCCGCGGGCAATTCGTCGGCGGAGAAGATGGCCTCGTTGGGGCAGATGGACGCGCAGTTGCCGCAATCGATGCACTCGTCCGGGTTGATGTAGACCTGGGAAACGGTTCCGGCAGCTGCATCGGCAGCCGCGGGCGCAATGGCGGCGGTGGCGCACTCCGCAACGCAGACAAAATCCTTGGTACAAGCATCGGTAATAACGTAAGCCATGTAAAACTCCTCAATCGCGTTGGCGCTTTGGGTGCGTGCGCCGTTACTTCGAGCCTACCGAGGTATGGAGTTCGGCTCCGTGACCCAAATCACACTGCGGGAGGAATCTCCCTGATTACGGTACGCGGCCAATCTCCATCCGAACGTAACCGGGCCTTCACGCCGCATTCGCACGGAATCCGTCACCATAAGGGCATGATCCGCACCGGACGTTACCCCCTTCTGCGGCAGGCGTTTGCCTGTTGGAACTGGAAGTGCGCCCTGCTCAGCGCCACGGCCCGTTCCGTCGTCTATCTGGCAGCGATGGCGCGCACCGGCCTGCGCGGCGGCCTGACCATCGCTCTGGTCGAGATGGCTTACGTGATCCTCACCGCCGGCCTTTATGCCGGTTTGCAACAGAAAGCCCTCTCGTTGCGCTCCCGTTTCCTGGGAAACCTGGCAATTGTCGCGGGCGTTCCCGGGCTGTCTCAGTTGCTGGACTGGCTCACCCACCGCGCCGCCGGAGCCCCTGCGCCCGTCCGAGCCACCCTGGCTGTTTGCGTCTTTGCGGCGATTTCCGCCCTTTTTCACCTCCATGTCATGCGCCGTGGGGCCTTCCTCACCGGCCGCGCAGGGCGTTCGCTGGCCGAGGATTTCCGGCGCATGCCGCGGCTGATCATGGAGTTTGCTTTGTGGCCCGCGGCGTTACTTTTCGGGTTCTTCACCCGCGTGCCGCGCGGCGCCGAATCGCAAGCAGCACTCTAGTCTTCCACCGGCACAGCCGACCCACGGGGGCATGAAAACCGCGTCCATGGGAATCGCGCCAACTTGCGAACTCGCTATCCCCGCGCAGCGGGAGCTAACTTCCGGCATCTGTTCGCAGAGTCTCTTCTGCATTCTTGTTGAAATTGCTTCGTTTGCAAAAAGGCGTCAACTCCAGTTTCTTATCGGAGTCTTGCCTGGACGCCCAGGCAGTTTTGCTCCTCTTCCAGGGCATTTGGAGATTCATGGGCAGAGAATGTGTCTTCAACAGTGGGAGTCTCGTCTAACGGGCAGGGCTCTTTTCAAGCGCAAATAAAATATTCCGGAACTCACCGGCGGCTGTACAGCGTTCGATGGCGGTGGATTACCCTGAGAGTAGTCCTCCAGTTCTCTCGCCTTTGCGCGGTCAGAGCCAGGTGGGCGACTCTCCAAGATTGGTGGATGGATGCATCTAGGTTTTCGTTTTCTTTCTGCAACGCTGGCGATTGGCTCGGCGCTGCTGCTTGTGCCTTCACAACTCCTGGCCCAGGCCCCGGCCGGCCCGCGAACTCTCCTGGCGGAGCTTCCCGACGCTCCGGTGCCGGAATTCGCGGTCGCCTCCGAAGCTTCAGCCCAGCAGCCTGCCGCCACTCCGGCCACTCCCGCGCAGGACAACTCCAGCTCGCAAGCGCCCGCCACGCAGCCCACCACTGGAAAAAGCCAGCACGACAAGGCCGAGGAGCAGATCAAGGAACAGGAGCAGCAGCGAGTCGTGGGAATCTTGCCCTCGTTCAACGTCTCCTATCGCAGCGACGCCGTCTCTCTGACTGCAAAGCAAAAGCTCAAGCTCGCCTTCCGTTCCTCCACCGATCCTGTGGCCTTCGCCGTCGCGGCCGCGGCTGCCGGTTACCACGAAGCCATGGACGACGACACCGGCTTTGGATGGGGCGCCGAAGGTTACGGAAAGCGGTGGGGCGCGGCCTATCTGGACTCTTTTGACGGCGCCATGATCGGCAACGGCATCCTGCCCGCCATCCTCCACCAGGATCCCCGCTATTTCCGCATGGGCCATGGATCCACTAGCCACCGGCTCTTCTATGCCGTTGCCGCCAGCTTCATCTGCAAGCACGACAACACCGGCAAATGGGAGCCCAACTACTCCAACGTGCTGGGCAACATCGCCTCGGGCGGCATCTCCAACCTTTACTACCCCTCCGGCACCTCCGGCGTCAGCCAGACCTTCACCAACGGCTTCGTCGTCACCGCCGAGGGCGGATTCGGCTCCATTTTCCAGGAATTCTGGCCCGACGTCTCGCGCAAGCTTCTGCATAAGGACCCCACGCGTGGCCTCGATGCACAGAACCGCGCCGCCGACGATGCCGCGAAGCAAGCCAAAAAGGACGCAAAATAGCCCCACTCTCTCTCGCATTCGCTTCATTCCGACCGCCGCCTGGGTTTCATTCCAGGCGGCGCGCGTTTGTTGGGGTGTCTTACCGCTGTAGTAGACTTGCTTGCGGTTTCGGCCTCCCGAATCAAGGTTGCCGAAAAACCCAGGAGCTCCCCCATGCCGTTCAAGACCATCATCGAACCGTTCCGGATCAAGAGCGTCGAGCCCATTCGCTGGACCACCCGCGAGCAGCGCGAGAAGCTGCTGAAGGCCGCACACTGCAACCTGTTCCTGCTCGCCGCCGACCATGTGCTGATCGACCTGCTGACCGATTCGGGTACGGGCGCCATGTCCACGCACCAGTGGGCGGCCATCATGGAGGGCGATGAGAGCTATGCAGGAAGCCGCAGCTTCGAGCGCTTTCGCAGGTCGATCCAGGATATTTGCGGCTACACGCACGTGATCCCGACCCACCAGGGACGCGCAGCCGAGCGCATTCTCTTTGGCGTGATGGCCAAAAAGGGAGACATGGTTCCCAACAACACGCACTTCGACACCACTCGGGCCAATGTGGAGTTCACCGGCGCAGAAGCCATAGATCTGCTGATTCCCGAGGGGCGTCAGCCGGCCTTGCAGCATCCTTTCAAGGGCAATATGGATGTGGCGGCGCTGGAGGCTCTCATCGCCCGCGTGGGCCGCGAGCGCATTCCGCTGGTCATGCTGACGGTCACCAACAACTCGGGCGGCGGCCAGCCGGTTTCGATGGAGAACGTGCGCCAGGTGAGCGCGGTCTGCCGGCGGCACCAGATTCCCCTCTACTTTGACGCCTGCCGCTTTGCCGAGAATGCCTGGTTCATCAAGCTGCGCGAAAAAGGATACGAAGATAAGACGCCCAAGCAGATTGCACAGGAAATGTTCAGCCTGGGCGACGGGTGCACCATGTCGGCCAAGAAGGACGGCATGGCCAACATCGGCGGCTTCCTCTGCACCAACGACGACCATCTGGCGCAGCAGGAGAAAGACTTGCTGATTCTGACCGAGGGCTACCCAACCTATGGCGGCCTGGCCGGGCGAGATCTGGAGGCCATTGCCGTGGGCATCCAGGAGGCTCTGGAAGAGGACTATCTTCGCTACCGCATCGCTTCCACGGCTTACCTGGGCAATCACATTGCGGCGGAAGGAGTGCCGATTGTGCAGCCGCCGGGTGGTCACGCCATCTATCTGGACGCCCGTGCGTTCTTGCCCCACATTCCGCAGGAGCAGTTTCCCGGAGTGGCTCTGGCCGCCGAGCTTTATCTGGTAGGAGGCGTGCGGTCGGTGGAGATCGGCACGCTGATGTTTGCCGGGTCGGCGCAGATGGACCTGGTGCGTCTCGCGATTCCGCGCCGTGTTTACACGCAGAGCCACATCGACTACCTGGTCGAGGTGATTCTGGAAGTGTGGAAGAATCGCGCGCAAATTCGCGGAATGCGGCTGACCTACGAAGCCCCGTTCCTGCGCCACTTCACGGCCCACTTGGAGCCGATCGGCGATTAAGTCGCTGCCCTCTGCCCCAGGTCCCGGGAAAAGTAAGCCAACCACTGAAGATGGTTGCCCCAGGTGCCTCGCATTTGGGCACCTGTGAGAGCACAGTCCCCGGCAGCCCGAATCTGTCCTCTCTCGCCATTTGTTGTGATTCGTTCTCCTGCGAGTTTCGTGCTGAAAGGGCAGGAGACGACCCCCCAAATGGAGGCCCGGACCCACAACGTTCCATCCGCGCCAACGTAACGCGTGGGAAGTGCAGCCGTCACACCCGGCGGCGTGCGGGCAGCGTATACTTCGGTCGTTTGCGTTACGGGAGAATCAATGAATACACCTATCGCGCCCATTGAAACGATTGCCAGGCGGCTCTCGCTTTCACCGGCACACTATGACTCAATCGGCGCCTATGGCGCAAAGCTCAAACTCGGCCTGCTCGCCGATCCGGCATTTCCGGTGCGGGGCAAGCTGATCCTGGTCACGGCCACCACGCCCACCAAGCACGGCGAAGGCAAAACGGTGGTCGCCATCGGCCTGGCCCAGGGGCTGGAACGCACCGGCCGCAAAGCGATTTTGACCTCGCGCGAGCCTTCGCTCGGTCCGGTCTTCGGCATGAAGGGCGGAGCGGCGGGCGGCGGACTCTCGCAGGTGGAACCCAGCCAGAAGATCAACCTGCATTTTCATGGCGACTTTCATGCCATTGCCGCCGCGCACAACCTGCTGGCGGCGCTTGTCGATTCGCACATTTTCCACGGCAACGAACTGGACCTGGACCCCGCCGGAGTCACCTGGCCGCGGGCTCTGGATATGAACGACCGCGCCTTGCGCCGTGTCATCGTTTCGGTTGGCGTCAAGGGTGACGGAGCCAACCGCGAGACAGGCTTTGTCATCACGGCGGCTTCGGAGATTATGGCCGTGGTCGGACTGGCATCGAGCCGCGCCGAACTGCGCCGCCGCCTGGACGCGATTGTCGTAGGCGCCTCCCACAAGGGCCGCCCGGTAACGGCTGCCGCCCTGGGCGCTACCGGAGCCATGATGGCTCTGCTGGACGAGGCGATGCTGCCCAATCTGGTGCAGACCACCGAAGGCACGCCCGCCCTGGTCCATACCGGTCCCTTCGCCAACATCGCCCACGGCACCAGCAGCGTGCTCTCGCAGCAGATGGGCCTCCGCCTGGCCGATTACGTGGTCAACGAGGCCGGCTTCGCCTCCGACCTGGGCGCAGAGAAATACTTCGACATCGTGATGCGGGAGTCGGGTATTCAGCCCGCCGCCGCCGTGCTGGTGACCACGGTGCAAAGCCTGCGCGGTCAGGGAGAAGGCGTCCTTGAAGCTGGATTCCCGAACCTCGACGCGCACATCGCAAACCTGCAGCGCTTCGGCGTTCCGGTGGTAGCCGCCATCAACCGCTTCCCCACGGACAGCCTCGACGATCTGAAAGCGATTGCTGCCGAATGCGCCCGGCTGGGAGTCTCCTGCTCGTTTGTCGAGGCTTTTTCCAAGGGCGGACTCGGGGCCATGGACCTGGCAGAGAAGGTGGTCAAGGCCATTGCCGACAACCCCGCTCCAGTCCTCGTGCCAGCCTATGCCCTGGACGAAACGCCGGAAGAAAAGATCCGCAAAGTCGCGACCCTGGTCTACGGCGCGAAAGACGTGGAGTATAGCGAACAGGCGCGGAAGAAGCTCGAGCGTTTCGTAGAGTGGGGATTTGGCGGCCTGCCGGTCTGCATCGCCAAAACCCAATACTCCCTCAGCGACAATCCCAAGCTGGCCGGCGCTCCCACCGGATGGACTCTGCGCATCTCGGACCTCCAACTGTCGGCGGGCGCAGGCTTTCTGGTAGCCGTGGCCGGCAACATGATGCTGATGCCGGGTCTGCCTCACGCGCCGCGCGCATTGTGCATCGACATGGACGAAGAAGGCAACATCACTGGCGTGTAGGAAGCTGTCTCGATACGGCGCGCACAAAAGGGGATGGGCTTCGGCCCATCCCCTTTTGCGCGGAAGAACGCTCGTGCGTGCCTACTGCTTCTTCAACACCGCCGTGCCTTTTTCGTCAGCCAGAATGGCGGACTCGAAGGCGCGGAAGTCCGCGGCGCGGGCGGCGGGAAGCTCCACCTGACGCACGACATATTCGCGCTCGTAATGCAGGCGGTTGCCCTTGGCTGTCACCGTGGAGTGATAACTGGCGAAGTCGCGGTCCAGAACAACCGGGTCGGGAGTTTCATCGACCACGTAGCCGGCAGGCAGCGTGATATCGAAGCTGTCGTGCCAGCGGCCGGTGGCGCTCAGGTCGATAGGCAGCGTGCGCGGCTTTTCATTGAACAGTTGAGCATGGGAACCGACCACGCGCGGCCGCACCAGCAGAAGCGTGCCGGCCTGGTGGGCATATTGCGCCGCGGTAAGCTTCAGGTGAAATTCGAGCGGCTTGTCGAAGGCCGAGGGCTGAACGAACTCAAAGGAATTGAGCACCACGCCGGGCACATCGCGTGCCACCCTGGTTTCCCAGTACTCGCGCCGCTGCTTTTCATCGGTGTATTTGAGGAACATGCGCAACTCCGCGCCTTCCGACCCGGAGTGAAATGTATCGACGGAGCCGGTCAGCGTCCCGTCGGCGGAAAGCGTGAAGTCGCCCCTGCGCTCGGTGCCGTTTGCGTCCGGAGTGAGCACCGGCAAGCCGATCACCTGGCTGGCCGCGCCGGCAGAGAGAATTCCGTAGCCACCTTGCAGGTAAGCGGGCAGATTGCCCACCGGGGTGCGCTCGTTGGTAGGGTCGAAGATGAGGTAGCGCTTGCCGTCCTTCGCTTTCACCACGGCCATCAGGCGCGGCTCCTCGACGCCCGCCGGAATCTCGATGGCGGTAATCATGTGGTTGCCCGCCAGAGACGGACTCTCCGGGGTCACCACGCCGCGGCGATCGTCCACCGGCACGTAATACGCGTGAATGCCGGCCACTTGAAGCATCGAAATCAGCAGCGTGGTCTTGTCCTTGCAGTCGCCGTAGCGATTGCGGAAGATGTCGGCGGCGTGGTTGGCCTGCAGCCCGCCAATGCCGCGCATCACGATGAAGTAGCGGATATCTCGCTGCAGGAATCCGGTGATGCGGCTCAATTTGGTGTAGAAATCCGGAGCGCCGGCAACAAGCTCGTTGACCTTGGCGTTGATTTCAGGCGAGGGATCGGGACGGTTGGCCTCAAGCTTGGTGACCCACTGGCCGATGGCTCGCCACTGGTTGTCTTTGCCTTCGACGGCGCCGTCGCCCCATTGTATGGACATGCGCGCCAGCAGTGCGGCGCGTTCCGGAGACGAGGGCTCATCCCTGAGAACCAGGGCGTGCATATCCTTGATCTCCCAGCGCCAGTGATTGGGCGCTACTTCCACCGCTTTGACGCCATCGTAATTGTGCCAGGACTCAGTGTGCGCGCGCCCCGGCGGCAGGTCGACTTCGAGCGCCTCATCGACGATGGGATAACTGCCCTGGATGCTCCAAACCTCTTCCTGGGAATAAGGCGCCATCAGCTCCTCTGACTCGCAGAGAACGACCGCGCCCACATCCTCCGCCAGAGGATGCGCCACGCGCACCTTGCGCGTGGAAAGCATGATGGGGACGCCTGTATCTCCTTCTTCAATAAAGTCGGTGTCCTGGGCCGGGTACTGTTTCTCGTCGACGCCGATGGTCCACACGCGGAAGTAGTTGATCTTCTCGTCCACGTCGTATTCGACATTGCAGGTGGTGCCGCGGCCCTGGGGCTTGAGGATGCGGATGGCCTCTCGTTCGCGCTCCACGGCGCGGCCCTGGCCGTCGACGGTCTCCAAATACTCATGGAAGAGGACGATAGCCGCGGCGTCCTTGGCGTACTCGGGCGTCTTGGTTTTGGCCGCGTCCAGGCCCCATTCCGGCACAGGTAGAGACTTCGAAAACAAGCCGGCATGGGCAGGCGTGGCGGCCAGCAGAATCAACGCTGCGGCGACGATGCGGACCTGGGTGAAACGGGTCCAACGCGGATAACCCACTGTCAGTTTCCTTTCGCTTGAGCGGCGCGGACCAGCACAAGCTGCTGCTGATCGGCCGTGGCTACCTTTTGAAAGAACTCCCGGAGACAAAGAAAAGCCGAAGGATCACTCTAGTCGCGAAGAGGACTTGCTCACAAGGCCGGCTCAGGACGAGCGGCAGAAAAATAGCCTGCCTGTTGACTCTTTTCGCAACTAACTTCAGGAAGTGTGTCTCCGCCTTTGAAATCCGGACTTAATTACCAGATCGGGAAGAACAGTTACCTTGGTGATGAATGCGCAGTGTAAGCTGTTGTCGAATGCTGTTGTCTTCAAAAACATTCGAGACCATCCTAACCGTAACGGCAATCGCGGATGTTTCAAGGAGCGCGTGGAAATGATGTGCCCCAAGTGCCACAGCAGCAAAATGCACCGGCTCCGGAGAGAAGGCTTTCTGGAGCGGAAGGTGGTGCCGCTGTTCGGCTACTTTCCCTGGCGTTGTTCTGACTGCAAGGCTGAGCTGTTCCTTCGCGTCCGCAATGATCGCGGTGTCCGGCATCATCGGGTCCGGCAACACGTTTGAGGTATTATTTCCCCGGGTCACGCAGTCACCGACGAGCATTCTGCCGCCGGCTGCAGGGCCAGTGGTTGCATCTGTGTAGAGGTTGTCGGCAATCCCTTACGCCGCCTGGAATCAAGAGACTTCGGCCGTGCCCGAAATCCACGCCGGCTGTTCGTGCACCTGTAAGTGTGTAGAATCCCTGCCAAAGGTGGTTTCCCTCCCGAGCTCTTCGGGGAGCCTGAGCGAAGAGGAAAAGATGCGGCTCGTCCCTTCAACGTAGCGAACGGTGAACGGCTATGGAGACAAAGCGCACAAATCGGAACGATGAGATAGCGGTCGAGGCAAAGAGCGTCCCGCAAGCTGAATCGTCAGGAAATGCGACGATGGATTCGCGCGAAAAGCTGCTGGCCGCGGCGCTGCATCTGTTTGCAGCTCGCGGAGTCGACAGGGTTTCCGTGCGCGACATTGCGCATGAGGCGGGAGTGAACTCCGCGCTGGTTGGCTACTACTTCCGCAGCAAAGACGGTCTGCTTTCGCAGCTTTACCGCCGCCACTGCGAGCCCTTGAATGCCGAACGCATACGGTTGCTGGGAAGTTACGGCCGGGGCGGCGCAGGGCCTTCCCTCGAAAAGGTCCTTGAGGCCTTCATCCGGCCAGCGCTCGCCATCACCACCGACAGCGACGGCCTTTCGGAGTTTACGCGGTTGCGGGCCCTGCTGGCCGCCGAGAACGCCGCGGCTCTGGATGCGCTGGTAGCCGCCAACTTCGATCATTCCACCACCATTTTTGTCAGCGCCCTGGAGCGCTGCCTGCCCCATCTCTCCTATGAAGACGTGCTGTGGCGATTCCACTTTACGCTGGGCACCATCAACTACACGGCCACCGGGCCGAGCAGAATCTCAGCCTTCTCCGAGGGGCGGTGCGACCCGCTCCGGGTAGAGGACACGCTGCTGGAGCTGATTCCCTTTCTCGCCGCAGGCTTTCGCGCCCCCAAGCCTGCCGGTCGCCACGCCTCGGCCAAAGAGGCCAATGCCGCAGCGTCAGCCAGTTAATTTGCGGCTGCAACCAAAAAGCTAAGAAGAGAAATCTCCCGGACAAAACCGCGCGCGAAATGGGATTTTAACCCCATCTTCAACTCAGCCGGATTTGCGCGCGCGGATCAACCCAATGAGCCCAAACGCCTTTCTTTATGCGACTTTAATCTAACTCGAAGTGTTGTATTTCATGGTTGAGAGCGGCTTCGGTTGGGGACTATGATGGTGTGTCTCCCAATCGAGGGTTATCCATGAAGTCAAAAACGTCTCGCCGTGCCTTTCTTTCCGCCGGATTGATTCTTCCTGTCGTTGGCGCCGGCTCCCGCTTGGGCTTTGCCAGCGCGAAAACAGGTCTTTGGCCTTCTGCCGAAGGCGCATTGACCGAGCCTTCCGGCGCCGCGCCGAAGCTGGAATACCGAACCCTGGGCCGCACCAAGCTGAAGGTGACCACGGTGGGATTCGGCTGCATGATTACCTCTGACCCCAGCGTCATCGAGCGCGCCGCCGACATGGGCATCAACTACTTTGACACCGCGCGCGGCTATCAGCACGGCAACAATGAGCGCATGGTGGGCGCGGCCCTGGGAGCCAAACGGAAACAGGTGGTCCTCTCCACCAAGTCGCCCGCCGGCGACAAAGCCAGCCTTCTCAAGGACCTGGACACCAGCCTGACTGAGCTGAAGACGGATTACGTCGACATCTGGTACCTGCATGCCAAGGGCAGCCCGGCCGAGATTCACGACGACATGATCGAAGCGCAGCAGATTGCCAGGCAGCAGGGCAAGATCCGCTTCGCCGGCGTCAGCACCCACGGCGGCCAGCAGCAGTTGTTGCCCTGGATGGCGCAGAAGGGCGCCTTCGACGTGGCGCTGGTGGCTTACAACTTCTCCATGGACGCCACCATGGATCAGGCCATCGAAGTCGCCTCCAAGGCGGGCATCGGCATCGTGGGCATGAAGGTGATGGCGGGAGGATTCCGCAGCCTCAAGCCGACCGATCCCACCTATGAGAAGCTGCACCGCGAAGGCGCGATGCTCTCCGCGCTGAAGTGGGTCATCAAGAAGCCCGGCATCACCACCACCATTCCCAGCATGACGGACATGGACCAGTTGGAAGAGAACCTGAAGGCCATGGCCACTCCGTACTCTCCCACCGACGAGAAGGTGCTCACCGCGCACCTGGAGCAGATCAAGCCCATCTATTGCCGCCTCTGCGGCCAGTGCGACGGAACCTGCCAGAAGGGTTTGCCGGTGGCCGATGTGCTGCGCTTCCTTACCTATGCTGACGGTTATCGCCAGTTCGCGCTGGGACGGGAGCGGTTCTCGGAACTGCCTGCCCATCAGGCTGCGGTCCGCTGCGGCGACTGCGCGGAATGCACGGTGCGGTGCCCGCACGGCGTCCATGTGGCGGACCGCATGACGCGCGCCCAGGAACTGTTCGCATGAGAGCTGTTTGTTTGCTGTTGACCCTTGCGTGCGCGGCGGGAGTCGCACACGCGCAAGAATTCCTCGACTGCCATTTTGTGCCGGGCTGGGAACAGTCCGGACAAAAGCGCCAGTACGCCGCGGACAACCTCTACGACTACAAGGACGGCGGCGCAGAGGGCTACCTGGTCTACGGCTTCACGCACATGCAGGGAGTGGACTGCGCGTCGGCCGGAACCACCATGGCCATCGACGTCTCCGAGATGAGCGATGCCGACTCGGCCTACGGGATGTTTGCCGCCAACCGCGATCCCAACCTTCCCATTGCCAAAATCGGAATGGGCGGGCAGGTGCAGCCGCAAAGCGTGAGCTTCGCCAAGGGCAAGTACTTTGTTGAATTGGTGATGACCGACGCCAAGCCGGACGGAAATTACACCGTCGCCTTGGAAGCTTTCGCTGCCAAAATGCAGTCGAAGCTGGAAGGCCGTGAAACGCCTCCGGAGGCTCTGGGCTGGTTTTCCAGTGAGAACCTCACCTCTGCCCGCATGGTTCCCGAAAGCGTTCTGGGCCTGCGCATCCTCAAGCGCGGCTACGTGGCCAAGTACAAGCAGGGACAGGCGTTCATCGTGCTGGAAGAGACGCCGGAATCCGCCGCGGCCCTGATGAAGAAGCTGCGTGAGCACTTTGAAGGCGCAACCCCCGCGCAGATTGGCGACGAAGCCTTCCAGGCCAAGGCGCCGTATCTGGACGGAATCTGCGTTTTTCGCAAAGGGCGCATTCTAGCCGGCTATGCCAACCTCCCCGGCCCCCAGGAAGCCGCCGCCCAGGCCGCCCAGCTCGCAACCCGCATTCCATAAGCGGCTGCGCTTGCGTAGAATTAAGCTCCACGAGCGCACAATGTTCTTGGCCGTGCATTAACGCCGAGTCAGGAAGGCGGGTGGCCCAGATGCCGAGAGCAGTGAGAACAACCACTGAAGACGGCTGCCCCAGGTGCCTTGCATTTGGGATCTGGGAGAGCACAGATCTCTGCCTTGGAAAGCTCAAAAAATTCAATGCAGATGATTTCCCCCACTCCGCGCACAATCAAGATAAGCGGCTCAATCTGTCAGGGATCTGACCGTGCCGTACCCTCGAAGGGGTCCCCTATTTTTTTGGTGTAAATTCACTTTTTCTTCGCTTTTTGTTCTGTAAAATGTTCAAATAAAACATCTTGCCTATGCGCGATCGAAAGATTTGCACAGGAAAAACGCTCGGAAAGCACTGTTTGTGGTGCAGAATGAGGCCAAAAACGGGACCGGAAAAGGGTCAAAATCGCACGACTTGACGCTCCTTTGGCCTATTTTATAGGACGACAGCAATTGTGGCACCGCTATAGTACTTCGGTTGCACTTCGGAAAACACGGAGGGAGCAGGGGCTTTAGCCCCCTGAAACAGTCGCTTTTTGACGGGGCCTTCAGGCCCGGGCCGTTCAGGAACCGCTTCCCATCAAGAATCTGCAACTGTAGTAATAGCCATCTTCCGTGTGAAACCCCGCAAGCTGAAGTATCGTCTCTCTACAGCGAGGGCAAGACGATGAGCACAGTTTTGGTGACGGGCGGTTCGGGTTTTATCGGCAGTCATTCCATTCTGCAATTGCTGGCCGCGGGCTATCGCGTACGCACTACGGTGCGAAATCTGAAGCGCGAGCCGGAAGTGCGCGACCTGCTCCGCACCGGCGGCTGTGAGCTAGGCGAGCGCTTGTCCTTCTTTGTTGCCGATCTGAAAGAGGACGCAGGCTGGGCGGAAGCCGTCTCCGGCTGCGAGTTCGTGCTGCATGTGGCGTCGCCCTTTCCCCCGAGCGTCCCCAAGCATGAGGACGAGCTGATCGTCCCCGCGCGGGAAGGTGCGCTCCGTGTGCTGCGCGCCGCGCGCGATGCCGGCGTGAAGCGCGTGGTGCTCACCTCGTCGTTTGCGGCCGTCGGCTACGGCCAGAAGCCGCAAACCGCCCCGTTCAACGAGACCAACTGGACGGACGTTGATGGGGAAGGCGTCGGGGCCTACGCGAAGTCGAAGACCCTGGCCGAACGCGCGGCCTGGGATTTCATGGCCAGGGAAGGCGGCGCACTGGAGCTTTCCGTCGTCAATCCAGTGGGCGTCTTCGGTCCGGTGCTGGGACCTGACTATTCCACCTCGATCCTGATCGTGCAGCGCATGATGGATGGCGACCTGCCAGGCTTCCCGCGGCTCCATTTCGGCGTTGTCGACGTCCGCGACGTGGTGGACCTCCACCTGCGCGCCATGACGCACCCGTCCGCTCAGGGCGAGCGCTTCCTTGCCGTGGCCGGCGACTTTGTGTCATTGCTCGAGATTGCCACGATCCTGAAAAACCGCATGGGTGCGGCGGCCAGGAGGGTGCCCGGCCGCCAACTCCCGGACTGGCTGGTGCGCCTCGCCGCCCTGCGCGATCCGGCCGTGAAGATGATCGTGCCGGAACTCGGTAAGAGAAAGAACGCCACCAGCGAAAAGGCCCGGCGTCTGCTGGGATGGGAACCGCGCTCGATCGAAGAAGCTACCGTCGCCACCGCCGAAAGCCTGGTGCGGCTCGGGCTTTTGAAGGACAGCCTGAAGAGGACCGCTGCGTAGAGATGCAGCCTGGCGAATGCAGGTGCCCCCGGCATTGCCACCGCGCCACCTTTGCCGGTAGACTAGGGAAGGCCGGGTAGGTCTGTGCACACTCGCAGATCTGCGCGCGCACCGGAGTTTCCGGGGCAGAATAGCCAGAAAGAACCTGAGAGGCAAGCAACAGAAACAAAAGACGTTAAAACACGGAGAGGTGGCAGAGCCCGGTTGAATGCACCTGACTCGAAATCAGACATAGTCGCAAGGCTATCGGGAGTTCGAATCTCCCCCTCTCCGCCATATATTGAAAATAAAGAACTTAAGTGCCATGCCTACACTCGTGGCTACACTTTTACAACTGGAATAATCACATTCCCCTCCTCTGAACGGGTATTTATCCGAGGAGGAGCACGTGAAAGTCCACCTGTACATCCGAGTCCGTCTGTCCGACGGAAACCGTCAATATGTCGACCCGGTCTACGCAGCCAACGGCAAGCTGAAGCCGCTCTACGCCGTCGTCGACGGTAAGCCCGAACACCATCCGGAAGGCGTATATCACCTCCGCCTCGCCTATCCCTGTGGACTCAACTGCGGCGGGTGTCATAACCGTAAAGGTCAGTGCTGCGCGAACAAGGCGATGTGCCATCACTGGGGGCTTCATCGCTTTCGCAAGACATTCGCAACCATGCATCATGAAGCCGGAGTCAGTGTAAGGACGATTCAACGCTGGCTGCAGCACTCCAGCCTGGATACCACGCTTCGCTATTTAGCGGGCAGTGACGACCGCAACGAAAAAACACGTACACCGGTGAACAGTACCTTCGCGGGGTTCTACTCTCAGCAGGAGGTCGCCCAGGCTTAAGACCGCCTCGCTCGCACTTCTCGTTTCGTCCTTCTGAGTATGAAGGGCCCCCGCTCACTTGGCAGCCAGTCAATCCGCCGCTGACGCCGAAAGAACGGCTGGTCGCTGAGGCTGAGCTGGATTCCAGAAGCGGTCTGAACAGGCGGTGGATTATTTTCGTCTTTTATTTGCCTATACTGACGCTGTGTGGAACCTGCCCCAAACCCGGCTCTGCGACTTCGCCATTCGTTGCAAAGGATGCGGCGAGATCATCCCTGCACCGATCGGAACCATGCCGGACAGTTGGATTGTTGCCGCTTGCCCGTTGTGTGGAACAGGGAGGCGCTACCTCCCGTCAGAGATTTTCCGGGGCTCACTGTCTCACAGGTTGGGGTCTCAGCATGTTCGACCCTGACGCCCATTTGCTCCGGCTTAACCGCTCCCTCGTTTATCTGGGGGCGTGCCTCATCGCCGGAATTAGACTGGCTCGGGAGAAACAGGTCAACGTCCACGTCGTGCCGACTAACCACGCGATTGACGAGTCAGTCGATTTGGCCCATGAGATTTACAATCGAGTGTTCCGAAAAGTTCCGCAGAAGTTGACCGAGAAGTATGGAGAAGACGCGCATGTCAATGAGCAGGTTCGTTTCCCGAACTCCGAAGTCTAAGCAACTTTCGGTTCTACTGGTCATTGCGATCCTTTACGCTTGCTGTTTCTTTTACCAACTCCAATTCGAATCGCCAGACTACGCAGCCTATTTGGCCCTGATGTACTCAACACCTGCAACAGCCTTTGGCGCAATTGCATTGTGGTGGCTTGCACAAGGTAAGAAGGGCGATTGACTCGCCGGGCTGAAACTCGCTAGTGACAGGTGGTGAGCCATGTGCGGACGATACGGCAGACGGGCGGACAAGCAGCGCATCGCGGAGTGGATGCAAGCGCACGATACCGGCGTCTTCGATGATTCCTACTTTGCGCCTTCGTACAACGTCGCTCCGCAGTCGTTACAGCCGGTGGTGCGGCTCAGCCCGGAAACAGGTGAACGCGAGTTGACCGTCATGCGTTGGGGTCTCGTGCCGTTTTGGGCGAAGGACGCCAAGATGGCGTTCAATACCATCAACGCCAAGGCGGAGACCATCGCCACGAGCCCCACGTATCGAGAGGCAATGAAGCGTCGACGCTGCCTTGTGCCCGCCAACTGGTTCTATGAATGGCAGAAAGTCGATGCGAAGGCAAAGCAGCCATACGCAATCGCCATGAAGGATGGTTCGATGTTTGCGTTCGCTGGCTTATGGGACTCGTGGAAGGATAAGGAAACTGGCAACGCGCTTGAAACCTATTCTGTCATCACGACAGACCCCGACGAGTTGATGGAGCCAATTCACTACCGGATGCCGGTCATACTCCACCGGCAGGATTACGAAAGATGGTTGGAGCCCGGTGAACCGGCTCAACTCCCAGTGGACTTGCTGCGTCCGTATCCTGCCGCGGGGATGACGGCGTGGCGAGTGAGCAGTGATGTCGGAAATGTTCGGAATAATCGGCCTGAGTTGGTAGAACCCGCCACTGACTGAATCTGTCAAGTTCAGGTAGATCGGCGCGTGCTTGATTGCCGGTATCCGGCTGGTGCGGGATCGGCAAGTGAGTGTGCAGGGCGTACCCACCGGCAAGGACATCGGGGAATCCGTTGATCTCGCCAACGAGATTTACAATCGGGTGTTCAAGAAGGTGCCGGAAAGAACCGAAAGCAAATGAGCGGTGTGAGAGAGCAGTGCTTGGATAGTCGAGCCTAACCGCATCGCACTCCAGGCACCGGACATGCCCCAACCAGCGGTCTTGAGGTACGTTCCTTTCAAGAGCATAATGAGATCCAACGAAACTCGACCAATTCTCATTAGATTCGTGGGGAGAATACTGTGGATTTTAAGCTCCTCATGGAAACCGTCAGTGCAGCGGCGACCGTCATCATCGCAGCGACCGGCGTCTGGGCATTGCTTTTTGCCAGCAAACAGTTGAATCAGGCTCGGGAAACCGAGAGAGTCAAGCATCTCGTTGAGTTCAACAGGGATTTGACTCGGAGCCAATGAGCAAATGGCGCAAGACTGTAGCCGAGCAGAGGTTGAAGGGAGTGGACTTCCCCGACGAGGCACAGCGATTGCTCGATTTCTTTGAGACGATTGGCCTCCTAGTTCGTCGCGGCTACCTTGACGAAAACGACGTGTGGAGCACCTTTAGCTATTGGATGTTCAATATCTATGCGGACTTCCGAGAAGACATAGAGCAGATGCGACGCGACGATAAGAATTACTACGCGGACTCGTGCGAATTACTGGAGCGTCTCCGCAAAATCGAGGACGAAATGGGTAGCAGCGACGACCGCCCATCCAGAGACGAAATCAGGGAGTTTTGGACGGAAGAAGCGAGAGTGGAACCGGGCTCTCCGACCAAGAAACGGAAGAGAGCTAAAGCAATATCGACCGCAAAGCCTGTGGCCGAATCTTCAAAGAAAATCTGACACCCGTACTTCAAGCGAGGGCATCACGAGATGGCCGAACTGTTTGAGAAGCTTTTTGCGAGGTTGGGCGCACGGACCTTTTCAGAATATGGTGTGTTTTCGGCAAGTCTGCGTAGTCGAGGAAAGCGGTCTATTTCTTTGCGGCTTTGCCGCGACGACGAGCGGGTAAGAACATCTTGTTGACGCGGTCGATCGAGAAGGCCTGCGGGTCGAAGTT
>Ga0255353_1000098_pt1 | contig 52610 bp, 35 predicted proteins | sample HBST25metaG_FD_189941 | JGI IMG/M metagenome (GOLD analysis project Ga0255353, IMG submission 189941) | Peat soil microbial communities from Stordalen Mire, Sweden - H.B.S.T25 | ecosystem: Environmental > Terrestrial > Soil > Wetlands > Peat | place: Sweden: Norrbotten County, Stordalen Mire...
ATCGAAAACAGCGAATACATTGCAGTCGGTTTTCGCGTTCCCGTCGCCGAGATGCACACCGCGCTTTCGTTGGCGCGCCATTCGAAAATTCCTCGCCCGGCGATGGATGTTCTGAGTGCGGAGTTCGATGCCGAAGCTACCGCGCGCCGCATGGTCGCGCATGGCACAGAGGAGATCGGCGATGTGTTGTTGCATCAAGAGGTCATGGCTGGCGTGGGCAATGTTTTCAAGTCGGAGATATGCTTCGTTACCGGCATCAACCCATTCTGCAAGGTCGCGGCTCTCGAGGAGAAGAATGTTGCAGCCTTGATTTCCGCCGCGCAGAGGCTGGTGAAGGCCAATGTGCTGGAAGATTCCGGCGACAGCATTGTGACCTATGGTGGACGGAAGCGGCGCACCACGCATGAGTCGGATCCTGGGGAGAGCCTGTGGGTCTATGGTCGCAAGGGCGAGCCTTGCCGGCGCTGCGGCGGGCTTATCCGCAGACGTCTGCAGGGGCCGGACGCGCGGGTGACCTTCTGGTGCGGGCGTTGCCAGCCCATGCCGGATGGATCGGAGATTGATGGGTAATATGGATCGGTCACGAATCTAGGCTGCGAATGGGCCGAAGGTCTTCGCGACCATTCCAAGTTCATTGCGTGCATTCACAACATGCACCGTGAACTCCTGGCCTCCTGCTGGAACCCGAACGACCACATGCCCGTCGCTGCTCGACAGCTTGTTGGAGAATCGCTCGGTCGTCAGCAACGCTTCGGGTGTCATTCCAACGGCGAAGACCGAACGCTCATCCGGGTACAGTTCCGTGCTGAACAGATTGGCCAGGACGTTGATGGCCGGGTGTGAGACATGCCATGCCGGCATCACCCAGACGCGCGGTCGCAGCGTACGAACAAAGAGCGGCGCACAAGCGTCGAAGTAACCGTGATGATTGGCGACTGCGACGGAAACAGGGCCAGCCGCAGTCGCGACAGGCGATTCAATATCGTGCCACGGATAGCGGCCATAGCTCGTGTCGCAGGTGAGATCTCCCCCCGAGTAGTATCGAAACCCGCCGTATTGCAGACGAAATGAAACGCAACACATATTTTCGGTGGGTAACTCTGCATGGGAAAGACCGGCGACCGCCGGAAACATCGCCTTCGCCTCCGCATCGGGGCCCGTAGCAACATCGCCATTCACGGAGAGGATGCGCACGTTGAAGCCGGGATAGCGCGCCGTATCGTGCCGCAGCGCCAGTTGATTCACCGATCCTGCTTTTGCGCGCTGGACTTTTGTTCCCCGGCTCTGCATGCATTTGGCCAGAGAGATGTAGTTGAGCGCGGACGCATCGCTCTGCCTCGATGGATAAGCGTAGTCCGGCGAGCCGCGGTCGATCAATTCACGTACGTTGATCGCTTCGGCGATATCCGCTGCTCCGGTGAGCCGGTAGGCGCCTTGCTGCGACTGGGGACTGGAGGGCGACACCTCGCCAACGTGGTCTCCATGAAGGTGAGTGAGGAGCATCAGGTCCAGATCGTTCTGCCTGGTGCGGTTGAGCTGCCGGCGCACGTAGCGAGCAATCCACTCTCCGGCTCTGCGACTTGTGTCGGGCCTTGCCGGCGCCATCGTCTCTTCCGCGCTGTGCGCCTCGCCGGCGTCGATCAGGAATGAAGTTCCATCGGGGCCCAGAATCAAGGATGCATTTCCGCGGCCCGTGTCGATGTGGTGAATCTCCAACACGCCGGGCTGCCACTCGGGCAGCGGTTCGACTTGTTGGTCCGCAGCCTTGAAATCCTGCAGTCCTTCCATTTTCCATGGCAGAGCTGTGGCGGCCAGCAAGCCCGCAGCGGATTTGAGAAAGTTTCTTCGTCCGGGCATGACACTCCATGGCTGCGGCGAGCTTTTACTGCGGATCACATTCTGGCGCCGAAGCGTTCAATTGCTTGGTTTGCCAGTCCCGAAGATCTTCTGCAGGATATTGCGGTGTTCGGCGGGGTGGTCGCAGGTTTCGAGGGGCGCGGTGCCGGCCAGGAAGGCTGCATCGTAGGCATCCGGGCAGGTATCGTCGCTCAACAGGTTGCTGGCCTTGTCGATCTTCACCACTTCGATGCCGTCCGGCGGCGAGAAGCTGTGCGTGTCGGAGTACTGCGGCAGCTTCACGGCGCGCTTCATGAACTCGGCCCAGATGGGAGCGGCGGCCAGTGCTCCGGCCAGTTTCACATCCGTGTAGTCGTCGTTGCCCACCCAGACAATGCAGATCAAGTTGCTGGTGAAGCCGGCAAACCAGGCGTCGTGGCTGGTTCCGGTCTTGCCCGCGGCCGGGTCCATGAATCCGCGGCGGCGCGCTTCGTAGCCATAACCGAAATTCATCACGCCTTCCATCAGATTGGTGGTCAGGTAGGCAACGCGCGGGTCCAGAACCTGCTTCGATGTGGGCGTGAAGTCGGTGACCACATCGCCCGAGGAGGTGCGCACGCTGGCCAGCATCCAGGGGTCCAGATGCATGCCGTTGTTGGCGAAGACGGTGTAAGCTCCCGCCATGTCGAGAGGCGTGGCGTCATAGGAGCCGAGGGCCACCGAGGGCGTTCCGCGCGCGTTCTTGACGCCGGATTCGCGGGCCAGCGCGGCCACGTTGTCGAAGCCGACTTCGGAGGCCAGGCTGATGGTAGCGTTGTTCAACGAGTGCGCCAGCGCGTACATGGCCGTGACCTCGCCGTGGTATTCGTCCTTGTAATTGCGCGGCGTATATTCCTGGCCGCCCACGTCGTAGGTGGTCTGCTCGTCCTTGAGCATGGAGATGGAAGAGAACGGCCTGTCCTGTCCGGGCAGAATCGTCCCGGCCACCGCGGTGTTGAAGGCTGTGGCGTAGACGAAGGGCTTGAAGATGGAGCCGGTGGGCCGCTTGGCGACGGCGTGATTCAACTGCGAGTTGCCGTAGTTGCGTCCGCCAATGAGTGCCAGCACCTGGCCGGTGTGAGGATTGATGGCCACCAGCGAGACCTGCGGATAAAGAATGGTTTCGCCGGGCTTGGGGTGCGGATGCATCTTGTTGACCAGGTCATCCACATTCTTCATGCCCACTTCCACCGCATCGGCGGCGGCGCGCTGCAGGTCGGGGTCGAGCGAGGTGTAGATGCGCAGGCCCTCGTGATTGATGTCGCGCTCACCCAGCTTCTGCATCAGTTGCTCATGCACCAGATCGACAAAATACGGCGCTTCGCTGGCGTCCACACTGGCCGTGGCCAGATGCAGGGGCTCAGCCTTGGCGCGTTCTGCTTGATCCTTGGTGATGGCGCCGGTTTCCACCATGGAGTCCAGCACCAGGTTGCGCCGTTCGATGGCCCGGTCGGGATGACGGAAGGGAGTGAAGTAGTTGGGCCGTTGAATCATGCCGGCCAAGAGGGCGCACTCGGCCAAGTCAAGCTGGCGTAGATCCTTGCCGAAGTAGGACTGTGCTGCTTCGCCGAAGCCGTCGATGGAGAAGCTGCCGCGCTGGCCCAGGTTGATCTGGTTGGCGTACATCTCGAAGATCTGCTGCTTGTTGAAGCGATGTTCGAGCTGGAAGGAGACCATGATCTGCAGCAGCTTGTACTTGATGGTTCCGTTGTCGGAGAGGAAGAGCAGCTTGGCCAGCTGCATGGTCAGCGTGGAGGCTCCGCCGCGATGCTTGCGGTCGCCAATCACATCGTGCCAGGCCCAGCCGACCATGCTGATGAAGTTGACGCCGCCGTGCTCAAAAAAACGGCGGTCCTCGATGGCCAAAACCGACTGCACCACATTCTGCGGAATCTCGTCGTAGACGATCAGGCGGCGCTTGGTGCGGGCGGCGTCCTCGCTCAGGCCGGTAATCAAGAGCGGTTCGAGTTCGTAGCTGGTGAGGGTCTGTCCCTTGTCGTCGGTGATGGACTGGACGACGCCATCGGAGATGTGGATGACCGCGCTGTCCTGTGCGTGATAGGACTGCGGACCGGGACGCACGGTAACGGAGAGCGCGCCTTCGGTGTAGGTGCCCATCTGCGAGACTTGTGAAGCGCCGTCGGTGGAGTAGCCAGCGTCGCGCAGTTCGTTAGCGAGCAGGTGGGCGCTGAGCTTTTGTCCCGCACGAACCTCGCGCGGGGCCGCATAAATCTTGGCCGTCGAGGCAAAGATCGGCTGTTTCAGCCGCTCGTCCACAATGTGCTGATACTTGATGTAGAAATAGCTGCCCACTACAACAAACACGAGCGCAACAGCGGCAAACGCCACCAGGGCCACGCGCAGAACCAGCTTCGTCCCGGGATGAAATCCGTTGGGCCGTGCCAGCCTGATCTTCAACGCCATTCGAACTCCTTCTAATCAGCTTCCAGCCGCCAGCTTCTAGCTGCTAGCTCTCTCCTGTCGGGAAGAGCCAGGAGAGGGAAGGGAAACCTTCAATTTCGAACAAGAATAGCTGGAAGCGAGTGGCTAGCAGCTAGAAGCTGTTTTTACTCTCCAACCGCGGTCAGCAAAGCATCTTCCTGAATGCGCTCTTTCAGCAGCCCCACCACATCATTCAACGCCACGTCCACGCTGGTTGCCGTGGCCCGCGTCACCAACTCCACTTGTCCGGCGGCAGCATTCCTGCCCACGTTGATGCGGTACGGAATCCCAATCAGGTCGGCATCCTTGAATTTGACGCCGGCGCGCTCTTTCCTGTCATCCAGCAGCACATCCAGGCCCGCAGCGTCGAGCGCCGCGGCCAGTTTTTCGCCGGTTTCCACCAGCACGGCGTCGCGCATGTCGGTTATTGCAATCACCACGGCGAAAGGCGCAATCGAGGCCGGCAGCCAGAAGCCGTTCGGATCGTTCGACTGCTCAATGACCGCGGTCATAATGCGCTCGATGCCGATGCCGTAACAGCCCATGATCGGCGTCACTTCCTTGCCGTTCGGGTCCAGCACCCGCGCTCCCATGCTCTCGGTGTACTTGCGGCCCAGCTTGAAGATGTGGCCGATTTCGACCGCCTTGCCCACTACCAGCTTGCCTTCGCAGCCGTCTTTCGGGCAGCCTTCGCCTTCGTTGACGGTGCGGATGTCGGCGCTGAGCGTCCAGGAGAAATCGCGGCCCGGCGTGACGTTGCGGAAGTGATAGTCGAGCTTGTTGGCGCCGCAGACCATGTTCTTGCGGCCTTCGAGAGCCTGGTCCACGACGACCGTCAGGCCGTCTTCCAAAAGCTTTGCGTCCGGCTTCAGGCCGACCGGCCCCAGGAAGCCCGCCGGGGCGTGAAGGTACTGCTCCAGCTCCTCGGCCTGCATGGTGCGGAGTTCCGCCGCGCCGATAGCGCCCGTCAGCTTGGTTTCATTCACTTGGTGGTCGCCGCGCAGGAAAGCTGCAACCGGATGCCAGGTGTCCGATTTGCCCTTCAGGCCACGCTTCAAAGCCATGTAGGCCACGCACTTGATGTCGTTCGCCGGACTCATCTTGAGGAAGGCCGCGATGTCGGCGATGGCGCCCATGCCGGGCGTGGAAATCTCCTCCGGAGTCCCATCTCCTGTTGGTTCCAGTTCGACCACAGAATCAAGCCGGGAAACAGCCTTCTCCGTGTTGGCCGCGTAGTTGCAAACCGGGCAACTGGCAATCAGGTCCTCGCCTGCGTCGGTATAGACCATGAATTCCTGCGACTGCGAGCCGCCCATGGAGCCGGAATCCGCCTCCACAGCCACGAACTTCAGGCCGCAGCGGGAGAAGATCCTGCGGTACACCACGTCGTGCAGGTCGAAGCTCTTGTCCAGGCCGGCCGTGTCGATGTCGAAGGAGTAGCTGTCCTTCATGGTAAACTGGCGCACGCGCAACAGGCCCGATTTGGGCCGAGCCTCGTCGCGGAACTTGGTCTGGATCTGGTACCAGATCTGCGGCAACTGCTTGTAGCTGCGCAACTCGTTGCTGGCGATCGTGGTCATGATCTCTTCGTGGGTCATGCCCAGGCAGAGTTCGGCGCCCTTGCGGTCCTTCAGGCGGAACATGTTGTCGCCCATGACGGTCCAGCGGCCGCTCTGCTCCCACGGCTCCTTGGGAAGCAGGGCCGGCAGGAAGAACTCCTGGCCGATGGTGTCCATCTCTTCGCGCACGATGCCAATGATCTTGTTCAGCGAGCGCTGGCCAAGGAAGAGGTAGTTGTAAAGGCCCGCGCCGAGCTGGCGGATGTAGCCGGCGCGGATGAGGAACTTGTGACTGGCCACTTCGGCGTCTGCCGGGGCCTCGCGAAGAGTCGGGACAAAGAGCTTGGACCAGCGATGCATAGGGATGATTGCGTGCTTTCCCGCCGGTACGCCGGCGCAAGACAATTTTTCGACAATTTCCATTCTAAATGTTCGGGCAGTTGGGGGCTTGAAAGTTCATTTTATCCAGCGCCGACGAATCCAAATTCGCTGGGCAAATGAAGGGGGGCCCGAGCCCGCACCCTTCAGGTGACCAAACTGCGTAAGCCAGGCCGCTGGCTTCGCCTGTAACGAGGGCGCCTCGGTGTGTTCCCATGGGATCAGCTTGGTTCCGATATCAGATAGGGCTTCAGCAGCTCTTTCATATGCTCGGAAAGAATAGGGAAGTGGTATGGCTTGTCCTCAATCCAGGTCTTTGTCAACTGGAGTTTTCCCTCAGCGAGGACCTTATCCAGCAATTCTTGGTGGTTATACATGTACCAATCGGCGAGCTCCCCTTCGCCATCCCTGAAGCAGAGGTACAAATCCTTATCGTGATACTTCTTGTCGAATGTTAGTCGACCTTTGAGCTGCACCTTGAGAAATATTTTGGTCTTGAAGTGCTGCGCGATGAAATCGGCTCCGTTCCAATCGTCGCTCAACCGAATAGTCAAGTACCCGAAATCGGCCAGTAAAGCCGAGACCTTCTGAAAGTTATATGTCTCTTGTTGCCTGCTGTTGAGATCCTGATAAGGGATCCGCTTGAAATTTATACCCATTGATTCTCCTTACAGCATTCTGTTCCCTGATCCCTGCCCCTAAATCAGTTCCACTCCCCACAGATCGTGCAGGTGCAGCACGCCCTCGACGTTTTGCTGGGCATCGACCACCACCAGCGAGGTGATTTTCCCCTCTTCCAGAACTGCCAGAGCCTTGGCGGCGAGTTCTCCGCCAGCAATCGTGCGGGGGTGGGCGTTCATGGCCTCGCCGGCTGTGCGGCTGAGGGCCGCGCCACCCTCCCGCTCGAGCAGCCGGCGCAGGTCGCCGTCGCTGATCACGCCGCAGAGCCGTCCCTCATCCTGCACGGTGGTGACGCCCAGTTTCTTTGACGACATCTCGTAAATTACGTCGGTCATGGAGGTTGTGGGCGCGACGACCGGCACCTCTTCGCCCGCGTGCATCAGGTCGCGGACCTTGGCCAGCCGCTTGCCCAACTTGCCGCCGGGGTGGAGTTCGGCGAAATCTTCGGCGCGGAAGCCCTTGCGCAGGCTCACCGCGATGGCCAGGGCGTCGCCCAGGGCCAGCATGGTGGTGGTGGAGGCGGTGGGCGCCAGGTTCAGCCCGCAAGCCTCGCGCTCCACGCAGCAGTCCAGTATCACGTCGCTCGCCTGCGCCAGCGTGGAGTCCATGCGGCAGCAAAAGCTCACCAGCCCGTCGCCTTTGCGCTTCAGAGTGGCCAGCAGGCGCAGAATCTCCTCGGTTTCGCCGGAGGCCGACAGAGCCACCACGACGTCGCCGGGCATCAGCACGCCCAGGTCGCCGTGCACCGCCTCGGCCGGATGCAGAAACAGGGCCGGCGAGCCGGTGGAACTGAGTGTGGCTGCGATCTTTTGCGCGATAATTCCGCTTTTGCCCATGCCGGTGACGACCACCCGGCCGCGCTCTTCGCCGCAGCGGAGAATCAACTCGACAGCGCGTTCAAAATCCGCGGCCATCGGCCCCTCGAGCCGCTCGGCAAGGGCTTCCAGGGCCGCGGCTTCGGTGCGGACCAGTGCGGCAGGCTCCGTGCTGCCTCTTTCCCGCTTGGCGGGAACTGACTGATTTTCTGGCTTGTCCATCGGCTTTTGATGGTACCACCACCTGCATCATCGGCTGGTGGCCGGGTTCCTCGTACAATGAAGCCGAGAGGTCAATTCGCCGTGAGACGCAACACCCTCGTTCTTTCTGTCACGTTGTTCATCCTGGCGGCCTTTGCATGGGCCGGCTGGGCCAACTGGGAGTATCGTCGTCAGGCTGCCGACCGGCTGCTGGCCACTGCCGCGCGCGGCGAACTGGTGGTGGACGCCTCCAGCGGTCAGGCCCAAATCGTTTCTCCGCTGGTGGGCAAACCCGCCCCGGCCTTTGAGCTCGAGGACCTGAGCGGCAAGAAGGTTTCTCTCGCGGACTACAAGGGCAAGGCCGTGCTGATCAATTTCTGGGCGACCTGGTGCGGGCCATGCAAGATCGAGACCCCCTGGCTGATCGAGTTGCGTACCCAGTACGCCGCGCAGGGCTTTGAGATTCTGGGCATTTCGGCCGACGACCTGGACCGCGGCGACCCGGAGAAGCTGAGCGCGGAGAAGAAGGAGATCGAGCATTTTGTGCACCAGATGCAAATGCCTTACCCGGTGCTGATCGGCGCCGACTCCATCAGCCAGCCGTATGGCGGCCTGGACGAGTTGCCCTCTTCCTTCTTTGTCGACCGCGACGGAACGGTGGTTGCGGCCCAGCTTGGCCTGACTTCGAAAGACGATATCGAAGCCAATATCAAGAAGGCGCTGGGGAAGTGACGTTAGCGGAGTTAGCAAGACAGCGAGTCAGCAGGTCAGCGAGTCAGCAAGTCAGCGAACGACTGAAGTGATTTAAAAGGGAAAGATCGATGATGGAATTGAAGGGCAGAATCCGGATTGGGGCTGCATTGGTTCTTGGATTGGTTTCAGTTGCGGCCTTCGGGCAGGGCAGCGAACCGGCGCGCTCCATGCCCAAGGCGGCAGCGGTTGAGTTTCTGTTTCCGGAGCAGGTCACCGTTCCTGCGGGCAAGGCGACGACGGTTGTGCTGCACTTCCGCATCGCGCCCGGAATGCACATCAACTCCCACACGCCCAGGGAAGAAGAGCTGATTCCTACCACGCTCTCGATTCCCGAGGCCTCCGGCGTGCGGCTGGACGGAGCGACCTATCCTGACGGGACCGAATTCACGCTGCCCCTGGACCCCAAGGAAAAACTCAGCGTCTACACCGGCGAGTTCAGCATCCAGGTGCGCATGGTGGCTGCGGCCGGCGACCACCTGGTCGAAGCCAAACTACGCTACCAGGCCTGCGACAATAACGCCTGCATGCCGCCGCGCACCATTACTGTGCCCATCGACGTGCTTGGAAAGTAAGACCTTCGATCCTGGGTCCCGAAAACGAAACTTGGAGATCCAGCGTTTTTCAATCTATCCACAAAGGGAGCAGAAGCCTTGAGGCTTCTGCTCCCTTTGTGTTGCATCCGTCGAACTTTACGCCCCGGCCTTCTTCTCTGCCTTGACGAAGGAGTCCTTGAGCGGGAGGGTGCGGTTGAAAACCAGATTGCCGGGAGTGGAGTCGGGATCGACGCAGAAGTAGCCGACGCGCTCGAACTGAAAATGCTTCTCCACTTCGGCGTTGGCCAGGGAGGGCTCAAGCTTGGCGCCCAGGAGGATCTGGAGGGAGTCGGGGTTGAGATTGGTCAGGAAGGTTTCGCCTGCTTCTTCATTGAAGTCGCTGGGATCGGCCTTGGTGAAGAGCCGGTCGTAGAGGCGGATTTCCGCGGTGATGGCGTGCGCGGTGGAGACCCAGTGAATCGTGGACTTGACCTTGCGGCCGTCGGGGGAGTTGCCGCCGCGGCTCAAAGGATCATAGGTGCAGTGCACCTCGACGATGTTGCCGGCCGGGTCTTTCACCACGCGCTGGGCGGTGATGAAGTAGGCGTTGCGCAGGCGGACTTCCTTGCCCAGGGAGAGGCGATGATACCGGGGCGGAGCCACCTCGCGGAAGTCGTCCTGTTCGATATAGAGCTCGCGTGAGAAAGGAACCTTGCGGGTGCCGGCGGAGGCATCTTCGGGGTTGTTGGCGGTCTCGAAGAATTCCTCCTCGCCTGCCGGATAGTTATCGATGACCAGCTTGAGGGGGTAGAGAACGGCCATGGCGCGGGTGGCGTGACGGTTGAGGTCGTCTCGCTGGTAGTGCTCCAGCATTTCAATATCTGTGGTGCCGTTGGTGCGCGAGATGCCAATGGCGGCGCAGAAGGTGCGCAGAGCCTCAGGAGTGAAGCCGCGGCGGCGGATGCCGGAGAGAGTAGGCATACGGGGATCGTCCCAGCCGTTGACGCGGTTTTCCTGCACCAGCTGCAGGAGCTTGCGTTTGCTGAGCAGCGTGTAAGTCAGGTTCAGACGATCGAACTCAATTTGCTGCGTGGGAAAGATGTCGAGCTGGTCGATGTACCAGCGGTAAAGCGGCTGGTGGTCAACGAACTCGAGGGTGCACATGGAGTGGGTGACGTTCTCAATGGAGTCCGACTGGCCGTGGGCAAAGTCGTACATGGGGTAGATCGACCACTGGTCGCCGGTGCGCTGGTGCGTGGCGTGGAGGATGCGGTACATGACCGGGTCGCGCATGTTGAGGTTGGGCGACGCCATGTCGATTTTGGCCCTGAGGACGCGCGAGCCGTCGGGAAATTCGCCGGCCTTCATGCGCAAGAAGAGGTCGATGTTCTCCTCGATGGAGCGCGTGCGATAGGGGCTGTCAGTGCCGGGCTCGGTCAGGGTGCCGCGGTGCTGGCGGATCTGGTCGGCGGGGAGGTCGTCGACGTAGGCCTTACCGGCCTCGACCAGCCGCAGAGCCCACTCAAAGAGCTGGGCGAAATAGTCGGAAGCGTAGCACAGCCGATCCCACTCGAAGCCCAGCCAGCGCACGTCCTTCTGAATGGAGTCGACGTACTCCTGCTCTTCCTTTTCGGGATTGGTGTCGTCGAAGCGCAAGTTGGTTTTGCCGCCGAACTCGTCGGCGAGGCCGAAGTCAATGCAGATGGCCTTGGCGTGGCCGATGTGGAGGTAGCCGTTGGGCTCGGGAGGAAAGCGGGTCTGGATTTGGGCGTTGCCGTATTTCCTGGTGCGCACATCCTCAATGATCTGATCGCGAAGGAAGTTGGAGGGAGTGCGGGCGTCCTGAACGGGAGTTTCGGTGCTTTCCGGATTCGAGTTGGTCATGGCTGCAATTTCCTTTTGTTCGGGTGGGTCTAGAGCGATTGAAGGCTGGTTTCGGCCTGGCGGATGCGCGCGAGACAAAGCTCGCGGCCGAGGACGGCCATGGTTTCAAAGAGCGGCGGCGCGTTTTTGCGTCCGCAGACGGCAACCCGGATGGGCTGGAAGGTGGGGCCGGCCTTCAGGCCTAGCTGAGAGGCTACCGCACGCAGCGCCTGTTCGAGCGAATCGTGATCGAAAGCGGCTGTGGCCAGGACTTCCCGGGCGTGTTCGAGGACACGGCGAGCCATTGCCGCATCGCCGCCCTTCTGCGGGATCAGCTCCGCCGGGTCGTATGGCGCGAGTTCCTTCACAAAGAAGAAGTCGGCTGCGGAGATGGCCTCGCCGAGGAGTTTGATGCGCTCGCGAATGAGCGGGGTAACGGCGAGAAGCTTTTCCGGCGGGGCGTCGAGGCCGGCCTGCTGAAAGAAGGGCTGGAGCAGGGGACTGAGCTGGTCGACGGGGAGGGCGCGAATGTGTTCGGCATTGAGCCAGACAGCTTTGGGATCGAATGGATCCTCTTCGCTGAAGTTGACCACGGCGTTGGCGCGATTCACGTTTTCGAGCGTGAAAGCCGCGGTGAGCTCGTCAAGAGGCATGAACTCGCGGTCGTCCTTGGGGGACCAGCCGAGGAGGCAGAGGAAGTTGATGAAGGCGCCCGCGAGAAAGCCGGCATCGCGATAGGTGGTGACGCTGACGACGGGGCCATGTTTGCGCTTGGAGAGCTTGGCGCCGTCGGGAGCGACCAGCAGGGGGAGATGGGCGAACTGGGGCGCTTCGACACCGAGGGCCTCGAAGATCAAGAGGTGCTTGAAGGTGTTGGTGAGGTGATCCTGGCCGCGGATGACGTGGGTGATGCGGAGATCGGCGTCGTCGACGCAGGAGGCGTGGTGGTAGGTGGGGAAGCCATCCGAACGCAGCAGGGCGAAGTCTTCGACCTCGTCGGCGAGCTTGGACTGTTCACCATAGACGTTGTCGGTGAAGCGCAGGGTCCGGTTCTGGCCGCGGGGGACGCGATAGCGGAGGGCAAAAGGCTCGCCCGCGTTGGCGCGGCGGTCGGACTCTTCGCGGGACAATTCACGCATGCCGGGATTGAAGAGCCAGGCGCCCTGGGAGGAGGACTGATTGTCTTCGCCGGCGTGGGCGGGCGTGAAATCACGATAGGCCAGGCCCTTGGCAAAGAGCTCCTCGGCCTTCTGGTGGTGGAGGGCAAGGCGCTCGGATTGCTTGTACTCTTCGTCCCAGTCGAGGCCCAGCCAGCGGAGGCCGGCAAAGATGGACTGGACGCTGGCCTCGGTGTTGCGCTCGACATCGGTGTCGTCCAGGCGCAAAACCATGGTCCCGTGATTGTGGCGGGCATAGAGCCAATTGAAGATAAAGGTGCGCGCGCTGCCCACGTGCAAAAAGCCGGTGGGCGAGGGGGCAAAACGGACGCGTGGAGTCTTTGAAGCAGAGGGAGTCAAATCGGGCATCGTCAATGTAGGTTTCCATTCACGATGCTAGCACTCCCTCCGCTCCGGACGGATGCGCGGCGTCTCAGGCCACGGGCGGCTGCGGCGGGTATGGCGGCTGCATGGGCCAGACCGGCGGCGGCGCCGGGAGTACCTTCCAATCGGCGAAGGCCAGCACGTAGATCAGAACCAGGCCGCCCAGCGGAACGAGGTTCAGCAGGGAGAGCCAAGGCGAGAAGCCGGCCTTTTTGCAGATGAACCAGAAGGGCAAAACAATGATGACGAGGCCCACCAGGATCAGAATCGGCACGATGGCCAGGATCGCCATCACCATTTTCTGAGCCTGTTCCGGGTCGGGCGAGGTTTGCAAGAGAAAGAGAGCGAAATGCATAGCGAACGCTCCAGAGGTGGAATTGAACTCTGAGACAAGGTAAGGGCAAAGAGGGAAAAGCGCAAATCCTCACTTAAGAGGTGCCATGTATGTGATGTACGAGGCAGTGAGTCCACTGTCGATGGTTTCCAACAACGACTCTAGAATACCGGGGCCGCATCGCGCATGGTCGGCGCTGGGCTTTGCTGCTGCGATTGGCATTCACGTGCGGCAATGGCCTTTGCCAGTCCGTCGCAGACCTCATCTGCCGTGATCTGCTGAAACGACAAGCATTCGCGGTGTCCTTCAACGCACGGATCCGTCCCACGGCGCTGCCTGCAGGGCGAGCAGGAAGGGCGATGAAAAACGATGCTGCTGCCGGGCGCGGTTGGAGCGAACCGGTGCGGGCTGGCGGGGCCGAAGAATACCACGGCCGGAACGTCGTAGAGAGAAGCCAGGTGGCACAGAAAGCTATCGGAACAGACAACGGCGTCGGTGGATGCAACCTGTGTGAATAGAGCATCCAGTGTGTCGCTTCGTTCCATCCGCTCAAAGCCGGTTGCCGGTGCGAGCGCCTGCATCAGTTCATCGCTGCAATCGACGATGAATCGGTGGGTGGGAAATCGGGTCCTTGCCTGAAGAAGGATCTCGCACCATTGCCGGATGGTGAGCTGGCGGCCGGTCCAACTGGCCAGCGCGCCGAAGAGAATGGCAGGTGGAGAGCAGCGGGGCGCAGGAGGCATGCTGAATTTGCTGCGATATTGCGCCAGCCTGGGGTAGACTGCAGCGTTCTTCAGCAGAGCCAGTTCCACGTGGCCCTCGTATTGTTCCTCGGGATAACGAACGCGCTTCTTGCCGAGTAGGAAGCCCATTACTTTTTCCAGTGCTGGCGAAACCCTTTTACTGTCTTGAAAGCCTTGTTGCGGGCCAAGATAGAGACGGCTGATGCTTTGTGCCCATCCAAATTTTCGGTGGGCACGCACGAAGAGACTGCAGACGTAACTCGGCATCGAGTGGTCAACGAGGTAAAGCGCATCTGCCTTGGGAATGGCGAGCATTTTGCGCACCATCGAGAGCCTGGACTCTTGCTTGGCGATGATAACCAGCCTGAGACGTGAATCGAGGAGGGGAAACAGGGACGCGCCCTTCGGATTGGTGACCACGGTGACCACCGCGCCAGGGTATTGCAGGAAAAGCTGATGAAAGAACGGGGACCTCAGAACATAGTCGCCAAAGGTCTGCAGGTTAATGACAGTCAGCCGCATCCACGCCTCGCCTACGAATAGAGTAAAGATGCTCCGGACGATCATTTCTGTGAGGGCATCGAAAGTTTAGGATCGTTTGCGCGCGCACCTACCCTGTGATCTGACTCCTGACCCGGTCTACGTAATTTCCTCGGTGTCGTAAACGGGCGCGTCGCCGCGTCTTTTGGGGACGCCATGCACGCTGGCGAGAAGGTCTTCGACCACATCTTCAAGCTGGCGCTGGCTTTCAATGACGGCGCTCATGCTTTTCAGTTCTTCGGGCTCGAGGACGCGTTCGACCAGGGCGACGGCGTGGCACTGGGCCACGTGGTCCAGATTGAGACCCTCGGGAGTCTTGGCTTTGATGCTCACCTGTTCCATTTCGACGCCCAGAAGGTCGGCGACGCGGGCGCGCATCTCGCCGGCGATGGGCGAGATTTTGGGGCCGGCCAGAATCAGCGTGGTGTCCACGTTGACCACGCGGAACCCAGCGTGTTGCAGCTCTTCGAGAGCCAGATTCAGGAAAATGGCAGAGTCGGCGTCTTTCCAGCGGGGATCGTTGGGCGGGAAAAAGGTGCCGATGTCGCCCGCGGCGATGGCGCCCAGCAGGGCGTCGGTGATGGCGTGCAGCAGCACGTCGCCGTCGGAGTGGCCGGCCAGCCCTTCGGGGTGGTCGAGCGCCAGTCCGCCAATATGCAGCGGCACGCCCGGCTTGAAGACGTGCGAGTCAAAGCCAAATCCAATCCGTGTTTCCATGGTCTACTTGGGTCTCCGTGCCTTTACTGAAGCAATCTGACCCGGCTTTGCCGGGATTCAGCGGGCGCGCCGGCGGAGGTAAAACTCGGCCAACTCCAGATCGCCCGGCTGGGTAATCTTCAGATTAACCTGAGAGCCGGGGACCACGGCGACTGGAAGTCCGGCTCGTTCGATGAGGGAAGCCTCATCGGTACCCACAAAGCCGTCTTCGGTGGCCTCGGCGAAGGCCTTTTGCAGCAGAGCGTAGCGGAAGCCCTGCGGCGTCTGCGCCAGCACTACGAACTCGCGCGGAATGGTGGAGGTGATCAGCGCCCCGTGCGCGGTGCGTTCCACCTGCTTGATGGTGTCGACGGCCGGCATGCCGACAATGGCTGCGCCGTGCTGGATGACCGCGTCGATGGTCCGGTCGATGGTGGCGGCGTCGATGAGCGGGCGCACGGCATCATGCACCAGCACGATGTCGTCTGGTTGGGCGGGCAGAGCGGCGAGCGCATGCGCGACCGATTCCTGGCGGTTGTCGCCGCCCTCCACCACCTTGACCCGGTCCGCAAAGCCGAACTCGGCGATCTGGGCCTGGACGCGTTCCATCTCCGTCGGGCGCACGGCCACATAAATAGCGGTTACCCGTTGGACTGCCGCAAACGCGCGCAGCGAATGGATCAGGATGGGAAGCCCATCGAGAGAGAGAAATTGCTTGGGCTGCGGGCCGGCCATGCGAGTGCCGAGCCCTGCTGCGGGAAGAATTACGAATACTTGCATAACGGCTGGAGTATACAACGAAGCCCTGTGGTTCTGCCTCTTGAGGCGGTTTGGGCCGGCGGTCGAGGCGCTATGATCCTCTGGTGCACGCTTCGCTGACCCCATCCCTTTCGCTCGATACAACGCTGCTCAAACCGGGCTTGCGCCTGGCCGTGGGCCTCTCTGGAGGAGCCGACTCCGTGGCCCTGGTGCGCGTCCTGGCCGAGCGCAGCGGCGAACTGGGGCTGGTGCTCCATGCCGCCCATCTGCATCACGGACTGCGGGGGGACGAGGCGGACGCGGACCTGGCTTTTGCGCGCGATCTGGCGGCTCAACTCGGACTGCCGTTTCACGAGACGCGGGTGGATGCGGCGGCCGAAGCGCTGGCCAACCCCGCATCCGGCAAGGCGGGAGAATCCATTGAGGAAGCGGCGCGCCGGCTACGCTATGGATGGTTCCGGGAACTGATGGCTGCGGGCGAGGTGGAGGCGGTGGCGACGGCTCACACCCTGGACGATCAGGCGGAAACGGTTTTGGCCAAGTTTCTGCGCGGCGCATGGACGGAGGGGCTCAGCGGCATTCATCCCACGGTCGAGTTTCCGGAGGGCCGCATTCTGCGCCCGTTGCTGGCGACCACACGCGCTCAGATCGAGGCTTACCTGGGCGCACGGGGCCAGGGTTGGCGCGAGGACTCCTCCAACCGGCACCTCACCTTCACGCGCAATCGCATACGGCACGAATTGCTGCCGCAGTTGGAAGGCTGGAATCCCCGGCTGCGGGAGCACCTGGCGCAGATGGCCGAGCTGGCGCGCGACGAGGAGAGCTGGTGGCAGGCCGAGCTGGAGCGGCTGGCCCCGCAGATGCTTTTGCCGGGCCGCCCGGTGCGCGGCGGGGGACGGGCTGCTGGGGAGGAACTGGCGCTCGACGTGACGAGGCTGGCCGCGCTCCCGACGGCTCTGCAGCGCCGCCTGTTGCGCTACTCTGCGGAACGGTTGGGCGCAGCGCCGGATTTTCCAGCGACTGAGGTTCTGCGAGCGCTGGCTCTTCACGGCCGGGGGGGGCAGAAACTCGAGCTGGCCCAGGGATTGCGTGCCGAGCGGACCCACCGCGAACTGCGGTTGAGCGGTTCGGCTGCCGGTGCGGGCAAGAGTGAATCCGGAGGCGTTTCCGCCGAACTTGTTCCGGAATACACCACTCCGATTCCCGGAGAGATTGTGGCTCCGGAGTTCGGCGTGCGGCTGCACATTGAGGCTTCTGTGCACCCGGAAGAAGCGCAGGGCACCGACACGGCTGCCGCCGCAAGCGCGACGCTGCGGAACTGGAAGCCGGGGGACCGGGTGAAGCTGCGCTACTCCTCCGGTCCGCGCAAGATCAAGGAAGTGCTGGAACGCCTGCGGGTTACCGGTTCCAGCCGCGCGCTTTGGCCGGTGTTGGAGGTGGGGGGCCGGATCGTGTGGATGCGCGGCGCCGAACTGGAGCCGGCGGCGGGGATCTGCGTGGTGGTGGAAAACCTGTAAATACTCACGCCCCGGCGAGACCGGCGGGACTTTCAACAGCAGAGAATCGCCCCGATTTCCAAGGCAAACGGCCCCTTAATGTCTATTCCTTTTTTGAGGCCAGGGAGTACAATTCGAGTTACTGCTCACATGTGCAGCGGGAGAACTGTTTCTACCGCACGGGGCCGTGTACTTTCTGTGTCTTTCGGAAGGGTACCGGCGTCTAAAAGAGTGACGCAGGCGGAGCTGGGAACCCGCTGAGCGGCTTTCCCAACCCCGGAAGAGAGGAATCCTGGTGAATTCGACTGTCAAAACAATCATGTTCTGGGTCTTTATCCTCATCTGTCTCATGCTGTTGTGGGGCGTGGTGCAGAAGAGCTCAAGCATGGGCAAGGACGCGGAAGTCCCCTACTCCGATCTGCTGGACAAGATCGAGTCAGGGCAGGTGCTGGATGTTGCGATCCAGGGCACGGAACTCCACGGCCACATGAAAGCCTCGCCGAAAGACCAGTTCCATACCACGATTCCTGCCAACACCGACAGCTTGACCAAGGACCTGCACGCAGCCAAGGTCAACTTCGCGATCAAGGATCCGCAGAGCAATCTGCTTCTGCCCATTCTGTTCAATGTGGGCCCGTTCGTACTGCTCGGCTTGATCTGGTTCTTCATGTTGCGGCAGATGCAGTCAGGCGGCAACAAGGCGCTCTCATTCGGCAAGAGCCGCGCGCGCCTGCTCTCGATGCAGCAGAAGAAGATCACCTTCAAGGACGTGGCCGGTGTGGACGAGGCCAAGGAAGAGCTGAAGGAGATCATCGAGTACCTGCGCGAGCCGCAGAAGTTCCAGAAGCTCGGTGGCCGTATTCCCAAGGGCGTCCTGTTGGTTGGACCTCCGGGAACCGGCAAAACCTTGCTGGCGCGGGCTGTGGCCGGCGAGGCAAACGTTCCGTTCTTCTCCATCTCCGGTTCGGACTTCGTTGAGATGTTTGTCGGCGTCGGCGCAAGCCGCGTCCGCGACCTCTTCGAGCAGGGCAAAAAGAACGCTCCGTGCATCATCTTCATCGATGAAATCGACGCAGTCGGCCGCCATCGCGGCGCTGGACTGGGCGGCGGACACGATGAGCGCGAGCAGACTCTCAACCAACTTTTGGTGGAGATGGATGGCTTTGAGTCCAACGACGGCGTGATTCTGGTCGCCGCCACCAACCGGCCGGACGTGCTGGACCCGGCCTTGCTGCGGCCCGGCCGCTTCGACCGCCGCGTGGTGGTGGGATTGCCCGATGTGCGCGGCCGCGAAGAGATTCTCCGCGTTCACGTAAAGAAGGTTCCTGTCTCCGACGACACCAATCTGAACGTCCTGGCGCGTGGAACACCGGGCTTCAGTGGCGCCGACTTGGCCAACATGGTCAACGAGGCCGCCCTGAGCGCTGCCCGCATGAACCGCAAGCAGGTCACCATGTTTGACTTCGAAGTGGCCAAGGACAAGGTGCTCATGGGCGCCGAGCGCAAGTCCATGCTGCTGACCGACGAGGAAAAGCGCGTTACCGCCTATCATGAGGCCGGTCACGCCCTGGTCTCGTTCAAGCACGTGCACTCCGACCCCATCCACAAGGTCACCATCATTCCGCGCGGCATGGCTCTGGGCGTCACCATCTTTTTGCCCGGCGACCGGCACAACTACACGCGGGAATACCTTGAAGCCAACCTCGCCATCGCTTACGGCGGTCGGGTTGCGGAAGAGATTTTCCTCAACCAGATGTCGACCGGCGCGGGCAGCGACATTGAAAGCGCTACGGACCTGGCTCGCCGCATGGTGTGTGAATACGGCATGAGCCGGCTGGGTCCGCTGACTTTCGGCAAGAAGGAAGAGCAGATCTTCCTGGGCCGCGAAATTGCGCAGCACAGGGACTTCAGCGAAGAGACGGCGCGGCAGATCGACCTCGAGGTGCGCCGCCTGATCGACGAAGCCTACCAGACTGCACATAACCTCGTGGAAACCAGCGGCGACGCCATGCACCGTATTGCGGCGGCCCTGTTGGAGCGCGAGACCATCGACGCCGAAGAGGTGAAGATGCTCATCGAAGGCAAGGAATTGCCTCCGTTGCGTTCCATCCTGGCCTCGCCTTCCGATACCGGCGGCGATGTGCAGCAGGTGCTGAAGCCCGAGAGCCGCGGCGGCCCCAACTATCCCGAGGGTTCGCCTTCGCCGGCATAACCGTTCGCTAGAACGCATCAAGCAAAAGGGCCACTCCATCAGGAGTGGCCCTTTTGCTGTGCCGGGAGCGGAAGGTACATTGGCAGAACAAACTCCGTCCCGTCGAAAGCTGCCTGCGACCGCGGCGTTTTCTACTGGTCGTTTCCCTGGATGAGATCCTTGGAGACCGCCGTCAGGTAGCCAAGCAGCCCGCCTGAACCATGATTGGGACCCGCCGTGAAGTAGAGTTCGGCGGCCGGAGCTCCCGTGGCGTCATAGTTGCTGGGACTCGTATTGCCGGGGCTGATCGCCCAGATTCCATTGATGGCGAGGGTGTTTCCGGTGGCATCGAGCAGCAGGCCCCGGAGATGACCTGTGGCGAGGTCGTAGGCCGCAATGTAACCACTGGACTGAGAGGTCCCGCCGCCGGCGAATTGCGCTACAAGAAGGTCGTGGCTATAGATTCCGAAGTCGAGCGGAGCCAGCGCCACCCCCCAGGGAGCGTTTAGCCAGTCCCCGTGTTCCAGGTGCTGGATCAGGTCCCCTTCGGCCGAATAGATCACCACCTCGCCCAGGCCCGGCCCATCGGTTTCGTGAAGGTTGCCGTCCTCGTGAAGTGCGAAGGTCACCACGATGTTGTCGCCAATCGCCTGCACGTTGAACGGAACGTAATCGCGGGGCAAGCTATCGGCGCTGAAATGCTCTGCGCCGATCGAGATGCGATGAAATCCGCTGTCATAGACGTCCACACGGCCTTTGGTGAAATTAGCGGCATACAGGCGGAGCTGCCCATTGACCTTAGCGCTGGTAAGGCCTGTGTAGGAGGATCCATCCGTGGTTTTGACCACGACCTTTGTCCCCACGCCGGGGTTCCAGCCAACGATGGTTCCATCGAGGGTGCTGAAGAGAAACAGGGCAGGTGTGCGCGCCGCCAGCAGGAAATCGGTCTTGCTCCCGTTGTAGATGGTTCCGGTTGGGGTGCCGGTGCTGCCCCACTTGGCGGCCGGAATCGTAACCGTGAGGCCCTGCTTGGTTCCGGCCCCGTTATAGAGTGTGCTCACCCCTGTGGTGTTGTCCGCAATCCACCAGGGACTGCCCGAGCTGCGAGACATTCCCCAGGGGTTGACCAAGGCGGGATCGGTGACGGGGGCGACTCCCGAGGTGTTGGATACCAGGTTGATCTGGTTGTAGTTCTGGCCGAAAGCGAGGGTTCCAACCATGGAAAGAGCCAGCGCAGCCCCTGCTGCGTAACGCAGAAATGTGCTCATGGTGACCTCCGTGATGTGGGAAGGGTGGGACGTGCTGAATGCTCCTGGCAGGTCCGGCCTGGCCCGGAGCGGCAGAGGGAGGGGAGTGCATCTTAAGTGAAAACCCGGTGTGTTCGATGCAGACCAGCCGAAAATGGTCGCCTTATGCGAATGAGGGCGGCTTTCTGGAAGCCGGCAGCGACTTAGCGGACGGCGAGTTCCAGGATCATCTTGTTTTCCAGATTCTCGACCGTCAACGGCTCGCTGAAGAAGTATCCCTGGATCTGATCGCAGTGGTGCGCCTCAAGAAACGCCATCTGGGCCTCGGTCTCCACGCCTTCCGCAATCACTTTCAGGCTGAGGGCCTTGGACATATTGATGATGGCCGCGGTGATGGCCGCGTCATCCGGGTTGATGGCGACATCCTGAATGAAGGAACGGTCAATCTTGAGCCGGGTAATGGGGAATTGCCGCAGGTAGCTCAGGCTGGAGTAGCCGGTTCCAAAATCGTCGATTGCCAGCTTCACGCCCATGCGCTTCAACTGTTCGAATTGGGAGAAGATGACGTCCACGTTGGCGAAGAGGCTGCTCTCAGTAAGTTCCAGCTCCAGGCACTCGGGCTCCAGGCCGGTATCGGACAGAGCCGCCCTGACCATGGCGCAGAAACCTTCCTGCCGGAACTGCGCCGCCGAAACGTTGACGGCGACCGCCTTTACATCAAAGCCGGCGTCGCGCCATTTTCGCGCCTGGGTTGCGGCTGTCCGGAGCACCCATTCGCCGATGGGGACAATCAAGCCGCTGCTCTCGGCGACTGGAATGAAGCTGTCGGGCATGACCAGGCCCAATTCAGGCTGCCGCCAGCGCAGCAGCGCCTCAAAGCCGACGATGCTCCTGGTCGTCATCTCGACCTGCGGCTGATAGACCAGGAAGAATTCATTTCGCTCCAGCGCCAGCCGGAGATTGTTCTCCGTCGTCAACCGGGCCACCAACCCGGCATTCATGTCTTCGGTAAAGAAGCGGGAGGCGTGGCGTCCACTCTCCTTGGCGCTGTACATGGCGGCGTCCGCGTTTTTGATCAGCGTCTCGCCGTCAGCGCCATGCTCCGGAAAAACACTGATGCCAATGCTGCAGCCGACTTTGAAAGTCTGCCCCTGAATGACGAAGTCCTGTTCCATTTCGTGCAGGATCCGTTCCGCGGAGGCCGATGCGTTTTCAACGGATTGCAGGGAATTGAGCAGGATGAGGAATTCGTCTCCGCCAATGCGCGCCACGGTATCTTCATCGCGCGACATGGCTCGCAGCCTTTGCGCAACTTGCTGAAGAAGCAGATCGCCAAAGGAATGGCCGAGAGAGTCGTTGATGTCCTTGAACCGGTCGAGGTCAAGGAAGAGGATGGCGACCTTTTCCTTGTGGCGGCGGGCGCTGGCCAGCGCCTGGGCCAGGCGATCCTTGAGCAGGCCGCGGTTCGGCAAGCCGGTCAGCGAGTCGTAGTAGGCGAGAAACTGGATCTGCTCTTCGGCAACCTTGCGGTCGGTGATGTCGATCATGCCACCCTCAATCGAGGGCGCAGCGTTTCCCGCGTGGTTCACCAGCCTGATATTGGTGAGCACCCACCGCCAACTGCCGTCCTGCCTCTGGAACTTGTGTTCCGCATTGAGGATTTGATTGAGGACGGTCTCAGGGCTGTCGAAGAGATGCTCGTGGAACTGGGCCGTGAGCGTCTCCGCCTCCGTGCAATTCTCCAGCAATGTGGCGCGATCGGCGTATCCCAGGATTTGGGCAAAGGTGTTGTTGCAGTCCAGAATGGCTCCGTCGATTCCGGCCACGTACAAGCCGGTAAGATTCCTTTCGAACATGCGGCGATAGCGCGCTTCCAGGTCGAGCTGTTTTTGCATGCGTGCTTTGATGAGACGAGTCTGCTTCTTGACCCGCTTGCGCAGGATGACGACCCAGCCCATGACCGCCAAGGTGAAAAAGACAAGCAAAGCCAGGATGTAAGCCATGCGGCGGCTCGTCAACCATGTTGGGGAGGAGAGAACCGCGATATCTTCGGGGCGTCGCAGGACGATTTCGAAAGCCGACGGATTTCCGTTGGTGTCGGTCTTCACCGAGCAGATTCCGGTCAGTTTGAGGCGGCTGCCGATCGGCGGGGCAGGGTATTTGAGCGGGGGCGCGCTGAAGCTGCTCTCAAACATGACCTGATCCCCCGATTGCAAAATAAGCGAGTAGCCCCTGCTATGCGGAGTGACTGCCTCCAGAGTTCCTGAGATGGTGACCAACTGGGCGTCATGAGCGCCCTTCATCGCCGTGCGGCCGTCCAGGACGAAGGGTACGATCGCCTGGTGGCCGCCGGTGGCGCGAATGGAGGCGGATTTCAGTACCGGGCTGTAGCTGCCGGTGGCCGGGAATCCGATGATCTCCACCTCGTCGCCTGCGTCCGCCGAAAATCCATCCTGGCTCTCGGCGTAGACTCCGCCTGTGGGGTCCATCAGAAACGCTCCGCGCTGCGGATACCGTGCCGTGATGAAGCCTCGAACCTTCACACGGTGGATCTCTGTCAAGGCCGCGGAGAAGCGTCCGATATTGGCCACCGGCGTGGCTGCCATGGAGAAGGGGTCGGCCGCCGCAGCCTGCACGATGGCGGCATTCTCCAGGCCGGGCATCATCATGTGAATGCCGACCAGCTGGTTGCGCTGGTTGAAAGCGGTGCCGCACACGCCGCGGAAGCGCACCTTCGCATCCACGAATTCCATGGGAAACGGCGCAGTGTAGTCGGGGACGCGGACCTTGAAGCTTCCCGCCGGGGTGACTACGTCAATGACCAGAACGCTTCCTGCCAATTCCCGGGTGAAAGAGCGGACGATTCCCTCCATTTCGACCCATTGGCTGTCGTACGATCCGGTGGCGGCTTTTTCATAGCTGAGCCGCACGGGCTTGGGGAAGGACGCAGCCGCGAGGACTTTCCATTGTGGCTTGGCGATAAACGGCGTGAACCCAACGCCAACCACACCGTGGAGGTCGACCCGGTGGCCGACGGGCGGAGGGGCATTGTGGAGACCGCGCAAATCAACCCAGACGCCTCCGGTGGCGTCCTGCACAAACAGGTTGGGGGCCACCGAATCGTAGTACGTCACAACTCCGCGGACGTGAACCGGGATCGGCTCGCCGGAAACGCTTCCTTGAAATCGGCGCACCGCGCTGGCGGTGTTCAGCGAAGCTGGGGACGCAACCGCAGGGACGGCGCAGAAGCAGAGAGCCGGAACGCACATGATGGCGATGGCGAGAGGCCTTGCTGCGTACCGAACTGTGACGGGATTCCGAACGGACCGCAGCATCGAGCCTTTCAAAACCATCGGGTATCTATCGACCAAATCGCGGCAGGAGATCAATTGGCTGCAACCAGATCTAGTGACGATAGTACTTCACTTTGGTGAGGATGGGCTTGATTTTCCCGTCACATGGCTGAAGCGCGGCTTGGTGCGCGGATGCGGACGGAATGCAGCCTGCTGTGCTGCTCTTCTACACTGGAGAGAGGAGGGGACGATGAGCGACGGTCGCGAGGAGCGCAACGAGCGCGAGAAGCGGAAGGAGTTGGAAGAGCGCGAGGATCGCGAGGACCGGATCGAGCGGGAACTCGCGGATCCATGGGAGCCGGAGCGGCACGAGTCCTAGGAGCGCGTCGGGCCTGGATTCGTGACGCAGCCTATGGCGTGGACGACGGGCTCAGTTTAAGTTCGAGCCATGGGCCAGGACTTCATTCCTGACGCGGTGAAGCAGACGCTTCTGTTCCCCATCGCTTCACAATCAGACCGGTTGCACAGTGAACTCGAAGAAGACACCTATCATCCACGACGGGTGCGGCAAGTGCAGACCCGAGAGTGGGGAAGCGGGGCGAGTCTCGCGTGTTGAGAGTCCCAACGATGTATGACCGGGTATGTCAACAGGCACTGCTCAATCGGATGTTGGCGAGGGCGATCGACACGGGGCGCAATGCGCAAAGTGCGGAGGGAGATACAAAGCGGATCGGAATGGATCGTGGAACATAGTCCATGCACTTCACTTTCCCTTGTAATCGTTGAATAACTCAGGGAACTCCTTCTTGAGCGCGTCGATCTTTGGGCGGTCGCAGACCAGGATGTAGGGATTACCAGGATTGTGAAGCGCGTAGTCCTGGTGATAGGACTCAGCATCGTAAAACCCCTTCAACGGCACAACTTCGGTGACGATCCGGCTTGCGAAAACATGCGCGGCATCCAACTGCGCAATGTAGGCGAGGCTGATCTTTCGCTGCTCATCATTTGCATAGAAGATAGCCGAGCGATAGGATGTGCCGACGTCCGGTCCCTGTCGATTGAGCTGTGTTGGGTCATGCGCGACGGAGAAGAAGACGCGCAATAGTTGACCGTAGGTGATCTTCGACGGATCGTAAACAACTCGCACCGACTCCGCGTGTCCCGTTGTCTCTGTGGTCACCTGGTCGTAGGTTGCTGTTGAAGCGGAACCGCCTGCATAGCCCGCTGTTGTAGCAAGCACTCCTTTAACCCGCTCATAGACGGATTGCGTGCCCCAGAAGCAGCCTCCAGCAAAAACAGCGGTCTGCCTTCCGGGTTGCTGCGCAAGCGCGATATCGCTGGCAGGAGCTGGTACAGGGGCCTTGGTGGCGGCCTGGCATCCGGCGGCGCCAAAAGCCAGAGCAATCGCGATGGAGAGGATAGTCTTGCGTGTAGCTTGTGAGCAGAACATTCGTACCTCCGGAGGGGTGGGACGATGATGAACCCTCCAGCAATTAGATGAGTCTCTCCCGATAAGGTTACGGAGACTGCAGCTTTATGATGCTCCGCCGCCTTGGCCGGCCCGCCAGAATCAGGTTTGCGCAGGATTCGAACAGCTTGCCGAAGGGACGCAAGATGTGGCAAATGCTCGTGTCGAGCGGGAATTCGCACGTTCGCAAGGACAGACTCCATTCTGCGAAGGCCACGATGCAACTGTGGGTTCTGATTCGTTCAGATTGATTTCAATTTCGATTCCCTTGCAGCTGCTTCCATTTCTTGCTTAGAGAGCGATTCCAGAACATCACGGCTCCGGTTATCGAAAGCAACGGCAAGCTGCATCCGAAAGCGGCCCATAGTATTTTGATCATCAGTCCCCAGTCAGAACCGAAGTGCAGCGGACTCAGCCAGAATATGAGTTTGCCGCCCGAGGTGGGATTGATTCCACGATGCCAAATTGCAAGCTGCTTTCCGCTTACGGGGTCGAGATAGAGATAATCCATGCAGTTGAAGTTACGCATATCTCCTCGCGCCATCAGAAGGGTCAGTGCTCCATTTGCACTGCGCGGAAAGAAGGCACCGGCAAATGTTGCGTTGGGCGAGACTTGCTGGGCCTGTTGAATCATCGATTGCCAACTGGCCCAGGGTTCATTCTCATTGTGCGCGGGGAGCTTGAATGTTGGGGGCCGTGCAGAGGCAATGGAAGAAAAGTGATTCACCATGGATTCAATGGAACGTGGCCAAGCAAGGTAGACGCCCGTCGCGGCCCACATGAAAACGATCGCCAGCGTCCAGGAGCCAATCGCGCTGTGCAAATCAAAGTTGATGCGCTTCCACCTGGCATGAAAATTGACGGTAAGCCCTCGCGTCCAGTTGCGAAGCCCAGCCCACCAGATAATCAGGCCAGTGATCGACATCAGAGGCAGGCAAGCAGCTCCAACACCGTTGAGGATCGTTCCAGTCTTGCCTGCCAAGAGGTGAAAGTGCAAGTCGATAACCCACATCAGCCAGGACTTGTCAGGGTCCAGAGTGCCCACAATATGGGCCGTGTTGGGATCAACAAAGACATAAAGAAAATGCCGATCCTGATAGAGAAATACCTCATAGTTGTCGCCCGGCTTATCAGGAGGATAGGCGACGCTAAGAGCGTGATGCGGATAGGTGCTCTTGACGCTTGCTATCACCGAAGTGAAGTCGACAGGCATATTGCGGGTTGACTGAGGCGGCGCAGGTGCGTGCCACAGTTGCGGGTAGGCGGCGTGCTCGATCTCCTTTTCAAATACAAGAATCGAGCCGGTGATGCCCATGATGGACAGGTAGAGAGACAAGGCAACCCCAACCCAGAGATGAATCTGGAAGATTGCCTTGCGTACTCCTACGTGCTGCGGATGATGAAGAAATCCCACGGGGTTCTCTCGTTCTCCCTAGAAGTGCAGCTTGAGCGCAATCTGCATGGAGCGTGCGCCGCCCACCTAGTAGATAGAGCTGAGTCCGCCCATCTGCGTGTCTTGTGTGTTGTAGGCCTTGCCAAAGAGCGACCCGGTCGCCAGTGAGTTATAGACAGCTCCGAAGCAGGGGTGATTGAGGAGGTTATAGGCCTCGGCACGGAACTGCAGGCCGACTCGTTGGCTGAAGGGAAAATCACGACGCAGGGTCATGTCAGCTTGAACGGCATCGTAGCCACGCGCGGCGTTGCGGCCTGCGTTGCCCTCGATGACATTGCCGTTTGCATCCTGCTTTTCAGCAAAGGCTGCCGGGTTGATCTGACGGCCCGTGGCGAGGGTAGAGTTGTGGAGGTAGAGAGGTTGATTGGCTACACGGTCCGGGTGGAAGGTTTGTCCAGTGCCCGATCCGCTGTCTACCGTGGTTGCGGAGAGCACATCCACGGGCAGGGCCGAGCGAACGGAGACACGACTGTCGAGCGCCCAATGCTGCAAAACGTAATCAATCTTCGGATTCTGCCAATGGCCAGGAATTTCATAGGAGAGCGCAGCCTGGAAGTTGTTGCGAATATCGAAGTCAGAAGGCCCGCGTTCAAGCTCGTAGACAGTGAAGTTGGAACTCGCATTATCGATGGAGTGCGCCCAGGTGTACGAGAGAAGTCCCTGAAAGCCGCGCGATAGCGTTCGCTGAAAGCGGACTTGCAATGCATCGTAGTCCGACTTGGCGCGGTTGGTGGTGAGATACAGTCCATTGCCCGCGCTGAAGTTGGTGTTGCCGAGCAGGTCAGGACGATAGAAATTCTGTGTCAGCATGCGGTGCGAGGCCGAGCCGACATAGTTGACCGTCAAGGATTGCTGGGCTCCCAGTTGCTGCTCCAACGCGGCGTTCCACTCGGTTGTGTAAGGAAGCTTGAGGTGCGGGTCAAAGCCCCAGACCGCCACGTTATAGGGGGCATTGGCGTTGGGCAGCGGCACTGAATCAATCTGCGCGGCTGTGACCGGAAAGGCATCGCCATTAAAGGACTTGAAGCCGGTTGTGCCCACGCCGTAGTATCCATCCGCGGCGAGTGCTGTGCCGGTGTCATAAAAGAGACCAGCCCCGGTGCGCAAGACTGTTCCAGTATTGGGTGCGCGGCGCAATTGATAGGCAACTCCCAGGCGCGGCGCAAAGTTGGCGTATGTCGTCTTCCACAACGCCGCTCCTTTGGGGGCCAGTTTGGCTGTGGTGAGATCGAGAATCTGGTCAACGGTATAAGGCGTGTTGCCGTTGGCGTCGTGCGTGGCGGGATTTACTTCCCAGCGCAGTCCGGCCGACAGATTCAAGCGATCATTGATTTTCCACTCGTCCTGCACAAAGAGCGAAGTGTTCGGATAGACGGCCTTCATATTGATGGACTGCTTGTATAAGTTGATGCCGCTGGCCTGGTTGGCCAGCACCGCAGCCTCGTTATAGTAAAAGCCGACCTCCCAGAGCGAGGGAAGGGCTTCTGAAGTGACCAGCCGCCGATAGTCGATGCCGTACTTGAGATTGTGGCGTCCGATGGTGTGCGAAACGGTATCGACAAAGTTGACCTGACGCTCGCGATTGGATTGCGGTTCCAGGAGGTAGTAGGGGTAGAGATCGTAAAAAAGAAAGAAAGTCAGCCAGCTACCGGAGTTCAGACTGTCCACCTTGCCAAGATCCAGAGGCGTAGCTCCGCCAAAAGTGTCCAGATAGCGGGCTGATTTGTAGTCATTGCCCGTGACGTTGAAGCGCAACTCATTTTCCATGCGCGCATTGACGGTTGCACTCAGGCCGATTGTCGCGGTCTTCACGTTGCGGATGGTAGCGTTGACCTGCGCGAGATCGCTCGGCTGGCGGGTGGCGCTGCTGGAGGGTGAATCGTTATAGCGGCCAAACAGGCGGAAGCGCTCGTTGAAGTTGTGGTCGATACGAATGCTGCTGGTATCGAGCGAACTTGGCGCGCTGTAGCCCGCCGTGTAGTAAGAAAGGCCATTGCCATTGTCCGCTTGCGTGGAAATTGGAAAGGCATTCAAGAACGGTTGCAGCGAGGGAGGAGCGGCTGCTCGCAATGTCGTGCTGGGAACTTCATAGAGCGTCGAGGCGCTGGGATTGACCAGGCGAAGACCTTCGTAAGAGAAAAAGAAGAAGGTTTTGTCGCGGCCGTTGTAGAGATGGGGAATGTCGAGATAGCCGCCGACCGTTCCGCCAAAGTCATTCTGCCGCAAGGCCTGCTTGGCGAGAGATGGGGTGTTGGTGTAGCCATTGAACCAGCTATTGGCATCGAGGGCGTCGTTGCGCAGGAAGTCAAAGGCCGTGCCGTGATACTGGTTGGTTCCGGAACGGGTGCTGATCGCGAATTGGCCTCCGGGTGTGCGCCCGTACTCTGCGGAGTATGTGCTGGTGAGAGCGCGAAACTCCTGTAGCGCATCGACCGAGACCATGGATTGCGTCGTACCAAGCGCGGTTTCTCCCGGAGTGGCTCCGGCGAAGCCTGCGCCGGTCGCTCCCGAGGAGGAGACGCTGGCTCCCGTGTTGGCGCTGACGCCGTCGACGGTAAAGTAGTTGGCCTCCGTGCGTTGACCGTTGACGCTGATCTCCCCGCTGAGTCCGACTCCAGAAGAAGGCACTACCGAAACGCCGGGTGAGATGGTCATCAGCGACTGAAAACTTCGGCCATTGAGCGGAAGGTTTTCTACAAATTGATGGTCAATCACCGTACTGACGCTGGCGTCTGTGGTGTTTAACTCGATGCCGTCTCCGTTGACGACAACTGACTGAGACACTGCGCCGGGATGGAGGACAAAATCCAGCGATACTTTGCCAGCCACGTTCAGGTGCAGATTCTCCAGGACCTGGGTTTCAAAGTCGGGCGCGGAGATGGTGATCCGGTAGACGCCAGGCAACAGCGAAGGCGCGGCGTATCGGCCGTCTTCATTGGTCCGGGTCGCCCACTTCACCAATGTGGCGGTATTCACAATCTCCAACTGAGCGTTGGGGATGACTGCTTTGGAGGGGTCGGCAACCGTGCCCGACATCTGGGCATTTTGCGCCAGCGACGGATGGGAAAAGAGAATGCCAAGCAAAACGAGAAAGAAGAGAGAATTGCGACTACGATGGCCAGCCATGAACACACCTTTCGGGGCGTGGTTGACCAATTGCTATATGCTGATAGCAATCGTCAACCGCTCGGTTTTCGATTTTCAGGCCCTGCGGTGCTTCGCCAAAAGACTGCCGCAGGGTCTGATGTTGACCGGTATTCGTGCAAGGCCCTTGCAAATTGCACAGACCTTGCCGACGCTGAGTGGAACCAGAAACTTTGTACGCCAGGATTGAAATAGGACTGATTTGGTCCTATATCTATCCTACAACATCTAAAGGGCAATTGCGTTGTGTCGTGATGGACGTCCTTTGCGGAGGTTTAGATTGAAAAGGGGAGACAACTCCTTTTCGGAGAGACTGCATTGAAATGAGGGACGGCTCCGCAATCATGCCCAAGAACCGAATTGACGATCAAATACTCGCATCCACGGAAGAGATGGAGGATGCCAAAAATGTTCTTCGGGAGCATCTGGCTCGGCAAGGACTCAAACAGAGTTCGCAGCGAGATGTGGTGCTCCGCATATTTCTTGCCACCCGCGACCACCTTTCCACCGAAGAGCTGCACCGCCTGGTAAAGATGCAGGATCCAACGATCGGCTATACCACGGTCTACCGTGCGCTCAAACTTTTTGCCGAATGTGGTTTGGCTTCCGAGATTGAATTCCGTGATGGCATTGCTCGATATGAGCATCGTCTGAATCGTCGCAATCATCACCATATGGTTTGCACCGCGTGCGGAGGCTCTGTTGAGTTCTTTGCTCCCGAGGTGGAAGCGGCCGAGCGAAGTATCGGTGCTCAGTTTCAGTACCAGACCTCGGGGCACAGTTTTCAGATTTATGGCATCTGCCATGCGTGTCAGTTGAAACAAGAAGAGGCATCCTGTGCTTCCTGATGCCTCTCTTCGGCCCATCAGCAATCAGAAAGAAAACTTGGCGGCCAGTTGGAGTTGACGCGGTGCGTTGGCGTTGATGATCCTGCCAAAGTTGGAGCTGTCCGGGTTACCGTTCACCGCTTCCGGTCCGAAGAACTGGGCGTGATTGAAGACGTTGAAGGCCTCCATACGCAGCAACAGCGAGCGCGCCTCTCCCATTCCTATCTTCTTTTCCAGCGCGGCGTCGAAGTTTTCTGCACCTGGACCGTAGAAGAAGCGGCGACGCGCCGTGCCTATGCCGCCCAACTGGGGAATGGCGATCAGCGAGGTGTTGAAGGCAGGGTTGCCGTTGCGCGGATTGCGATTCAGTTTCAAGTCGCCCGCCGTATAGTTGGGGGTATCGACGCCGTTGTTGTTGATGCCGTTGGGCATGGAGCCGATCAACGAAGTGTCGTCGTTGTTGTAGAGCGTGACCGGCATGCCGGAGCTGAATCGGGTGATGCCCGAGAGCGACCAGTCCTCGCTCCAGCGATTGTGCCGCCCAGTGAACTCGGCGAAGGGCAGAACCAGGTTATAGCTGAGGACAAAGTTGTGGCGCACATCGAAGGCGGAGATGGCGCGGCTGATGCCGGGGTTGATAGGGTTGATCTCCTCCGAGAGGCTGGACGAGTTGTCGATGGACTTCGAGTAGGTGTAAGCGCCAAGCAGTTCCAGGTTGCGGCTGCGATGCTTGAGCGTGACCTCCATGGCGTTATAGCCGCTGGAGCCGATGGTCTTCTGATAGGTGATGCCGTCGAAGCTCGGGCCGAAGGGGCCGCGCGCCTCCACTTGCGTTCCATCCACCTTGGTGAAGAGGCCGCCTTCATTGAATGGGCCGCAAGTATTCGTACCCGCCTCCACCTGCGAAGCGTCACTGACACTCAGGCAACGGGTGGCATCGCCTGGGGAGGCCGGCGTGAGCACCAGAAGGTGGTGTGCCTGGGCGCCCACGTAGCCCAACTTGAGGGTGGTGCCGTCGCGCAGTTCCCGCTCCACGGACAGGGTGTAGCTTTCGGTGTAGGGCGAGGTGTTGCGATAGAAGAAAGCCGGATCGCCGGTAATCGGCGAGTACTTGGTCCAATCCACGGTTGAGTTGGGATGTCCCAACGAGGCTCCGTAGGTGGGAATCGGCGAAGGGAAGGGCTGGCCATTGGTGTTGCCGGTGCTGGCAGAGCGGAAGGGCTCATCGAAAAGAGGACGGCCGCCGGTGCTGTCGTAGTCGTAGCCGTAAGGCGGGCAGGCGCTCATGATGCCAGCGGACAAGCCTTCGAAGGCTGTATAGAAAAGGCCGTAGCCGGCATGAATGCTGGATTTTCCAGGTGCGCCAAGGAGCTTGGCCGCCCAGGGGCTGGTCCAGTTGGGGGAGTAAGCCACGCCCAGGCGCGGGGAGAAGTTGGTCCACTTGGTCGGCGAGAGGGACGAAGCAACGCCGCGGTCACCGGGGAAGACCATGCCTTGTGGTGCGCCGGGATAAACCTCGGATTGCTGGCCGAGGACGAAGGTCTGCAACTGGTTGAACTTCTCATGCCAGGGCGGCAACATGTCCCAGCGGACACCGTAGTTGAAGGTCAGATTATTGCGCGCTTGCCAACTGTCCTGAGCGAAGATGCCGGCATATTTGTTGCGGATATAGAAGCCGTTGGCATCGCCCTGCTCGTAGGTGCTGGCCACGCCGATCAGGTAGTCGGCAAAGTCCAGTCCTGTTTCCGTTCCCTGAAAAACGAAAGCACCATTGTTGATCGAGTTTGAGTTGATATTGACCTGATCCAGATGGAAGTCAGCACCCGCCTTCAGAGTGTGCTTGCCCAGCACCTTGGAGATGGTTTCGGTGCCCTGATAGGTGTTGTTCACCTGACGCTCGCCTGTGACATCAACGCCGAGAGTGAAGTCGTTGAAGGAGACATTCTCTACGCCTTCGATGGCGGTATTCAGCGGCACGATGCCGAGCGTTCCTTCTCCCTCAATAAATCCCTGCGAAGCCAGCGAAGGACCGACGCCGCCTACAGGTTGGCCGATCCTGTTGGCGTCGCGCAGGTAGCTGAAGTGGAGTTCATTGACCAGGGTTGTGCCCCAGGGACGGGTCCAGCCGAGATTGATCAACTGTGCGCGGCCGCGAGAGATGGCGTTGAAGCCTGGAACGCTTGCGCCTCCCTGCGAGGTTGGGTAGGGATTGTCCAGATCGTAGCCATCGCGAAAGTAGTAGGCAGAGAGCGTGCCTAAGCGTGCTGTCCAGTCCAGCCGCAGAGCCGCCTTGTTGTCACCCAGGGTTTCATTTTGACTGGAACTGGAGAAAGTGTTGGTCCCGACATTCGGTTTGGGAATATAGGTCATCAGCGACTTGGAGGGAGCCGACCACACTGCCTCGGGAATCAATGCATTGGGGAAGACGCAGACCGCATTGCTGTCCGTGCAGCCGGCTGTGTAGTAAGGCTCGCTGGTGGTGATGGTTCTGCCCAGGCGCTTGCTGAGCAGCGCGGCAAGATAATCACCGCTCACTTTGCCCGTCAATTGCGAAGCAGCGTCGGCCAGATCGCCGGATCGATTGGCCGCAGAGGGCACGGCAATGTTTCCCGTTTCTACGCCTTGCGTCATCTTCGTGCCCTGATAATCGGCAAAGAAGAAAAGACGGTCGAGCAGGATGTGGCCGCCGAGTGTGCCTCCGTATTGATTGCGATCATAAGCTGCTTTTTCTTTGCCCAGATAATTGGTTGCGTCAAAGTTTGTGTTGCGGGCGAATTCGAAGGCGCTCCCATGCAGGGGATTGGTGCCGGTCTTGGTCGAAACCAGCACCTGGCCGCCGCTGAAATTTCCAAACTCCGCGTCAAAGTTGCCGGTTAGAACGCGAAACTCGGCGATGGAATCCAGATTGGGCACGATGCTGGCAGCGTTGTTGAAGTCTTCTTCGACAGAACTTCCGTTTACCACAAAGCCATTCGCGGTCTCTCTCTGGCCGCTCACCGACATGTTGCCGGGATTCAAATCGCCAGAGGGCGGGGTGCTGGTGCAACCGGACATCACCACGGCATTCGATTGCGCGGAACTTGCCGGGATCACTCCGGCCTGCAAGGCGAGCAGATCCGTAAAGCTGCGTCCATTCAACGGCACAGTCGTCATCTTTTCCTGCGAAATACCTTCACCTACCTGGGTGCTCGCCGTGTCCACCTGAATGGCGTTGCTGTCTACAATAACGACCTCTTGTTGGGAGGCCAGTTGCAGAACCACATCGACACGCAACGATGCGGTCGGACCCAGCACCTGACTGTCCCGCTCATACGGACGGAAACCAAATGCTGCGACTTCCAGACGGTAGCTGCCCGCAGGCAACAGCAACTCGTACCAGCCCTCCCCGTCGCTCTGGACCGATTGCCGAGCCGCGGTGCTTTCGTTCAGGATGATGACCTGCGCATGGGGAATTACGGCTCCAGTGGGGTCTTTGACGACCCCTGAAAAGCGCAATGCGTCTCCTGCAAACAAGGATGCCGATGCCAGAATGAAAAATGCGATGAGTAGTGCTGCATGACGAAGATTGCCCCAGATGGATGGTTCAGAAGACATTTGTAGCGTTCCTTCCAGATCTTCTGCTCTACTTTGACGGCCCATTTTCAGCGGTTAAGTGCTTAGTCTTTCTCACTGAGGCGATCGCGAACATGAAAATCATTTTCATCATAAAGCGCAAACCGGTCCTAATGAGTGACGGCCGTCACAATTGCGACCAATTTGATCGGCATTATCTCAAGATGTGAAATCTCCGTACTATAGGCGAACTGTTGACCTTGAAAGGGGATTTCGAGGTGCGCAGAATGATGCGTGCCGGGGGCTCGTAGCCATTGGGACGGTGGAGACTGCCCCCGTAAAAGTGAAGTTGGTTAGAGGCCGAGACGGTGATCTCAGGATCGCGTCAGCAGTACAGGATCAGATGGGCTTTGCGGCGCGGGCGCTTTGACGCGCACTGGGGCCGTAAGGAATAAGGGCACGAAGGCGGCGCAAACCATGATGACGGCAATGATGAACAAGGCCTGTTCATAGCCGCCGGTGGATTGGCGCAGATGTGCGATCAGCATGGGGCCAAGAGCGCTTCCGCAGCCCCACGCTGTGAGCATGAGGCCGTAGATCGATCCGACTTCACGCGGCCCGAAATAGTCGGCACAAAATGCCGGCATGGTGCCGAAGCCGCCGCCGTAGCAAAGCAGAATGACAACAGCAAGGCCCGTGAACAGGCCGAAGGTGTGAACCCTGGGAAGTAACGAGAAGAGACCCGCCTGCAGGACAAACATCGCAAAAAACACCCAGCGCCGGCCCACTGTGTCAGACAACCAGGCCCAGACAAAACGTCCGGCTCCGTTGGCGAGAGAAATGATGCCGACCATTGTGGCGGCCATGGCGACGTTGACCCCCGTGATCTCCTGGACCATGGGTGAGGCTTGGCTGATGATGGAAATTCCCGCCGATACGTTGAAGAAGAGTACGGCCCACAGGGCATACCATTGCCATTTGCCGAGCGCCTGGCGCAACGAGTAACTGCCGGCAGTGGCCGCGGTGGCTCCAGTGACCGGATGCCAACCGGCAGGCTGCCATCCTTCGGGCGGTTCCTGCATCAGCAAGGCCGCTCCCATGACCAATACAAGCGATGTGCAGCCAAGCCAAGCGAAGGTCTGGAGCACACCGACGGACTGGATGAGCCGCGTCGCAATAGGAGCGGTAACGAGCGCACCTGCGCCAAAGCCAGCCACAGCCACGCCGGTAATGAAACCGCGGCGGTCAGGGAACCACTTCACGAGTGTAGCGATGGGTACGATGTAGGCCAACCCGATGCCAGCGCCGCCAAGCAGGCCGTAGCTGAGGTAGAGAACCCACAGGCCGTGTCCTGAAAAGCTTGCCAGGAAGACTCCGAGCCCGTAGAGGAGCCCGCCCGTCAAGCCAACCACACGCGGGCCTTTGGCACGCATCCATAATCCGCCGGCGAAGGCGGCCCACCCCAGCGTGAAAATGGCGATGGTGAAGGTGAGGCTGACCTCCGAGATGGAGGCGTGCAGCAGGCGCACTAACGGTGTTCGGAAGACGCTCCAGGCGTATACGGCGCCGAGTGCGACCTGCATGAGGACTCCGGCGGCTGCAATGATCCAGCGATTCGGCACATTGGCGGTAGACATTGTGATAGCGCTCCCTTGGTTCTGCATCGATCTGGACCTAAACTTTGAACTTTGCGACGAACTCTCGCAGCTGGCCGAGAATCTTGTTCAGCTCTGCGATGGAGGCATCGGTCTGTGTTGCGCCTGCACTGGTGGAGCGGGTCGCCTCGGCAAGACTCTTCATTTCGCCGGCGATCACCGCTGCAGTTTCCGCGGCCTCGGAAACGTGACGCCCCATCTCGTTGGTAGTGGCAGTCTGTTCTTCGACAGCAGCGGCAATGGTGTGCGAGATAGCGCTGATCTCTTTGGTGACGGCCGCGGTTGCGGCGATGGCGGCAACGCTCTCCCGGGTGTCGCGTTGGATGTCTTCGATATTCTTGCTCACCTGATCGGTGGCTTTGGCCGTGCCTTTGGCCAGTTCCTTAACTTCTGTGGCGACAACCGCGAATCCCTTGCCAGCTTCGCCTGCGCGAGCGGCCTCGATGGTGGCATTCAACGCAAGCAGGTTGGTTTGCTGAGCGATACCTGTGATTACCTTGATTACCTTGCGAATCTCATCAGAAGATTGACCGAGGCGGCTGATTTTCTGTGTGGTGCTTTCGCTTGCGCTCACTGCTGATTCAACTACGGTAGAGGCTCTGCTGGCATTTTGAGAGATCTCCCGAATCGAGCCCAGCATTTCGGCAGACCCGGCGACCGCGGCGCTGAGACCGGCGGAAACCTTTTCACTGGACATCGCAGCTGAGGCGGCCATGCGACTGGTTTCGACAGCGCCGTGAGCCAATTCTCTTGTGATTGCAGTAAGTTCCTTTGAGGCGGAGGCCATCACCGTCGTATGTTGGTTGATCTGCTGTACTTCGGTGCTCAACTGAGAACAGACGGTATTCAACAACGTTGCGATGCGATCGTAATCGCCTGCATAGCGGCCTTCGACACGTGCGGTCAGATCCATCTCTGCCAGCGCGGCCAACACGTGCTCGATCTCTGCAACCGGCGCGAGCCACGCATCAAACATCGAGTTGAAGCCTTCGAAGATGCGTCGGTTGACACCAGTAAACTCTTCAGCTTTTGCACGCACGTGCAAGTCGCCATGCGCGGCAGCTTCCGTCATCCGGGCAATCTGTGCGTTGCGCCGGTTGATGACATCGATGAAGTGATTGCAGACATTCTTGGCCCGAGAAAAGTCTCCCGGGAATCCGTCTTGAAACGGTTCCGGAATGCGGCCAATGCTCATGCCATCCACAGAAGTGACGGCCAGGTCAAAGGTGTGAATGATCGTGTCCAGAATCTGATTGATGGTTCGACAGGCTGCGGCCGCCTCGCTGGAATGGCTCTCCGGGGCGAGGCGCTGCTTGAGTCCTCCAGCCGAAATAGTTTTCTGCAACTGCTCTATCTCCGCCAGAAACGCAGTCCATCCCTCGTTCAGATTGTTCCTCTCAGCCGTCGCTTCCAATGAAGCCTCCAAGTGTTCTATCCGTCAATGATCAATTGTTGCGGGATCATAGCGCTCTATCTTGCGTCCCTGCTAAGCCCTCTATTTTTCTAACGAATGGGGCAACGAAAAATGCGGTCATCTTGAATTAGCGAAAGATAAGGCTACACAGGCTGCGGAAAAACCCCGAAGATGGTGCGAATCTCCCTGATTTTGTTCCGCAGGGCCTAAAGGCCACGCTATTTTTCAGCCACTTACGGCACGACTAAAGTCGTGCCCTGACACAATGTGCGCGCCATGCGAGTTTTTCCGCAGCCTGAACAACAGCAAAACGGCCATCAATACAGCCTCGGGAATAAGTTGATGTCCCAGCATGACGCTTAATTATCTTGCGACTTCAAAGAACTACGAATGGATTCCTTCGGCTCCCTATTTATCGGTCTTTGGCATTCATAGTTTCAACGCTTCGGATAGAGTGTCCAACCCAGGAGGTCCGTACATTTGGGTTGCCTGTGGGCAGGCTGCGCAGATCTTCGACCATGACTTCAAAACAGCCAGCATCCAGCCAGCGCCGCATTTGCGGATCGACCACTGGCCAAGGAGGCAAAGCATGCGGCATGATCCGCTACTGGTTGCCAATCTTCACGATAGAGCGCAACCCGTTGAATACAGAACTCAGAGAATGCCCGCGCTGTGTTGCATCCTCGCGGCACAGCGCCAGGTACGGCACCACAAATGACCACTCCTCATCGCTTACGCCGCTCGAATAACCGGTCCGATATTCCTTTCTCTTCTACTGATGCCGCCCGATCGCATCAACCGGTCTGCAATTTTTTCATTGCACCGGAATAACGTTCATCACAGACTCCAGATTGCACGGAATTTGGAGCAGCGTGGGCGAAGAGCGAGCTGGTTACATTTCAGCCCAGCGACGCAGAAGGTTGTGGTACACACCTGTCAATTGGACGCCTGCAGTATTGCCTGGATGATCCTTCGCCAGCCGTTGAATGGCAGTATCCAAATCGTACAAGAGTGAGCGATCGCCGTCGCCGCGGATCATGCTCTGAATCCAGAAGAACGAGGCCACGCGCGCACCGCGGGTGACGGCTTCCACGCGATGAAGGCTGGTGGAAGGATACAGCACCATGTGTCCTGCCGGAAGTTTGACGCTGTGCACTCCGTAAGTGTCCTCGACCAGCAGTTCTCCGCCGTCGTAGTCCTCGGGCGCGCTGAGAAACAGGGTTGCGGAAACGTCGGTCCGAATTCTCTGGCCGGACGAAACCAGGGCGCGAATCGCTGTGTCGACGTGCGTGCCGAAGTGGCCTCCACCTGTGTAGCGATTGAACATGGGCGGAAAGACGCGCAGAGGCAGCGCCGCCGACATGAACAACGGCGAACGAGCCAAGGCGGCCAAGACCATATCGCCCAGTTTGACGGCAACAGGGTGGCCCTCCGGCAATTGCAGATTCTCCTTGACGCTCTGAGCCTGGTATCCAGCGGTTACCTTGCCGTCAACCCACTCGGCCGCATCCAGGGCGGCCCGCGCCAGCGCCAATTCGCCGGCATTCAATACGTCTGGAATGGTGGTCAACATTCTTTCTGCTCCTGCTGCTTTTGGATTGGATGTTCTTGATTTCCGCGGCACGGCACTCGCGCGTTGGGCAAGTGCCGTCCTGAGCTGAGAATGGTGCGCTGATCAGAAGCGAAAATTGACGCCGATCAAAGCACTGGCTCCCGCACCCGGCACCAGATGGCTGGGATGGGGAAGATCGATGTAATAGCGATTCAACAGGTTATTTACGTTGATCTGGAAGTCGATCTTCTCGGTGATCGGGTGTTTCAACATGGCGTTGAAGACCCAATATCCTGGGACCTGCTTCATGGCCACACTGGTCACGATATAGCCGGCTCCATTGGGATTGATTGCATACCCTGTCGGAACATAAGGAACGGTTGAACTGGCGGTTCTGCTGCCAACGTAATTGCCGCCCAGCCCGCCATTCAGTCTCAAGGGAAGCCGGTGCGTGACGAATAGATTGAAGGTCTGTTTCGGGACGTTGGCCAACGGGTACCCAACCGCTGTGGGAAAGAACTGTGAGAAGATTTCCGCGCTGTCGAGATAGGCGTAGCCCGCCACCAGGTCCATTCCTTCCGGCAGGCGACCGACGAGGCTGAGTTGCGCGCCTTTCACCAACTGGTTGCCGGCGGCAACAATGTTATTGGAGTTGGTTGGATCCGTCTCGTGCGCGTTATCCTTCTCCGTGCGAAAGAGCGCGCCCTCCATCAGCAGACGACCGTTCAGGAAACTCCATTTGGCTCCGCCTTCATATGTCTGGTTCTCTTCCGGCTTTACCGAACCATTGACCAGGCCAATACTGAGGCTGAGCGACTCCGCATCGGGATTGAAGCTGGTTCCGTAGTCGAAGTAGATGCTGCCCCGCGTCGACGGTTTGAAGACCAGCGCCGCTCGATAGCTCGGCTGTTCATCCAGGCGGCTGATGGGCGGCACAGCGGCGGTCAGCGTTCCACCCGCCGGCGGCACCGGAGCCACCAGGTTGTAGTCCGTGTCGAACCGGTCCCAACGCACGCCTCCGCTCAATTCGGAGAGATGACCAAGCTTCATGGTGTCCACAAAGTAGAGGCCGACGCTCTTCGATTTCGTATGCACGATCGACGTGATATAACCGGTCCCGGCGAACGGCTGATCTTCGTTGGGATCGAGCAGCGTTGTGTCAGGAACGGTGTTGATCTTGTTGATGGTGTAGCTGGTGCGGATGGGATTTGAAATCTCCTGACCGCCCTCGGCGCCCGCAACCAGGTCGTGTCGCGCGCCCCAGGTTTTGAAGTGCGCGGCAACTTCGGTCTGATCCCAAAGATCGCCTTCCACGCTCTTGACCTGGATCTGATTGCGATTCACCTGGGTGATTTCGCTGGCCGGAGTCTCGGACGTATAGGGGCACGTCAAATTCGCGTTATACGCCAGTGTGGGCAAGGCGGCGACCACCCCGCCCACCGGCACACTGAGCGACGCATTGGAACAAATCTGAGGCTCGGTGATCTGCGCCTGCCGCGGGTAGTGGGCAGCCCGCGCGATGGTGTGCAGGTTGAGGCTCGGAGAGAACTCGTGTTCAACTTTCAGAGTCAGGATGTCGTCGTTGGTCTTGAGATAGTTCTCATCTGGAAAACCGAAGTAGCTGTGCCTGTCAGCGGGCGCAAGCTTGTTGAAAAACCATGGCAGTCCGTAGTCCGGCGTATCGTCTTCGGAAAGATGCACATAGCTCAGCGTGGCGCGCGTCTTGGTGTCCATGCCGATGGAAATGGACGGAGCAATGCCGAAGCGCCGAAGCTCAGCAGCATCGCGGCCGGCCACCCCGCCTTCCTGAGCCATTACGTTGGCGCGAAACGCTGCACCGCCCCATCGATCTGCCAACGGAGAATTGAGATCCGCGGTGATTCTTCGCGTGAGATCGGTGCCAAACTGCATGTCCATACGCACAAACTTGTCCACCTCGGGAGCCTTGGCTTCCTGGTTAATGACGCCGCCGGTGGAGCCGCGCCCAAACTGGATTCCCGCAGGTCCTTCAAGGGCTTCGACCTGCTCAAAGTTGAAGGAATCGCGATAGTAGCTGCCGAAGTCGCGAATGCCATCCATGAAGATGTCATTCCGTGCGGTAAAGCCCCGGATAGTCAGGTTGTCGCCCTGCGCTCCGGCCTCGCCGGCGGCAAGGCTGATGCCGGGAACATTGCGCAGCGTATCGCGCAGGGTTGAGGTGCCCTGGTCCTGCATCACAAACTGCGGCACCACGCTGATGCTCTGCGGCGTATCAATCTGCCGCTCGGTAAACTTCTCCAACGCAATCTCATCAGCAACGGGCGCCGTCACTGATACCGTATCCCGAGCCTGAACGCCAACAACCATGGTTGTGGCATCCTCGGCACGGTAGTTCAATCCCGTCCCGTCCAGAATCTGCCGCAGCGCTTCGTCCTCGCGGTATAGCCCCGTGACTCCGGGGGAGCGGAAGCCAGCGAGCGTCCCCTCCGGCAGCACAACCTTGACTTTCAACCCGGTGGTTTTCTCGTATGCCTGGATCGCGGCTTCCAGGGGACCCGCGGGAATGTCAAAGCGTTTCAGTGGAAGTGTCGCGGCAGCTCCGCCATCGGCCGGCTCCGTCTTCCAGATCGCGGCCAACGCGGGCCGGTTCGCCCCCAATGCGGCATAGGCAGCCAGTGTTCCCATCGCTACCAGGCCGCGGGCGTTGCCCAGGATTGTGCTCTGTGTGCGTCGCTTCTTTCCCGTATGGTTCCAAGTCTTTGGTTGCACCGTCATCTTCGGTTTCTCCTCCGGTTGGCAAAGGCTGATTCACTACCTTTTGCGGTTCAGGTCGTTGGGCGAGTGCGCCGCTCGAGACACAGGGGAGCAAGAGCGTGGCAGCTACGCCTTTACCGTGGGGTTCGTTCCCAGGCGCGAAATTGCACCAATTCTGCCGATTTTTATGAACGGGGGTTCAACCGAGGAAGAGCGAACATATAATGCAACCAGCTCGCAGTCCAATCGGCTGTAGCTCCAGGGTCTTCGCGGTCTCCGCCAAGAGACATTCCGCGGGACCCTGGTCTATTCACGCTTGCGTTCTCGCTAGAGCCCTTTCTGAAACGAATTCAGATTCTGTTGCTCAATAGAATATACGACAATTTCGGTCGCATATCGAGGGAATCAAGAGGAACCCAAGAAATAGTCCCGGAGGCTGCCTTCCGGTTGGGTTCCGAGGGCCTGTTTCACTTGTTGGCGAGCTTGCTGCCGAACTCGACATAGGCTGGCGTCGCACCGAGGGAGGTATTAGGTTCGGGACGCTCTATGAGCCGGCATCCAAGACCGTCCGTGAACTTACCATCGACCTGCAGAAGCCGCCCAAGGATCATAAAGACCTGACACCATTGGGGATCGATATGGGTCCGACTCGTATTCTCGTATTGAAGAGCGCCACGCCGCCAAGGTGCGGCGATTATATTCAAGGTGCGCAACAGAACAGAAGACAGAGTGCATCGGAAGATGCAACAAGACTGCCAGGTTGAATATGGGGCGTCAAAAGAGCTTCAAGAAGTTGACGCAAACAGTCTGAGGCCAGAAATCTGAGGCAGCCCTGATCGCCGCTCCAAAGCGGAATGGCACAAAAGGCTGTGGAACTGCGGCAGGTGTATTCATTGGAGACCCTGTTCTGGCGGATGGCCATCCGACATGCATGGCGCAGAACCGCTGGCAGAATCAATTGCTTGAAGCAGGTCTGGTCAGTCATCGCTCCCGATAATGTCAGCGCCAAACCACGCCGCCCTCCGACTTCTTGACGCTCACCGTGGTCTCGCGGGCGAGTGCTTCTTGTTCCGCGCCCTCGCCCAGGAACCGATTGCGTGAGGGCTCATATTGTCGTACAAATGGCATATCTTGTCATATGTCAGAATTCATCCGGAGTGGCCGGGCGCGGCAAGTGACTGAAAATGGAACACATCACGGATGCCTTATAAAGAAAGTAGAAAAGCGGTAAACGTCCGGCATCGGTCACACATTTTTGTTGTTGCCTTATTCTACGTGTGCTAAGGTTCGCTTGTGCCCGATTTTGAATGCACGAACAGTATGCTGCGAGGCACAGTCGGGCAGCCCCCGGATGAACTGCGAGCACTTTCTTCCAAGGTGCACGCAGTCTGTTTGGTTGTCGGTCCAGTGTGATGGGACCGGGGGGGGCGGGGCCTGCCCCGGACTCACTTTCGAATCTCTATCTATTAAATTAATAAATTAACCCCCCGATATGCCAGTCTCTTTCAATTCTCAGTTGACAGACGCTTGCGATTGGCAAAAGCCGTCCAGAAACTCTGGCCGGTGTCCGAACTCCGATGACAGTTTTAAAACCGCGGTCGAAGATGATAAGCGTTCGTCTCTCCGAAGAGGAGTACTCGGCGCTCAAACGGCTCTGTTTAGCAGACGGGGCGCGTAGTGTCTCCGACCTCACCCGCGACGCTATGCGCGCCCTGCTGAACGGTGCAAGCCGACGGGATGGGTTCGGCGCTCACATGGACGAGTTTCGCACTGAGATCCGGACTCTGAACAAAACGATTGAGCAACTTGCGGCAACAGTCGCAACGCTCAAGACTGACAACAACCGTTGACTGAGGCCGCGGAAGCTCGACCGGGATCGAGCAAGAGTATGCATGGGATGGACAGGATGCCGCAAGCGGGTATTCGGGAGCCGTTTATGAGATGCTTAACCATTTCGCTGCTAGCAATTGCCGTGGCCAGTTCAGCGTCGGCACAACAGCAGACGAATCCAAACCACGTGGGAGCCGGAGCAACCTCTTTCAGCGACGGGGCCAATCTGCCTGTCGAGAAGATCGGCAGGGACGATCTGATCGGCATCACAGTGTACGATTCACCGGAGTTGACGCGTACCGTCCGAGTTGGCTCCGACGGCGATCTTCGCTTGCCGATGCTGCGGCAACACATCCATGCTGCCGGTCTCTTTCCGTCTGATCTTGAGAATGCGATTTCAACAGCTTTGACGGAAGAGAATATTCTGGTTGAGCCCCTCGTGACCGTATCTGTTGTGGAGTACCGCAGCCGACCAATCACTGTGGTCGGGGCCGTCAAGACTCCCGTGACTTTTCAAGCCACCGGTACAGTGACGCTGCTGGATGCGATATCGCGGGCAGGAGGATTGGCCGAGAATGCCGGGTCGGAGATCCTTGTGAGCCATTCGCCGTCGAGCACCAACGACAAGGGGATCACTCTGACTGACAGGATTCTGGTGCAGAGTCTGATCAGTGGAGAGGACTCTGCGTTGAACCTGCATCTGGAGGGTGGAGAAGACATCCGTGTTCCGGAGGCAGGCCGCGTTTTTGTTCTAGGAAGAGTGAAAAAGCCAGGAGCGTTCTACATCACGGATGGATCCGAGAGCAGCGTGATGAAGGCGCTGGCCCTTTCAGAAGGTTTGGATAGCTTTCCCTCGCATAGCGCCTATATCTACCGCCTTGAAAGCGGCAGTGGGGGCAGGAACGAGATTCCTGTCGACCTGAAGAAGATCATGGACCGCAAAACCGCAGATGTGGCGTTGTTGCCCAACGATATCCTTTACATTCCGAATGCGTCCGGAGCCCGAGCAAGTCTGAAGGCATTGGAAATAACCGCAGGTCTAGGTGCAGCTGCGGTCAGCGCCTTGATCTATGTTGCTCGCTAGGTTATCTGAGGTGAACACATGCCTGAACAATCGCGACTGGCTGAGGTAATTCCTCCCGGGCAGTCGAACACTCTTCCGGGGGTTGCTTACTATCCGCCGATCCCACAGCCGCAGGACTTCGAACCGGAGACCCCACCGGTTCCACTGTCGCATTACCTTTGGGTTTTGCGTCGCCATCGGTGGAAGATCATCGCTTTTGCTGCAAGCTGCGTACTGGTAACGGTGGTGGTTTCTGCACGGCTGCAACCAATTTACGAATCAACCGCGACAGTAGATGTAGACCGGCAAGCTCCATCCGAAGTCGTCGGACAAGACTCAACGCGGTCCACTGCCCCAAACGATGCTGACCAGTTTCTGGCTACGCAGATCAAACTGATCCAGTCCGATGCGGTACTGCGCCCTGTTGCCGAGCAATTCCGTCTGTTGGACCGTGAAGGGCAACTGAAGCGCATGAGTCCTGAGAAGGCGCAGGAGACGGCGCGGGCGCCCGTGACGCTTAGCCGCCTTAAGGTCACCCGGCCTGCCAATACCTATTTATTGCTCATCAACTACAGGTCTCCAGATCCAAGTCTCGCCGCTGACGTAGCAAACGCGATAGCCAATTCCTATCTGGCGCACACATATGATATTCGCATCAGGTCGTCGGCCAGCTTATCAACCTTCATGGAAAAGCAACTCGATGAGCTGAAAGCAAAAATGGAGAAATCCGGCCTTGCCCTTGCGCAGTTTGAAAAGGACCTGGACGTTATCAACCCCGAGGAGAAGACAAATATTCTCTCGGCGCGATTGCTTCAGCTGAACACTGAGTACACGACCGCTCAGGCGGAGAGAGTCCAGAAGGAAGCCGCCTGGAACGCAATGAAGTCCGGTTCCCTGGAAGCGGCGCAGGTTTCTTCTCAAGGGCAAGATCTTTCGAAGCTGAACGATAACCTCAATCAGGCTCGCCAGCGCTTTGCCTTGGTCAAATCGACCTATGGGTCGACCCACCCGGAGTACCGCAAAGCCGCTTCAGAACTGGCGGAAGTAGAGAGGCAGTTCGACATTGCGCGCGGCAACATCGCCGAGAGAATCGCAGTAGACTACCGCGAGGCGTTGAATCGCGAGCAGTTACTCCAGAAAACCGTAGCTGAGACCAAGGCGGAATGGGACCGTATCAATTCTCGCTCGTTTGAATATCGGCAGTTGAAGCAAGAGGCCGAAGCTGATAAGGCTTTGTATGACGAGCTTATCCGCAAGATCCGGGAAGCAGACATCAACGCCGGCTTTCAGAACAACAACATTCGCATCGCGGACCTGGCGCGCCCGCCGTTGCGCCCGATGTTTCCCAATGTGCGGCTGAACATCCTGCTGGCCCTCCTTATTTCAACTATCTTGGCCATTGGCGCTGCATTGCTGCAAGACACCTTAGATACGACTCTTCGCGATCCAAATGAGGCTAGCCGGTTCCTCGGTACGGATGTCATTGGGACGATGCCGTTAGATCGCCTCGCAGCTCAGCTTCCGAAGAGTGCGGTGGCCATCCCGTCGGCGGCGATTGTGGCTACACCCGGACAAAATGAAAAGCGAAAGGGCTACTACCGCTCGACTTCCGATTTCGAGGAAGCTGTGCGAACGATCCGCAATACCATCCTGCTGTCCGATTTCGAAGGACGGCTGCGCTCGATTGTGCTCACGAGCGCAGCTCCCAGCGAAGGAAAGACGACGATTGCGGCACATTTGGCAATCGCCAACGCTGACCGCGGCAAGAAGACGCTTCTGGTGGACGGCGATCTCCGGCGCCCGAGCATTCACGCAAAATTCGGCTTGACACCGCGAGAGGGACTCTCCAATGTTCTGACCGGTGAGCTGGCGTGGCAGGATGTTGTGGTTCAAGTAGAGGGCAGGCCCAATCTCAGTGTTCTGGCAGCCGGACCTGGCTCTCATAGGGCCGCCGATCTGATGGGCCCGCGCCTTGCCACACTTTTGGATGAGTTCGCGAAGGAATACGATTTGGTGTTTCTCGATTCGCCCCCGCTGCTAGGATTTGCGGAGTGCCTCCAGATGGCTACCGCCGCGGACGGAGTGCTTATCGTAAGCTTGGCAGGAGAGACCAAGCGAAAAGCGGTTGCAGAAGTTATCTCCGTGCTGTCTCGTCTTCGTGCGAATATCGTAGGCGTGGTCCTTAACCAGGTAAGCCCCAACACGTCTTCGGATGGGTATTCGTATTATGGGTATTACCGATACGGGCATTACCAGAAGTCCGAGTGAGGAGTTGGGCGGCACCCGCTGTGCCTTCATCGTGTTGTGGACTGATTTTCAAATCGGAAGCGCTTTAGGTTATGACATTCAGTGCATGGACCCCGGTTCGCCAGTGGCCCTGCGGAAACCAAATACAATCGACCATCGGCAATCGTGTCAAATGGTTCTCGAATTGCGAGTGGTGGAGTGATGCTCGAGCACGGAGTTATAAAAAGAAGAACTCAATGACTGTAAAGCACTCAATGAAGCACTTGCTTGCGTCCTTAGCTTCCCAGGCCACAGCGAATACTTTCGCTCAGTCATGCCTCATAAGGAGCACGCTCATCGCCGAATACTTAATGGGCATCGGCGCTGGCAGCTGCGTGACAACAAGTGGGGAAGTATCGGTTCTCAATGCCATAAAACGATCAGAAGGTGAACTTATCGTTTTCGATGTAGGGTCAAACAAAGGCCAGTTCCTTACCATGGCACTTGAAGTTCTAAGCTGTGTGCCGCGGCACATCCACTGCTTCGAGCCAAGTAAAGTCGCGTGGGCCTCTTTGTGCGATACTGCCGCGGGCTCAGAAGGTGTCACGTTGTCCAATATCGGTCTTGGTAGGGAGGCCGGCGAGAGGGTACTCTATAGCAACGCTCCAGGATCTGGCGGAGCATCACTGAGCAAACGCAGGTTGGACCACCTAGGAATTTGGTTCTCGGAACGGGAGAACGTCTGCATTGATACCCTTGATAACTACTGCCGGAGCAATGGAATCGCGCACATCGACCTTCTGAAAATCGACGTGGAAGGCCACGAGATGGATGTATTGGATGGTGCCGCCGAGCTCTTCAGGATGAATGCAATCAGGTTTGTCACGTTCGAGTTCGGGGGGTGCGACATAGACACGCGCGCCTTTGTCCAGGATTTCTGGTACTTTTTCAGCGCTTATGGCATGCGAATGGCGAGAATCACGCCCGGTGGATTCTGGTTTGAGCTAAGCGATTACCGCGAGAGCTATGAGCAGTTTAGAACGACAAACTTCGTTGCATATTCATCACCTAGCCAACGTAATCTAAGAAGAGCGTGACATGTGGAGCGAGACTGTCATATCGACGACGCATCGCAGGCGCAGGGAGTTCATAAACGTGACCTAGAGCGCAGCTCTGTCAATGGACGGCTGTTCAGCAGTTCATAACAAGGCTATGGATCCGAAAGGATGATGATGAATGCCATATTGAGGAACTTTGTCGATTCTCAATTACCTACCGTAAGTAGACTCTATCGACAAATGCGGGACGAAAGACGAGTCGCGCAGTCGCTAGAGACGCCTTTCGGGTTTCGGCTTGCGGGGAATACTTCGATGGCATCCGGAGCGTTTGAGCGAGATGAAATCAATTTGTACAGGAAGATCCTCGCTTTATCTTCCGTCTGTGTCGATGTTGGGGCCAACGTCGGGCTGTACACATGTCTAGCCGCGGCTGCATCGAGGCAAGTAATTGCAATCGAGCCGGCCCCGAGCAACCTTGCACTGCTGTACAGGAATCTCAAATCCAATGGGTTTGATAGCGTCGAGGTCTTTCCGGTCGGGCTAGCGAGCAAGGTGGGGTTGACCGCACTTTATGGCGGAGGAACAGGCGCATCGCTTGTTCCTGGCTGGGCACACACGCCGGAAAACTGGAATATCATAGTCCCCGTTACGACCCTCGACAATCTTTTGGCCACACGATTCCAGCCGAGTCAGCTTGTGATCAAGATCGACGTGGAGGGGTTCGAGTTTGAGGTTTTGAAGGGTGCAGAGATGACACTAACTATGACACCCTCACCAATGTGGTTGGTTGAGGTCTGTTTTGATCAACACCACCCGCAAGGTATAAATCGGGACTTCCTAAATACATTCGACATATTCTATTCTCACGGCTACGAGGCAAGGTCAGCTGACCAGGACCTGAGGGACACGTCAAGAGAGGATGTGTTGCGCTGGGTTGCGAACCGCCGTGTAGATTTTGGCTCGCATAATTATCTCTTCACACGCGGCGTATCAAGCGACGCTCTGCAATAATCGGCTGTACGGCACCTGCCGGTCAACGTCACTGTTTGTCGCAGAGTCACCCGTCTACTCCCTGCGCCTCGGACAGATTCCCTCCCCGGCAATGGCCCTTTGAACGAGTATCATGCGCAGCCCTCTCGATCATCAGTCGCGCGGTCCTGAGTCCCGGCGCGCAGCATCGTTGAAATGTTAAAGCGGGAATGACATGAGTGAAGATACATATACCTCCCATCACAAACGACCGATAGTACAGTTGCGAAGTGAGATGTCAACGGGATCACAGCTTGATTGAAGATCAAGAGGCTTTGACGTCGGGGCGAGCAGAATGTTCTTCCATAAGCGCGGGTATCCAGTCTTGGTTGCCAAGACTAACTCATGCTTTAAGGAAACTCGTTGTGCTTCGCCTCGTGGGCGAAGCAGCCTGGGTGCTTACCGGCCAAATCGCAGCCGCAGCTGGCGGTATCATAGGAGTTCCGCTTCTAACACATTTCCTGCGGCCTGCCGACTACGGGCGGCTAGCTCTAGGAGGTACAGTCGCAGCGCTCGTTTTACAGGTGACCACAGGTCCGATTGCGAACGCGGTAACACGGTTCTACGCTGCCTCAGTAGAGGCGAACGCATTGTCAGATTACCTGCACGCGGCCGGACGGGTGGCTCTGATTGTAAGTACATTCGTAGTAACAGTTGGCAGTGTAGGGTTGATTGCGTTGGCGAACTCGCCTTGGCGCGGGTCGGTGGCGCTGGCGGGCTGGAGCCTGACCTTCGCAATGCTCTCCGGAATCTCTTCGTTGTTCGATGGCATCCAGAATGCGGCTCGGCAGAGGGCGATTGTGGCATGGCACCAAGGGCTTGGCGTGTGGCTCCGCTTCGGATGCGCGGTTCTTCTTGTGCGGATACTCAGAAGCGCAGAAATGGCCATGGCTGGGTACGCCGTTGCGGCTACGGCAGTCCTGCTTTCCCAGATTATGTTTTTGCGCAGGGCCATCCTGGCGTCGCCAGCCTACCGCCCAAGCTTCGATCGGCAGGCGACGCGAAAGCTGCGCAGCCAAATGTGGGTCTATGCGCGGCCGTTCAGTACCTGGGGACTCTTCACATGGGCGCAGATCGCCTCTGACAGGTGGGCGCTTGAAGCCTTCACGACGACACAAGCGGTCGGCATTTATCAGGCGCTTTATCAACTCGGTTATTATCCACTCTTAATGGCCTCTGGATTCTTAAACACGCTGGTTCAGCCCGTTCTCTATTCTCGTGCGGGCGCTGGAACCGACGTGACGCGAACGAAGGGCGCAAACGTGTTGATCAACCGACTCTTTGCAGCGAGCCTCATCCTGACGATTGCAGCCACTATTGCCGCCGGTTTGGTGTGTAAGCCCCTCTTTCATCGCTTTCTCCCTCCAGCATACGGATCTGGGGCGCCCTTGCTGCCGGTTATTACATTGGCCGCTGGAATGTTCGCTTGCGGCCAAGTTGCCAGCCTAAAACACCTACTCTCAATAAACCCACGAAGCCTGATAGCACCAAAAATCGTCACTGCATTGTTGGGCGTGTGCCTAAACTTAGAAGGCGCACGGCTATTTGGCCTTACGGGAGTAGCAACGGCAGCCCTCTGCTTCAGCACAGTCTATTGCGCTTGGGTTCTTGCAACCGCTCCGAGGCCCGGCCCTGCGACCTGACAGTAGGCTTGGGCGGAGCAGATACTTCGTGGTGTACACCAGGCGGATATCGACACTGCATGACAATCGAAACGCAAGGCGCTCAGTAACCTTGCCCAGACCTTGCTCAAACCCAAGTACAGCGTTGTCATGTTCAAGACATTTCTAAAGACTTTGGTCCATTGGCCGCTGCGGCTTCTCGGGATCAATCCGTATCGTGAAGACGGTGAAGAACGGGGGTACGCTCTACATCAGCCTCCACATCGGGGCCGAGACACGCGTCCATTTCAACGCGCACCGGGATTTTCATTCCAGAGAGACTTTCACCTGGCTCGGACATGAGATGTTGCAGCCTAAACGATTTGACTACGTCGACGACCAGGGATCCCCGCACAAGGACTACCCGTTGATGGAAACCCTCCCATTGCCGACCTTTGAATGTGGCATCCATACCTTTCGCAAGCATAGCTTGACCATGCCGCAGTTCAAAGGCCGTGCCGGCTCTCGGTTGGACTGAACTTGTAAGAGATTACGCATGCTGACTCCAATCCAAGAAGCTATTCTTGTGTCCCTTTGCCTGGGAGGAGTATGCATCTGGGTCTCCCGGATACTGAATCGTACGCTCGTTTCCGCCTGCACAGTGTTCTGGGTATCGTGGGCCGGCCTCCTTTTTGCCGCATGGTACTCCGAGTGGGCCAAGCTGATTCCCCCCATCTCTGACGGCGCGATCGGACTGGTGGAGCGGGGCGAGGCGGGCGCAGCCGTGGGATGCATTATCGGTTCGTTCTTGGCAGGACGCGCAAGCCGGAGCCCACACACGTATGACTCTGCTGTAGATCGCGGCATGGGCCAGAAGCAGCTCTTTGTTGCGATGATGATGATCGCTGCGACTGGCATGGCCTATCTTGTTGAAACGCTCATCCACATTGGATGGAGCATACAAAGCCTGCTCTTCGACGTGCGCACCAACTTTATTGCCCAGGGGCTTACGCCACTGGGTAGAGTGTCGGAATACTTCTGTGAAATGGGGATCCCACTTGCGATCATTCTTGCACGGAGAGATGTGAGCGCTGGGATTCGAATCTACCCGATCTTTCTGCTGACTCTCGCCTATGCTCCGAATGGCTTCGCGACCGCCGGCCGCGGGTACCTGGTTACACCGCTGATTTTCTACACTCTAGCCTATCTCAGTGCGACCCGTGGGCAGATAAAGCTAGCTTCGGTCATGCGAAAGATTCGCACGCCGAGGCGCAAGGTGGGTTGGAGAATTGCCATGGCTCTGGTAGTCTTCGCCGCTGCGTTTACCGCTATCGGCGAGTTGCGATGGGGAGCCACATCCACTCGGCCATTTTACAGTCGCGCCTTTGACATGGTCATGGCGTATCCGGCATCTTCTATAACGAGCATCTACCCGTGGTCGAATGCTTACGCTGACACACAGGCCCATGGACGCCTGATCGTGGAGTGGCCCGCGGTTCAACTGGAACGCCTGGGCATTCTCTCTACGGATACGCGCAAGGACGAGGATACAGCTCACAGAGATGTATTTGTCATGAACAGTTCGGCGAGCAACAGCCCGCCAACGATCATAGCCTTTCTGGTCGGTGATTTTGGGTTCGACCTCATGCCTGTCTACTTTGGAGTGCTGATGGCTATTTCACAATTCGTCACGGTTCGTCTCGACCTCAGAGGGTTCTTCGCACACTGCGTGGTGGCCATGACACTCAACGCTGTTTTCCTTTCAATTGGGTCCAATATGTTCTTTCCGTCTTCTCACTGCCTGGGGCTGATGTGGGCGGCGCTCTTTATGTTATTCACCAGAAGAATGCCACAGCACAGGCGTGAAAGACTTCCATTTCGTTCTTCGCGCCCTGTCCGGGCATGACAGCTCATGCTATCTCATGATTAATGCTGTACGTCACTGGTGTCCGGTTAGATGTCGAATAGATTCAGTTGTTTAGAGGAAGTTGTCTGGTCTGTTCCGTGGAGATTTGGCTGAAGGGCGCATGAAATATCGGTCTTCTCGAAGATCGATACCGACAGA
>Ga0255353_1000106_pt1 | contig 50788 bp, 39 predicted proteins | sample HBST25metaG_FD_189941 | JGI IMG/M metagenome (GOLD analysis project Ga0255353, IMG submission 189941) | Peat soil microbial communities from Stordalen Mire, Sweden - H.B.S.T25 | ecosystem: Environmental > Terrestrial > Soil > Wetlands > Peat | place: Sweden: Norrbotten County, Stordalen Mire...
CTGCGATGAGGTTCTCCGCACACTTGCCCAACAGATCGCCAAGCCGACTTCAAGACGGTTGATGACCCTTCCCGCATCCTTCACTCCGCCGAGCACCATCAAATCGATCCCCTGTGAGAAATGACGGTTAGGCCCGGGCCTGTGCCCCATTCCGAGAACCCGTACGAAATTTACATGCGAGTCCTAGTCCGGCTGCGCGGCCGGGGCGGGCGTTGCCTGAGGCTTGGGCGGGGAGGCTTGCGAGCCGTCCGGCGGCTGCGCTGCCGGTTCGCCGTCAGGATTTGCGCCGGGCTGATCGGCAGGCTTGGGCTTGGGGAATTGCACCGGCTTCATCACGCCTGCGTTCTTGTTCTTGTCGATCTCGGGCACGGCTTCGCCGGGGGCGCGCAGCGAGGGGGGCGCGGCTGCAGCCTGGGTGTCGGGGTTGCGCTCGGCGTCGCCCAGGGCAACCGTCCGCGTATGAGAGTCGTTCGGAGCCAGCGGCGAGCCGTCCGTACGCATCATCCCCTGCACCTCGTCCCTGGTGAAGATCACCGGCGTCTCGCCCATCTTGGCCACCTCCACGCGAATCACGCGGTTGCCGTTGATGCGGACAAAGTCCACCTCTTGCGGCGGACGGCCGTAGATCCACTCCTCGAAAGGCGTGTCTCCCTCGATTTCCCGCGTTTTGTGTTCCGGCTGGCCCTTGGCAAAGAGCACCATATCGGTGCTCATCCCGACCATCACGTGGTGATTCAGGATCGCGTCCTTCAGCTTGGTGGGGAGGGTGTCGGTGAAGGCCTGGATGGGGGTCTTCACGTCGAATGAGATGAGCGGCGCCAGCAGCGCCTTCACCTGCGCCCCGGTCAGCTCGGGAGTGTGGTTCTTGAAGACCAGCGTAAGACGGGCGCCCACCGGTTCTTTGTCGTCCCCCTGGACCACCGGGTTCATCGCCGGCCCCGCACCAATCTGAACGTGGCGCAGAAAGCGGTGCTTCAGGTCGGGCCCGCCGTTCAACTCGAAAATGATCTTGTTGTGGTCGAACTTGACGTCGCTCAGCACCAGGCGGTCGCCGGGCTTGGCGCAAAGCCCTTCGCTGGTCACCATGTTCAGGTAGGCTTCCCCGGCGGGCTCCAGCTTGCCGTTGGCCACCAGCGTAAGTCCCTTGTGGCCGCGCGGGAAGGGGCGCATGGCAAAGCCCTGTTCGGACTGCAGCAGGCGGATCAGCTCCAGCCGCGTCTTGGCGTCGAGTTCGGAGTTGGGCAGGGGAACGTTGGTCGGCTGAATCTGCTGGAATCGGCGGTCCACGCCCACAGAAACGCCTGTGGACGTGTTGGTCACGGCGCCCGTGTGCGTATCCACGGTGATGACCTGGGAAGCGGCAGGAACGGTGCAGAGCAGGGCCGCTGCGCAAAGGCACACAGGCAACCCGCAACGGTTCCAGCTGCTTGCGCGAAGGGCCGTTTGAGACGTTAGCCTCGTCCCCCGGAATATCGTCCACCTGGATAGCGTCGAGCCGATCATGGGAACCTCCCATGCCTGCGAACAGCACTCGAGCAAAAGATAGCCCGGATCAGGAAGAAAACGCAAATCGGCCCGGAACTGGTTGAAAAACAGTAGATGCAACCCGCATCCCCGCGCCCGCATCCGGTTTTCAGCAAAGGTCGCCGGTCGGGGGCGGCTGGGATACTGGAAAGGGAACCGCGGCCACGCGGTCTCCGTATCCTGAGAGTGTTCGGTTTTTTAAGGGAGGGTTCGACAATGGCCGTTTTCTGTCAACGCTGTGGAACCGGGTTGCCGCCCAGTGCACGGTTCTGTTCAAACTGCGGCGCGGTCGTTCCCGTGGTGCCGTTCGCGCCGGGAAGGCCCTTGGTCCGGCCGATGATGGGCCGCCAGATTGCCGGCGTCTGCATTGGCCTGGCCCAGGCCTACGGCTGGGATGTCGCCCTGGTCCGCATCTTCACCGTCATTGGTTTCTTCTTCTCCGGCGGGCTGGTCGCCGTAGCCTACCTGGCCTGCTGGATCGGCGTCCCCGAGGAGCCGATCGCCATTCCATGAGCGGACGGAGCGTATTCTGTTGCCATGAAGGGAACCTATATCGTTGACGGGGCAACGCTGGCCTACCGGGACACCGGGGCCGGCCTGCCCGTGGTCTTTCTCCATCCCACTCCGCTGGACGGAGAGTATTGGCGGCCGTTGACCGACGCTCTGGGCGGGGTGCGCGCCATTGTTCCGGACCTGCGCGGGCATGGCGGCTCGGAACTCGGCAGCAACCTGCCTGCGGGCCTCTTCGCACCCGTTCCCGAAGTGCCGGTGCTGACCATGAAGCGGTTGGCCCAGGACGTTCTGGCGCTGCTTCATGAACTCGATGTCCAGGAAGCGGTTTTTGCCGGCTGCTCCATCGGCGGCTACATGCTGCTGGAATTGTGGCGTCAGGCCCCGGAACGTATGCGCGGGCTGGTATTTATCTGCTCCAAGCCGCAGCCGGACTTGGATTCGAACGCCGTCCGGCGCGCTGCCACCATCGCCCAGGCGCTAGCGGGCGGCCGCGAGGAAATCTTCGACGCCATGGCCCAGGGGCTGATCGGCGCCACCGCAAGGGAACGCCACCCGGAGATTGTGACGCAGCTGCGGGCGCAGATGACGCTCACCCCCGAGGCTGTGGCCGCCGTGCAGGCAGGGTTGGCCACGCGTCCCGACTCCGTGCCCACCGTGGCTTCAATTCAGGCGCCTGTGCTGGCGATTACCGGGGGAGAAGATCCCGGGGTCTCCGCCGAGGAGATGGGCGTCTTCCGCGCCGCTCCGGGCGGTTGCGAATTCCATATGCTGCCCGACGCAGGCCACTTTGCCGCCTATGAACAGCCGGAAAAAGTGGCAGCCGTGCTGGCCGAGTGGCTGCGCCAGATGGAAAACTAGAGTTCCGTCTCCTTAGCCCGCCCCATGACTCTTGTCATCCTGAGCGCAGCGAAGGATCTGCATTTTCAATGCATTCCGTACAGCAACCAGGCCTCAAGTTTTGCTGCGAACTTCAGATTCACCGCACTTGAGCGGGACATTTACTCCGCTGAAGCAGTCTCGAAGAAATCAACTTCGTAGCGTGAAGCCGAGGCCATCAATTCCTCAACGGCCGTCACGGTTTGAATGCCGCCCCGGGCGCCGGAGGCCATGCAGTTGAGCGCCGCAGCCGCGCAGGCAAAGTCAAGCTGCCGGCTGAGCGGCCAGCCTTGCAGCAGGCCGTAAATAAATCCGGCGTGGAAAATGTCGCCCGCGCCCGTGGTGTCGACCACTGGAACCCGGTAAGCGGAGCTGTGCATCATGCGCTTGCCGTCCCAGGCCAGGACGCCATCCGGCCCCAGCGTCGCCGCCGTAAGCTTGCATCCGTAGCGCGCATGGATCCCTTTGAGCGCCATTTCCAGGTTCTTCTCGCGCATCAGGCGACAGGGAAAATCGCGGCTGGCGATCAGGTAGTCCACATTCTCGATCAGGTCGCCGACACCGGGATAGAGCGCATCCAGATCGGCGATCACCGGAGTGCCCGCTTCCCGCGCCCAACGGGCAGCCAGGGTCGCCGCGGCGGTGTCGTAGCCGTCCACATGCAGCGCCCGCGCATTCGCAATCCAGGAGCGCTCCAGATCGGCCGGCTGCAGCACCAGCCGCTCGTCCTTGCGGCAAAGCACGGTGCGCTCCCCGCCGGCGTCCACAATAATCAGCGACTGCGCGCTGGCGGCTCCCGGGACCGCGATCAAACGCGCATCCACCCCCACGCGGGCAAAGGCCTCGCGATGCAGGCGGGCCGCATCGTCCGTGCCCAGCTTGCCTACATAGCGGGTCTGCAAGCCCCAGGTCTGGCAGGCAACCACCGTGGTTGCGGACTGGCCGCCGGGCAGTACCGTGGCGCCGTGATACTCCACCTTGGAACCGCGTTCGGGATAATCGGGAAGGGAAATCAGCGTGTCCGTGGCGTTCAGGCCAACGCCCACCAAGTCAACCATCGATGGTTCCGTCATTTTTCTATTGTAACGGCGCGATGAATGGTGGATAAGGGCCAGAGGGCTACAGCAGTTGTGGAACTGCTCCGACACTCGAGTAGCAAATTGACGATTCCGGAGGGAGCAGGGGGTTTTAACCCCCTGAAAATGGGCAAAATCTGTGCGGCCTTCAGGCCCGGGCATGTATCCCATTCCGAGAGCCTGAAAGAAATGCAACTGTCGTGCTAAGAGCTCAAGCGAACCGTGTGGCCTTCCACAGCGCCCAGCCGCAGGCGGAAGCCGTCGCTGCCAGGACCACTGCCAGGGCCCAAACCCAGCCCATGTTCATGCTCAACGCCGGCGGCCGGGCATGCACGCCGAGAAAGATAAATACGCCCACGGCAGCGGCGATGATGGCGTAATCCCACCACCCGCGCCCTTCTTTCGCAGCCTCCGAAACACTTTCAGATTCCTCTCCCGCAGAGCTCTGCTTGATCTGGTCGTAGTTCAGTTGATAGCGGCAGCATTCGCGCAGCAGGGCTTCGTCCATGGATGTGTTCTCGCGCTCGGTTGCAATCGCCGTGCTCACCGCCAGCGCTCCGCCAATCATCACCAGCGAACCGGCGATCACCAGCAGCCGGTGCCCCGCATCGGCGTGCGCCAGCTCGCCAAAGACCAGGGCGCCCCAGACCAATCCCCACAACTGGTTGGTGTTGGAGAGCGGAATGCCGCGGCCGATGCCCAGGTACTTGGTGGCGTATTGCTGGAAGATGTCGCCGATCACCCACGCAAAGCCGCCCAGAAAAAGCCAGAAAAGCATGTGCAGCGTCTCTGGCGAGTGGAATATCGCGGCCTTGGTTCCTCCGTCCAGAGCCAGCACCAGCGCAGAAACCATGCCCAGTTCGCCCACCGTGAAAACGGTCACGAAAGAGAGCGGATTCATGCCGCTGATGTAAGCCTTGCGATAGGGAATGTACATGGTCCCCCACAGCAGGCTGGCTCCTGCGGCGGCCAGGATTCCGCGCACCGCATGGGTGGCGTGAGGGCCTCCGCCATGAATGGTGGCAAAGCCCAGCATCACGGCCGCCGCCACAATGGCCAGCGCTCCCAGCACTACCTTGGCCACATTGCGGCCGCTTGCGCCCTTCAACTCTCCGAACAGCAGACGGCCCCACAAGATCCCAACCAGCGAATTGGTATTCCACAAGGGAAACGCGATGGTCAGACCCACATCGCGAATGGCAAAAACCGTGAGCGTGTTGGCCACGGCCCACAGCATTCCGGCAAGAACCGCAGTCAGCAGCAGATGGCGGCTCTGGTTCAACTCCGCGAAGACCGAGCGGGTTCCCTTCAGCAGCGTCGGAAGCGTCCAGCGCGCCGTGAAGACCCCGGCCACCATGCACAGCGAAATGGCAAACGGGGAAAGGCCGGAGTTGACCAGCTTGGTCGGAGCCTCGGCCGCTCCCAGCCACACCCCGGCAGCCAGGCCGCAGGCCACGCCCAGTCCGTGCGTCGAAGTAAAAACGCCTCTCTTCGTCGTGGTTGCGGTTGCGTTCATGCCGATTCCGGAGATCCCTTTCTTGCTTGTTGCCTTGCGCGAAAAAATGGGGGCACATTCCCGCGCTGCCGCTTTCAGCCAGGCTGGAGCGGTACGTTTCTTTTAATGCAGCGCTATGAGGAGCGCGAGTCCAATGAAGAAGACGACCAATGGAATCAGGAAGTGGCTGTCGGTCACAATGGCTCTGGTCTTCTCGGAGAATGTCATTCGTATCCTGTCGTTTTCGCGCGATCGACTGGCGTCACCATAGCGGCGCAACTGGTTCGCTGTCAAGAAAGTCCGTCGGCCGCAGAAAGCCCGTGCGAACCCGGCGCCGTGTTGAAATGCTGTAGGCTCAAAGGAGGACTTCTCCTACTGGAAGCTTAACATTGGCTCACTCTTCTCCTTCGTCTCCGCGTCCATTTCAGCATCCCGTCCCCGGCGGCTCATTGTCCTGCGGCAAGGTCTCGCTTGAACTTCTGGCGCGTCGCCACGGCACGCCTCTCTACGTCTACTCCGCTGACCAGATCGTCGAGCGGCTGGGGCTTTTTCAGAATGCGTTCGAAGGCCGCGACCACCTGGTCTGCTATGCGGTAAAGGCCAACTCGGCGCTCGCCATTCTGAAGCTGCTGGCCGATCGCGGGGCGGGTTTCGACATTGTCTCCGGCGGCGAATTGGAGCGGGTTCTGGCCGCTGCGCCTGAAGCCGTAGGCCGCGTGGTCTACTCCGGCGTCGGCAAGACGGCAGCCGAGATCGACCTCGCCCTCACCTCCGGCATTCTCGAATTCAACGTGGAGAGCGAAGCGGAGCTGAAGTTGCTGGCTGCCCGCGCCGCCAAGCTCAAGCGCAAGGCCAAGTTTGCGCTGCGCGTGAACCCCGACGTCTTTGCTGACACGCATCCCTACATCTCCACCGGCCTCCGCGAGCACAAGTTCGGCATCGACATCCGCCGCGCTCCGGCCCTCTACAAGAGCGCCGCAAACAGCAAGTGGCTTGAGGCGCACGGCGTCAGCGTGCACATCGGCTCGCAAATCCGCTCCGCCGTTCCCTTTGGCGCGGCCATCGCGCGGGTGGCGAAGCTGGTCCGTCAGCTTGGACGCGAGGGAATCGTTCTTGAGTCCATCGACGCCGGCGGAGGATTGGGCATTGATTACCACGCCGGCAGCTTCGACGCTGCAGCCAAAGTCAGAGAATACGCTGCTGCTGTCGAATCGTCTCTGGGCAGCTTTGAGGGCCGCCTGCTGATGGAGCCGGGGCGTTTCCTTGTCGCACAGGCCGGGGCTCTGGTCGCGCGCGTCTTGCAGGTCAAGCGCAACGGCAAAAAGACCTTCGTGATTACCGACGCTGCCATGAACGACCTCATCCGTCCGGCGCTTTACCAGGCGCACCACGAGATCGTGCCGCTGAAGCCGCGCAACGGCAGGGCTTGCGTGGTGGATGTGGTGGGCCCGGTCTGCGAAAGCGGCGACTTTTTCGCCCACGACCGCAAGCTGCCGCCACTTGAGCCGGGAGACCTGATCGCTGTGCTCGATGCCGGAGCCTACGGCATGGCGCAAAGCTCGAACTACAACACCCGCCTGCGTCCCGCCGAAGTCCTGGTGGAAGGCAACAAGTCACGGCTCATCCGCCGCCGCGAAACCATCGCCGACCTCCTCGCGCCCGAGTTGATTTCGGCTTCTAAGTGATTTTCCCACTGTGCAAATCCTGAAACTCGGCACTCCGTGGGTCCGTCCTGATAACGTATTCCGCGGAGGATTTTTGTAATGCAAATGGGAACGAAAGTGGCGTGTGCCTTGGCAGCCGCAGGGCTCGCGTTGGGATTATCCATGCCTTCATTCGCCGATTCACTGACCGTCAAGACCGAACAGGGCAAAGCCCAGGGCAAGACCATCAATGACGGCAAGGTTCGTGCTTTTCTTGGACTGCCCTATGCGGCGCCTCCAGTCGGTGACCTGCGCTGGAAGGCCCCCCAGCCGCCCGAGAAATGGAAGGGCGACCGGGACGCGACCAAGTACGGCGCACACTGCGCCCAGGGCCGGGTCTTCGACGATATGGTTTTTGAGGACGGTGTGGCCAGCGAGGACTGCCTCTTCCTCAACGTCTACGCGCCCGCCGATGCCAAAGACAAGAGCAAGCTGCCCGTAATGTTCTGGATTCATGGCGGCGGTTACTCCGGCGGCGCCAGCTCCGAGCCGCGTCACAATGGCGATTTTCTGCCTCTCAAGGGCGTGGTGCTGGTCACCATCAACTACCGGTTGGGCGTCTTTGGCTTCCTGGCTACGGAAGAACTGGCCAAAGAAGCCAATGGCGCAGCCGGCAACTACGGCCTGCTCGACATGGTTTCGGCCCTCAAGTGGGTCAAGGCCAACATCCAGCAATTTGGCGGCGACCCGAACAATGTAACCATCTTCGGCGAGAGCGCCGGCTCCGCCGCGGTCAGCACGCTGATGGCCTCTCCCGCAGCCAAGGGACTCTTCCAGAAGGCAATCGGCGAGAGCGGCGGCGCGCTGGGAGAAGGCATCCTGGGCCAGGAGTCCGTTGCCACCCATGCCAAGAGTGGTTCCGAGTGGGCCGCGACCCTGGGCGTCAAGTCGCTCCAGGAACTGCGCGCGATGCCCACCGACAAGGTCCTGGAAGCCGCCAAGAATCACGGTTTCGGACCGGATATCGACGGTGTGCTGCTGACCGAGTCGGTGGCCGATGCCTACGCCGCCGGACGCCAGGCGCATGTGCCCCTGCTGGCTGGCTGGAACTCCGATGAAGGCAGCTTCATGGCCGGCCGCGGAATGACCGCCGAACAGTGGAAGGGCATGGCGACCGGCCTCTTCAAGGAGCGCGCCACCGAGTTCCTCACCCTCTATCCTGCCTCCACGGATGCCGAGTCGCTACGCGCCGCCGTGGACTACGGAAGCGACAGCTTTATCGCTTTCAGCACCTGGAAGTGGATCGAGGCGCACCGCAAAACAGGCGAGTCGCCCGTCTATCGCTACCACTTTGAACTAGCCGCCCTGCCCAGCAAATACCACCCCGGCACCTTCGCTTTCCACTCCGACGACATCGAGTACGTCTTTGGCACGCTTGATACGCGCCCTGGCGAGACGGTGCGTCCCGAGGACCGCAAGCTGAGCGAAGAAATGATGACCTACTGGACCAACTTCGCCAAGACCGGAGATCCCAACGGACCGGGCCTGCCGGCGTGGCCGAAGTACGACAAGAACGATTCGCTCATTCACTTGGACACCACCATCACGTCGGGCCCCGATACACTGCGGTCGCGCTACGAGTTCCTGATGAGAGGGATTCCAGCTTTCCACTTCTAGGTTTCTGACCGCTTGAATTTGTACCAATGCTGGGTGCCCCAGGTCTCGATTTTGAGACCTGGGAAAGCACGAACTCAAGGCACATCATCACGCGGTCAGAGACCTGGTGTTATGTGTCTAAAGTCCGCTTCATGAAACAGGCTGGGATACTGGGCTGCGATTGGCGCGTAGTATGCGCCAATCGCAGTGGAAGCATCTGCGGTCGTTCTTCAACCAACTTCTGACCCACTCCACCGAACGCACACCATACACAAGAATGGCCGCCCTTGGGCGGCCATTCCTGTCCTGCAATTACGTATGCAAGTGATCGATTCGCTATCGAGCCTTGCGGCTTCAATCCGCCCGGAGACTTAGCGGTTGACCCCGGCAGCTTCCGCGAATCCCGCCGACTGGGGCGGGGGAATGGTGCCGACCGGCGGAGGAGCGGCAAAGCTGGAGTTCTTGGCATTGATGGCGCCCGAGTAGTCGGGACCGAGGCCGAGCTTCTTCAGCGCGCGCGAGTCGGGCATCAGCTTGGTCTGCCAACCCTGATCGGCCTGGTACTTCTGCATCGCGCCTTCGGTGGTTGCATCCCACCTTCCCGTGGCTTCTCCATCCAGATAATGTTCGCGGATCAACGCCTGCTGAATCTCCGTCACGCGGCTGGGATCGATAGCCTGCTGTCCGTGGAGCTTGTGCGACTTGGACGCGGCTGCCACGTCTTTGGTCGAGCGTCTGGATGAGCGCTTGGACGAGCCTTTGGATGAGGCCCTCGTCCCTTTGGCAGAGCCTTCGGACGAAGTTCTGGCCCCTTTGGCTGCGCCTTTCGACGTGGTCTTGTGGGTCGGATGTGCTACGGCATGGCTGCCGGCGGGAGCGCGATGAACGCGGGAGGCGAAGGCCGTGGATGTGGCCAGAACCGCGATCAAAACAAATGTCAGGCTTGCTCGATAAGAAAGCACGCTGATTTCACCTCTAGAAAACTAAGTTGGATCCAATCTTTCGTGGAATTCTAGTGAAACGTTCACAATGCAGCAAGGAAATAATCCGCCCGCAGGAGGAAAAACTCCAGGCCGCGCATCAAAAGGACGCCGGAAACGGTGATCTGTTCGCCGGCGTCCTGGGTTTTGCTTACTGCAACGTGCCGCCAAGGTAGTTGATACCGTCGCCGGGGCGGCGGGGGTCAACCACTTCGAAGACCACATCGTCGCCGGTCTTCAGTTTGGCAGCCACCGCATCGAACTGTTCCTTCGTTCCAGTGGGTTGCTTGTTGACGCGCACAATGACCAAGCCGGGTTCAAGTCCTTGCAGATCAGCGAAGGAGCCGGGACGGACCGACTGAATGGCCACGCCAGTACTGTGCAGTTTGGCCGCGGTGGCAGGGGAAACCTCGCGCACCACAACGCCCAGTTTGGTTTCGCCGGCGTCACCCTTGTCGTCGGAGTCCTTTTCTGTCTGCTGCGCGCCCAGCTCGGCAAAAATCTTGTCGCGGTCGCCGATGGTCACCGTGGTGTCGCCCGGCTTTCCGTCCCGGGTATAGCCCAGGCGGGCGGTCGAGCCAGGCCGGCGGCTGGCGATTTCATTCACCAGGTCGTCCCCGTCCTTGATCGAACGGCCATCGATGGCGGTAATCACGTCGCCGGGTTTCAGACCAGCCTTTTCCGCCGGTCCGCCGGGTGTCACTTCCTGCACCAGCACGCCGTTCTTGAAGCCGTACACACGGTTCACGGCGCCCGAAAGGCCGGCGCGGAACTGGATACCGATGGAGCCGCGCGTCACTTTGTGGCTGGGGCTGATCAGGTCGTTGTAGATGTCGACCACGGTGTTCGAGGGCATGGCGAAGCCGATCCCCTGGTAGCCGGCCGACTGGGTGTAAATGGCGGTGTTGACGCCGATCACCTCGCCGTTCATGTTCAGCAGAGGCCCGCCCGAGTTGCCGGGGTTGATGGCCGCGTCGGTCTGGATGAAGTGCTGGAACTGGCCGCTGGCGCCGGGTTCGATGGTGCGGTTCTTGGCCGAGATGATGCCGGCGGTCACGGTCTGCGAAAGCGCAAACGGGCTGCCGATCGCCTCCACCCAGTCGCCTACTTGGGTCGAATCCGAATTGCCCAGCTTCACGATGGGCAGCGGGGTGTTGGTGTCGATCTTGATGACCGCCAGATCTGTGGCCTTGTCCACGCCAATCACGTGCGCCGGCCGGCCGTCATCCTGGTTGTCGGGATCGGTAGAGAGCTTGACGAAAATCTTGTCGGCCTTCTCCACCACGTGATTATTGGTGATGATGTAGCCCTTGGGATCGACGATGAAGCCGGAGCCGAGAGACTCATGCACCCTGCCGTCATCTCCGCCTTCCTGGTCGGGCGCCTGGCCGCCGAAGAAGCGGTTGAAGAAGTCCTGGAAGTTGCCTTGCCCTTGCCCCTGACCCTGTGGCTGGTCATCATCCTGGTCGTCGCCGGGATTCTGCGGAGCCTGTTGCGCGCGGCCGTGGAAGTTGCGCCGATTCTTGCCCGTGGCCTCCTTGGGGAGCGTCCGGGTATTGATGTTCACCACCGCTGGTGCCACACGCTGGGCGATCTTCACAAACTCGTTGGGCGGAACGTTCGAGTTGGCCACTTTGAGGGGAGTGGCGTCGGTGCTCGCGTTCTCTTTCTCTTGTCCGCGGACCCCGTGAGCTGCAAAGGAGCCGCCCACAATGGCGGCCGTGAGCGTGGCAAGCAGGACAAAAGCTGAAGCCAGACGGCGGGAACGCAGCCGTTCAAAAAGCGATTTCATGGATTCGTTGACCTCGTCGAGTGACCAGCCCTGGGGCTGGGTTGTTCTTTGTACCACTACTTAGTATAGCCAGGAGCGGGCAAACCCGTCTGGCTGGCGGTTCCTCGCGGCGGCCCTGCACAACCCTCCACCGGACACATTAACTCCGCTTTCGCTCTGAACATTGCCCCAGCGGCCGCAAATGAACCGGCAAGCGGGCTGCTCTGGGCGCTGCGATTGACCAACCTTTCCATAGTGATAGACGCGGCCTGCAAAAAAGAGTCGCAGAGATCGCGCGCAAGGAAGAGCCGGAATTGGCCGTGCTACCATCCCTCATGGAAATTGTCCGGCAAGCCCATCTCCCCTCTCGACCTATTGTTTTCATTGCCATCGCGGCGCTAGCGGCACTCCTTGTAGCGCCTTCCTCGCCGGCGCAGAACGCGCCCGCCGTAGCGCCTCCCAGCATTCTGGACCGCCTCAACTCAATGATTGGGGGCGGTAACAGCGCCTGGACCCCGGAGCAACTGGCCCAGATGGCGTGCCTGCGCGACGAAGCTCTCGCCGACCCCTACGCCTTGAACGAACTGCATCATCTCACCGACAACATCGGTCCCCGTCTCAGCGGTTCACCCCAGGCCCAGCAGGCGGTCGACTACGTGGCGGCCCAGATGCGCGCCCTGGGCGCCAACGTCACCCTTGAAAAAGCGCAGGTGCCTCACTGGGTGCGCGGTGCCGAGACCGCAGAACTCGTTTCCTGGCCCGGGCAGACGCCAGGAACTACGCAGAAGGTCGTCCTGACCGCGCTGGGCGGCAGCGTGGCCACGCCTGCTGAAGGCTTGACCGCCGAAGTGGTGGTCGTGGACGACTGGAACCAGCTCCACGCTCTTCCCCCCGGCGCGGTCAAGGGCAAAATCCTGCTCTTCAATCACGCCTTTGACAAGGAATTGGCCGCCCAGGGGCACGGAGGCGAGGCCTATGGCGGCGCCGTGGTCTATCGTGGCGCGGGGCCAATCGCCGGAGCGTCGGCGGGCGCCATTGCCGTGCTGGTGCGTTCGGCCGGCGGAGCCGATTTCCGCCTTCCCCACACCGGCCTCACGGCATATTCCGAGGAAGTGCCCAAGGTCCCCGCAGCCGCCGTCGCAGCCGAGGACGCCGAGATGCTGAAGAACCTGGCCAGCCAGGGGCCGGTCAAACTGCACCTGACGCTGACGCCCCAGACCCTGCCTGCCGCTGCCAGCTACAACGTAATTGCCGACTGGAAGGGAACCGAGAACCCGGAGCAGTTGGTCATCGTCTCCGGCCATCTGGACTCCTGGGACCTGGGAACGGGCGCACTGGACGATGGAGCCGGCGTGGTGGTCTCGATGCAGGCCCTTCATCTGCTGCAGAAGCTGGGAATCCATCCCCGGCGCACGGTCCGCTTCGTCGCCTGGATGAGCGAGGAAGAAGGCTCCGAGGGCGCTGCTGCCTACATGGAAGACCACAAGACAGAGTTCGCCAACCACATCGGCGCCATCGAAAGCGACCTGGGTGCGGACCATCCGACGGGCATCTACTACTCCGGCAAATCGGCTCTGGGTGGCTGGCTGCGCCCGGTGGCGGGGGTGCTCAGCTCCATCGGCGCAGAAACACTGGTCGATTCGCCTGAGACCGGCGAAGACATTGACGGGCTGTCGCAAAAGGGCGTCCCCAGCTTTGCTCCCGTGCAGGACAGCCGCTTCTACTTCAACTATCACCACACCGCCGCCGACACCTTCGACAAGATCAATCCCCGGCACCTGAACGAAACCGCGGCGATCGTGACGGTCCTGGCCTACGCCCTGGCAGATTCCCCTCAGCCGGCGCCGAGGTAGGGAAAAACAGGGAACAGGGATCAGGGATCAGAAAAAGTGCTCTCAATGCGATGGTCCTCAAGGCAGCTTCAGCTTTTGCAGCTAAGGCGGGGAGCACGAGATCCATATTGTGCTACGAACAAAACTGTTCCCTGTTCCCTGTTCACTGTTCCCTGTTTTCACGCCTCATGCGCGGACGGCACGTGCGGCTGCGGCATCAATTCCGTCAGCGCAATTCCGCAGAGAATCAGCAGGGCTCCACACGCCGGGCGCGCTCCCAGCCGCTCGCCCATCACCAGAAACGAAGTCACCCAGGCAAACACCGGCTCCATCGTCAAAATCAGGGCGGTGTGGGTGGACGGAAGGATGGACTGCGCCCAGCTTTGAATGGAGAAGGCGGCGGCCGTGGCCAGAACCGCCACAATTCCCAGCGCAATCGCCAGTCTCGGGGTCCAGGTGATCTGCGGATGTTCGATGAAGGGCAGGCTCAACGCCATGAACAGCGCGCAAAAGCCCACCTGCAGCAGGGCCAGCGGCTGGAAGCGTATGCGCGGTGAAACGTGGCTCAGCGCCAGGCAATGGAAGGCGAAGCCGATGGCGCAGCCCAGAGTCAACACATCGCCCAGGTTGATGGAACTCCAGTCGGGCATCAGTCCCGCCGCCTCGCCGGCCAGGGAAGCGGGTCCTCGCGCAGCAGCCACAGCCGGCGCAGTGAGCAGCACAATTCCGATGAAGGCCAACGCCGCTCCCAGAAAGGCATTCCAGCGCGGCGGACGAGCACCCGGCGGACGCAGCCCGGGAATCACGGAGAGCAGAGGTACCAGCACCACGAGCAGTCCAGTGATAAAAGCGGACTTTGAGGGAGTGGTGCGAGCGAGGCCGATGGTCTGGAACTGGTAGCCGGTGGCCAGGCACAGGCCCACAATAGCTCCGGCACCCACCTGCCAGGCCCGTATGCCGCGCCAGAACCGGTGGTACGCCACGGCCAGCACCGCAAATGCCAGCGTCATCCGGACCAGGTTGAAGGCAGCCGGGGTAGCGTCGGCCAGCGCGCCTTTGACAATGACAAAGGTCGATCCCCAGACCGCAACCACAAACAGCATCAACAGATAGGCGCGCAACTTCATTGATTGCATTATGCCAGTCAGGGCACACCGGAGGGTCTGCCCCGGCGGACCCTGTCCGGCTTACTGGACCTCGGTATTGCCCAGGAATGCCTCCTGACCATTCACGAAGGTCTCCGAGACGGCTGAGTTCAGAATGGCTCCCGCGCCGATTTTGTAAATGTTGCGGTCCACCAGGATAAAGTCCGCATCGTAGCCGGGAACGAGTTTGCCTTTGTGTTTTTCGGCAAATTCGGCGTAGGCCGAGCCTTGCGTGTAGGCGTAGAGTGCCTGTCCGCGGTTCAGCTTGTTCTCAGGAAAATAGGATTTGGTTTCCGCTTCATTTTTGCGGGAGCAAGCGGCGAAAAGCCCGCGGAAGGGCGTGATGGGCTCAACCGGATAGTCGGTCCCGAAGGCGAGCGGCACGCCGGCATCCTGAAACGCCTTCCAATCGTAGGAGTAGGCGGCGCGCTTTGCTCCCAAACGGTCTTGGGCCCAGTTCATGTCTGTGATCAGGTGGTTAGGCTGCATGGAGGCGATCATGCCGAGCTTTTTGAAACGCGGTATGTCGGCCGGGTCCACCACCTGCGCATGCTCAATGCGGTCGCGCGCGTCCTTGGCCACCGTGGGCCAGCAGCGCGGAACCTTGGTGGGATTCTTGTCGGCAGGCGCCAGCTTGGGGCAGGCGTCGTAGGTCAGCGAAAATGCGTCCAGCGCCATGGCGGTTGCCTTGTCGCCGATGGCGTGGAAGCCGATCTGAAATCCGGCCTGCGCCCGTTGAACCGTCATCTTGTTCAACTCGGCCTGGGTGAATTGCGGCAGCCCGGTATTGCTCGGATCGTCGGCATAGGGAGCCTTCATTGCCGCCGTCCGCGAGCCCAGAGAGCCATCCATGAAGCCCTTCAGCATTCCGGTGTGGAGCAGGGGGTCGTTCGGGTCGTGGTGGGCGCGCATGGCCTTCAGCTTGTCCAGGGGCGCCACAAAGGGCAGCCACTCGGAGATGCGCAGGTGCAGCTTGCCCTCTTTCTCCATCTCCTCGAAGACCAGAAAATCTTCCCAGTCGCTGAAGTCCTGCACGCTGGTGACTCCGTGGGCCAGGGCATCGGCAATGGCCAGCTCGTCTCCTTTGCGGCGTTCCTCGTGGCTGGGCGGCGGAATGAGTTTTGCCACCAACTCCTGCGCCGATTCGCGTAGAATGCCGGTCGGTTCGCCCTGCGCGTCCAGATCAATAGCTCCTCCCTGCGGGGGCGCGGTCTTGCCGGTGATGCCGGCGGCGGCGAGGGCCGCGGAGTTGGCAAGGGCGATGTGGCCGTCGATGCGGCGCAGAAACGCGGGATGGCCGGCTGTCACCTTGTCCAGATCCTGGCGCGTAGGAAGCGCTTTTACGGCCCAAAGTGTGTGGTCCCAGTTGCCGCCCGTCAGCCAGTGGCCCTGCGGAGCTTTTTTGGCGAATGCATCCACACTGCCAAGCATCGCGGCCAGGGACTTCACGCCGGTCAGGTCCACGTTCAGCTTGGTCCGGCCGGCTTCGCCAAGGTGGGTATGGGCATCGTTGAAGCCGGGAAAGATGAAGTTGCTCGTGTCGTTCGAGTCCACATCCCACAGGCGCGTCTTGGGCCCGGCCAGGCGGGTGACTTCGTCGTTCGTGCCTACGGCCAGCACCTTGCCGCCACCGATGGCCATGGCCTGCATAACCTGCGGTTTATCCTCGGCGAGGCCCTCGCCGGTATAGATCACGGCGTTGAAAAAGATGATCTCCGGGGTGGCGGCGAGGGCTGGCGCTGCCTTGGCGGCCTTCGGCACTGGATGCCGGACGGGAGGCTGTTGGGCTGTCGAGAGAGTGGCGGCAAAAATGGCGGCGAACAAAACTGGGGCGGCGCGCATGCGCGGAGTCTATCAGACTACTGTTCTGCGGCCCAGCCCAGCATGGCCAGGGTCAGCAGCAGCACGCGGCGCAGCCCGGCTTCGCGGTCCTTGGCCGAGTACCATTCGCTCACCGTGTGTGCGCCCCCGCCATCGCCGCCCGCTCCCATCGACAACGCTGGAACCCCGAGCGCGAGCGGAATGTTGGCGTCGGTCGAGCCCAAGAGCAGATCGGTGCGCAGGCCCAGGTGACGGTCCACGGCGCGCAGGGATTCGAGCAGAACGGAATCGTCGGGCAGGTGCGCCGCAGGGCGGTCGCCGATCTTGTCGATGGCGAAGGCAAGCGGTCCGCGGCTGCGGGCCGGGAGGCTGGCGGCCGCCTCGTTCCAGTGCTCGACGGCGTCTTCCACGGCGCGGTGCAAGGCCACTTCCAGCCGCAACAACTGCTCCGGATCCGTGGAGCGGAAATCGACTGCGGCGGTGGCGCTTTCCGGGATGGAATTTACGCTCGTTCCACCTTGGATGGTGCCCAGGTTCAGCGTGGTGCGCGGCTCGTCCGGCAGAGGCGTCTGCGCCAGAATGGTGAGGGCCGAGGCCAGAGCGGCGATGGGGTTCACCGTGCCTGCGTCGGTAAAGCTGTGGCCACCGGGACCGGTGATGGTGATCCGGTAACGACGGCTGCCCAGGGCCTGCGTGACGGCCGAGCCCGATCCTGCTCCGTCGAGCACGATGTGCGCGGTGATTCTGCCGGCCAGCGCGCTCTGGTTGTAAAGATGGCGCACCCCGCGCAGATCGCCTTCGCCTTCCTCGCCGACATTGCCGATCAGAAGCAGCGGGGCTGGCAACTCCACTTTGGCCTGAACCAGCGCATGAGCGATGGCCAGCATGCCCACAACTCCCGCGGCATTGTCGCAGGCTCCTGGAGCTTGCAAACGGTCGCCGTCCAGCACCGGAACCAGTGGTGTTTCGGCCGGAAAGACAGTATCGATGTGCGCTGAAAGCGCCACCACCGGCCCACTGCTCTCGGGAGGCAGATTGGCCGCGCGCAGGAATCCGAGGACATTGCCGGCCGGGTCGATTTCGATCTCGCTCAGTCCGGCCTCGGCAAACCTGGCTGAAAGCCACGCGGAGCGAGCCTGTTCGCCGAATGGCGGCGCGGGAATGGCCACCATTTCTGTCTGCCAGTCCATGATGGTCTTGGGATTGCCATGCAGCCAGGCAAATGCGGCGTGAACCGGGCGCAAGCCGGCCAGCGCCGTCACGTGGGAAAATGCGGAATTGCGGGGGAAGAGCGCCATATCGATGGTTTCAGGGTAACAGGCAGAAAACGGTGACCCACACACAATTGAGAAAGGATAAAGGCTCCCATAATCAGGTCGGTAGTGCGCCTCGGGGCCGGATTCTCCCTATTCGGCGCTTTTGACCGGGCCTGGCTCCTCATATTCCACCGAATGCAGGATCAGACCTTGTGCCGGAGCGGTCGCCCCGGCGGCAGTACGGCTGCGGGCGGCGAGAATCTGGGCCATCTCGTCAGGCCTCACCCGGCCACGCCCTACTTCCAGCATGGTACCCACCAGATTCCGCACCATGTGGTGCAGGAATCCGCTGCCCCGCACGCGATAGACCAGCAACTCGCCGTCCTCAGTATGCCGCTCTTCCCAGATCGAGGCATAAATCGTCCGCATTGCTCCGGTCACAGTGGGTGGGGGGAGAGTAGTCCCTTCCCGGGCAAGTTCCTCATCCCGTTCGAGGGTCCGGGTGGTCAGGTCGGGATCGGTGGCCGCGAAGCTCAGAAAATTGTGCTCGCCCAGAAAAGCGCGGGCTGCCTGCCGAAGCGCTTCCACGTCCAGGGGCCAGGGGCAGGCCAGCGCGTAGCGGGAGAGGAACGGGGGGCAGATTTCGTCGCGAAAGATGCGGTATTCGTAGGTTTTGGCCCGGGCCGAGTGGCGGGCATGAAATGAGTCCGGCATCGTTTCCGCCTGCAAAATCCGGATGGAGGGCGGCAGGGTCCGGTTCAGGGCGCGATGCAGATTCGCGGCGGGAATCGGAGCCGCCAGCGTGAAACTTGCCACCTGGCCCAGCGCGTGAACCCCGGCGTCGGTACGGCCCGAGCCCTGCGGCAAGGGAGCCTCGCCCGTCACCCGTCCCAGCGCCGCCTTCAGCACGCCCTGGACGGTCGCTTTGCCCGGCTGTACCTGCCAGCCACGAAAATCTGTCCCGTCGTAGGCGATGGTCAGCTTCCATGTTTGCAGCGCCGGCGCGGATTGAATCTCTTCGGTCATGGGAAAAGGTGTTGTCAACAGGGTACCCGACTCCGCTCGCTGGAACGAATCGCAGCCTACAGTGGGATATACTCAGTCTTCCGCACTCATTGGCTTTTGAGCCACCATCTACCATAGTGAGTGGAACCGGGAAATCATGTTCCTGGAACGAAAACCGGGCTGCGCGCGTATTGCCGAGTAAGCGCAATGCCGTGCGTCGGGCTGAAAACGAGGAATCGGCTGGAAAATCACAAAGTTGCGTCCGGAGAGGCTCTCCGGGCGTCTTGAAGAATGGCACCCCACATGCCTCAGCAATCAGTGGAGAGGAATCATGCATTTGTTTGGTACAAGTGTGTTTGAGCAGCAGGAAAAGACTGCACGCACCAATTGCGGAGAGGCAGGCAATCGCCTGCGCGCCATCGCGGCCGTCATGCTGACATTGACGGCGGGAGTGCCTTCAGGATTTGCCCAACAGGCTGCAGTCCCAGTTGCGGACAAAGCAGCGTCCGAGTTGCCCTCGGCTCCGGCCCCGGTACTCACCGAGCCGCTGAACCTTCGTCCGTCCGCGCACGACTTTTCTCAGCCCGCCGGCCGCCTTCGTGGCAACCCCATTGGCCCTTACCGCCCCACTACCATCGCCAAGGGAAGTTTTGTGAACTCCGTGCGTCTGGGCGACATGGTCAAGGATGGCAAGATCTATCTGAGCCTCTCCGACGCCATCGCACTGGCCATTGAGAACAACTACGACATCGCCATTGCCCGCTATAACCTGGACATTGCCGACACGGATTTGCTTCTCACGCGCACCGGGTCGTCGCCGCGTGGCGTGAACACCGGCGTAGTTACAGGTACACAGGGCGGCACCACCTCGACGCTGACCACTGGCGGCGGGCCCGGCGGCACCAGCGGTGGCTCGGGCGGCGCGGCATCCGGCTCTTCGGGCCTGGTCCTTTCCACCTCCGGCGCTGGACCCACCCCCGAAGCCTTTGATCCCAGCGTTACTGCTGCCATCCAGTACGATCGGCAGAGTTCGCCCTCCAGCAGTTTCTTCACCGGAGGCACCAGCACCACCAAGACCTACAACTTCACCTACAACCAGGGCTTCGAGACCGGCACTGCCTTTCAGTTTGGCTGGAACAACACCGCAGCCAACTCGACCAACGCCGTAACCGAATTCAGCCCGCAGTACAATTCCAGCTTCACGGCCAAGGTCACGCAGCACTTGTTGCAGGGCGCCGGCATCTGGGTCAACAAGCGCTTTATCTATCAGGCTCTGAATGACCGCCGCATCACCGATTCCTCCTTCCGTCAGCAGATTCTCTACACCGTCAACCAGGTGGAGAGCATCTATTGGGGGCTGGTCAGCTCCTACGAGGATGTGCAGGCCAAGGAGCACCAACTGGAACAGAGCACCAAGCTGGCCGCAGACAATCGCAAGCAGTTGGAGATCGGCACCCTGGCTCCGCTCGATGTGGTCAACTCGGACTCCGCTGTGGCCACCGACAAACAGGCCCTCATCAGTTCGCAGAGCAATTTGAACTACCAGCAGCAGATCATCAAGCAGGCCATCGCCCGCAACCTCAACGATCCGGCACTGGTGGCTGCGGCAGTGATCCCCACCGATCGCGTCAGCCTTGAAGTTCTTCCCGAGGAGACTCAGCCTATTGAGGATCTGGTCAAGGAGGCCTTCCAGCAGCGTCCGGAACTCGAACAGGCCGTTCTTCAGTTGAAGAACAACGACATCACTCTGCGCGGGGCGCGCAACGCTCTGCTGCCAATCGTGGACGTCTTCGGGTATTACGGCGGCTCAGGCGTCGCAGGCACCACCAATCCCAATTTGAATTGCAGCTTCTATGCCAACGTCTGCCCGCCCAGCACCGGAGGCTTTGGAACCGCCCTCAGCGACACCTATAACAACTCCTCTCCGGATAAGGGATTTGGCTTTAATGTGCAGATTCCCATCCGCAACCGCGCTGCGCAAGCCGTTCAGGCCCGCTCGCTCATCGAGTACCGCCAAGAGGAACTTCGCCTGGCGCAGCTCTACGTCCAGATTCGGATGCAGGTGGTGAATGCTCAATTTGCGCTCACCAACGACCGGGCCCAGGTGAATGCCTCCGTCGCCGCCGAGGATTATGCCAAGCAGAGCCTCGACTCGGAAGTGAAGAAGCTGCGCCTGGGAGCTTCGACGACCGCCAACGTGCTGCTGCAGGAACGCAACCTGGCGATCGCGGAGAACAACCTGATCGCCGCCAACGCCGCCTACGCCAGGGATCGCGCCGGCCTTTACCAGACGCTGGCCAGCACACTGCAGCACTACGGCATCAACCTGAACGAAGCCGCAACTGGCGACGTGAAGGCCGCGCCGATCGTGCCGGGACTCACTCCAGCCAAGAAGGGCAATGAGCCGACCACAGTGCCGCCTTCTAGCCGGTAGTTTTGCAAACGTCGGGTTTTCCGCATTGACTTGACGAACGAACACGCACGCAAGGCCCGGCTACCCGCCGGGCCTTGCCGCATTCCGGGTCAAGAACTGAATCGGAACTTTCCGGCGTATTGGAGCGGAACGAGAGTAGCTGTACCCGGGAAGCAACTCGGCCAAGTAGCTTTTTCCTCAAGCAATAGCCACCTCGGAGACTCTTTTTGAAGGCCACGTTGACTCTGGTTTCGCTCCGGAAAACAAAGTCTTCGTCGCCAGCAGATTGTTTGCAGATCATTGTCCCCACTCCGCGCACAATCGAGATAAGCGGTTCCAGATGTCAGGGACAGGACCTTTCCGTGACGGCTCGGCGAGTACACATTTTTCGAGAATAGATTCACTTTATCTTCGCTTTTTATTTTATAAATAACTGAAATAAAATGGCTTACTAAATATGAATTGAAAGATTTCCACAGCAAAAACGCTCGGAAAGCAGGGTTTTTTGGGCCGAAATGAGGCAAAAACGGGGAAAATGGCCTGCTTTTTAGGCAAGCTCAGCGGAAACTCTGCCCCTTGGCAAAGCCGAAGGCAACCTGCGTTTCTGCCCATCTGTCCCCTTTGTGACGTGAAACTCCACCCAGCAGAGGTGCTTCACGGGTGCAGCAACTGTGGATGAGCAATGGGATCGTCCGTCGAGTGATTTGCGTCACAGTATACTGTCTATTGCGCCCTTAAGGTGAAGAACGAAATGTATTTGCTTTGGCTCCGAGTTGCGGCAATCCTTTACGCGGCTGCTTCTGTCGCCGTCTTCCCGGCCGTTCTCTACGGGATGCTCCGATGGCGCAAAACCTGCGTTCATCTGGCTGGGCTGGGGCTCTTCTTCCATTTCGTTTCCGTTGTGGAGATGCTCGTCCAGGCGCATCGCTGGATGCCTGTCGGCGTCCGCGAGGTGGAGTCGATCCTCGGGCTGGCCGTGGTCGCACTCTTCTTTGTCGTTTGGTGGAAGTTCGACGCCATTTCGCTCGGAGTCTTTGCGTTACCCATCACATTCTTTGTTGTTTTCGTCCCCGCGCTGGGGCCGGATCGTTATGTGTTTCCCTCCAACGGCGTACGGATGAGTTGGCTGGTGGCCCACATTGCCGCCCTGCTTGCCGCCTATGCAGCTCTCGGGTTCAGTCTGCTGGCGTCCGTTCTCTATCTGCTTCAGGAACGCCGTCTCAAGAGCAAGCGCAAGGCCGGAGGCAACTCGTCGTGGTTCTCCCTCGATTGGCTGCCCCCGCTGGACACGCTCGAGCGCATTGCGCACGCTACGCTGGAATTCGGATTTCCGTGCATGACCGTAGGCCTTCTGATCGGAGCGGTCCTGGTGCAGGAATCGTCACTCGGCGCGGCTTACTTCTACGATCCCAAGGTTGTCGCTTCGTTCGTCCTGTGGGCCATCTATGTCGCTCTGCTCTTCGTGCGCCGCACGGCTGGCCTGCGCGGGCGCAGAGCCGCTTATCTCTCCGGCGCCGTTTTCCTGGTGATGCTGGCAGTGCTGATGGCCAATGTCATCAGCCAGGTACACAGGTACGGTCCTCAATGACACTGGCGCTCATCGGAGTGAATCACAAGACCGCCCCCATTGAGGTTCGCGAGCGGATCGCCATTTCTCGCGACGATCTGCCGGAGACCACCCGAGCGCTGGCCGCACGGCCCGGTGTCGCGGAGTGCATGATTGTCTCCACCTGCAATCGTGTTGAGATCCTGGCCGCTGTCGAGGGCGACGATGTGGAACTCGCCGGCTTTTTGTCGGAGCATTTCGGTCTTGATCCGGCAGTGATCGGCCCGCATCTTTACGAATACAAGGACCAGGAGGCGGTGCGGCACCTGTTCCGCGTGGCCGCCAGCCTGGATTCGATGGTGGTCGGCGAGCCGCAGATTCTTGGGCAGGTCAAGGAAGCATTTGCCGTTGCGCGCGCCGCGGGAACCGTGGCCGGCCAGCTTGAGCATCTGTTGCAAAGCACCTTTGCCGCCGCAAAAAAAGTTCGTACGGAGACAGAAATCGGTTCCAATTCGGTCTCCATTGCTTCAGTGGCTGTCGAATTGGCGCGCAAGATCTTCGGTTCGCTCCAGGGCCGCACCGTTTTTCTGGTGGGTGCGGGCAAAATGAGCGAACTGGCTGCGCGCCATCTGGTCCAGCAGGGCGCAGGCAAAATCCTCGTGACCAACCGGACGCTGGAGCGCGCGCGACGCATGGCAGAGGCGTTTCAGGGCCAGCTCAGTCCACAGATTGTCCCGTTTAACGAGATCTACGAAGCGGCCAGCCAGGCAGACATCGTCATCAGTTCAACCGGCGCGCCGCATCCCATCTTCCGCCGCGAACACGGTCAGACTTTTCTTCAGCGTCGCCGCAACCGTCCCATGTTTTTTATCGACATTGCTGTGCCCCGCGACGTGGACCCGGCCATGGGCAAGCTGGAAGGCATCTTCGTTTACGACATCGACGACTTGCAGCAAGTGGCCGCTGACCACATGGCAGAGCGCGGCCGCGAAGCCGGCGATGCCGAAGCGCTGATTGCCGGCGAGGTCGAGCGTTTTGACCAGAAGCAGCGCACCGTCAACGTGGCCCCCGCCATTGTGGCGCTGCAACAGCAGGCCGAGGAGATTCGCCAGGCAGAACTGAAACGCGCACACGCCAGGCTGGGTTCGCTCAGTGCAGAGCAGGTGGCGGCGGTGGAAGCGCTCACCCGGGGCCTGGTCAACAAATTCCTCCACCCACCGATGCAGGCTCTGAAGCAGGCCGCCCGCGAAAACGATGCCGTCCGGCTGGAGACGCTCTGCGAAACGTGGTCGCTGCCTGCGAACGGCGCTCGTGAGTTGGATCCGGAGGGCGTAGGGGAGGGCAGTGAAACGAAGGCGACGAATTCTGAAAAGGCTGAGGGCGTACACATGAGCCAGACCAGCGGGACGGACCGCGAATGAATCTGCACATTGGAAGTCGCGGCTCGCAACTGGCCTTGTGGCAGGCGAACCACATTGCTGAACTGCTGCGGGGGCAGGGGCATGCCGTCGAGATCGAGATCATCAAGACCACCGGAGACCGGCTGCAGGAAGTCACCTTTGCTCAGGTCGGCTCTAAGGGAATGTTCACCAAGGAAATCGAGGAGGCGCTGGCCGAAGGCCGCATCGACCTGGCTGTCCACTCGCTGAAGGACCTGCCCACCGAGTTGCCGGAACCCTTCGCGTTGGCAGCCACGCCGCCCAGGGTCGATCCCAGGGACGTGTTTGTCTCGGTGCATCATGCGAATCTGGGGGCACTGCCGCTGGGCGCGCGCGTGGGAACCAGCAGCCAGAGGCGGAGAGCGCAGTTGAAAGCTTTGCGGCCGGACATCAAAGCCCTGGAGTTTCGCGGCAATGTGGACACGCGGCTGCGCAAGCTGGCCGAGGGACAGGTGGAGGCGATTTTGCTGGCCGCGGCTGGACTGGATCGTCTGGAAAAGACCGAGTGGGTTCGCGAACGTCTGGAACTGAAGGATTTTTGTCCGGCAGCAGGACAGGGCGCACTGGGAATCGAGACCCGGAAGGACGATGCGGCGACGATGGCTGCGGTTGCGTTCCTGGACGATGCGGCGACGCGTTTTGCTGTCACCGCCGAACGGGCGGCGCTGGCTGCGTTGGGCGGCGGCTGCCAGGTTCCCATCGGGATTCACTGCCGGACTTCGAAAGAAGAGGGCAGCGAGCCTTGGTGCGAGATTTTCGGCGTCGTCGCTGCCCCTGAAAGCGGCTTGGCCTTTCGCGTCCACCACCGTGTGCCGCAAGCCGGCGCGGATGCAGAGGCGCTCGGACGGCTGGTCGCGCAGAAGCTGATTGAGGCGGGAGCGGGTCCGTTGTTGGAGGCTGTGGCAGGAGGCTCGCGGTGAGTGCGCTGCCTCTGGCAGGAAAGCGGGTGCTGGTGACCCGCGCTTTGCAGCAGGCAGGAAAACTCAGCGAAGGGCTGCGCGCGCTGGGCGCAGTGCCCGTCGAGGTTCCTGTGCTGGAGATTCGTCCGCCGGCCAGTTTTGCAGCGCTGGATCGAGCCCTGCGAGAGCTCGATAGCTATGATTGGCTGATTCTGACCAGCGCCAACACGGTGCGGGCACTGGGCGAGCGGGCGACGGCGCTAGGGTTGCGACTTGCTCCAGCGGCTTCGTTGAAGGTGGCCGCGGTGGGAGGAGCGACGGCGGAAGCGGCGCGCAAGGCCGGGCTGCGGATTGCTCTTTTCCCTGAATCGTACGTGGCCGAGAGTCTGCTCCAGGGATTGAGCGGCCAGGTGGATGGCAAGAGAGTCCTTTTGGCGCGGGCGGCGGTGGCCCGGGATGTAATTCCCGATACCTTGCGTGGCGCGGGCGCTCAAGTCGATGTGGTGGACGCGTACCGGAACGTGCTGCCGGAGGCCGCGGCGGAGCACCTTCGCGAGGCTCTCGCGGAAGGAATCCATGCGGCCACCTTCACCAGTTCATCGAGCGCCACGCACCTGGCGGAGGCGGCGCGTGCGGCTGCCGTGGATTGGCCATTTGCGGGAGTCCCGGCGGTCTCGATCGGACCGATTACCAGCCAGACGCTGCGGGAATTGGGTTGGGAACCCGCTGCCGAAGCAGTTTCCTTCAACATCCCAGGGTTGATTGAGGCCGTGGTCCGGGTTTTGCGCCCGTAGACTCCGCTCAGGTTCCTCAAGCCGCGCGATTCCTCTACGAACGCCAGGTTTTGTCTTCGGATTGACAGAGCTGTTCGAGGTTGCAGCGGTCGCACTTGGGTTTGCGGGCGTCGCAAACCTGGCGTCCATGATGGATGAGCTGGTGGGAGAAGGCGATCCAGCGGCTCTGCGGCAAAATCCGCATCAACTCCTGCTCAACTTTCTGCGGCGTGTCGCCTTTGGCGAGACCGAGGCGACGGGCGATGCGGAAGACGTGCGTGTCCACCACCACTCCCTCGGCCTTGCCGAAACAGACGCCGAGAACGACGTTGGCCGTTTTGCGCGCAGCGCCCGGAATGGTGATGAGTTCCGCGAGCGTTTGCGGAACTTGGTTCTTGAATTCTGAGACGATCTTGCGGGCCGCGCCCTGAATGGATTTGGCCTTGTTGTGGTAGAAGCCGGTGGTACGAATCAGCTCTTCCAACTCGGGAAGCGTGGCCTTGGCCATCGCGTGCGGAGTGGGAAAGCGGCGAAATAACTCCGGAGTGACCATGTTGACCCGTACGTCGGTGCATTGCGCGGAGAGGATGGTCGCCACTAACAGCTCCCACGGTGAGTTGTGGGTCAGGGCGCACTCGACGGCGGGATACGCCTCGTCCAGGCCCTTCAAAATGGCGGCAATGCGGTCAGGAGCGAGCGGGCCGCGCACTGTGCGCCGGGGAGGTTTGCGCTTCGCAATGGAGACGAGTGCGGCCGCGGACGCCCGCACCACAGCCGAATTCGGGACCGGCGCTGCTACATCGTCTCTTCTGCGACCACGCGTTCTCGGCACTAGAGGCTCCCGGCAAGCCAGGCGGTCAGCTTCTCGATGGGCAGACGGAGCGCGATGAAGAACTGGCCGAAGAGGGCATAGACTGCGCTGACTTCGTCGAAGCGCATCTCGTAGATGAGCTTCTTGAAGACCACGGGGTCTTCGGCGAAGAGGTCGACGCCCCACTCCCAATCGTCGTAGCCGATGGAGCCGGAGATGATCTGCTTGACGCGGTCGCCGTAACGTCGGCCGATGAGGCCGTGCTCGTGCATCATGCTCTGGCGCTCGGAGAATGGCACGGTGTACCAGTTCACTTTTTCGCCGCGCTTGCGGTCCATGGGGTAGAAGCAGAGGTATTTGGCCTCGGGGATGGCGGGGAAGAGGCGCGGGGCCATGGCGCCGGATTGGCGTTCAAGCGTGGCAGTGACTTCCGCCTGCCACTCGGGGGAGAACGTCTCCAGGCCCTCGGCCGAGGCTGCTTCATAGGTCTTCCGGCTGGACTCGTAGAGGCCGAGTTCGACCACGGAAACATAAGAGTGGGTGAGGGTGAGGTAGTCGTAGAGGCTGGTTTGGGCCAGATCGAGTTCGACCTGGTTGAGGGCTTCAAGCGAGTCGCGGAAGTGGACCAGGATCAGGTCGCCCTTGTGGCCGAGCTGAGAAAAGAGAGCGGAGCGGGCCGGGGCGCCGGGGGCAGCGCACTCCAGAGTTTTGAGCGCCTGGATGGCCTCTGCGGCGATGCGCTCGCGGTCGGCGGATGGGGTAGCGCGCCAGGCCTTCCAATCGAAGCGGAAGAACTGGTGCAGCAGGCTGGAGCCTTCAAGGGTAAGGGGAACAGGGGGGAATTCAGGCAACGGAGCACCTCAAGTCTTGCTTCAATGCACCCTCATGGTAACAAAACGTGGGGGCAGAGAGGGTTGGGCGGCGGCGAGGCTTGGCCCTATATACTGAATGCGCCCATGAGCGAAAGAATACTTGCTTTCATTGTTCAATTTGTCACCCATGCAATCGGGGTTGGCGGTTACGCCGGCATCACTGCGCTGATGGGAATCGAGTCGGCATGCATCCCGCTGCCCTCGGAAGTGATCATGCCGTTTGCCGGCTACCTGGTCTACAAGGGAGAGTTCAGCCTCTTCTGGGCCGCGACGGCGGGAGCCATCGGCTGCAACCTGGGGTCGGTGATTGCCTACTGGATTGGCGCCAAAGGGGGCCGTCCGCTGGTGGAGCGGTACGGGAAGTGGGTGCTGATGAGCCACCACGACCTGGACCGGATGACGGACTTCTTTACGAAGTACGGCGCGATCACGGTAATGCTGGGACGTTTGCTTCCGGTGGTGCGGACGTTCATCGCGTTTCCGGCGGGCATCGCCAAGATGCCGCAATGGCGATTTCACATCTACACATTCGTGGGCTCCTGGCCGTGGTGCTTCGTGCTGGCCTATGCGGGCATGAAGCTGGGCGAAGCGTGGCACACGGATCCCCGGTTCTATGCGGCTTTCCACCGTTTCCACCTGGGCGTTGAGATTGCGCTGCTGGCTGGAATCGTGTGGTTTGTCTGGTCGCACCTGAACCGGATCAAGCAAACAAAGACAGCCTGAAGCGGCCGGAAGAGCCCGAGGTGGCCGGCGGAGCGTACACTGTTGCGTCTGCCGGAGAACGATTTGAACGGACAGTCAACCGGTAGTCAACAAATGATGGTTAGGAGAAACGATGGGAATTGAAGAGCAAGGTGGCCAGAAGACCGCCGGAACGTCGACAATTGCGCCCGCGAAGGGCAAACTGGGCGTGATGGTCGTTGGCCTGGGCGCCGTAGCCACCACGTTTATCGCCGGAGTGGAAGCAGTCCGGAAGGGATTGGCCAAGCCGATCGGTTCGCTGACGCAGATGGGCACCATCCGCCTGGGCAAGCGCACCGACAACACGTCGCCGCTGATCAAGGACTTTGCTCCGCTGGCGAACCTGAACGACATTGTGTTCACGGGCTGGGACATTTTCGACGACAACGTCTATGAAGCCGCGGCCCACGCCGAGGTGCTGGATAAGGAAATGCTGGGGCAGTTGAAGCCCTACCTGGAGACGATCAAGCCTCTGCCGGCGGTCTTCGACCAGTACTACGTGAAGCGCCTGAACGGTACGCACATCAAGAAGGGCAAGAACAAGCGCGATCTGGCCAACCAGTTGATTGCCGACATCCAGGCCTTCAAGAAGACCGTGGACCGCGTGGTGATCATCTGGTGCGCTTCGACCGAGATCTTCATCAAGCCCACGGCGGTGCACGAGACCATCGAAAGCTTCGAGAAGGGCATGGAGAACGACGACATCGCCATTGCGCCCTCGCAGCTCTATGCTTATGCGGCGATGAGCGAAGGCGTGCCCTTTGCCAACGGAGCGCCGAACCTGACGGTGGACTTCCCGGCCATGGTGGAACTGTCAAAGAAGAATGCTGCGCCGATTTGCGGCAAGGACTTCAAGACCGGCCAGACCATGATGAAGACAGTGCTGGCGCCGGCTTTCAAGGCGCGCATGCTGGGCGTCTCCGGCTGGTTCTCCACTAACATTCTGGGCAACCGCGACGGCGAAGTGCTGGACGATCCCGAGAGTTTCAAGACCAAGGAAGAATCGAAGCTGGGCTCGCTGGACTACATCTTCCAGCCCGAGCTTTACCCGGATCTCTACAAGGATCTTTACCACAAGATTCGCATCAACTACTATCCTCCGCGCGGCGACAAAAAAGAGGCGTGGGACAACATCGACATCTTCGGTTGGCTGGGCTATCCGATGCAGATCAAGGTGAACTTTCTGTGCCGCGATTCGATTCTGGCCGCGCCCATCGCGCTGGACCTGGTGCTGTTCATGGACCTGGCCAAGCGGACACCTTCGCTGCGCTCAATCGGCATTCAGGAGTGGCTGAGCTTCTATCTGAAGTCGCCGCAGAGCGCTCCGGGACTTTATCCGGAGCACGATCTGTTCATTCAGTCGATGAAGCTGAAGAACACGCTGCGTCACATCATGGGCCAGGACCTGATCACCCACCTGGGCCTGGAATACTACGACTAGGCACCACCTGCGGTGGGGCCAATCGCCTCCCGGTGGTCGGCAAAAGCAACAGCAAAAGCAAACGCAAGAGCCTCATCCGAAAGGGTGGGGCTTTTGCGTTTCTAGAGTTAGCTATAGGTTCTTCGGCGGGCGCGTAGGAACTCATGTTGGCGCGCAAAAAGCGGTTGTTCCGGAGAGCGGGCTTGTGGGTAGCATGAATGTCGTCTTCGTGCTACTCTAGTTCTTGATCATCGAGAGCTGTGTGTTGAGGCTGGAGCGCGCATGGGCGTGTTGAGCAGAATCGGTATCGCGCTGGATTCAGAACTGTTGAAGCGGTTCGACCGCTCAATTGGACAGCGCGGCTATACCAACCGGTCGGAGGCGTTTCGGGATCTGATTCGCGACCGGCTGGTAACCGAGCAGACCGCGGCCCCGAATGCGACGGTGGTGGGCACCGTGACGCTGATTTACGACCACCATGCCAGCGGAGTGAGCGAGAAGCTGACGGAACTCCAACATGCGCACCATGAACTGGTGGTTTCCACCAGCCACGCACATCTGGACCACGAGTCCTGTTTGGAAGTGCTGATCGTGCACGGCAAGTCGGTGCAAGTGGAGCAGTTTGCCGACCGGCTGATCGGGCTGAAGGGCGTGCAGCACGGGCGTCTGGTGATGACCGTTCCGGCGCATGCTCTGGAACACACGCACGAGAACGGACAGAGGCACACTCACAAGAAGTGAAGCGCAGAGAAACCACACACGAGCAAGGACCATGGCACCGAGTAGCACGAAATCAAAAATAGTAGCACTGCTTCTGGGAGCTTTTTCCGGGATGGCCGCAATGGCGCAATCCGGCGCCAGTTGCTCGGGCACGGTGCTGGACCCGGCGGGACGGCCGGTTGCCGGAGCGAGGGTCGAAATGGATTTCCGATCGGGGGTGCGGCTGCTTGCTACATCGGGAAGCGATGGCGGTTTCAAGATGGATTTGCCCGAGTGGGGCGCCTACACGGTGCGGGTCGCGGCAAAGGGGTTCAGCTCCATCGCGCGCGAGGCAGATTTGAGCGCGGCGACGACGGAACTGAAGTTGCGGCTGGAAGAAGTAGCCGGGGCTGCGGAGGAGGTGATCGTGTTGGCGAACGTGAGCGATATCGCGATGGCCTCTCCCGATCCTTCAGAGAAGGTGCTGGTGCGCGAGGAGTTGCTGGACGCCAATCCGGGGCGGCCGGGAGCGCCGATTTCGATTCCCGGAATGCCCATCGAGACTGCGGCAGGAGGCATCAAGGCGCCGCAATATTTTGTACCCGGCGTGGCTGGGGACCACGGCGAGCCGATTGCGCAGTACATCGCGGTGGGCGGCTACCTGGTGCCGAACAACCTTTCGGCCAACGCGCACGGCAACGGTTACGCGGACCCGAATATTTATGTCTCTGGCGCGCTGGGCAGCGTGGGGACCGACGGCGGCGCGTACAACGTGCTGGAAGGCAATCATGCGCTGAACATGGCGGCGACCTATAGCCTGTGTCCACGCTTGCAGAGCTTCCTGACGTTGACCGGCGACGATCGCGATGCGGATTTGACGGCTGGAATTGCGCCCTCGGACGCGACGAAAAGGGAGTGGGTGACCGTTGAAGCCAACTACGGCAACGGCTTGATGCGGACGCTCGAGCACAGGCAGCAGTACAAGTGGAATGCAATGCGGGTATGGGATCCGGACAAGCACGAGATCACGCTGTTCAGCGCCGGATACTACGGAAAATCGCACGAGGGAAACCTGGTTCCCATCGGATTTGGCGTCGAAGTGAACGATACGCTCGACCCGCGCCAGCAGGACCAGACGCACACTACGATCATGGCTGCGGACGACCGCTGGAAGGCCGGGTTGAAGGACGAGCTGGCCTTCTCAGGATTCTTTCGCACCTACAACCTGGGGCTGTTTTCAAACTTCGGCGAGGGGCTGATCCGGCAGAGCGAGTTCCGCACCGTGGAAGGCGCGGAGGCGCGCGAGACGCACACGTTTAGGCCGTCAACAAAGGGCCTGGGGCTGGAGGCGATGGCTGGCCTGGTCTACAACGAAGACGATCTGCACAACGACAATCTGGACCACTTTCTCTCTCCCAATTCATCGTCGTTCGGCGCGTTTGTGAAGGTGTTGGCCAATAACGTCACCATCCGCGAGGTGGCTCCCTACGTGGCCCTGCACGGCGATCTGGGCAAGCATCTACGCTTTTATGCGGGGCTGCGCGAAGAGCGGATCGAGATGAAGAATGCGGACGAGTTGAAGCCTGCCGATTCCTTTGACGAGTGGAAGGGATTTGCGGAACCCAAGGCAACTGTGACGTGGTCTCCAGGGGCAGGTCCGGCACGGTGGCTTCCTTCGGCTTCGTTCAGTGTCGGGCAGGCGTTTTTCACCGAAGATCCGCGCATCGGCGTGGCGGGCGCCGACGCTGCTTCCGGAGCGGCAGCGCTGGCGAATCCATTCGAACGCTCGCATAGCGAGCAACTGGTGCTGGAGAAAGAAATTGCTGCAACCGATGTGCGCGTCACGATGGGCCGGACGACGACCACGGCGACCCTGGCCAAGATCGATGCGGACGACGGATTGGCAGAGGATCTGGGACCGGGCACGCTGAAGTTCTTGACCGTGAGCCTGCGCCATCCATTCAGTAGCTATGGGACTCTGCAGGCGATCTTCTCCAAGGCCGACGCGCGGCTGGTTCCCACGGCCACGACTCCCGGGGAGATCACGCCGGAGGCGCCGCGCACCATCTTCGATGCGCTTTCGACACTGGACCGGCTGCCCCTGGGCCTGCACGCGCGCGGCGAGTACGAATATGTGGGGCACAAGTTTCTGGATGTGGGCAATGCGCAGCACCCGGGCAACTACGAGGCCATTCCGGTGAACGAAACGCGGCTGGCGGTGGTGCGTCCGTTTTTGAACGGCCGACTGGAACTGGGCGCGAACGGAATGCTGGCGCGCGGCTACACGGGCCAGACCACCGAGACGATGAATCCGGGCTGGAGGCTGGGGCAGACGCCCTACTGTGCGCCGGGATCGGGCCCGAGCGGCCAGGACAACGACTTCGCATGCGGCACCAACGAGATGAGCGTCGGCATACGGATGGTGTCGTGGGTGGGCGGCTCGGTCTCTTGGCGGTTCGGTGGAGAAAAGTGACGCGTTGCAGAGGAACGGCGGAGCGCGATTGTCTTGGTGCACTGCCGCAAGAGTCAAACACTTCAACCGGCGAATTTGCCACGAGTAGAAAGAAACGATGAAACTGAAGCTCCACACGCTGTTCAACGATGCCGGAAGCAATCTGCGCGGCAAGGTGGCGGGGATTTATCTCCTGCTGCTGATTTTTAATGCGGGCGCATGGCTTTGGGCTGTTCTGGCCTTTCGGCATTACCCGCTGCTGCTGGGAACGGCGTTTCTGGCGTATAGCTTTGGCCTGCGTCATGCGGTAGACGCCGACCACATCGCGGCAATCGACAACGTGACGCGAAAGCTGATGCAGGAAGGCAAGCGGCCGGTTGCGGTGGGGCTGATGTTCTCGCTGGGTCACTCGACCGTGGTGGTGCTGGGATCGCTGGCAATTGCGGCAACTGCGCTGTTGCTGCAGCAGCGCGTCGACCACTTTCGCAGTATCGGTGGGCTGATCGGGACGCTGGTCTCAGCCGTCTTTCTGCTGGGCATTGCGATGGCGAACTTGATCATTCTGCGCTCGGTCTGCGCGACCTTTGCGCGGGTCCGGCGCGGCGAGCCCTACGAAGACGAGGACCTGGATCTGCTGCTGGCGAACCGCGGCTTTCTGGCGCGCATCTTCCGACCCATTTTTGCCATGATCCGGCGCAGTTGGCACATGTATCCGCTGGGTGTTTTATTTGGGTTGGGATTCGATACGGCGACCGAGATCGGGCTGCTGGGAATTTCCGCCGCGGAAGCTTCACGCGGATTGCCGCTGGTCTCGATTCTGGTTTTTCCGGCACTGTTCGCGGCAGGTATGTCGCTGATCGACACTACCGACAATGTGCTCATGCTGGGCGCGTATGGATGGGCTTACGTGAAGCCGATCCGGAAGCTCTACTACAACATCACGATCACGTCGGTCTCGGTTCTGGTGGCGCTGATCGTGGGCGGCATCGAGGCCCTGGGCCTGTTGGGCGCGCAACTGCATCTGCAGGGCAGCTTCTGGACGCTGGTGGGAAGGCTCAACAGTCATTTCGGCGTGCTGGGCTATTGCATCATCGGAATCTTTGCGCTGAGCTGGATCGTCTCCATTGCGATCTACAAGCTGAAACGATTTGAGGAACTGGAACTGGAGACGGAAGTTTGAGCCAGCTACTTTGAGTTTGCTCCCGAGTTTTGGGCGGCAGGGTTCATGAGGGCGGGCAGGGTTCCGCGGGGGAATGCCGAGGACTGGCGCACCACCAGGCGGGTGGGAATGCGCCATTCGGTCTTGGCGGCCAAAGGGTGGTCGCGCTCGATGCCGGCGCGCAGCGCTTCAACTGCGGCGGTCGCCAGGTCCATGCAAGACATTTGCACGGTGGTCAGAGGCGGCAGCATGAACTGGGCCAGGTGAATGTCGTCAAATCCGACCACGGAGATGTCGCCGGGGACTTTGAACGTGGTGCGATAGAGGCCATGAAGGACGCCGATGGCGGTCAGGTCGTTGGAACACATGACGGCGGTGGGCAGGTCGGCCAGCGCAATCAGGCGCTCCATCGCCGTGATGCCGCCCTCCATGGTATGACTGCCCTCGACAAGATTTTCGGGCGGGACGGTGAGGCCGAGTTCGGCCATGGACTTGAGGAAGGCATCGCGGCGGGCTACGGCGGAACGCAGGCGTAGCGGGCCGGAGATGAAAGCGATGCGGCGATGGCCCAGCGCGGCCAGATGTTGCACTCCCTGGCGGATGCCTTCGCCATAATCCACTTTGAGTACACGGATGTTGGGCAGGTCGGGTCCGGCATCGACAAACACCAGCGGGAACTCGCGCTCGACCAGCTTCTGGACCAGGTCCTCCTCAATGCCGAAGGTCATGACGGCGACGCCGTCCACGTTGCGCTGCAACATGCGGCGGATGAGGGACTCGGTGCGCTCCGGCTCGTAGTTGGTGGAACCGATGAGCACCTCGTAGCCTTGGGCGACGGCCAGGTTCTCAAACTCCTGCACCAACTCGGGGAAAAATGGATTGGTGATTTCCGAGACGATGAGGCCAAGCATGTGGCTGCGGCCGGAGACCAGGGCGCGGGCCTGGGTGTTGGGCAGGTAGCCGATCTCGTCGATGGCCTCCCAGACCCTGCGCGCGAGTTCAGGGGCCACGGTGGGGATGTGGTTGACGGTGCGAGAGACGGTGGCGATGGAAACGCCGGCGCGCTGGGCGACGTCGCGGATGCTGACGTTGGCGGGGCGACGGGTGGGGGGGGTGCTCTGGGAAGGGCTCACGATGGAGATGATTTTACGCTTTTCCGGTGTTTCCCGGTCACGTTTCTGTATACGCTGGGAGGCACAAGCCCTGTGAAAATTGGATTTTGCACGGTTCTTTTGGGGCAGTTGGGCGGCGGCAATCGGGGCGGTTGAGCGGCAAACTGGAAAGCGTTTCCCGGCAGTGGGGCAGAAAGAGCAGGGAAATGCGATTGATGGGAGGACAAAGTTGAGCGGGTGATTCAGGGGTGGGTCTGGCTGCCGGCGACGATTTCCAGGGCGTGCTGGAGGAGGGGGAGGATGGAGGCAAGGCTCTGTTCGGCTCCGCGCAGGCTGCCGGGGAGGTTGACGATGAGTGTGCCGCCGCGGAGGCCGGCAACGCCGCGCGAGAGCCAGGCATAGGGGTTGGCTTGGCTGCCCAGGGAACGCATGGCCTCGGCAATGCCGGGAGCTTCGCGGTCGACGAAGTGGCGAGTGGCCTCGGGGGTGCGGTCGCGAGGGCCCAGGCCGGTGCCACCGACGGTGAGAATGAGGGCCGCGCCCAGGTTGCAGAGATCTTCAAGGTGGGCGGAGATCAAGTCTTCGTCGTCGGGAACGATGCCGGTGCGGAGTTCGGCGTTCGGCCATTGGCGGGCGAGGAGCGCGGTAACGGCGGGGCCTGCTGTGTCAGTGAGCAGGCCCTGCGAACAGCGGTCGGAGACGGTGAGGACGGCGAGCAGCATGGGGCGATTGTAAAGCTTATTTGGCGGGCAGAACCTTGAGGTTGCGCAGCCAGGTTTCGGCGCTGTCAGGCCAGGTGGTTACGGGAAGCTCGGTGCGGCGCAGGCCGTAGCCGTGGCCTCCCTGCGAGTAAATGTGCAGCTCGGCCGGGACCTTGGCGTTCTTGAGCGCCATGAAGTAGACGGTGGCGTTCTCCACGTGCACGGGATCGTCTTCAGCCTGCACGATGAACTGGGGCGGGGTCTTTTCTGTCGGAACGATGTCAGGATTGGGGGCGAAAGTCTTGTCGGCGAGGGCCAGGTAGCCGGGGTAGACGATGACGGCGAAGTCAGGGCGGCAACTGACCTCGTCGGTTGCGTCGATAGGCGTATATAGGCGCTGGTCGAAATGCGTGCTGAGGGCGGCGGCAAGGTGGGCTCCGGCAGAGAAGCCGAGAACGCCGATGCGGTTGGGGTCGACGCCCCAGTCGGCGGCGTGCTGGCGAACCAGGCCGAGGGCACGCTGGGCGTCCTGAAGGGCTGCGGGAGATTTGGGATACGGGCCGGTCGCGGGAACGCGGTACTTGAGGACGAAGCAGGTGACTCCGGCGGAGTTGAGCCAGTCGCAGACTTCAGTGCCCTCAAGGTCGATGGCAAGGATGTTGTAACCGCCGCCAGGAAAGACGACGACGGCCGCGCCGGTATTCTTGCCCTTGGGAGCGTAGAGGGTAAGGGTGGGCGAGGAGACGTTGCCCAGGCGAACCAGGGGGCGGCCGGCGATGAGGTTCTCCTTGGGTGTGGTGGTGTCGGCCTCGGCGGGAGGGTTGACGGGCGCGCCCGGTGCTGCGCCTGGCCAGACCGCGATGGTGGCATGTTCTGCGGAAGGCGGCCAACCGGAGGGTTGGGCGGCGAGGGGCAAGGAAGGGGCAGCGAGGACGGCGGCAAGTAAAGCGATTCTGTTCATGCGAAGGATCCCCCGAGAAAAGCGATCGCTCGGATGATCGCAGCCGGAGGGGGGAATAGGCAAGGGGAGGGAATAGGGAATAGGCTGCGATGCATGGGTGGATTCGCAGGTTGTTCAATCGAACGGCTGCGGGGGTGCGCTCAGCTGAGGGCGGTAAGGGCGATGAGGTGGAACGCGAAATTGGAGTCTCTGTGCGGCAGACCGACGGATAGGTGAAGAGTCAGTGCATTTTCAGGTCTCAAAGTCGAGACCTGGCATTCGCAGTTTTTCTGATGGGCGAGGATAGGTGGCGCGTTGTCTGGATCAAATTGCCAGCATCAAGTCGATCTTGCCACGAATCTCGAGCGCAAGGCTTTCCACGTCGGGATAAAGTGCCTTTGCGGCCCTGCGTGGCAGTTCATTGGTCAGATCCTTGTATGGAGTGTTTTCGCATCGGGGGAGCGCCGTAAAGCCAGCCGCGTCTGCGATTCTGCAGCTGACGTTGATCAAACCCGCCAAATCCCAAGGGTCATTCCTCTGCCTTTTGCCATGATGGGTGGAAACCACCTCGACGAATGCCGCGGGCAGCATCCAGCTCTGGACCAGTTCGTGTCCCGCCTCACAGTGGTCGAATCCAAACATCTCCTTTTCGCTCTCGAGAATGCTGGCGGGGGATCCTTCAAAGTTTTCGAGCAGAAGCATGTAGTCTTTCGGCTGCAAAACTCCCAGTGCCAGGCGACCGATATCGTGCATCAGGCCGCAGGTAAATGCGTTGCCGGGGTCCAGGCCGGTTCTTGTCGCGAGGATCTCTGCGATGAAGCCACAGGCCAGGTTGTGGTTCCAGAGGTTCTGCATCAAGGGAAGGCGAAGCGACTTGCCAAGAAACATGACCACGGCGACGTTCAGGCATAAGCCCTGGATATTCCTGGTCCCCAGGCGGTTGATGGCTTGAAGCACATCCACGATGGGAGCGCGCTCGGAATAGAGAGCGGAATTGGCGAGCGTCAGCACGGCGCCGGCAAAGGTCTGGTCAGAGGCAATCAGGCGGCTCAGCTCTTCCACCGAAACACTATCCTGGTTGACCAGTTGCATGACCTCAATCGCCACTGGGGAAAACGGAGGAAGGCGGAAGTACGGCCAGTCGGGTCGAACGAGATTCTCTTTGTGATTCGTCACTGTCATAGAACGGCGCCGTTTCCTTTCAAGAGGGCGAGCAGAGCCGCCGTAGCGCCGGCAAATGGGTCCAACAAGCTGCGCGATTGCGACCTCCAAAGAATGAAGCCGGAGGTCGAAGGTGACAAATTCGAGTGAGGGCGTCAGAGGCAAAGCCTCGGACTCACCACTCCCGGAGAAAAGGTAGAAGACGCGATCTCCTTCGCCTCTTCCCAGTTTAATCGCAAATATGGGGAGCCGCGGGACGACAGGGCGGGGAGGGTGGAGAGCTGGCTTTCAACCAGCGTTAGATAGAGCAGCTAGGGACGGGCGCCGGGAGGGATGAGGAGCGTAACGGCGTCGCGAACGATGTCGATGCGGACGGGAAGGTGGCCCAGGAGCTCTCCGTCGGCTTCGGCAAAGACGCGGACGGAGGAGCCGTTGAGGGGGCGGCACTCGACCGAGACGGCGTCCAGCAGTTCGATGTCGCGGGAGAAAGTCTGGCGGCCAAAGATGACGGCGAGCAGGAAGCGGAAGTAGTGCAGGCGGCTTCGGGTTCGAAAGGCGATCAGGCGGAGGCCCTCGGAGCGGAGGGAAGCGCCGGGAGCGAAGTTGTGGAGGAGGCCACCGAAGTTGCGGATGCGGATGGCGAGGAGTTGGGAGATCTGCTCGACGCGGGGCTGGCTGCTCCCGCGCTCCACAAAGGCCGCCTCAAAGAGAGGAAAGGAGTGGGTGGCCCAGAGGCGGAAGCCTTCGAAGAGGTAAAGGGCGTAGCCGAAGCGGCGCTTGAGGCCGGCGTCGAGGTGGGAGAGAAAGAGGGCGTCTGCACCGACGCCTGCAGCCACGGTGAAGTAGCGCGAGTGGACCTTGCCTTTGCCCTTGCGATAGGTGATGTGGCCCACGGAGACGCGCACGGGCGTGGCGGCGAGTAGCTTGCGGATGGCTCTGGTGGGAGAAGAACCAAGGCCCAGATCCTGGGCCAGGGCGTTGGCGGTGCCCAGAGGAATGACGCCCAAAGCGATTTCAGTGCCGACCAGGCTTTGCAGGACCTCATGGACGGTGCCATCGCCGCCGCAGGCAAGAATCATGTCGCAGCCGGCGCGGATGGCCTCCGAAGCGCGTGCCGAGGCGTCGCCGGGGGCGCGAGTCTCCAACGCCTGGGCCTCGATGCCAGCGGCGTGGAGGGCGGCGAGAGCCTTGTCGATGGCGCCGCGGTGGTGCGGGGATTGCTGGCCGGAAGCCGGGTTATAGATGAGCGCAACTCGACGCATCGGGACCTTCCCCTGGGAGCCGGCGCCTGGATGGAGGTGCGTCCGGAAGCCACGCTCCTTATCTTCGCACCTGTTTGGAGTCCGGGGGATGGGCAAGAGAGGTTCGCGCGGAATGTATGGGGGCGGCGACTGGTTCAAGAGAGGCGAGAAATGGAGAACCGCTCTGGCGCTGGTTGCGTACCTTGAGTAAAATGGGCGGCTGGCAGAATCTCGGGAGGAAATTTCGCTGGAAAACCTGCATCGATTCTGCTTCATTCACAGCGCGGGCCAATCCGCGCCCTTCGAAAGCAAAGGCGTTTGACAGACCATGACCGATTCCATGCGCAACCTCCGGCAGTACGCGTTTTCCGGCCTTCTGATGAGCTTGATGATGTTGACCCTGGTGTTTGCCGCGCTGGCAAGCGCGCAGGAGAAACCCGCAGCCAATGCGGCTCGGTACAAGGATGCGAGTCTTTCCATTGAGGATCGGGTGACCGACTTGCTGGGGAAGATGACGCTCGAAGAGAAGATCGAGCAGATCGCCGGGGGATGGGAAAGCCATATTGACGTGATCGACGCGACAGGCACCTATACCACCGAGGAGGCGCGCAAGACCATCCAGGCTGAGTGGGGCGAGGAGCTGAAATTCACGCCGCGCAAAGCGGCGATTCTGCGCAATGGAGTGCAGCGCTATCAGCTCGAGAAGACGCGCCTGGGGATTCCGGTGCTGTTTCTGGGCGAAGGACTGCACGGCTTCATGGAATACGGCAGCACCAGCTTTCCGCAGGCCCTGGGACTGGCAGCCACCTGGGATCCGGCGCTGGTGAAGCGGGTGTTTACCGCTGTGGGCGACGAAGCCGGTTCGCGCGGGGCGGGACAGTTGTTTGCGCCGGTCCTGGACATTGCGCGCGATCCCCGCTGGGGACGCACGGAAGAGACTTATGGCGAAGACCCCTACCTGGCGTCGCGGATGGGCGTGGCGGCCATCAAGGGCTTGCAGGGCGACGATTTCCTGATTGGGCGGCACCACGTTCTGGCCACAGCCAAGCACTTCGCGGTGCATGGCCAGCCGGAGGGCGGAACGAATACAGCGCCGGGCAACTACTCGGAGCGGATTATCCGTGAGAACTTCCTCGTTCCGTTCGAAGCGGCGGTGAAGGAGGCGCGCGTGGGCAGCGTGATGGCTTCCTACAACGAAATCGACGGGGTGCCTTCGCATATCAACCACTGGCTGCTGGAAAAGGTTCTGCGCCAGGAGTGGGGCTTCAACGGGTACCTCACGTCGGACGGCGAGGGCATTCAGATGCTGGTGGCCACGCACCACGTGGCCTACAACAACGCCGATGCGGCGCGGCAGGCGCTGGCGGCCGGCATTGATTACGACCTCTCCGACGGCGGCCCGTATCGCACGCTGCTGGGGCAGGTAAAGCAGGGCATTGTGCCGGAGAGCGAAGTGGACCGGGCGGTGGCGCGCGTGCTGGCCACCAAGTTCAGGCTGGGTCTCTTCGACCACCCGTACGTCGATCCCGATTACGCGGAGAAGACGGTGAACGGGCCGGAACACCAGGCGCTGGCGCGCGAGGCGGCGCAGAAGACGCTGGTGCTGCTGAAGAACGAGAAGGATCTGCTGCCGCTGGATCTGTCCAAGCTCAAGACGATTGCGGTGATCGGGCCGAATGCGGCCGATGTGCATGTGGGCGGCTACGCGCGCGATCCTGTGCATGGCGTGAGCATTCTGGAGGGCATTCGCGCGCATGTGGGCAACAGGGCCACGGTACTCTACGCGCAGGGCTGCAAGATTACCAATGCGCCGGAGGGATTCCGCGGCTGGTGGGCGAACAACGTGGAACTGGTGGACCCGAAGACGCAGACGGGTGCAATTGCCGAGGCCGTGGCGACGGCGCGCAAGGCGGATGTGGCCATTGTGGTGGTGGGAGAAAACGAGAGCACAAACCGCGAAGCGTGGAGCGAAGACCACCGCGGCGACCGCGATTCGCTGGACCTGCTGGGCGCACAGAACGACCTGGTAAAAGCTGTCGTCGAGACGGGAAAGCCGGTGGTGGTGCTGCTCCTGAACGGGCGGCCGCTCTCGATCAACTACATTGCGGAGAAAGTTCCGGCGATCCTGGAGGGATTCTACCTGGGCGAAGAAGGCGGGACGGGCGCGGCCGATGTGCTGTTTGGCGACGTGAATCCGGGCGGCAAGTTGCCGATTACGTTTCCGCATTCTGTGGGGGACTTACCTGATTTCTATAGCCACAAGCCCTCGGCCAACCGGAGTTATGCGTTCAGCACGCGGCAGCCGTTGTTCGCGTTTGGGTATGGCTTGAGTTATACGACCTTCAAGTTCGACAACCTGCGCGTGGAGCCCAAGGAGATTCTGGAAGGCGGAGCCGCGAAAGTAACTGTAGAAGTGACCAACACTGGCAAGCGCACGGGCGACGAAGTGGCGGAGCTTTACCTGCATGGGAGCATCTCGCCGGTGACGCAGCCGGTGATGCAGTTGAAGGGCTTTGAGCGGGTGACGCTGGCGCCGGGCGAGAAGAAGACGGTGGAGTTCGCCGTAACGCCGGAGATGCTCAGGATTCTGAACATTGATATGCATCGCGTGGTGGTGCCGGGCGAGTTTGAGTTGATGGTGGGGCCGAGTTCGGACAAGACCACTACGGTGCGGCTGACGGTGAAGGGCGCGCATGGCGAGGCAGGAAAGCCGGTTTCGCCGCCCCCGCCTGCAGGTTCCGAAGCAGGGATGGTGAGCGACTTCGACAACGGCAAGGTGGAGGCCAGCTACGGAATGTGGGTGGGCGCCGGGGACCAGATGAATGGCGGCAAATCTACGGCCAGCCTCACGGTGGTGCAGTCCGGAGCGGAAAACAGCAAGGGCGCAATGCAGGTGAGTGGCGAGGTGGTTGCCGGTGCCCTCATGGCCTATGCCGGAGCAATGTACTTCCCCGGCCCTGCGCCGATGCAGCCGGCGAACCTGTCGAGCAAGAAGGAAATCAGCTTCTGGGCCAAGGGCGACGGGAAGAGCTACGCGCTGGTGGTGTTGACCGAAAGGCGCTCGGGAAACAATGGCGAGATGCCGGCAATGACGACGTTTGTGGCGGGGCCGGAGTGGAAGCAGTATAGCTTTCCGTTCACGACCTTCGAGACGGATGGAAGCGATTTGACCGGATTGGGATTCATGCTGGCGCAGCAGCCGGGGAAGTTCGAGTTCCAACTGGATCAGGTGCGGATCAAGTAAGAGGGTTGGCAACATTTGGATCGAAACCGCTCTAGACGGTGCAGAAAATGGATTTCGACTACGTTTTCATGCCGGTCATCGTTCTGGGCATTGGAGTCTCAATTGTTTGGCTGAGCTTTCGTCGTGTTCTCTCGTTGCCGGCCAAAGTCCGGCGCCTGGGGCGGCGAAGGGTGGAGTAGGTTGTTTTGTCGCTGATCATCGTGCTGGCGGCGGCCGTGACCGCGAGCAGCGCATTCAATGCGATCACCATTTGGTCGTTTCGTCCACGCGACCCGACTCCCGGAAACATCTACGTCGTGGATGGCCACAAGATGCACATTGACTGCATGGGAAGCGCTTCACCAACGCTCGTGCTGGAATCGGGATTGGGAAGCGCATGGGAGATCTGGAGCAAAGTTCAGCCTGAACTCTCCCGAACCACACGCGTCTGCTCCTATGACAGGGCCGGATACGGTTACAGCGATGCACAGCTTACTCCGCGGGATGCTGACCACATCGCCCTAGAGTTACATGGCCTTCTACTTCAGGCCCAGGTTACCGGTCCCATCGTCCTGATGGGCCATTCGCTAGGCGGTCTCTTCATTCGCGATTACGCCACACGGTATCCGGAGCAAGTGGCCGGCCTGGTCTTTCTGGACGCGGTAACGCCGCCATGGGCTCTGGGGAAAGTTGATGCTCCGCCGCAATGGATCACCAGGGTCGGCGTCAGAGTGGCTTGCAGTACAAATTCTCCGGCTCTGGTCGGATCGTGTTCCTGGCCGCGGCCCGGTTTGGCACCGCGCTGGAAAATAGCGGCGGAGGGTCTTTGCCATCCGCAGTCTTGCGCTATGGAGCCGGAGAGCGACAGCTTCGATCGGTCCGGAGAGGAGACCCTTCCAACAGGTCAATATGGCACGCTTCCGGTCTTGATTATTTCGCATGATCCGGCCAAGGCCGCGCAGCCTGCAGATTGGGAGAACGCCTGGAGCCAGATGCAAGAGGACTTAAAGAAACTCTCCACTCGAAGCCGCAGAATCGTGGCAAGAAACAGCGGGCATATGATCCAGCTTGACCGCGCGAATCTGATCGAAAAAGAGGTCTCTCTCTTCATCGAACAGATTCGTGGCCGAGCTCCGCAGCCCTCGAACTACGGCTCCACAACCATTGAATGAATTGCTGTAGTCACTACGCTCCGCATCGGCTGGCCGCTCGTCCTCATGGACTGAACTTATGTGAGTCCTCTGTTCCATTGCACAAGGATTACGTTCTTCCGCACGAAAAGGAACGGCGCCGAAGTCCAGTGTGGACTGTGGCGCCGTTGGTGCGTTGAGAGGCGAGTTACTTGTAGTTAGATTTCGATGCCACAGAGATGGACTTCGAGACCCATCTCGTGGAACATGGTGGCTTTTGCGGCCAGGGCGCGATCGGCTTCTGCGGCCGTGGGCGCATAGGTCACGGTGATGTGGTTGGAGGCATGGCGGGCCATGAACTGGTTCTGATCGACGCCATGGAGCACCACATGCATGATGGGCCACTGGGGCGTAGTTTCGGCCCAGCGGCGATTGGTTTCCGCTTCGGGAAGGGAAACTGCAGTGGCGCGGCCGATGTCGACCTTGAGGACGCCGCTCTCGACAAAGACGCGGCTCCAGACCACTTCGCCGGGCTTGCAGATGCCCTTCAACGTGCCGCCGCCGAGGCGGAAGTACATGGGCGGCTGGCGCTGGCTGCTGGCGCCCTTGTAGCCGCCGACCAGGTGCGAGGCGGGAACGGCGCCGGAGATCTGGAAGAGCCAGACGAACTCGTCAAAACCGGGGGAGACGAAGCGCTCGCCCCAGCGCACATCGTGGAGCGTGGTGGCTGGGTCGAGGCCCATCGCTGTCCAGATGCGGTTGGTGACGATCTGATCCACGCCGACGCATTCGTCGACTTCGTTGAAGTGAGGCAGGGCGCGTCCGGCGTAGAGTTCGCGGCCGTCCTTGCTGAAGGCCGGCGGGCGCTCGACGTTGTTGAAGAGTCCTTCGGCCAGATCGGAAGCGGGGACCACGTCCTTCAATCCCTGCTGGTACTGAATGCCGATGGCGTCTGCGCCGAACTGGTCGGCCATGCGCAGGGCGGCAATGTACATGCGGCATTGATCCAGAATCTGGGCGTCGGTCAGCTCCGTCGCTTCGTCGGTTCCGGTCTCGAACTTCATTCCGGCGGCGTCGAGCCAGTTGCGAATCTGCTGCGCTTCTTCGCGGGTCACTTCGCGCATGGCGGCAACAAGCGCGGACTGGCTGAGGCGCTCCTTGAAGATGCCGGCCGGATTCATCAGGGCATCTTCCACCATGGCGTTGGCCATGCCCATGCAGCCCTCGTCGAAGACCGCGAGAATGGCCTTCTTGGTGCTCAGTTCCTGGGCCAATGCAACGCCCAGGGTGCGCTCCGCCGCGCCAACCCTGGCGGGTGAGAAGTCATGAACCTGTGAGGCGTCGTGCTGGAAGGACTTGTTCTTGATCCACTCGCGCAGGCCGCGCTTGAAGAGGGGATCCTTGAAGTCCTTGCTCCAGAGAGTGGTGTAGGGAACACCGGATTTGCGCAGGCAGGCGTTGAGGTTCAACATACCCACCAAGCCGGGCCACTGACCGGACCAGTTGGCCACGGTGAGGATGGGGCCGCGATGCGAGAGCAGGCCGGCCAGCACATTGGCGCTATATTGCCACACGGCTTCGGCTACCACGATGGGCGCGTCGGGATGAATGTGCTCGAAGACCTGCATGCCCATACGCTGGCTGGAAATAAAGCCGTGATGAAGAGCGGGATCGACCGGATGGGCGCGGCGCAGCTTGATGCCCTCTTCGAGGAAGGCGGCGGCCAGCATCTTTTCAAGGCCCGCCTGTGCTTCCCAACAAACCTCGTTTGCCGACTGGCGAAGATCGCCGCTGGCAATCAGAATCACTTCATCCGGAGCGACCGGCTCGGGAGTTACCACTTCAGGAATTGCATACGCTGCCATTTGATCATCCTCGTTGTTTTCAGGGTTGCGGCCCGATGGTTGTTTTTCTTAAGCGTGAGCAGGCGCGGGCTCGGGAGTGCGGCCGCGCGCCACGATGGACTTGTAGTGCGAAAAGGCTTGCTGCCATGCGCCGGACTGCGTGGGGGCATAGGAGCGATATTCGACGGATTTGCGAAGGGCTTCGCGGCCCTGCGCCAGATTGGCCAGATGGCCAGTGGCTACGGCCTGCACCATGGCGTTGCCGAGTGCGGCCGCTTCGACCGGGCCTGCGACGACTTCGCGCTCGCAGGCGTCTGCGGTCATCTGGCAGAGAAACTTGTTGAGAGAGCCGCCGCCGACCACGCGAATCACGTTGAGTGCGCGGCCCGTGACGCGCTCCAGGTCCTCGATCACATCGCGGTAGACGAAGCTGAGGCTCTCGAAGACGCAGCGGGCAAATTCGCCGGGAGTCTGCGGAACGGCCTGCCCGGTCTGGGAGCAGTAGAGCGCGATGGCGGCGCACATGTCGGCAGGCGACTGAAATGCGGTGTCCGCGGGGTCAATGAAGGAGCGGAAGGCAGCCGCCTGGCTGGCTGCCTGTTCCAACTCCGCCCAGGCAATGGGATTGCCGGCGGCAGACCAGGTGCGCGCGCACTCCTGCACGATCCACAGGCCGGTCATGTTCTTGATCAGCAGCGAAGTGCCGTCGGCTGCGCCCTCGTTGGTGAAGCCGCCATGGAAGGCTTCGTCGCTGAAGTTGGGCTGGTCCAGAGCTACGCCCATCAGGCTCCAAGTGCCGCTGCTCAGAAAGACGCTGGACTCATCCAGATCGGGAATGGCGGCGACGGCGCTCGATGTGTCGTGCGAGGCCACGGCAATGCAGGGGACGCTCAAAGAGAAACCGCACTCGGATTGAAGAGCGGGCAGAAGCGGAGCGAGGATGGTGCCGGGCAGCACGACTTCGGGGAAGATGCGCGGCGGCAACTCGAGTTTCTCGAGGATCTCCCGCGGCCAGCGGCGGGTGCGCAGGTCAAAGAGCTCGGTGGTCGAAGCCTCGGTGTACTCCGCACGCTTCTTGCCGCAGAGCAGGAATTGGAAGATGTCGGGAATCATGAGCAGCGTGTGCGCATGGTGGAGCTGCGGATCGCTGGCCAGGGCCATGGAGGTCAACTGAAAAGCAGTGTTGATCTCCATGGTTTGCACGCCGGTGGCGCGGAAGAAGTCGTGCGCGTTGAGGGCCTTGCTGAGTGCTGCTGGGATTCCGTGCGTGCGGGCGTCGCGATAGTGGTAGGGATTGCCGATGAGGCGGTCGCGCGCGTCGAGCAGGGCGAAGTCGACGCCCCAGGCATCGACGCCGATGCCGGCCGGGCCCTGGCCACTGAGGGTATTGAACTTGGTCAGGCCGGATTGAATCTCGGACCAGATGCGCAATACGTCCCAGTGGAGGCCGGCGCCAAAACGTACGCCGCCGTTGGGGAAGCGGTGCACTTCCTGGAGCGAGAAAACGCTTCCATTCCAACCACAATTCATCACCCGGCCGCTCGCTGCACCCAGGTCCACGGCCAAAAAGCTCAATTCTGCGCTCATAGGGGGTATGCCAAAAAATCTCAGGATGCGTTCAGACGGAATAAAGGTCTGTCCGGCTGCCGGAAAACATTGTACAGCGCACGCCGTACGCCTGGCTCGCGCTGCGCGCTCAAGCGTCCAACGCCGCTCGAGACGCGGAGCGGGGAGCTTGCACGCTGTGGAAATGGGGCGGCATCAGGAAGAATAGCTGCTCGACAAGACGTCAAACGACCGCCTCGAATTACGCGGTCCCCTCCTTTGATCCTTGGTCATTGCAGAATGCTAGGCGCCTGGGGAAAGGGTCCCTAACGGAACCGGAAGATCACGTCCGCTGTGATCCTGACTGCAACTGGCTCGTCATTCTTCATCGCCGGCCTGAATCTATATTTGTTGACGGCCTCAATGGCCTTTTGATCCAACCCCATACCCAAGCCTTGAACCACTCGTGGATTCTGCGGCATTCCCTGCGCATCAACAATAACGGAGATGATGCAGATGCCCTGGACTCTGGCCTTGCGCGCTTCTTCGGTATATTCCGCCTCGGGATGGACAAGAGGGACAGGAGCTGTGACTCCGCTCGCAAGTGTAACTACGGCTTCCTGCGGCGACTCCGGGAGGTTGGCGAGTATTTGTACTGGTTGAGACCTTAGCCGCAGCAGAAATCCCTGCTTGCCGGTTGCGTCTTTAATGGAATCGACACAGGCTTGCACACTGATTTCCAGCGACTGAGCAACCGCGACAGGCGTTCCATTGGAGGTGCCTGGAGTGAATCGATCCGCGGTGGCGAGGCGGAGCGCAATCCTGTCGAATTCCGTTCCGAAAGGTTGGAGAAAAGTGATATTTCGCGGCAAGCCTTCGGAGTCTACTATCAGCGAGAGGACGGTCTTGACTTTCCGCCTCTCCGTGCACGTTCCCTCGTCGGTGTCGAAAGGAACCAAGGGATGAAGTTCCGGTGCTGTGACTCCCGGGCCAACTGTGTACACCTTCACTCGAACCGGTGGACGATTCGCCTGTTCCGACGAGGCAGGCTTGCCGGTTTCCTGTCCGCCGGCAGAGTTCGCTGCCAACGCAGCGAACAGCACAATTGCTCCTGACTGCCGCATAATTCTCCCGAAAAATGAGTAGGAGAACTTTAGCACACGATGCGCAGTTCGCGGAGCAGGAACGCGTAGTCGAAGGCGATTTCCTTCAGGTAGTCGTAGCGGCCACTGGAGCCACCGTGACCGGCCTGCATATTGGTGACCAGCAGCAGGGGATTGTCGTCCGACTTGAGGGTGCGGAGCTTGGCCACATACTTGGCCGGCTCCCAATACATGACCTGGCTGTCGTGGAGCGATGTCTTCACTAACATGGACGGGTAACTCGCCGCCTTGAGATTGTCATAGGGCGAGTAACTCAGCATGTAATTGAAGTAAATCTCTTCATTGGGGTTGCCCCACTCCTCATACTCGGGAACAGTCAGGGGCAGGGAAGCGTCGAGCATGGTGTTCATCACGTCCACAAAGGGCACGTGAGAGAGGACGGCGCGGAAGAGATCTGGGCGTAGATTCACGACCGCGCCCATCAGCAGGCCGCCGGCCGAGCCGCCTTCGATGGCCACGCGTGCGGGATCTCCGTAACCGGTCGCGGTGAGGTGCTCGACGGCGGCGACGAAGTCGGTGAAGGTGTTGCGCTTGACCAGCATTTTGCCAGCATCGTGCCAGGGCTCGCCCAGGTCGCCGCCGCCGCGGATGTGCGCGTAGGCCATCACTACGCCACGGTCGAGCAGGCTCAGGCGGTTGGAGCTGAAGCCGAGCGGCAATGAGTAGCCGTACGAGCCATAGCCGTAAACATAGAGCGGATTCTGGCCTGGCGTGCGCTTGTCTTTGCGATAAACCAGGGATACGGGAACGGAGACCCCGTCTGGAGCCGTGGCCTGAATGCGCTCGCTGGCGTAGAGGGTGCGGTCGAAGCCTCCGGGAACCTCAATCTGCTTGAGGAGCGTCGATTGGGCGGCCTTCACGTCGTACTCGAAGACAGAACTGGGCGTGACGAGCGACTGGTAGGCGTAGCGGTAGGTGGTGGTGGAGAAGATGCGGTTGATGTGGGGCTGAGCGCTGTAGGCAGGCTCGGGGAAGGCGATTTCGCCGGCTTGGTCGATTTCCGGGCCGTCGCCGTCGAAGCGCCAGAGGCGAAGACGGGGAAGGCCATTCTCCCGCTCGTAGGCAACGAAGAATCCCGCGAAGAGATCCACTTCTTCGAGCATCACGCCGGCGCGATGGGGGATGCGCTCGGTCCAGTGTTCGCGGCCGGGAGTGGCCACAGGTGTGGTCACCAGGCGGAAGTTGCGGCCGCGATCGTTGGTGCGGATGAACCAGAGGCCGTTGCGGTGGTCGATGGAATACTCGTGCTCATCCGCGCGGGCGGCGATGAGGGTGAACGCAGCCTGGGGCGTGGCGGCGGGAAGGACCCAGGACTCGGTGGTGGTGTGGCTGGCCGATTCGAGAACCAGGAATTTGCCGTCGCGGGTGCGGCCTGCGCCCAGGTTGAAGCGCTCGTCGTCGTCCTGATAGACCAGAACGTCTTCAGAGTGGGGCGCGCCCAGGGTGTGACGCCAAAGCTGGTACTGGCGCTTCTGCTCCTCGTCTTCGACGGTGTAGAAGAGGGACCGCTTATCGGCGGCCCAGACAACGGAGCCGATGCGCTCGACCTCGCCGGCCTGGGTCTCGCCGGTTTCCAGGTCCTTGATGTGCAGCGTGTACTGGCGAAAGCCCATGGTGTCAGTGGTGTAGGCCAGCCAGCGACCGTCTTCAGTGATGTCGGTGGCGCCGATGGCGAAGAAGGGGTGGTCTTTGGCCAGCAGGTTGCCGTCGAGCAGGACTTCTTCGGGCGCATCGGGATCGGGGCCGGAAGCGGTTCCGCGGCGGCGGCAATGAATCGCGTATTGCAGGCCCTCTTCGGTGCGGGTGTGATACCACCAATCGCCCTCACGGTAGGGGACCGAGACGTCGGTCTGCTTTACGTGCGAGAGCATTTCCCGGTAGAGATCCTCGCGCAGGCCGTTGAGAGGCGCCATGAAGGCTTCCGCGTAGGCATTTTCGGCGTCGAGATAGGCGGTGACGTCGGGATTCTGCTTGTCGCGCAGCCAGGCGTAGTCGTCGGTGAGAACGGCCCCGTGCAGGCGAGTCTCAGTGTGTTCCTTGCGGGCGATGGGGGGGGCTGGAATTTGGCTCTCGTTCATTTGCTTCCTAGTGTAGTGCCTGTGAGGGGAGTCGCAGATGAAATGGGGGAGAAGCCGGAGGACCTGGCGTGGAGGCGTTTGTCCAAGGAGGCAAGGGAACCGGGGGGCAGCCATCCACGTACAATGGAGAGCGATGAAAGGTTTTCGCCGTATACATTCCGCCGTTTTCGGGCTGCTGTTGGCAGCGCTTATAGGTGTTTTCGCCGTTGCCGCCGTGGCCGAACGGGTCGAGGACCTGCCCAAACCCACAGATTATGTGAGCGATTTCGCCCATGTGCTCTCGCCCGAGGCGATTGCACGGCTGGACCACCTGTGCGCCCAACTCGACCACTCGCAGACCAATGCGCAGGTGGCCGTGGTCACGGTGAAGACGCTGGATGGCGTGGATTCGGCGGATTTTGCCAACGCGCTTGAAGACAAGTGGAAGGTCGGCCGCAAGGGCTCGGACCGCGGGGTGCTGGTGCTGCTGGCGGTGGACGACCACAAGCGCCGGATCGAAGTAGGGTACGGCCTAGAGGGGATTCTGCCCGACGGCAAGGTGGGCGATATTGGCCGGGAGATGGTTCCACAGCTCAGGGCCAACGACTTTGACGGCGCGGTGACCCTGGCGGTGGGCGAGCTGGCGCAGGTGATCGCGGCGGACGCCAAGGTGACGCTCGAAGACGATCCCGCGCTGGTGCGCCGGCCGCCGGTGCGCCGCGGGCCGACGCTGGGCAAGGCGATTCTGCTGATTATTCTGCTGATTTTCTTCGGCGGCTTCATGCTTCTCCGCCTGCTCTTCCGGTTTGGACTCTTTGGAGGCTTCGGCGGGCCGTGGATGGGCGGCGGGGGCT
>Ga0255353_1000110_pt1 | contig 50347 bp, 29 predicted proteins | sample HBST25metaG_FD_189941 | JGI IMG/M metagenome (GOLD analysis project Ga0255353, IMG submission 189941) | Peat soil microbial communities from Stordalen Mire, Sweden - H.B.S.T25 | ecosystem: Environmental > Terrestrial > Soil > Wetlands > Peat | place: Sweden: Norrbotten County, Stordalen Mire...
AACTCCACTAAGGAAAAAACAGATGCAAAAGCAACGACAAATGCCTTGACAACGCCAGCCGTCTCATAGAAGCCGCTTTGAGCGGCTCACCTAAGAAAGCCTCCGGCTTTGCCGGAGGTTCTTACTTTCCTCATTCGGTAAAACCCCGCTCATCTTTGCTTTTCCAAGGCCGTCGGCACGCTATCTCCGCGCATGTAACGTCCGCATCACGGACAAATCACTGAGAAATCACTCGAAAAATGCGGTAGCCAAGATGAAGATTCCGATGTTTGGTCGTGGGCTCTTAAGGCCATGCCCAAAAGTACCAAATTCAAAATTTGGGGGCAAACGATGTATAACCACAGGCTGCGAATAACGGGATTGTGCGTTTTCGCGCTGTTTGCAATTGGAATTCCTCTGGCGTTTTTGGCTCCAGCCGTCGCTCAGGAGGTTGGCGCCAGCGTGGCAGGCACAGTGCAGGACTCGACGGGCGCCGCAGTCGCCAACGCCACTTTGAGCGCAACCAACGTCGCTACCAATGAGCGCGTCACGACCAAGTCGCAGGCAGATGGCGAGTACACGCTTCTTAATCTTCAGCCAGGCACCTACTCGCTTGGCGTGACCGCCGAGGGCTTCAGCAGCTATCAACGTACAGGAATCATCCTGAACCTGAATCAACACGCCAGGGTGAACGTCGCGCTGCAACTGGGAGCCGTACAGCAGCAGGTGACCGTCAACGCGGACGTGTCGAATCTTGATACATCCTCTTCCGAGGTCGCGGAGAGCATCAGCGGCGTCTCCATCAGCAACCTTCCTTTGAACACGCGCGAATCCTATTCGTTGTTGCAAATGGTTCCGGGATATTCCGGTTCGGTCGGCAACAACTACAACGACGTGAGCTACTCCGTCGACGGAGGGAATAACCAATACGGCGACGTACTGGTCGACGGCACGCCGGCTGGATTTCCAACTGTCAATGGCTACCAGGGGATCGGCATCTTCCCGTCAGTCGACGCCATCGGGGAATTTCGCCTGTTGGCGCAGAACTTCCCGGCAGAGTTCGGCCGCACTCTCGACGGAATCCTGAACGTAGTGTTCAAATCCGGGACAAATGATTACCATGGAACGGCATTCGAGTTCATCAGGAATTCAGCCCTCGACGCCAATGACTACTTCTCGAATCTAAACGAGAGATCGTTGCCGCCGTTCCGCCGCAACCAGTTCGGCGGCGTCTTCGATGGCCCGATCTTCCGCAACAAGACCTTCTTTCTGTTGTCCACAGAGTTGTTGCGCCAGAACTCATTTCAATCTCTGACCACTACGGTCCCGACCGACCTGCAGCGCCAAGGTGACTTTTCTCAGACCTACTCTGCCGACGGGAAGTTGACCACGATCTACAATCCATTCTCGACCCGTCCGAATCCGAACGGAACAGGATATATCCGCGATCCATTCGCAAACAATGTCATCCCACAGCAGTTCATGAGCAACATTGCGGTCAATGCGCTCAAATATTATCCGGAGCCTAATACCACGGGCGACCCACTCACGAACGCCAACAACTACTTCGCGAACGGCAGCGTGGTCGCGCAAACCACTTCATGGGATGTTCGTATCGACCACAGCATCGGAGATCGGCAGAAGATTTTCGGGCGCTACTCCAACCGGTATTACGCCAGCGATCCAAACCCGCTCTTCCCGAAGAAGTATGCTGTCGCCGAGGGCTTGATCAACAGCGAAAATCTGTCGCGCGGCCTCTCCCTTGGCTATACGGCTACTATTAATCCGCAAACCTTCTTCGATTGGAGATTAGGGTTTGCCCGCACGCTCTACGACTACGCCAACACAAGCGAAGGGTTCGACGCCACGTCACTTGGGCTGCCGGGCACGCTCACAGCAGCCGCCGGCAATCCGCGCTTTCCTGTCTTCGCTCCCAATGGATACTTCACCCTAGGAAACAGCGACAACCGTCACAACGCATTCATGACTTACAGCATGCTCTCCTCCCTCACCCTGGAACGAGGCAAGCACATCTTCAAGCTCGGCTTTGACTCCCGCATCATCCGCGTCAACGATAACGAAAGCCGGGACACCTCCGGCGACTTTTCCTTCGGCCGTGGTTGGAGTGAGGGACCAGATCCGAATACTGCCAGCGCTGACTCCGGCAACGGCCTTGCTTCAATGCTACTTGGAACCGGCACCGGCGACATGATTCAGAACTACAAGAATGCCGCTACGCAAAGCTATTACATCGCAGGTTATCTGCAAGACGATTGGCGGATCATGCCCAATCTGACTCTGAACCTTGGCGTTCGCTACGACATCGACACGCCGCGCACCGAGCGGCACAACCGCATGAACTACTTCGATCCGACCGCGACATCGCCACTATCGACGATTACTCCCGGCCTCCAGGGCGGCCTTGTATTTGTCGGCGTAGATGGCCGCAGCCGCTATCAGTATCAATTCGACACCAACAACGTGGCGCCGCGCGTCGGCTTCGCTTATACCGCGCGGCCCAGCACCGTCGTCCATGGAGGCGGCGCGATCGTCTATGGCGCATCCAATCAGGCTGCTGCTGGGACGGTTGGCCCCTATGGATTCCGCGTACAAAACACGTGGGTCAGTTCGCTCGATGGCATTACTCCTTACCACACGCTCGACAATCCATTCCCGGAGGGTTTCTCAGCCGCTCCCGGAGCGTCTGCAGGGCTCCTTACCGGTGTCGGCGGCGCAATTGAGGGCGTTCTACGGAATTCACCGGCTCCCTATGTCGTCCAATGGGGACTCAATGTGCAACAGACGCTTCCTTATCAGATGACGGCCGACATTGCCTACGTAGGCAATCGCGGACGCCAGCAAATTCAGAGCTACGAGGGAGGCATCGATTTTGACCAACTGCCCACCTCCTACCTGTCTCTCGGGTCTTCTCTTGAGGATACCGTCGCGAACCCGTTCTACGGCTCAATCACCACCGGCGCTCTGTCGGCCGCGACAACATCGCGCGAACAATTGCTTCTGAAGTATCCGCAGTTCACGAGCATGGAGCCGCTGCGTATGTCGGGCGGAAACTCGCAGTATGACGGTCTGCAGTTATCATTGAACAAGCGCCTCTCGCAGGGAGTCCAGATCCAGGGGTCATATGTGTGGTCGCGAAATTTCCATAACAACAGCAGCCACCAGGATAGCTTCAATCCGATGAAGGATTACGCTATCAGCTACCAGGATATAAAGCAGCGTTTCGTGATGAGCTATATCTACCAGTTGCCCTTCGGTCGCGGAAGACAATTCGGATCGACCATCGAACCGTGGGAAGATGCGGTGCTCGGCGGCTGGCAGCTCAACGGCATCACCACCGTACAAGGTGGAACTCCGTTGCAGATCAGCGCAAACAATACCCTGTCTCAATTCAATTTCCAGAACCTTTACGCGGATACGAACTTTCAGAATGCATCGTATTCCGGAGCTGTAAAGAAACGCCTCAACAAGTATTTCAACACCGCGGACTTTAGCCAGCCCGCGGCCTTCACACTCGGCAATGGACCCGCTTACTACGATAACCTGCGGGGCCCTGGCTATTTCAGCACCGATCTGTCGCTCTTCAAACAGTTCCATGTGGTCGAAAGGCTCAACGCAGAGTTCCGTGCTGAAGCCTTCAACATCTTCAACCATCCGGAATTCGGATCGCCGGATACGACGGTCACAGACAACAGCTTTGGCGTGATTACGTCGCAATCCAACTCGCCGCGCCAAGTGCAGTTTGGCTTGAAGCTGTCTTTCTAAATCGCTTGCTTAGAGCCTGTTATGAACTTTATTCCTGTGGAATGAAAAAGTTCTGAGCCAAGGCTTGAAATGGGCAAGATGGTTGCATGGGAAAGGAATATCGGACGGGGTATCCGAGCGACGTGAGCGATGAGGAGTGGGCGTTTGTGGCTCCGTACCTGGCATTGTGCCGTGAGGATGCAACGCAGCGCGAGCATTCTCTGAGAGCTGTATTCAACGGGCTGCGCTATATCGTGAAGACCGGTAACCAGTGGCGTTTCATGCCGCACGATTTGCCGCCGTGGCCGGTGGTTTATCAGCAAATGCGGCGCTGGCTGGATGCTGGCTGCTTTGAAATCATGGTCGAAGATCTGCGCGGCTTGCTGCGCGAGTTTGCCGGGCGTAAGGATCGCCCGACGGCGATGATTCTGGATAGCCGGACTTTGCAGTCCACGCCGGAGTCAGGCGGCCGCGCCGGATATGACGGGGCCAAGCGGCGCAAGGGATCGAAGGTGCATGCGGCCGTCGATACGCTGGGCCATCTACTGGCGTTGCATGTGACCGCGGCCGATGAGCAGGATCGTGCACAGGTGGAGCGGTTGGCCGAACAGGTGCAGCGAATCACCCAGGACAGCGTGGAACTTGCCTATGTCGACCAGGGGTACACCGGAGAGAGCGCATTGCAGGCAGCTGAGAAGCATGGTATCCGATTGGAGGTCGTGAAACACACAGAAGCAAAACGTGGATTCGTGCTGCTGCCGCGTCGATGGGTGGTGGAAAGAAGTTTTGCATGGGCGGCTCGATTTCGTAGATTGGCCAGAGACTACGAACGCCTCTCTACCTCCCTGGCCGGATACCACTACTTTGCGTTCGCTTGGCTCATGCTCGCCCAACTCTTCAAATTACTCAACAGAAGTTCATAACAGGCTCTAACCGCGCGCGGGCGAGAAACACCGCCCGCGCGCTTTTTCAGTGGAGGAGTACAGTACGGTGAAAGTCAGCAATCGTTTCACATTTCTCATTTCCGCGCTGCTGTTTTTGTCAGCGAGCGCGTTTGCCTTGGACGACGGGACGGCGGCAACCAAAGGGCCAATCGTTGTCGTCATTACAGTCGATGGTTTTCCTGCCCGCGCTCTGAAAGATCCGCGCCTGCCCATGCCCACGCTGCGTGAGCTTGAGGCCCAGGGTGCGCACGCCAGCGCGATGATCCCCATCAATCCAACAATCACGTGGCCCAACCACACCGCGCTCATTACTGGTGTCCGTGCGAGTGACCACCACGTGATGGCCAACGGCCTTATTACTTTCCCCGCCGATGACAGCGCTGTCGATGTTGCTCCGTGGGTACCGCGCGACAAGCTGGTGCACGCCCGCACGCTCTATGACGCCGCCGCAGAGAAGGGCATGTCCACCGGCCAGGTGGATTGGGTTGCCATCTACGGAGCGAAAAATGTCCAATGGGAGTTCGGCGAAAAACCGGATGCCGACGGCGTGATCGCCAAGGATCTTGTAGCCGCGCATCTTGTGTCGAAAGATGAGGTCCGATCCTTCGGAGATGACAGCAGTCCAGCATGGCGCGACCAGATATGGACTGATGCTGCAATCGACATTCTTGTGCACCACACCCCCAACCTCCTTCTCTTCCACCTTCTCGGGACCGACACACTGCAGCATGAATACGCTCCGATGACGTCCGCAGCCTATGCGGCCTATGCGTATGCTGATCGCTGCGTAGCGCGGCTGACCGATGCGGCGCGTGCTGCCGGCTTGCTGAGCCGGATTACCTTCATCGTGACCTCGGACCATGGCTTCGCTGGCTTTGCGCACGCTATCCGTCCCAACGCCGGTCTCATCGAGCAAGGCCTATTGACTGTGCAGAATGGCACACCCAAGGGAAAGGTCTGGGTGCTTGCGGAAGGTGGCGAGGCGTCGCTCTTCATCCGCGATCCATCCGAGCGCGCCGCACTTACTCCAAAGCTGAAGGCGTATTTTGCCAAGGTCGATGGCGTCGATGCCGTCTATACCAATGCTGAAGCGCAGAAGCTCGGTATCCCAGCTCTCGGAGCCACAGATCAGGCGCCCGATCTTTACTTGACCGCAAAGTCCGGCTACGCCTTCGTAGATGGAACGGACGCACCCATGGTGGAGAAGATTGCGCCGCCGCAAGGAGCTCATGGCTATCTCAATACCAACCCTGACATGAATGCGCTCTTTATCGCATCCGGAGCACACATTCGTCCTGGTGTCGATCTCGGTGTGATCTCGAACCTTCGTGTAGCACCCACGATCGCCAGGATACTTGGCGTTTCCTTGCCGGCCGCAGAGGAGCAGCCTCTTACAGAGGCAATTCAGTAAGGTCCTCTCGAACGATACCGCGCAGGGCCGCAGGCTCAGGGGCGGCTCTGTGCCTGCATTCCACGCCCTGGCTGAAGTCAGCTGCGCAACATGCCTTTGCTGTTGCGCCCACTCTCGTGAATCACTTTGGAGCGTAGAGAAGAATGATCAAGAAGAAAGCCTGTACCCTCGGCGTCATTGCGCTGTTTTGTACATTCGTTTGCGTGTTCAGCGCATCAACTGTCGTCGCCGAGGATCAGGGTGCGACTACAGAAACCATCGTTATCGTGCGGCATGGCGAGAAACCGTCCAACGGTCTGGGGCAATTGAAATGTCAGGGCCTGAACCGCGCGCTCGCCCTTCCCGGCGTTCTTAGCTCTAAATTCGGAAAGCCTGACTTTATCTTTGCTGCAAATCCCTCGGTGCAGATTCATGATGGAAACAGCCCGCTGTTCTCTTACGTGCGCCCGCTTGCCACCATCGAACCAACGGCAATTGCGTTGGGCATGCCCGTCAATACGCAGATCGGCTTCGATCAAATCAGCATGCTCCAGACCGAACTGACGAAGCCTCAGTATGCCCATGCATTGATCTTTCTGGCTTGGGAACACGGTTATCAATACGAATTTGCGAAGAACCTTCTCAAGGACTATGGTGGCGAACCTTCTCTCGTTCCCTCTTGGGAGGACGATGACTACGACATGATTTATGTAATTCGGTTACATCACAGCGGCGCGAAAATTACCGCCAGTATCACAGTCGATCATGAAGGCTTGAATGGCAAGCTAGGCAGCAGTTGCCACTGATCTTCAAGGTCATGCGATCGGACCGCAACCGCGTAAACAGAGGCGAACGCACGGGGATCGTACATGCGTTAATTCGATGGACACCGTCAATGAACCGGCTTCGCGCACGTTATGTTCGGAGCCGGCGCACCTATCGGTGGAAATGCCATTGTAAGGATGTCAGTACTTGCCGGGTGTTTTGATTATCGAGCTAAAGACGAAGTAGTTCCTGGAGAACCTCCCTGGCATCTCCCTTGTTGGTCCGAATGATGTAAAGGCATGCACGATTGAGATAGGACTGGTCTAAGTGTGGTGCACGTAAAATGCCCGTCTTGAATCGTTCTTCGGTCTTTGCGTAATCAAGTCCGTTAGCGTAAAGAATGCCAAGGTTGGCCGAAGCGATCAACTCTGCCCTGGGCCAGTGGCGGAACTGAACGTCTTCTCCACGGATGGCGCAGTGCCCATCGACAAGAACGTATCCGAGCGCGAGATGAAGCGCGTTGTTCACAATCGCAAGAACTCGCTTTTCGTGGGCAACCCTCGCGGCGGACGAACAGCCACCATCCCGTCCAGCCTGACCCGCACCTGCCGCCGACATGATGTTGATCCGCGACTCTATCTCACGCAGTTGCTGATCGACCTGCCTATATTGTCGTTTTGGCGCCTATGTTTCTGTTCCGGATGGGATCGTTGTCAAGGGTAAGCGTCCCGAGTTTCCCTCTGGCATCGCCTCTGGTTTAAAGACGACGATGTTGTCATGATTGATGAGCTGGGTGCGTGAAGTTCACGTCCGATTCGCCGGTGGCGGACTTTGTCGGAGAAGCGGCGGATACCCTCGCGCTTGTCACTGAACTCAGTCGCATCGTGCGCCACTGAAAACAGATCTTCTCCGCCAGGAATGCGCTCCCGTGTGGCAAGAGAATGGCCGGCCAGGATTTGCTCTTCGCTCACCCGGCCGTTCGAGATAAAACCGGTGGCCGCCTTAACGGCCGCCCAATCCTGACCGACCCAGGAATGCTCCGTCCCATTCCTTTGGCCAACTGTCCGACCAGGTGATGCAGCGGTCTTTCCAGCCGCGCATCCGCGCTACGTCGAGACCGCCAATTCCTGGTCAATTAAATCCTTGCCACCACAAGACTCCAACTTGATTGCCCGTTTCGCTGTCGCTGTTGCGGTTGCCGTTGCTCTTCAGCGGTTGCGATCAGGTTCCTTTGAGGGGTCAGCCACCAAAGGCTTCCGGCGCTGCCGGAGGATCCTTACTCCGTGCCGTATCATCATCAGGGGGAGCGAAACGCTTGCAATTTGCGGCCAGATCCCACAACGAATTGCCCTGTTTATATCTTTGACAACAGCGGTCAACGAATGCGTTGCCCGGAACGGAGCACTCACATGACGAATAGGAAAAGAATGAAACTACTCAGTTTGATTTTTCTTCTCGCTACCATCCCCGCGACAGCATCGGATGTCACTGGCGTTTGGCGAGTTAACGGTACCATTGGCGGAAATCCCATTCTCGCAGTCTGCAACCTGAAGCAGCAGGCGGAGGTGCTCACGGGTTCCTGCAAGCTCGATGACAACCAGGTGATCGATGTGGCCGGAACTGTCAACGGCCAGGAGGCCATGTGGCAGTCGGGCCTGGACGAAGGCGGCACCATGATCATCATTTCCTTCAAAGGAACTTTGAGTTCCGGTTCGGAAATGAAAGGACAGCTCTTCGCCGATCCCTTCGAAATGCAGGGCGACTTCACCGCCAAACTGCATCACCCCGGCGATCCCGAAGAGAAGCCCGCGCCTCCGCCCCCGCCGCCGGCCGCTGCAGAAGCCAAGCCTGCTCTGCCGCCCGCCACGCTCGACGCCGGCAAGAACGCAACCCTCTACGTGGTGCCCTACGCCCATCTCGATACCGAATGGCGTTGGGAATACCCCAACAGCATCGGCGAATACCTTCCGCGCACCATGCGCGATAACTTCGCCCTCTTCGAGAAGTACCCCCACTACATCTTCAACTTCAGCGGAGCGAATCGTTACCGCTTCATGAAGGAGTACTACCCCGCGGATTATGAGACGTTGAAGAAGTACGTCGCCGCCGGCCGCTGGTTCGTCGCCGGTTCCTCCATGGAAGAAGGCGACGTCAACAACCCCTCTGCGGAGTCGATCATTCGCCAGATCCTCTACGGCAAGGAGTATTTCCGCCACGATTTCGGCCGCACCAGCGCCGAATACATGCTCCCCGACTGCTTCGGCTTTCCCGCATCCCTGCCCAGCATCCTTTCGCACGTAGGCATCAAGGGATTCTCGACGCAGAAGCTCACCTGGCACTCCGCCACCACCGCCGGTGGTCCCGGCTCCCCGCAGGATACCCCCAAGGGCATTCCCTTCAACGTCGGCGTATGGCAAGGCCCCGATGGCAAGAGCGTTGTCGCCGCCCTCAATGCGAGCAACTATAACGGCGACGTCACGGACGATTTGACCAAGAGCGATGAATGGGTTCGCCGCGCCGAGAACAACGGCAAATCCAGCGGACTCTATGTTGACTACCGCTATTACGGAACCGGCGACATCGGCGGCGCACCGCGCGAAAATTCCATCAAGCTGATGGAAGCCATCGTGACCAAGGGCACCGCAACGCTGCCATCCGAGCACAGCATTACCGGCAAAAGCGATCCGGTCAAGGTCGGCGACGGCCCTCTCCATGTCGTCCAGGCAAACTCCGAACAGATGTTCCTCGACATCAAGCCCGAAGATGCGGCTCACCTGCCGCGTTACGCCGGGGACCTGGAACTCACCGAGCACTCGGCTGGCTCTTTGACCTCCGAAGCTTACATGAAGCGCTGGAACCGCGAAAACGAAACCATCGCGGACGCAGCCGAGCGCGCATCCATCGCCGCTGCCTTTCTAGGCGGCCGTCCCTATCCAAAGGACCGCCTCACCAACGCCTGGACGCTCGTGATGGGTGGCCAGTTCCACGACCTCATCCCCGGAACAGCTACGCCCAAAGCCTACGAATACGCATGGAACGACGAGAACATCGCCATGAATCAGTTTGGGGGAGTCCTGCAGAGCGCCGTCGATGCCGTTGGTTCCGGTCTCAACACCAAGGTCTCTGGCACACCGGTCATCGTCTATAACCAGCTCTCGATCGCCCGCGAAGACATCGTCGAAGCCAACATCGCCTTCCCCAACGGAGCGCCCAAGGCAGTTCGCGTGGTTGGTCCCGATGGCAAAGACGTCCCCGCGCAAATCTCCTCTTCCACCGCCAACGCAGCCAAGGTCATCTTCCTGGCCAAGGTTCCCTCCGTCGGTTTCGCTGTCTATGACGTGCAGCCGGCAACCGCCGCTCCTGCCGCCAACTCGCTCAAGGTGACCGAGTCCTCGCTTGAGAATTCCCGCTACCTTGTCAAGGTTGACGCGAACGGCGACGTCTCCAGCATCTACGACAAATCCATCAAGCACGAACTGCTCTCCGCTCCGGCGCGCCTTGCCTTCAAGACCGACAAGCCGCAGGAATGGCCCGCATGGAACATGGATTGGACTGACCAGCAAAAAGCGCCGCGCGCCTTCGTCTCCGGCCCTGCGAAAATCAAAATCCTCGAAAGCGGTCCAGCCCGCATCGCCATCGAAGTCTCCCGCGAATCGGAAGGATCGAAGTTCGTCCAGGCCATCCGTCTCTCCGCCGGCGACGCCGGCAACCGCGTTGAATTCGGAAACGAAGTCGACTGGAAAACCTCGGAATCGAATCTGAAAGCGGTCTTCCCGCTTACCGCCTCGAATCCTCAAGCCACCTACAACTGGGACCTCGGCAAGATCGAGCGCGGCAACAATGACGAGCGCAAGTTCGAAGTCGCCTCTCACCAATGGTTCGATCTCACTGACAAGAGTGGAGCCTTCGGCGTCACCGTGCTCTCGGATTACAAGCACGGCTCTGACAAGCCCGACGACAGCACCCTCCGTCTCACCCTGTTGCGCACTCCCGGCATCAGCCCCGCGGGCGGGTCCTACAGCGATCAGGCCACGCAGGACTGGGGACATCACCAGTTCAATTACGGCATCGCTGGTCACGCTGGCGACTGGCGCAAGGAGAACACCAACTGGCAGGGCCTCCGCCTCAATCAACCCCTCATCGCTTTCGAAAGCCAGAAGCATGATGGAGCGTTGGGCAAGACCTTCTCCCTGCTCACTGTGAATAACCCGCAAGTCCGCGTCATGGCCGTCAAACGCGCCGAGGAAAGCGACGAAGTCGTCGTCCGCTTGGTTGAAGAGACGGGCAAACCGCAGACCGCGGTGCATGTCACCTTCCCCGTAGCCATTGCCAGCGCACGCGAAATCAACGGCGCGGAAGAAGTAGTGGGAGCCGCCACTGTAACCAAGGGCGAACTGGTCACCGATTTCACCGGCTACCAGCCTCGCGCCTTTGCCATCAAGCTCTCTAACGCAACAGCCAAGGTGGCCGCTCCGCAATCGCAGCCCGTGCAGTTGACTTACGATAAGTCAGTCGCCACTGCCGATCACAGCCCCTCTACCGGTGGCTTCGACGCGGAAGGAAAGTCCTTGCCCGGCGAATTGCTGCCCTCTGAAATCACCTACGACGGCATCACTTTCAACCTTGCGCCCGCTACCGTGGGCAAGCTCAACGCAGTGACCCCCGATGGGCAGACCATTCATCTCCCGGAAGGCAACTACGACCGCATCTACCTGCTCGCCGCTTCCTACGGTGGCGATCAACACGCTACCTTCCAGATCGGCAGCACGTCTGTTCCCCTGACCATTCAGGACTGGTCCGGCTACATCGGCCAGTGGGACAACCGGCAGTGGAAGACGATTCCCGTTCCTCCGCCTGCCACTCCTGCGGCCGGCGACAACAGCAAGGACGCCCAGCGCGCTCTGCGCACGCTCGCCTTCATCAAGACCCACGGTCCCATCATGAAGCCGAGCTTCGTGGGGCTCACGCCCGGCTTCATCAAGCGTGCGCCCGTGGCTTGGTACGCATCGCATCTCCACTCCACCGATGGCAGCAACGCCATCTACAACTACTCCTACCTCTACGCTTACACCGTTGATGTCCCAGCAGGAGCGAAGACCCTCACGCTGCCCACCAACGATCGCATTCGTATCCTCGCCATCACCGCAGCCGCGGCCGGCGAGAAAACCCAACCCGCACAGCCGCTGTACGACACTCTCGTCCGCGCGGACGACGTCGCACAGTAAGAGCAACGGTTAGATCAAAAGAAGAGCCGCCTGGTGGACCCTCGTCCACCAGGCGGCTCCTTTTTTGCAATCGAGGTTCTCCTCGCAACTTCACAACCTGAAGATATTGAGAAAGGTCTGAGAGTTGATGTTCTCGCTGGCGGCGCGTGCTCTTCGCGGGTCAGCGAACTAGTTAAAGACGTAGGCGCCTGCTCCCAGAGCGGATGTCCAGCAGCAGGCGCATTCGGTTCGCATCACAGAGCGACGGTGACTGCCTTCGTTTCCAGATAATTGTTCAGAACTTCTTCGCCCATCTCGCGGCCCCAGCCGGACTGCTTATATCCGCCGAAGGGCAGCGAAGCGTCGAACACATTGTGACAATTGACCCAAACGGTGCCGGCGCGCAAGCCACGGGAGACCTTGTGCGCCAGGCTCAGATTCTGGGTCCACACGCTGGCGGCCAGACCATAGACAGTGTCGTTGGCGCGCTTGATGATCGCATCGATGTCCCTGTCGGAGAAGGGAACGGCGCACACCACAGGCCCGAAGATCTCCTCCTGTGCCACCTTCATCCGTGGATTGGTGTTGGTGAGCACGGTGGGACGCACGAACCAGCCGCGCTCCACGCCGGAGACTGGGCCCCCGGCTGCAACCTTCGCACCTTCCTGAATGCCCGACTCGATGTATCCGACCACCTTGTGATATTGCTCGTCTGAAACCAGCGGGCCCATCTGGCAGGAGGGATCCATGCCTGGCGCGAGCTTGATGTCGTTGGCCACGTTGCTGACGCCCTCCACCACCTGGTCGAAGACTTTCTCGTGCACGTAGAGGCGCGAACCGGCGCAGCAGCATTGGCCGTGGTTGAAGAAGATCGCGCTGGCTGTCCCCTGGATTGCCTGATCGATTGCCGCATCGGGGAAGACGATGGCGGGCGATTTGCCGCCCAACTCCAGGGACACCTTCTTCAGATTTCCCGTCGCAGCTTGTACGATCAGCTTGCCCACTTCCGTGGATCCAGTGAAGGCGACCTTGTCGACCAGGTTGTGTGCGGCCAGCGGTGCGCCGGCGCTTTCTCCATAGCCGGTGAGCACATTCACTACGCCTGCCGGCAGGCCTGCCTGATCGAAAATTTGCGCCAGGCGCAGGCCGGTCAGCGGCGTCTGCTCGGCCAGCTTCAGGACCACTGTGCAACCGCAGGCAAGTGCAGGCGCCAGCTTCCACGCAGCCATCAGCAGCGGAAAATTCCACGGGATGATTTGCGCCACGACGCCGATGGGTTCGCGAAGAGTGTAGGAGTGGAAGTTGTATCCGGCCGAAAGAGGCAGCGTCTTACCGGAAATCTTTGTGGCCCATCCGCCCATGTAGCGGAACATGTCCACGGTGAGCGGCACGTCGGCGACACGAGCGATCGAATAGGGCTTGCCATTATCGAGCGATTCAAGTTCGGCGAACTCTTCCAGGTTTTCTTCCACCAATTCTGCAATCTTCCAAAGCAAGCGGCCTCGTTCCGAGGGCGACATGCGAGGCCACGGGCCTTCGTCGAACGCGCGGCGCGCTGCAAGTACCGCGCGGTCTACGTCTTCGGCCTCGCTTTCGGGAACGTGTGTGATCACTTCGCCGGTTGCCGGATTGTAGACGGGAAATGTTTTGCCGGACGCCGACGTTACGAAGTGGCCGTCGATGAGCATCCTGTGATCGCTGCTCACAAAGCCGGCAGTACGGCTGCTAACACGCGGATCGATAGACAGTGTGGCCATGGGTGGAACCTCCAGTGCCGCCAGCGCCAGATCAAGTTTTTGGGAGGTAGGTGACCAGGGGAAGAAGCCGGCCCCACACTGCGCCGGGATTTGGCACACAGGAAATTTAGCACCGCAGATTGCAGATTTCAAACCTGCAAACAATGAATCTTCGTCTGGTCGCCCGAACTCCATTCATTGATCGTGACAATCGGGAACGCTGCGATCTCTAATCGTCGATTTTTGAGCAGTTTCCGGGTTATGTCTGTGAATGGAACGGTCAAAACCGAGTGCTGGGTCAGGCGAACTGCCATCTGCAAGAACTCTGTCCAACCGGGCGACGATTCGATCAGGTCCCAAAACTACCAGAAGCCATCCTGGAAACGCGCATTCGCCTGTTATTGTCAGCGGCTTCTCACGCCCTCATGTTTGCGTAAGTTCCGACCAGAAAAATCATTCACATCGTAGCGCGATCATAGGATTGACTCCCGAGGCGCGCTTGGCCGGGAGCAGGCAGGCCACCGCAGCCACAGCGAGCAGCAAAGAAGAAGCAGCCAGGAGAATCAGAGGGCTCGCCGAGGCGTTGTCCACCCACTGGGCAATGAGTCGGTTGAGAGCGAAGCTCAGCCCAAGGCCCGCAAGAATCCCCAGGCCGACGCTGATTCCCGCCGACGCGAAGACGATTTTGAGCACATGCCACTTCTGCGCGCCGAGCGCCATGCGGATGCCGAACTCGTTGGTGCGCTGCACCACGGAGTACGAAACAACGCTGTAGAGACCAACGGCGGCCAGCAGAAGCGCCAGGACAGAAAACGCGCCGAAGAGGACTGAAACAAGGCGTCCTCGCGCAAAGACCGGCTGATTCTTGATCCATGATTCCAGTATGCCGTCGTCCCAGAGCGTGGCCTGCTGGTCAGGATTGACCACAACGATCTGCTGCTTGACGCTGTGCAGGATGCTGCGTGGATCCTCGCGGCTGCGCACCAGAATCTGGGTCCACATCCACATATTGACGGTATAGGGAAGATAAATCGCCGGCTTTGCGGGTTTGTCCAAGCCGTCATCGAGTGCGTCTGCGGTAACTCCAATCACTTGCAGCCAACCATCACTGCCGGGCGCAACCAGTCTTTCCGGAGGTTCGCTCTTGAGCGATGGGATTTTTATCGCGCTGTCGAGAGGATTGCCATTGCCGAAGTAGTGCTTCACAAATGCTTCATTGACGACGGCCATCGGAGCGCCGCGTTTGAGTTCCGTTGTTTCCCATAGTCGTCCCTGCCTGAGCGGAATCGCCAAGGTACTGAAATAGCGGGAATCGACAAAGTTGACGCTTGCTTTCTGGTCTTCCAGCGCGGTCTTGCCCTGGAGTTCAAAAGGCTGGTTCCAGCCGCTATCTGGAGGGGTAGCGTTGGTTGAAATGCCGGTGGACACGACATCTGGAAGAGTTGCGATTCTGTCCCGGAGCTGGGTGAAGTAATCTGACCGCTCTGCCCATGTGGAGAAGGTATGTTCATGAACCGGAATTCCAACCGACATGACATTGTGGGGGTTGTAGCCGAGATTGACGCGCAGCATGCGCACGAATCCCTGGATCGCGATCCCCGCGGCGGTCAGCAAAAGCAGCGTAAGGGCGATTTGACCGGCGATCAAGACGGAGTGGAGATGTTTCCCTCGCACGCTGCCTGCAACTTTTCGCGTGCTGGATTGCATGATCTGGCTGATTTCAGGGCGCGCCAACTGCAGAGCGGGAAAGAGCCCAAAGAGGATTCCCGTGATCAGGGCAAGTCCGACACTGAACAAAAGCACGGGCATGTGGATGTGGAAGTCCGCCTCGTTGGGGAAGGACCCTTCAGGCAGCCGGGCGACAATGAATCCCAGGCTCCAGTAGGCCAGAAAGACGCCGAGACTCGCTCCGGTAATTGCCAGGAGGAGCGATTCGGTGAGCAATTGGCGAATAATCCGGCCGCTGCCGGCTCCCACCGCGGCGCGCACCGCAAATTCATGCTGGCGGGCCGTGCCTCGCGCCAGCAGCAGAATCGAGACGTTGCCGCAGCCAATTGCCAGTAGCAATCCTACTGCTCCAAACAGCAGGTAGAGGGTTTTGCTGATCGTGTGCAGGACCCAATAACTCAGGTTCTGTATCGCAATTTTCTTGTAGTCCTTCGGATAGTGGTCGGGCGTTTGTTTTCGGAACTCCTCGATGTAGGGCTTGAGTTCTGCCGCGGCGGCTTCCGGCTTCACCCCGGCCCTGAGCTTGACGAAGGTTCCGTACTGTTCGGTAGCCGAGCCGGAGAGTTTCAGCGGGAGATAGACATCCGGGCCAAGGAAACCGAAATGCGGCGGCATGACGCCAATTACGGTGTAGGTTTTGTGCACCATCTGGATGGTCTTGCCGACCACCGACGGATCGCCATTGAAGTGGCGCTTCCAGAACTTGTGGTTCAGCACAACGACCGGCTGCGGCTCCTGTCCGTCCGGAGCGTCTGAGGGCAGGAAGTACCGCCCCAGCATGGCGGGAACACCCAGCATCTGAAACACGTTCCCCGTGAAATACATTGCCTGGACATCTTCCGGCACGTCGCTGCCCGTCACGGTCAGGTTCCACCCGTTGAAAGCCACGACGTATTCAAGTGATTTTGCCTTGGCCAGGTCACGTGTCTGCGGGCCGTTCAGTCCATAGCCCTGACCTTCCCCGGACTTATCCAGCAGCGCAATATTGGCGATACGATCCGCTCCCTGGTAAGGCCACGGATTCATGAGCACGGAGTAAATCAGGCTGAAGACGGAGACCGTGGCGCCGATGCCCAGGGCCAGGGAGAAAATCGCCGTCAGTGAAACTCCTGGGTTCTTAAGGAGCTGCCTCAGTGAGAAACGCAAATCCTGAAGAAAAGTCGACATGGTCCCTCCTCGCCGTGCGACGCGGATGGAAACCATAATCGCATTAAATTGCTGCTGCGGCCACATTCCATTTGCCGCTGCGGTCAAATTCCATCGCAAAAAATCGCGATCTCCCCGCCGGCGATCCAGATTGAATCGACGCAAGCCGACAGGGATTTGGACAGATTCCAGTCTTATCCTCTGATCCTTCAGCCGGTTGGATAAATATCCATGTAGACGCGCTACATCCTTTGGGGGTAGAGTGTCTACATCATGATGATCGGACGAAGTGGCTACCGGAACCGGGTGGAACTGCTGCAGGGAACCCTGGACATGCTGATTCTGCGCACCCTGCAGTGGGGTCCCGCGCATGGTTATGGAATTGTGCAGGCGCTGCGCACCCAGAGCGGTGACGCCCTGCAGGTGGAAACAGGGTCGCTCTACCCGGCTCTGCACAGGTTGGAGCGGCAGGGTTGGGTGCGCTCGGAATGGAAGCAGTCGGAAAGCAATCAGCGCGCGCGCTATTACCGCATCACGGCCACCGGCAAGAAGCAGTTGGCGGAGGATTTAAGCCGCTGGGAGCAGATGGTGGCAGTGATGGGCGGGATTCTCAATTCGGCTCCAACGGAATGAGCGTGTGATTGTCTTGGCGCAAAGAACGGAGGCGCAGGGTGGGTTGGTTTTCAGGGTGGTTTGAAACACGCAAGGACGAACTGGACGAAGAAATCCAGATGCACATCGCTTTGGATATCGCGGACCGCATGAATCGCGGCGAATCGCGGGAGCAGGCCGAGGCGGCCGCAAGGCGCGAGTTCGGGAATACGGCGCTGGTGCGGGACGTGACGCATGGAGTCTGGCGATGGAGGCGGCTGGAGCAGTTTGTCGCCAACCTCCGTTATGCGCTGCGCGTCTTGCGGCGCTCTTCCGGTTTTTCCATCACTGTGATCGCGACCCTTGCGGTGGGTGTGGGTTCCACCTGCGCCATGTTTACCGTGGTCGATGGCGTACTGCTGCGTCCTCTTCCCTACCACGATCCCGGAAAGCTGATGGAGATTCGCGAGGCCGGCAAGAAGGGACCGCTCGACTACGGCAGCCCATATCTCGACATTGAGCAATGGCGCGAACGCAGCCACGCATTCAGCCAGATCGCTTTCTTCAGTTCCAATGAGCGTAGAGCCTCGTTTCTTGAGGGAAGCGCGGGTGCGATGCACGTGAGCAGCATTCCTGTGAGCGCGAATCTCTTTGACACGCTTGGTGTGCGTCCGGCGATGGGGCGAGTGTTTCTTGCGCGCGATCCCGGAGGTTCAGTCAACGCGGCGGATGAGCATTCTCTCCTGCTCAGCGATGCCGCATGGCGCACCAACTACGGCGCCGATCCCGGAATTCTGGGTAAGTCCGTAGAGTTGAACGGGGAGCGCTTCAACGTCATTGGCGTGATGCCCCGAGGATTTATGTTTCCCTCCGCGGGATCGAGTTTCAATGGCATGCCGGTGGTCTGGAAGCCCATCGTGTTGAACGGCGACGATGCCCTGCGCACTCACAATGGGGCTCCGCGTTACGATGTGCTCGGACGGCTCCGGCCCGGCGTCACTTTGTCTGCGGCCGAGGCGGAGCTGAAAGTCGTCCAGCCGGATGTCGTCAAGCCTTATTCCGAGGCGCGCGATCGTGAGATTGCAAATTCCATCAGTCTGCGCAGTTATGCCGAGTCGCTCCAGCAAGGTGATGTGCGCAAGGCTCTGTTTGCGCTCTTTGGTGCGTCGGCTCTGCTGTGGCTCATTGCCTGCCTGAATGCGGCAAGCCTGATGCTGGCGCGAGCCACTGCCCGCCAGCGGGAGCTTGCGGTGCGCAGCGCGCTGGGAGCGAGCCGGTGGCAAATTGTGGAACAGTTGCTCACGGAAGGATTGATGCTGAGCGGTTGCGCTTCGCTCCTCGGGTTGGGGCTCGCGGCGGGAGTCCTCAAGCTCTTTGCGCATGCGCTCGAAACGCAATATCGCATTCACGAGATCCTTGCCCCTAATCTTCCTGTCCTGGGTGCGTTGCTGGCGCTCACCATCGCCGGTGCGTTGCTGATTTCCGCCTGGCCGGCCATGGTCGCGGCGCGAGGCCCCATCGACGCTGCGCTCCGTCAGGGATCTCCGCAGCAGGGCATGGGCAGAACGCGCCAGCGCATGCGCGGCCTGCTGGTGGTCACTGAGATCGCCTTGTCCCTCACACTTCTGGTCGGATGCGGCCTGCTGCTGCGCACCATCTATGCGCTCAAGCATGTGCCGCTCGGCTTTTGCACCGAGCATATCGTCGTCGCGAACATGACCATCCCCTCTTACAGGTTCGCCGGGCGCGACATGACCACCGTGCTTTATCAGCCCCTGGTAGACCGCGTGAAGCATCTGCCCGGCGTGGAGAGCGCCACGTTGCTCACTGAGGTACCGCTGGGCAAGACCTTCCAGATGATCTTCACCTTCTATTCGGACGGCAACGACGCAGACGCCATCCGCAGGCGTGCAATGGAAGCACAATTCCGCGCGGTTGGGCCGGAGATGCAGCAGGTCTTTGGTTTCCGTATGTTGCGCGGACGCTTTTTCAACGCGGGCGACACTCCCACCTCGCAGGCCGTTGTGGTGGTCAATCGCGCCTTCGTCAAGGCGTACTACGGCGACGATCGCGACCCCGGAAAGATTCTTGGCGCGAGCCTGATCAGCTATGCAAAGGACCGGCGCTCCGTGGTAATCGGCGTGCTCGACGACGAGCGGCAGGTCTCCGTGGCTGAGCCTTCGAAGCCCGAGATCGAGGTCTGCATTCCGCAGATTACGCCGGCCAGCATGTTTTACAAGGGTGCGGAGGGGATGTCGATGGATCTTGCCGTGCGCACCCAGCGCAGTCCCTCCCTGGTTACTCCGGAATTGCGAGAGGCGCTACGCGCAGCCAGCCCCGATCTCTCCGCCAACACCTTCTCCACCATGGACCAGGTTGTCGAGGATTCCTTTGGCAGCCAGAACCTGGCCGCGCATCTGCTCGAAATCTTTGGCGGGTCGGCTCTGCTGCTCTGCCTGGCAGGCATCTATGGCCTGCTGGCCTACCTGGTTGCGCAACGTCGGCGTGAGATGGGTTTGCGCATCGCTCTTGGCGCGCAACAGTGGAATGTGATGAGCCTTGTCCTTCGCCAAGCGGGCTGGATGCTCTTTGCCGGCCTTGGAATTGGGCTCGCGATGGCCTACTTCGCAACCGTCGGGCTGCAGACCTTCTTGTATGGAGTAAAAGCAAACGATCCGTGGACGATTGGCGCAGTCGCTCTGGTCATGCTCGTAGGCGGCCTCGCCGCGGCACTGGTGCCTGCGCGCCGGGCGGCGCATGTGGATCCGACGGAGGCATTGCGCTCGGAGTAAACGCCGGATCCATCCCTCGATGGAGATTTCGGTCAACCTTATGATCCACGACGGTTCCACGCCATGCGGCATAACATTGCTGACTTATGCAGGTCATCGAGCATCGCCAGCAATCGAGCGAGACATTAGGCAATGGAAAAGCAAACCATGTAACTGGAACAGCGTTGGGGATCGAGATAGCATGCACTCTGGCCACGATCTTTTGCCTTGCCGTTCCAATGTATGTCATCCGCCCCTTCCGCCCGCAGGGCGCCCACGCGCTAGCCTTCGCCTTGACAGTGCGCGACGCGGGGCCCTGGGTTGCCGCAGCCTGCATCCTCATAGCATTCTGTGCGGTCATCTGGGCATGGAGGCGCACTCGCGCCTTGCGCCCCCGCATTGCACTGGCTTCAGTTTTTGTCATCGCTCTTGCCGCTGGTTACTCGACGCATGTGAATATCTTCGAGATCATGTTCCATCCTTATCCTGTTCCGGCTTTTGGAGATGTTGGGAACGCGCAGATCGACGCCGACGACAAGGTGCTCGCGGTCAAAATCGGCGGCCTTGCCCACGCCTACCCCATTCGCATCATGGGCTATCACCACATCGTGAACGATACCCTTGGCAATGTACCCATTGCGGTTACCTATTGCACCCTTTGCCATACCGGTCTGGTGTGGAATCCAGTGATAGATGGCAGAACTCTGCACTTCAGGTTGGCGGGCATCAACAATGGCAACGCCTTGATGCGGGATGAAGAGACGAGCAGCATTTGGCAACAGAGCACCGGCAAAGCGATCTTTGGAGCGCTCAAGGGACGGCAACTCGCACTCATCCATAGCGACGAGTTGACCTTCAGTCAGTGGCGCAAAGAGGAACCCAACGGTCTCGTGCTCAAGCCCGAGGCGCGCTACGCCGCGGAGTATGAGCCCAAGGATTGGGAGAAGCACATTGAGAAGACACCGACGGTGGTCGATACCAGCAAGTCGGGAGTATCGCCGCATGAACTGATGCTCGGCGTGATGGTCTCCGGCCAAAGCAAGGCCTATCCCGTGAAGTCCATACTCTCCGCAAAACTCATTCAGGATCGGATTGTCGGAAATCCTGTTCTGATTCTTGTTGGACCCGATGATGCGTCCATCCGCGTGTTTCGTGCGCGCCTTGCTGAACAGCCCATGACGTTTGTTCCTATAGCCGACAGTGGTCAGCCAGATGAGTATGCAGTAATGCAGGATGCCGAGACAGCCAGCACCTGGAACTTTCAGGGATGCGCCGTCGCCGGCAAGCTGGCAGGGCAATGCCTCACGCCCCTGGATGCAAACAAGGACTATTGGTTTGACTGGATGAACCACCACCCACATACTTCCATCTTCAGAAACTGACCTCAGTCCTATTGAGGATGACTACGCAGGCCTGTCGCGCCGGTGCGTGGAGCAGCTTTGCATCTACATAATTCATCGAATTTGGCTCTTTCGATGGGCATGGAGTTTGCCTGCTCGCTGGTTCCGCCCGTGCTGTCCGGCATCCTCCTCTGGGTGGATGCCGAACTCAACCGTAGGGACGGAGACATACCCCCTCAGATCGTCGAAGATTATGCCGCAACCATTCTTGGAATGTGCGCAGCGGTCTAGAGAAACATCACTCCAGATTGCACAAATAATACTACCGCCTGTACCTTCGTCTGGATGACTCCTTGTTATTCCGGTGCATGGTACGCGGGAGAGCACTGTTCACAACTTTTGGAGGCATCATGAAGAGTCGCACTCAGTTCCTTGGGGCATGTCTATTGTTGATCGCGGGCATGCTTCTTGGAGTCATTCAAACTCAGGCGCAAGCTACCACCGCATCGATTCACGGTACGGTCAGCGATCCAACCGGCGCGATTCTGGCCAACGCTACTGTCACCGCCGTCAACACCAGCACGGGAATCTCGAACACCCAGAGAACCGACAACCGGGGCTACTACGTCTTTCCGAATCTTCACATCGGTGGTCCCTACACGATTACCGTGGATGAAGGCGGATTTCAGAGATTCATTTCCACAGGGATCATGCTCGACCTGAGCTCCGCACGCGAGGTCGATGCGAAGCTGCAAGTCGGCACATCGTCGCAGACAGTCCAGGTCAAGTCAACGACGGCTCAGGTTGAAACCTCGGATGTGCAGTTGAAGAATGTAGTCGGAGCCCAGGAACTTGAGGAATTGCCAACCCTCGGCCGCGATGCTGTCCAACTTCAAAAGACCGCACCTGGAGTGATGGAGTCCTCCGACCGTGAAGGCACCTTCTCGACCAACGGCAGCCAGACGCAGCAGAATTCTTTCATGTTGGACGGTACGGATATCAATGACATTCTGCTCAACCAGCCCGGGATTACAGTAAATCCCGATGCGTTGGCGGAAGTGAATATCATCTCCAGTACTCTCGATCCGGAATTCAGCCGCAACTCCGGCGCCATCGTCGACGAAGCTCTGAAGAGCGGGACGAATCAGTTCCACGGCGACGGTTTTGAATTCTATCGCGACACGTTCATGAACAACGGCAACTACTTCTCGGCGACCAGGCCCGTTTTCCACCAGAACATTTTTGGAGGCACGCTGGGTGGGCCAATCCTGCAGAACCATGCATTCTTCTTTGTCGCCTATCAAGGGCTGAGAAATCGCACGGCGCAAACACAGCTAACCCAGGTATTCAGTAAGGAGCAGAGGAGCGGAAACTTCTCCGCTGACGGGGGACTGTCGAGCAAACCCATTCCATTTCCCGCCGGTCTGCAGGGGCCTGCAGGCTTTTGCCCTCAGGGAACGCCATGGAACCAATGCTTCCCCGACGCGCAAATTCCAACTGCAAACTTCAATACGATTGCAGGCAATTTGCTCAACAAGTATGTCCCCCAATCCAACGATACAAGCGGCGGCCTCAACTACTACAACTTCAACGCGCCCAATACCGCGGGCGACGACCAGGGCATCATCCGCATCGACGATCAGTTGACATCGAAGGATACTCTCTGGGGCTCGACGGTATTCGATTCGAATCCCAGCATGAATACGCTGCCGCTCCCTTCGACCCAATCGACAGGGACAGGAGCCAATCTGCCTGGCTTTGCGGCCGTAAATGCGGCGCACATCAAGATTTTCAACGCGTCGTGGACGCATGTCTTCAATAGCAACACGTTGAACGAGTTGCGCGCCGGCTACTTCCGCTACAATTTTTCGGAACTGATGCCGGCAACTTCCACGCTGGCTGCGCCTTCGTCGTACGGTTTCGATATCACCCCGCAGGATGCGGCCGCCGGTGCTCTGCCCTTGATCAATGTGAATGGGTATTTCTCGTTGGGCTTCAGCACGAATGGACCGCAGCCCCGCAAAGATGAGAATTACAACTACTTTGACAACTTCAGCAAGGTTGCCGGAAACCACAGCATGAAATTCGGCGCAGACGTGGAGCGCTTTGTCTTCAGCAATCCGATCTATTTCCAGAACAGCGGGCAATTCAGCTTCAATTCGTCCGCAACCTACAGTTCTGGCGACCCTGCCGCCGACTTCCTGCTTGGAATCCCGGCAACCTACAATCAGGGATCAGGCTTCGATGTCGATGTCAGGGCATGGCAATACTACGCCTATGCACAGGATCATTGGAGGCTCTCCAATGCGCTGACGCTTTCTTATGGCGTCGGGTATGACACCGAGACTCCTTTCGAGAACCTCCAATATAAGGGCGTGGGCGTTACTTGTTGGATGGCGAGCAACGCGCAATCGAAGGTGTTCCCCGGAGCCCCTCCAGGATTGCTCTATCCCGGCGATCAGGGATGTAACAAAAATGGTGGACCAACGACTCATTGGAATCATTTCTCTCCGCGCGCAGGGTTTGCATGGTCCCCGAATAACAACTTCGGCGTAGTCTCCGGCACACCGGGTCAGCACGAGCTTGTGATTCGTGGAGGCTTCGGACTGTACTGGAATCGCGGGCAGGCGGAAGGATCGCAAATGAACTCGTACGATCCTCCGTTCTCTCTCAACAGCCTGGGCGCATCCGGACTCGGCGGCAATCCGAGCTTTGGGAATCCGTTCCAGGATATTGCCGGCACACCGGGCGCGTCTTACGCGGCGAATCCTTTTCCCTATACCGCTCCAAAACCCGGTCAGAACGTCGACTTCTCCTCTCTTTATCCGCTGGAGATGGACAATCTTACTTCCGCTTACGACGTTCCGTATGTCTATAACTTCAACCTCAATGTGCAGCGCTCTTTGCCCAGCAATATGGTGCTGACGGTGGGCTATGTCGGCTCGCTTGGCAGGAAGCTCATGCGCGCTCGCGACGGAGACCCGATCACTCAGGCTGGACACGATGCGTGCTTGAATGGAACGGGAACGGGCGCAGCGATTACGCTGGGCGGCAACACCTTCACATGTCAGCAACTCGCCGGTCAGCAATCGCTCTATTTCCCGGGAAACAAGACGCAGACTGCAACAGTTCCAGGGACGCAAATTCCTGGAGTGTTTCCCAATGGGATGCCGGATTACCTGTCGATCGGGGCGATGTACACAAGTGGCTCTTCCAGCTATAACTCGATGCAGGTCTCTCTGACCAAGGCCCCCACGCACGGTTTGTACTTCGCTCTTGCGTATACCTACAGCCATGCCTTGGACAATGCCTCCAGCTTGGAAGACTCGGTGGCCAACAGTTATGGAACCAACTATGTACCAGGGTTCCAGCATCTGAGCTACGGAGACTCCGCATATGATGCGCGTCAGCGGTTTGTGGCGCTGTATAACTATGAAATCCCGTTATTGCGCAGCCTTCATGGCAATGCAATCGCGCGCACCGCGCTGGGCAGCTGGCACCTCTCTGGAATCACTGCACTTCAGGGCGGCTTCCCTGTAACCATCTATGACGCGGGAGTCTATAACTCGCTGTATTGCGATCAATTCAGTTTCGTCAATTGTCCCGACGTTCCCAATACGTCCACCTTCCACATCAAGACGAAGAATCCGAGGGATCCCGGCAACAACTGGTTCGACCGGTCGACTTTCTCGCATGAGGCGATCGGCACCTTTGGAAATGTGAAGCGCAACTTCTTCCATGGCCCTGGATTCAACTACTCCAACTTTGAGGTCTACAAGAACATCGCAGTTAGAGGGGGAGAGAGCTCGCGTTACGTTCAGTTGCGCTTGGAGGCCTACAACGCCTTCAATCACGCGAACTTTGCCAATCCAATCAGCAACTGTAACGCCGGCCCGGCAAGTACCAGCAACGGCTGCGGCGCCCTCTTCGGCAACATCAACTCCGTCGATCAACCTGTAAGCACCAGCGGCGATCCGCAGCCGGCGCGCGCAATTCAAATTGCTGGAAAGTTCTATTTCTAGAAACCCAGCCAAGCGCCGCAACCAAGCGGCTGAACCGAAACAAGAACACTCGGAATCCCACCGTTGCCTGCAACGATATGGCGATGGTGGGATTCCGCTGTTTGATGGAATGCGGCGTCGGGGAAGATGTCGCGTTCCATGAATTTGGGGGCCATCCTTGCTCGCTAGGCGTCGCCGTATTTCGCAAATTGCATTCTTCCTGATTTTCTTGTGGTTGTTGCTGCGCACCAAGCTTGTCGGCTCTTCAGACCCCAATAAGCGGCAAACGCTTCCGGTCGATCTCTTCTTCAAACTGAATCCCTTGACAGCCGTGGTCAACGCGCTGGCAGGTCATGCACTTTACCGCGGTCTTTTGTGGGCGCTGGTCATCCTGATTCCGACCGTCTTCCTGGGGCGGTTTTTCTGCGGCTGGATCTGTCCCTTGGGCAGTTTGAATCAGTGTCTGGATGGAGTCCGCTCAAGGTCCAAACAGCGCCAGGTCCGGATTGCAGCCAATCGGTACAAGACGTGGCAGATCACCAAATATGTTCTGCTCTTTGCAGGGCTGACGGCCGCGCTTTGCCGCAGCAGCATAGTGGGTTGGGTCGATCCCTTCAGCCTCTTCGTCCGATCTGTGGGGGTATCGATTCTGCCGGCTGCGGCCAGCAAAAAATACTATGTCGTCTACCAGCCCCACTATTGGTCGAGCATACTGGTCGGCGTCGCTTTTCTCGCACTGCTCGCGATGAATCTGCGCGTGACGCGCTTCTGGTGCCGTGCACTGTGTCCGCTGGGCGCATTGCTGGGCATGGCGAGCCGGTGGTCGATCCTGGGATTGCACAAGGATCCGGCCACCTGCAATCACTGCAACCGCTGCATGGTGAATTGCCAAGGCGGCGACGATCCTGTCGGCGGCGTGCCCTGGCACAAATCGGAGTGTCACCTTTGCTTGAATTGCGTGGAGGCTTGTCCGCACGGAAGCCTGCAGTTTCGCTTTTCTCGCCAGCAGCAGCAGGTTGCACGGACGAGTTTGGGTCGGCGCACGACGCTGGCTGCGATGGTGGCAGGGTTAGCGGCCGTGCCCATCCTGCGCGCGCAGACTGTGCTGGACAAGAGCCGCAACGAGCGGCTGATCCGGCCACCGGGCGCACTGGATGAAACTGAGTTTCTCTCCCGCTGCATCCGCTGCGGCGAATGCGTGCGCACGTGCCCCAACAGTGCGCTTCAGACCACGCTCACTGAGGCCGGGCTGGAGGGGCTGTGGAGCCCGGTCCTGACGCCAAAAATCGGCTACTGCGAACCAAGTTGTGTGCTGTGTACCGAGGCTTGTCCAACAGGCGCGATCAGGGAACTGACGCCACGGCAGAAGGGATGGGTATCGGAGGACGGAGTTGTGTCCACGCCATTGCGCGTCGGGGCGGCAGTTTATGATCGGGCACTCTGCCTGCCGTGGGCCAAGGCCACCGATTGCACCGTGTGCGTTGAATGGTGCCCGACGGTGCCGAAGGCCATCTATGTCGAGGATGCCCGGGTTGTGGACGAGGAGGGGAAGGTGCGAAAACTGAAGCGGCCGCATGTCGATCTCAATCGCTGTGTGGGCTGCGGAGCCTGCGAATTCGCCTGCCCGCTTCAGGAGCAAGCAGGGGTGTACGTGACTAATAGCGGTGAGAGTCGATCAACTCGTCGCTGAGATGAAGAGGTCTGTTCACAAGACTGATGTGGCCATTCGCAACAGTCTTGTGAGCAGACTCCAATGGACCCCGATGTTATGCCGATGTGGCAGCGTCCTCGGCTTGCGTGTTTGACTCGCCATGTTTTTGAGGTTGCTCCCGTCGCAACCAGACCAAGGCGCCCACGGCCGCCAGAACGGCAGCGGCTATCCAACTGATGGTGGCGGCGCGAACCTCGCCTTCATGCACGCTGGCCAAGGCTGTTTGCAGTAACAGAATTTCCACCAGCAGCCAGAACCCGGCAAGAGCCCAGAACCACCACGGACGTCTGCGCATTGTGATCGTAAAAGTATCGGCTCCGTTCGTCATGGTTATCCTCTTCTCCCCGACGGCGATTGTTTTCTCCACCATTGTTCGGGGTCGTGCTGCTTTCCGTAGCCGAAGGCATTGTCCATGGTCCGGAAGACGCCGTCCGCTTCCGGTGCAATCGAGGCAGTGGCCTTCACGGCCTCGTGAATCCACGCCTCGTCGCCCTTCGTGTAGGGGCAACTGGAAAGACACACGCCGCAAGCTGAACCGGACTTCTGCCAGTATTCAAAACACTTGTAAGAGTCCTCGAACCAGGTCTTGTGGCCGGGATTATTCCACGGTCCCCTGGTTTTGAAACTTGGCTCGTTGTCGAACGAAAGGGCACGCGAAGGGCACGCCTCAGCGCACTTCTTGCATGTCTTGCAGAATTCGACCAGCCCGAAATCGACAGGTTTGTCGCAGGCCATGGGCATATCGGTAAAGACCTTGCACAAGCGAACCGCGGGACCGAACTCAGGCGTAACCAGCTTGTTGAGGCGGCTCAATTCGCCAATGCCTGCATCAATCGCGAACGGTATGCTCTGTGCCGTATCGTTCACGCAGGGTATCGCCTCATAGCCGAGGCCGCGAATAAACACGGCCAGCGATGACACCACAAATGCCGAGTGGCTATAGCCGAGCGCCGATGCGGCATCGCCCAATGCCGTGGGCGTTCGAGAAAGCAGGTCAAGATCCATGGGGATGGCGATGGCGACTACCCACTTCATCTTCCGGGGGATCACGAACTTGGTGTCGGTCACCACGGGTACATCGACATCTTCGAAAACAATGTCCTTGTCGCTCTCTTTCTCATCTTCCCGCGGCACTTGCAGGTTGACATAGCCCTCGTTCATTGGCGCAATGCCGACAAGCCGTGCGCCGTAGAGTCGCGCCGCGGACTTCACTGTGTTCGCCATCTCTTCCGGCGAGGCCGTGTAACGCGGGGCGTCTGGCTGCGCCGGTGTGCGTCCAGGAGTGCGCGTCCATGACAGCAGGCCGGTGCCGGGTCTGGCGCTGCGCATCACCGTCCATGCGCCTTCGCTCAACTGCTGATCGGGCTGGCTGAATCCGGGTTTCCTTTCTTTCATCCACGCAGCCAGGCGCTTGGTCTTGGATGCTTGCTCCGCTTCGAAGGAACCGGCTCCATCGCGTTGAGCTTTCAACGGCCGATAGAGTGCAAACATATCGCTGCCGGAAAAGCGTTTGTAATCGGCGGTCTTTTCACCCAGGGTGGGCCGGTCCACCACCTTGATCCAACGGGCACGTTTGCCTGCGTTGCTCCCCGTGCCGGCACCCGTCACCAGCGCCCAAATCGACCCAAACGCGCCGCTTGCAGCAATGAATCCGCCTGCCTTGAGCAGGGTACGTCGTCCAGTTTGTGTGCGTCTTTCGTCCACGTCAACCATCCTCTTCCGCGAGCCGTGGAACAGCAGTCAACCGTGGCCGGCAGCGCGATCAGTCCCATAGAAGTTTAGGTTTCGTGGGCAAGAGCGTCGTCCCCCAATGGTTGGGGTAGATTCTCATAATTTAGGTGGAGGTAAGTATCCTCCAGCAGACGCTGGAGTGCACGGTGTCGGCTGCTCAAAGGAAATCATGCTTGACCGGGATCAGTTCTAAGGACTTGATTTATGCAGTGATCGTTTAATCTATTCGCGCCGGCGCTCCGTAGTGGGCGATCTTCGCGCTGCCGCAGAGCCGGACCAGACGGCTCACACCGGGGAAGGGAACTGTGAAGTGCATCTCTGTCTACATAAGACTGAGATGCACTTCACAGCCTGCTATTACAGAATGCTGAGTGCCGCAGCGCCCAGCGCGAATTGCGAGAACATGCCGGACCAGTCGAGCACGCCGCGTATCGCGGACGGCTTGAAGGTCTTGTCCGGAACCACGATCGTATCGCCTGGGTTCATGGTCAGATTGTTGAATTCGTTGCCCCAGAGGCCCTTGGCCATGTCGCGGCTTATAACGTCTCCGGAGGCCCGGATGATGAATGCGTGCTTCCGGTCAGCATCCCTGTTCGGTCCCCCGGCAAGTTGAAGGTACGCCCCAGCGCGTCGTCCCGGTGTATACAGAAAGGAATTCTGATCGTAGACAGCGCCAACCACGTTCACGCTGGCAGGCATGGAGGGGACAACAAATCGATCTCCGTTCTCCATCGCGATATCGGGAATGCTGTTGGTGCCGCTGGTCGTTGATTTGAACTCCAATACGACGCGGCCGGTGGCGCGGATTTGCCGCAAACGGGAAAGAAGTTCTTGCTCGCTGCTCTGAGCCGCAGTGCCACTGGCTAAATCCTGCGCCGAGGACGCAGGAGCAGCCGCCATCGCCAGGTTGCCGCGCTGAATGCTCATATCAAAAGACTGAACGTACTCGTCGATCCTGAGTTGCTGCACAGCGCGGGTCGATTCGCGGGTAAATTCCGAGGCGTAGAGATATGCATTCGGCGTCAGACCACCGGCGCGTTCCACCAGCTGGCGCAGGGTCTCGCCGGGCCGGACCGTGTATACGCCGGCATGCGCGATCTCGCCGTCAAGTTTCACAAGCTTGGTCTGATCGCCAACCGGGATGCGAATGTCCGCTTCCGAGAAGATGGAAACCGCGTCTCCAGCTTGCAACTCCAGATCCTGCGAAGCATCATGTTGCAGCACCAGTTTGCCCAGATCGAACGGGATCAGGGTGGTCTTCAGGGTTTCCGGGTCAAGCCGTTCGATGAGGGCAAAATTCCAGTCAATCTCAGGAGCAAGAATCTTCACCTCTGTTCGCTGCGAGGAGGGAAGACCCCTGCCGGAAAGGGGAGTCTGCTGGGATGCCAGGGAGGCGCTGCCCACGCGCTGTTGCGCGCTCAGGTTCTGGCTTTGTTGGAGTCCATTCTGGTACTGTTCCTGTCCAGACTGGCTCTGGTCCTGCTGCATTCCATTCTGGACCTGCGGAATTCCATTCTGGTCTTGCTGCATTCCAGGCTGATTGGATGCGTTCATGTTGTCCTGAGGCGGAGGCTTCAGGGTGATCGGGTTATTCTCTGCGGGCTGGCGCATATTGGCGAAGCCCGGCGTCGGTTCATATTCCGGAATCGGCAATCCCAACTGGGATCGCTTCCACCAGTAATTCCGCGTGATGAGCGATTCCTTGTCCGGAATCAGATCGCTGACGTGCATGCCAGGGTGCCATGCAAAGCGGCCCGGGTTGGTGGTATTGCCCCGGAGAATGACCGTCTTTCGATACGCGGGTGCGATGGAAAAGACACGAATCAAATCGCCGTCCGCCAGTGGCGTGGCTAGCCCGCTGGCGTCATAGGCCACTTCCATGGCGTGGCGGTCGCGGTGCTCTTCAATGCGCTCAATCGAGACGCGCGCTTCCGCTGCTATCGCAGAAACGCCCCCGGCATCGGCCAGAAGGTTCGCGAGCGATTCGTTCGCCCGTAGTTCGTAGATGGCGGGAACACGCACGCTGCCGGTGACTGCGACCTGAGCGCCGGCCGCCGGAATGAAGATCACATCTCCTGATTGCAGCTTCACGTCCTTCGACTTGTCGCCATTGGTCAGCAGGTTGTAGAGATCGAAGTCCGTGACGACCGCACTGCCGCGGCGCAGTTCGATGTGGCGCATCGAACCTTGCAGGGAAGGCCCGCCGCTGGCAAACAGGGTGTCCACCAGCGTGCTCAGGGAACTCACGGTGTAGACGCCGGGACGCCGCGCCTGTCCGGACACATACACCTGGATGGCGCGTATCTGGCCCAGGTCCGCAGTAAGATCGAAATTGCGGTAGACGCGTCCGATTGCCGCGCGAAGATGGGTATCCAGCTCTGAAAATGCCAAGCCCGCAACATGTACCGGACCTACCTGGGGAAGATAGATATCCCCGGAACGGTCCACGCGCAGGTTGTTCGTTAAGTTTATCTGCCCCCAGGCACGAATGCGTAATTCGTCGCCTGGCCCGATGATGTAATCGGGTGGAACCGGGCTCATGTCCAGTGGCGCAAAGGTTGACGGCACGCGCCGAAACAGGCTCGCTCCGTAAATGGGAAGAACCTGGCCGTTTGTGGAGGCGACGAACTTCTGGAATTCGGTCAGGGGCTCAGGCAGAGGTGTAACTGCCTGGGACTGATTGCGCACGGAGGGCTGCCGGGTGAGAGTCTCGGTATCTGAATAATTAGGATTCTGGGACTGACTGCTGCGGTCTTCCGGCGTGGCGGAAGAAGGCGTTTGCCGCGGTAGCAGCGGGCTGGTCTCTTCCGTGGTCTGACCCGAGCACTGGGGTGTATTCGCCTGCTGTGGGTCTATGCAATCTGAGCTGCCGCTATTCGACGACTGTTGCGCATACAGCGTTGCTGTAAGCGAGAATGCGAGCACGAAGAGAAATCCAAACTGCCGAATCATGCGGAAGCGCGATGCGGTATAGCAGGGAGCGGCACAAGAGCTGCAGCCTCTGATATCCACATTATACTGTGCGATTTTCATACATCCACGAGTCTAGCACGGGAGACGAGTCGTCCCGGACTGCTGATTCCTACTGCCAGGGAGGGCATAATCCTCGCGTCTGTCCGGTGGCCGCGATTCACAATCCCTGCACTACCCTCCACAAGCAGCACCGCTGGGCCGTCCCGGATTAGGGCCTCCCCTGTATGCTTCTCGCCACGCTGCCGCCGGCGAGGATCCTCTGCAGGTGCACCATTCCATGCAGGGAGGTTCGTACTCTTCCCGGGCAGAATGCCCGCGGGATCAAACAGGTTCCCGGGACGCTCCTATTGAGCCCGGTCATTGTGGACGAGGTTTTTTGGGCAGCCGTCAAGCGCTCACCAATCCCGAAAGGAACGCGCCTGCGCCTACCTTCTTGATATATATCTTCCACCTTCTGGTTGACCTGAAATGAGTCGGCCTACAAAGCAAGGGACTTTGTAAATGCAATGTCTCGATGCAGGAAGACCAGAATTCCCACAGGAATGTGCTCAATTTATTACACATACGTGTAATGCGGGGCGCATTCCAAACTGTTAATTCATTCACAAGTATCAACTACCAACAAATCTCCTGAAGATGCGCAGGGCGCACGCGGATTCCTTGCTTTTCGCTACTTTGCCCGAGGCGAATCGGGTACAATTTGTAACAAGCCGACTTTTGTCGTTCTGCCGTTGCGTATTTTCTCGACGCATAACCATCAGTGCGGTTCAGTTGATCACCTTGACGGCCCGATAGTTGGCCAAACAAGTTTCCATTTTTCAACGAAGTCCCGGATTGCAGTCTTTTGGAGGATCAGTTGAGCGCCAAGTCAGTCGTCCCGGAAACTCTTAAGGTTGTAAATCTCGACACATCCTTTAAATTCCCTGGCATTTACGGTTCAGATGCGTCCGATGCACAGGCGCCTGCTCGAAAACCTCCGATGAATGCTCGATCCTCGCTCCATCTGGTCCGGGAACAGGTGAGCCCCTGGTCGCAATCGTATGCAAAACGCATCTTCGACTGCACCTGCGTTCTCCTTGTTCTGCCCTTGCTGATCCCGATCTTCCTCGTGGTTGCTTTGGCCATCCGCTTCTCATCGCGTGGCCCGGTTCTGTTTCTGCAGACGCGCATGGGCCGCTACGGCCACCCCTTTACCATCCTGAAGTTCAGAACCCTGACGCACCTGGAAGGTGCCGCGCATCATGCTGTCACGACAGCAGGCAACCAGCGGTTCACTCCGGTAGGTCCGTTCCTGCGCCGGTGGAAACTCGATGAGTTGCCCCAGCTACTGAATGTACTTTTGGGGGATATGAGCCTGGTAGGCGCGCGTCCCAAACTTCCGCAGCATCAAGTCGCCGCACTCGCATACCGTCCGGGGATCACAGGCGCGGCTACTATCGCCTTCGCTCGCGAGGAACTAGCGCTTGCCGGGGTGCCGAAGGAGCAGCTGGACTTCTACTATCGCACCGTCATTCTTCCTGCCAAGCACGAGATGGATGCCGCCTACATGGCGCGAGCCACCTTTCGTTCCGATTTGAAACTCATTGTCGACAGTGTATTGCGCCGTTGGGATCGCTCCATCGTGGATGACTTGCTCAACGCCAAGACGTGGGAAGCCGAGCCGGCGATGCGTCGCACCAGTGCACCTGCTCTGACAATTGCCTCCGCCCATCTGCCGGTCATGACGAGCGATGAACCCCTCGTCTGAACGTCTCAATTCCTGGACGCTGGTTGCATCGGCCGGGATGGAGGACAGCAAAAGTGCACTGCCCAAAAGTAGATAAAGTGCTGGGTTTGTAGTCAGTTAGTCCATCATTCCATGTTTTGCAGCGTCACGTGGATCGGCGGCCGATTCAGGGCGCTTTAGCTTATAACTCCTTTCTTGCTCAGATACTATTCAAGTTATGGATGCGGCGGTGGAAGATATCTTCCACCCCTGTTCACAAGCTGGCGCAGCGCGCCCACGCCAGCTCGATGTAGTTATCCGTCATTCCTGCGATATAGTCGGCAACGGTACGGGCCAGGCCCTCGGTGGGAATCTGCGCCTGGTGATCCGCGGGCAGCAGGCCGGGGCGATCCATCAGGGCGCCAAATAGCCCCTGAACCACTTCGACGGCGCGCATGTGCCCTTCTTCCATTCGCGGAGAGTTATAGAGGTTGTCGTAAAGAAAGCTCTTTGCGTCGGCGCGCAAAGCTTCCATCTCCTCGCTGAGCGCCGCCAGCCGGTGCGGTGCACGCCGAACCTCGTCAAGCGTTGTGATCCCTTGTCGGCTCACCCGCCGCCGCGTCTCTTCCATCAGGTCGGTCGCCAGGGCATTCAGCATCTCCCTGAGCGCCTCGTTCACCGTCAGCTTGGCGGCCGCGGCCGGGTACTCGGCCAGCGCGGCGTCGTGGAAGCCGCGAAACAGGGGTACCCCCTCGCGGACCTGTTCCAGGTGAAGCGAGCCGGAGTCCAGCCCATCGTCCAGATCGGCGGTCAGATAGGCGATTTCGTCGGCCAGGTCGATCAGTTGCGCCTCCAGCGGCGGAAACTGGTCGAGGAAGTATTCAGCCAGTTCCGGATGCGTGGCGGCCGAATAGTCCCGGGAGTGCTTGACGATGCCTTCCCGGACGCCCAGTGTCAGGTTCAGGCCGCGAAAGCCAGGGTACCGCTCCTCGAACCAGGAGACAATGCGCAGCGCGTGCAGGTTATGGTCGAAAGCCAGGCCATAGCCTTGCAAGCAGTGGTCCAGCGCCTTTTCGCCCGCATGGCCAAACGGCGGATGCCCGATGTCGTGGGCCAGCGCCAGCGCTTCGGCCAGCTCCGCATTCAGTCCCAGCGCCTTGGCCAGCGTGCGGGAGATCTGCGTCACCTCCAGCGTGTGGGTCAGGCGGCTGCGAAAGTGGTCTCCCGGAGGACTGCCGGGCAGACGAGTGAAAACCTGCGTCTTGCCGGCCAGTCGACGAAACGCGCGGGCGTGCAGAACGCGGGCCGCGTCGCGCGCAAATGGGGTGCGGTAAGGATGCGCAGGTTCTTGGTGGACGCGGCGGGTGAGTTCGCCGTCCCCGCCTGCGGCAATTCCCTCGGGCAATGCAACGGCCGGTTTGGGTTCCAGATTCATAAGCGATTCTGAATGCAGGAGTTCACGTCTCGTTATACCGCAATTGGCGACTTCTCGCCGAGAGAATACCGCCCCCGCCGCCTGAATCGCCAATCCACACGTATATCCACGCCACCAGGCTCTCCATTCGGCAATGGACAATGCCATTTCTTCGGGAGTACCATCCAGCCGGACTTTGGATGGATGGCGCGGAACGGGAGCTTGAGCGCCATCTCTGATGCTTCTTGAGATCTCAACGGGGAGGCAGGCATGAAAGCGAGCAGGAGTATTGCGCCGGCCCTGCTGGCGCTGGGAGTTGCGTTCACATCCGGGTGCGGCGGCAGGCACTCGAACAAAGAGGTCTATTACCTGGTTTCGGCCAACCTGGCCTTGCCCTATTGGCAATCTGCGGCGGCGGGATTCAATCAGGCCGCGACAAGATATAAAGTGACCGGCAAGGTGGTGGGACCTGACACCTACGATCCCCAAGCCGAGAAGGCCGAACTCGACAAGGCGATTGCCGCCAAAGCGAGTGGCATCCTCATTTCGGTCGCCGACGTTTCCGTCCTGCAGGCCGATATTGACGCGGCCGTGCACGCCGGCATTCCGGTCATCACCATGGATTCGGACGCGGTCGGCAGCCGCAGGCTCTACTTCATCGGCACCAACAACCTCGAGGCCGGCCGCATGGGCGGCAGACGGGTTCTCCAAACGCTGGGTGGCAAGGGCAACGTGGTCTTCTTCACCCTCGTCGGCCAGCCCAACACCGAGGAGCGCCTCAAGGGATTCAAGGACGTATTTGCCACCCGCCCGGATATCAAGATTGTCGATGTGGTGGATGTGAAAGGCGACCCGAACGTGGCTTTTGACCGCGCCCAGCAGTTCATGGCATTGACCGGTCCCAAGAAGATCGACGCCTTCATCTGCCTGGAGTCGGTCTCGGGAAAAAGGGTCTCCGACGCCGTCAGCCGCGCCAATGGAAAAGACCGGATGGTGATGGCGTGGGACGTAAACCCAGACACATTGGACGGGATCAAGGCAGGCGCCATCGACTCGACCATCGTGCAGAAGCCCTACACCATGGCATACATGGGATTGAAGGGCCTGGACGAGGTCTTTCACGATCCGCCCCAGCAACTGGGCCGGGACTTCAGCGCCGACGCCTTCGCGCCCTACCCGGCGTTTGTGGATACCGGCACTTCGCTGGTGGACAAGAATAACGTGGGACTTTACATCGACGCGGCGGCCAAAGAAAGCAAGTAGATCCACGCCGGCGAATCTCGACCCAGTCTGCGCCCAAAAACAAACCGGCGGTCTTTCCATGGTGGAAAGACCGCCAGCCTCTACCTGCAAGAATTTGTGCAGCGGGCCTTTTGTAACGCCGGCCTTCTGGCCGGTTGTAGCGTGGACCTCCCGGTCCACGCTCACTCTATACCTTCAGCAGAACTGCGCTTACTCCGGCCGGGCTTGCCCGGTGGCGCTTTCCCGTTTGGCCAGCTTGACGTGGGCGTTTTCCAGCTTGCGTTGTACCTTGGCCACTTCGGCCGGCTCAACATCCGCCGGGGCGGACTTTGAGAACTCTGTCAGGGAAAGCTCCCACTGCGTCGCTGCCAGCCGAATGCGGCCCGTCTTCTCGTAAAGGTCGCCCAGGTGATCGTGAACCGTGGGATCGGCCTGGTCGCGGTCAACAGCTTTGCGCAGGTTCTGTTCGGCCAGTTCGTACTGGCCCATCTTGAAGTAGACCCAGCCCAGCGAATCCAGGTAGGCGCCGTTCATCGGCTCCAGATCCACGGCCTTGCGAATCAGCTTGAGTGCCTCCGGCAGCCGAAGCCCCTTGTCCGCCAGCATGAAGCCCAGGTAGTTCAGGGTCATGGAACTCGTCGGGTCCAGTTCCAGCGCCTGGCGGAAGTACTGCTCTGCGGGCTCCAGGTGCTTCTGCCGGTCGGCCAGTTCCCCCTTGAGAAAATAAAGGTAGGTCCGGTCTTCCTTTTTCGAAGTCACGGCTTCTGCCTTGTTCAGCGCGTCCTCCGCTTCCTTCCAGCGGCGCATGCGCACGTACATCTGGCCCAGCGAAACCCACACTTCCTGGTCTTCGTCTGTGTTCTTCAGCAGCCCTTTGGCGATCCCCAGGGCTTCGTCACTCTTGCCCAGATCGGTCAACTCGTCGGCCAGCATCAGTTTCAGCCGGCGATCCTTGGGATTGGCCAGAACGGCCTTGCGAGAGACATCTACCGCCTTGTCGAACTGCTTGGCGTCGCGATAGGCATCCACCTGTCCCTGGAAGCCGCGCAGTGCCGTCTCGCCGCCCAACTCGATCATTTTCTGGTAGATCGCAATGGCCTCATCGATCTTGTTTTCTTCGTGATAGACCGCTCCCAGCCGCTCCAGGAAGATGCCGCGATTGCTCTTTTCTTCGGTGGTATAGGCCCCGTTGGCGTGCGAGGTCAGCTCCACCATCTTTTCGTACACTTCCGCAGCGTCATCAAACCGGCCCAGAACGTCCAGCAGCAGCCCTTCGTTGTAGCCCGCTTCGAGTTTGGCGCCCTTTTCCAGCGTGTTCTGGTCCAGTTTGTGCACCTTGCGGATGGTATTGAGCGCGGCCTCATACTTGCCCTGCCGGCGCAGAATTTCCCCAATGTGGATCAGCACCGTGGCGTCTTCCGGATCGGCCTCGGCCAGTTCCTTGTAATACTTGAGAGACTCGTCGAGCTGGTTGTCGCTCAGCAGCGACTGCGCCAGAGCCCCTAGTGCCCGCACGTCTCCAGGCTCCAGGTCCACTGCGCGCTGATAGGCGGCAATGGCGTCCTTGCTCCGTTTGAGCTGGTCGTAGGCGGCGCCCAGGGCGAACTCCATCTTCGCGCTGCGGTCTGCCACCGGTACCACCTCGATCACCTTGGCGGCATGTTCCAGGTCCCCACCCTCGGCATACACGCGGGCCAGGTTCAACACCACCTCTTCTGAGGCGGGCTCCAGCGCCTGGGCGATTTTGAACTCTTCCTCGGCCTTCTTCTGGTCGTGCTTGACGGAATAAAGCTGGCCCAGGATCATGCGGTCTTCCGCATCCTTGGGTTCGAAGGCCACAATCTTCTCGAATTCCGCGATGGCCTGCTCCAGAACATTCCCGGAGGAGGACGCGGCCGGGTTGGCTCCGTCGCCAAGCTGGCGCAGGTAAATGCGGCCCAGCAGCTTGTGCGCGTCAACGTTCTCTGGCGAATTCTTGATCAGCTCGCGCACCGAGGCCTCGGCTTCGCGCGTGTGGCCGGTGCGAAAGTAGAGCTCGGACAGCCCGCTGTTGATCTCCGCCGAACCGGGGTCGGCGTTCAACGCCAGTTTGTATTCCTCGATCGCCCTTGTGGCAAATTCCTGGCTGCCTTGCGTGACCGCCTCGTCCTCATAGATGCCGGCCAACGCCAGGTGATAGTAGGACTGGGCGCGGTCCGGCAGCGGCGTCGCGGCCGCGGGGGAGGGAGTGGGCTCAGCCGCAGCGGCCTTTGCCGGAGCAGCCTGTTGAGGCTTGGCCGAGGTCGTCTTGGCCGGAGCCGGGCTGCCCGGGGTACTTTGGGCGCGAACTGTCTTGGCCACCGGAAGAAAGGCAACAGCGGTGGCAAGCGACAGCCAAAGGGGCAGCAAACGAAGTTTTTTTGTCATCATCCTGGGGATTCCATGCCCCTTATCTACCTGATCAGCTAGAAAAACTCCTTGCTGCCAGATAAAAAAGCGGCGCAGGCAGCCGTTGGGGGGCAGCTCTGTCTACTGTACTGACGATTTTAACCGGCATTTGGTGGCACGCAATAGTTTTCCGTGCTCAATAGAGACCCTTCCCTTTGCCCAGGAAGGGTGGTGCCGCCGTTAAGTGGCTTTCCGCTAATGAAAGAAGCCGTCCGGCCCGACTCAGGAAACCCTGCACAAAAGTTGCAGAGCGGCACCAGCGCCCTCAGCCTCGCGAGCCGCTCGGCAGCCAGCCGTGCTGGCGCAGCGAGTCCAGTTGCCGGTGCAGAACTTCGGCTTGCCGCTCCAACCGCTCCATCTGGCGCTCGCCGGGATGGTCCAGGGGCGGAATCGCCGCCTGCATCTCGCCAATGCCAGGCTGTGGCCAGGGGATGGGCTGAGCCTGCGCACCGGTCTGCTCCTCCAGCCAGGCCATTCGCCGGTCCAGGAGCTCCAATCGGCCCTGCACCGTCCCGGATTGCTTCCATTCGCCCTCGCCTTCGAGTGCCGCCAGGGTCGTCACCGACTGCGCAAAGCGCCGCAGATAGGTCACAAACGCCGCTGCAAACTGCGCGAACGGCCTCCGGCGCGGCCAGTTCTCGGCCAGCAGCCGCTCCAGGGATTCCTCGGTGTCGTTGTGGGCCAGTCCTGCGCCGCGCCGCGCATTGGCCAGCAGCCGCGACGAGCGGTTCCTGGTCGAGCCCGTCTTCCAAGCTTCGGCCAGCTCCGCCAGGTACCGGCGGTCGGCGCCCAGGCTGGCGCGCAGAAACTCGTGCGCCCGGTCGCGCTCGTAGGCCGGGAACAGAAACAACATCGCCGCCACCGAAATCACCGCTCCCGCAATAGTGTTGCCGGTGCGCACCAGCGCCAGTTGCCAGTCCCCGGAGTAGGGAAGCCAGGCCAGCACAAACGTCGGCGTCAGGAAGAAGGCAAACAGCGCGTAATTGACCGGCAGAATCGCCAGCGCCAGCAGCGCCAGCGGAAACAGCGCCGCCGCAACGGCCAGTTGCGAGTGCAGTGCCGCCGCCAGCACCGCCGCCAGAATTCCGCCCCCCACTGTGCCGCCAATCCGCTCCAACCCACGCCGCAGCGTGCCGGAAACGTGCGGCTGCAGCACAATCAGCGAGGTCAGCAGCAGCCAGTAGCCGTGGTCGATGTTGAGCAGCAGAATCAGCGCCACATCCACGCCGCACACCAGCGCCACCCGCGCCGCATGGCGCAGCATCAGGGATTTGCGGGTGAAGTTGGCCCGCAGCTTGTCTGCAATCTGCTCCAGCGCCCAACCCTGCCGGAGCTCGCCCAGCCGCGCGTAAACGTAGCCGAAATGTCCCACGGAGGCTGCCGCCGCACCCCTGAAAGCGTCCCCTGGCCCCTTGCCCAGCCGCAGCAGCGCTGTGCTCTCAATGGCCGTATCCAGCAGCGATGCGGCTTCGGCCACCTGCGCCAGCAGAAAGCGGCTGGTCGCGTCGGCCTGTCCCAGGCAGTTTTCCAGCCGCCGTGGCAATCTCTCCATCTCCAGCCGTTGTGCGCGCGCCGTCTCCGCGCTTTCACCGCGCCGCCGCATCAGCAGCGATGCCACCCATATCTCCGTCAAGCGCAGCTCGTCCAATCCCGACAAACTGCGGTCGAAGCACGGCGAACCGCTGCCCTCGACGGCTTGCGCCTCCATGTGTTCGGCCAGCGCCACGGTGCGGGCAATCAGCAGGTCCGCGTGTTCCAGCAGCACCACCAGGTGATGGCCCTGCGTAGTCTCGGACTGGTGTTCGGCGCGGATCGCCGCCACCGCGGCCCAGCCTTCCTCAACGGCGCGGCGCACCCGGTACTGGTGGTGCTGTGCCAGTCGGTGCCACAATGCAGCGCGCCGCTGGTCGCGGCTCGCCATCTCCGTCACCGAGCCCAGAAACGAAGCCAGTTCCACAAAGCAGGCGCTCACCGCGGCCCGCGCCGGCCGGTAGGCGTCCAGCGGCCACAGCAGCAGCGACAGCAGCGCCGCCCACGCGCCCCCGGCCACCAGCAGCAGGCCCATGCCCAGCGCCTCTCGCCATGACGCAGTCGGCGCGCCAATGCCGCAGATGTAAATCACCTGCACCAGGATTCCGGCCGAGCTGAACGGCTGCCCCAACACCGCCAGGTAGCTCCACACAAAACACCACAGCACCGTCACCGGCAGCGCCCACACCAGGCTCCCGCCCGCCAGCGAGCCCAGAAAAAGCCCCGCCGCCCCGCCCAGCGTCAGAGTGGCCAGGCTCGACAGACGCGTTCGGTAAGGCCCGCCGGTGTCGGCAATGATCGCCTCGAATCCGCCCAGCGCCGCCCACCCCAGGTTGGGAATCCCGGCCAGATCGCCCAGAACCAGCGGCGCGCACAGAGCCACCGCGGCGCGCAGTCCGCGGAACCAGTCCATCTGCCGGACCAGTGCCATGGACTGCGCTCGCCGCAGGTTCCAGGTTGAGCTGGGGCTGTTCATGCCTTGATCGCCTCGGAACGCTCTCAGTGCTTGAAGTGCCGAATTCCCGTAAACACCATCGCCATGCCCAGCTTGTCGGCCGCGGCAATCACTTCCTCATCCCGCACCGAGCCTCCCGGCTGAATCGCCGCAGTAGCTCCCGCCGCGGCCACCGCTTCCAGTCCGTCGGCGAAGGGGAAGAACGCATCCGAAGCCGCCACGCAGCCCTTCAGCGGCAGCACAGCCTTCATCGCGCCGAATTTTGCCGCGTCCACCCGGCTCATCTGCCCCGCGCCCACGCCCAGCGTCTGTCCGTCCTTCGCGTACACGATGGCGTTCGACTTCACGTGCTTGGCCACGCGCCACGCAAAGAGCAGGCTACGCAGCTCCTCGGCCGTCGGCGGACGCCACGTGACCACCTTCAGTTCGGCCTCCGTCACCCGCCCCGTGTCCGCATCCTGCAGCAACAGTCCGCCGGAAACGTGCTTCACCACCGGCCGCGTCGGTGCGGAGTGCACCTCCACCAGCCGCAGGTTCTTCTTGGCCGCAAAGCGTTCCCGCGCCGCGGCGCTGAAGCCCGGAGCGGCAATCGCCTCCACAAAAATCTTGGAAATCTCCTCGGCCGTCGCTAGGTCCACTTCTCGGTTGATCCCGATCACTCCGCCGTACGCCGAAACCGGATCGCATTCCAGCGCCTTGCGATAAGCCTCGGCGAGGCTTTCGCCGGTGGCCGCGCCGCAGGGATTGGTGTGCTTCACGATAATCACCGCGGGCTCGTCGAACTCCTGCGCCAGCTCCCAGCAGGCGTCCAGATCCACCAGGTTGTTGAAGCTTAGCTCCTTGCCCTGCAACTGCCGCGCCCCGGCAATGCCCCGCCCGGTGCCGTCTGCATAAAGCGCGGCCCGCTGGTGCGGATTTTCCCCATAGCGCAGCGCCTGCGCCAGCGGAAAGTCGATGCGCAGCGTCTGGGGCAGGGAAGCCGCATCCGGTTCCGCCGCAGCCGCCGGGGCCGGAGCCTCTGCAATCTGATCCAGCGTATTGGCAATCGCCGCATCGTACGCCGCGGTCAGCCCAAACGCCTTCTTCGCCAGCTTCCAGCGCGTCTCCCGGCTCAGCGCGCCGTGCGTGGTTCTCAGCTCTTCGATCAGCGTGGGGTAATCGTCCACGCGGGTCACAATCGCCACGTCTTCAAAATTCTTCGCTGCCGAGCGCACCATCGACGGCCCGCCAATGTCGATGTTTTCGATCAGGTGGCCAAAGGCAACTCCCGCCTGCGCCGCAGTCTTCTCGAAGGCATAAAGATTCACCACCACCATGTCGATGGGCTCAATCCCGTGCGCCGCCACGGCCGCTTCGTGCTCCTTGTTGCCGCGAATGTACAACAATCCCCCGTGAACCTTGGGGTGCAGCGTCTTCACGCGCCCGTCCAGCATCTCCGGAAAGCCGGTCAGCTCGCTGATGTCCTTCACCGTCAGGCCGGCCTCGCGCAATGCCCGCGCCGTTCCGCCTGTGGAAACCAGTTCCACGCCAAACCCGGCCAGTACCTGGGCAAACTCCACCAGGCCAGTCTTGTCGGTCACGCTCAGCAACGCCCGCTTGATCTTCTTTTCCGAAACAATCTCTGGACTCACGATTTCGCTCCTTGTGCACGGGCCTTCGCAACCCGTTGCAATCCCTTGTCTTGCCGCATCTGCGGAGACCAAGCTCCAGAGTACATCGAATCGAATCGCGCATTTTCCTCCGCGCGCTCAATTCACATCCCGGTACGGCAAACCGCGCCGTGGAACTTGTCCGCTCGATGATTCTTTTGCACTTAAAGTCCGCTTTCGGTAAATATATCGTCCCGTGCGACTTGTTCGCTCCCCGTCCCGCCGGGTACGAATCACATCCTGTGCATCCCGCGCGCTTCGAAACGGCAAAAAATGCATTAAAGTTGGTACATGGGCAGCTTTCCCCCCGCTTCTCCTCCCCACGGTTCGGAATCTTACCGTGTGGGTCCCGGCTCCCAACCCGAATTCTTGCCGCCGGATGCCGTGTACACCACCCCGCCGCCGCAACAGCCGGTGCGCCGGCAGCGCCCCCTGTGGGCCGTATCCCCTGCCACCTATATTTTGGTCGGCATCAACTGCCTGGTCTTTATCGCCATGGTGGCGCACCGCGTCAGCCCCTTCAGCCCCACCTCTGACCAACTCCTCTTCTGGGGAGCCGACAACGCCAGCGCGGTCCTGAACTACGGCGAATGGTGGCGCATCGTCACCGCCATGTTTGTCCACGTGGGCATCATCCACCTGGCTACCAACATGTGGTGCCTATGGAACCTGGGCCTGCTTGCTGAACCTTTGATGGGCTCCGTCGGCCTCATGGCCGCCTACATCCTCACCGGCGCGGCCGGCAACCTGCTCTCCACCTTCTTCAACTGGTGGCATTACTCGGTCCCTGCCAACCCCGCGGGCATCGTCTACGGTCCGGTGGGAGCGGGCGCTTCCGGAGCGGTCTTCGGCCTGGCCGGAGTGCTCATCATTCTGCTCAAGTCTCCGCGTCTGCCCATTCCTCAACTGGAATTGCGCAGGCTGCGCAAGTCGGTGATTTATTTTGCTGCCATCAACCTCCTCATCGGCGTCGCCACCATGGCTCCCGGCGTCGGCATTCATATCGACAACATGGCCCATCTGGGCGGCTTCAGTTGCGGCCTGCTCTTCGCGGTCCCCTTGGTTCCCCGCCTGGGATCGCCCCGCAAGCTTTTCGCCACGCGCCTCCGCATCGGCGTGGCGATGATCGTCGGCGTCCTGGTCCTCTTCGGCTTCTATCTGGCTCAACTGCCAGGCTAAACGCGCCAATGTATGTTCTAGTAACGCCGGCCTCCCGGTCGGCTGTAGCGCGGACGTCCTCGTCCGCGCTCCTCTCGATTTCGGTGGCCAAATCTTTGATCCGTCCCCAAAGGATTCCATCGCCTTAGAGCTGTCATCCTGAGCGAAGCGAAGGATCCGCAGCTGCCTTTGCTCCGCCCGGTATCAACTCGGATCAGCAGACCCACTTCTCATCCATCTCCTCTTCTTAGAGTTAGAGTGCGCGTTAGCTATTTTTCTGTCCAACCTACTAGAAAAACCCCCATTTTTACCGCTCAAAACAATTCCTGTGCAAGAATGTCACTAGCACGCTGCTTGTCCCATTCCATCCCCTGGAGACAGAGTATGAAGCGTCGTGAATTTCTCAAGCAGGCCGCCATCGCCGCGGCCGCTGTTGCCTCTGCGAGCCGCATGAACGCCACTCAAAAGACTCCCGCCAACCCCATCGCCCGTCGCACGCTCGGCAAGACCGGCGAAAATCTCTCCATCATCGGCTTCGGCGGCATCGTCGTCATGAACGAAGAGACCGGCGAAGCCTCGAACATCGTGGCTGAAGCCGTCGACCGCGGCATCAACTACTTCGACGTTGCGCCCAGCTACGGTAACGCCCAGGAGCGGCTCGGTCCGGCCCTGGCGCCCTATCGCAACAAGAGCTTCCTGGCCTGCAAAACCGAAGGCCGCAAAAAGGAAGACTCCCGCGCCCAGCTCGAGGAATCGCTCCGCCTCCTAAAGACCGATCACCTCGACCTCTACCAGTTCCACGCCCTCACCAAGATGACCGAACTGGACCAGGTGCTCGGCCCCGGCGGCGCCATGGAAACCATGGAAGCGGCCAAAAAGGAAGGCAAGATCCGTTACATCGGCTTCTCCGTCCATTCGGCGGAAACCGCCCTCGCCGCCATGGACCGCTATAACTTCGACACCATCCTCTTTCCCGTCAACTGGGTGCTCTTCACCCAGGCCAACTTCGGCCCGCAAATCCTGAAGAAGGCGCAGGAAAAGCAGATGGGCATTCTGGCCCTGAAAGGCATGGCCAAGACCGTCTGGTCCGGCGATCAGAAGCAGACTCATCCCCAGCCCAAATGCTGGTATCAGCCCGCCGCTTTCCCGGACGAAGCCTCTCTCGGCCTGCGCTGGACCCTCGGCCACCCCGTCACGGCCGCGCTTCCTCCCGGAGACGAGCGTTACTTCCGCCTCGCCATGGACGTGGCGCAGAACTACAAGCCCCTCGCGGACCACGAAGAGCAGGCCCTGCTCAGCGGAGGGCACGGCGTCGAGCCCATCTTCCACCTCGGCAACGACGTGTAGCGCCCTGCGTCTAGAACGGTTCCACGATTGCTGTACCCATAAGAAAGGCGGGGCAAAAAGCGTCAAAAACTCGATTTTGGTTCAATTTCTGCCAATTTCCCCTCATTTTTCACCGTGATTTGTACCTAAATCTTCGGTCTTTATAGGGTTTAGGCTGTGGAAATCTCTCTCATCTCATCTTATATGTCGTTTATTGTTAATAACTTGCAAGACAAAAAGCGAAGAAAGAGTGAAGTTTCCCCTGGAAATTTTCCTTCCGCTGAGTACCCCTTCGAGCAATACGGACCGGTGCCGCTTCCGAGATCTTGTCTTGCTTATCTTGATTGTGCGCGGGGTGAGGCAATGATCTGCAAAAAGGCCGCTCGCGACGAAGATTTTGTTTTGCAGAGCGGAACCGGAGAAGTGCCGTCTTCAAAAAGAGTCTTCGCGGTAGCCTTTCACTTGAGGGAAAAGCCACGCAGCGAAGGTGGTTCCGGGGTACTGCAATTCTGGGAACCGCTAGAATGTTGATATAAAAATGAACTGTCATCCTGAGCGAGCGGAGCGAGTCGAAGGATCTGTGGTGGTTCTTCGATTCACTCCCGACTCACCGCACTAGATCGTCCTACTCCACGGTGCTTGCCAGGGCGCGGCTTTTGTAGCGTCCTTCTTTCGCCACCGTCAGTGCGGCCGATCAAGCCGGAATCTTCTTGCGCACAGTCCTTTCCTGCCCCTTGTCAGCGGTTAGACTTGTGTAGGCCCCGCCATGAAAGATTCGATCCACGTCTCGAAGGAAAACTACCTGAAGGCAATCCTCGAGGCTGAAGCCGAGGGGCGCGAAGTCATCCCGGCTGTGTTGGCCCATTGGCTTGAAGTTTCGGCCCCCGCCGTCACCATGGCCCTCAAGCGACTCAAGCGCGACGGCTGCGTCGTGGTCGGCGACGACGGCATTGTCCGCCTCACCGAGTCCGGCCGCGAAACCGCCTACCGCACCGCCCTTCGCCACCACCTCATCGAACGCATGCTTACCGAAATCTTCGGCATGGAGTGGTACGAGATCCACGAAGAGGCCGAGCGGCTGGAGCATGTGGTCTCCCCGGCCTTCGAGGCCAAGCTGAAAGAAAAACTCGGTGCCAACCGTGCCTGCCCGCATGGAAACTTCGTTCTGCCCGAAAACCCGGTCCAGCGCAAACTCCGCGGCGAAACCCCCCTTTCCGAGGCCGCCGAGAGCCAGCGCTACACCGTCGTCAGCCTCCACGAGCGCGACCCCAAACTCCTTCTCTTTCTGCATCGTACCGGCATCGGTCCCGGCCAGAGTCTGCGCGTCATCAGCCAGAACTACGACCAAACCGTTTCGATTGAACTACCTGCAGGCGTAACTATCCTCGGCCGCCCGGCCGCGGAGGCGGTCTGGCTCAAGCCAGAAGTTATTGATAAGTAAATATAATAAAAATAGTTAACCATGATTAACTAGTTGTGGCATAATCGTTTTGAACGAGCCTTGTGCTCCTTCAAAACAAGCCTATGTCCACACAAGCCATACTTCAGGTCGTGCTCACCGAGCCCTCCTTGCCGGAGGTGCATTCCAGCGTTCGTCTCACTCGCTCGCCGGTCTTCTGGCGCCGGCTCATGGGCTTTTTCGGCCCCGGATTCCTCATTGCAGTGGGCTACATGGACCCCGGCAACTGGGCCACGGACATCGCCGGCGGCGCGCGCTTCGGCTACACGCTTCTGTTCGTCATCATGGCCTCCAACCTCTTCGCCATCCTCCTGCAGAGCCTCTCGCTCAAGCTCGGCGTGGCCACCGAGCGCGACCTGGCGCAGATCTGCCATGAGAGCTTCGGCCCCAAAATCAGTTTTGTCTTCTGGTTCTTCGCGGAAATCGCCATCGCCGCCTGCGACATGGCGGAAGTCATCGGCTCGGCCATCGCTCTGGAACTGCTCTTCCACATTCCGCTCTTCTATGGCGTCCTCATCACCGGCCTCGACGTGCTGCTGATTCTCGTTCTGCAGCGGTGGGGCTTCCGCTACGTCGAAGCGCTGGTTATCTCCCTCATCGGAACCATCATCGCCATGTTCGGCGTGCAGATGTTTCTCTCCCACCCCGACTACGGGCAGGCGGCGCACAGTCTTTTCGTGCCTTCGACGGCCATTCTCACCAATCCCGGCATGCTCTACATCGCAATCGGCATTCTGGGCGCAACGGTCATGCCCCACAATCTCTACCTGCACTCCTCCATCGTGCAGAGCCGCCGCTACAAGCGCACCCCCGCGGGCAAGCGCGAAGCCATCTTCATGGCCAACATCGACTCCGCCCTGGCTCTCACCGTGGCCCTCTTCGTCAACGCCGCCATCCTCATCGTCGCGGCCGCCGTCTTCTATCGCAGTGGCCACTTTGAAGTCGCCGCCATCCAGGACGCCTACAAGCTGCTCAGCCCCCTGGTAGGCGCAGCCGGTGCCAGCACGCTCTTTGCGGTGGCTCTCCTGGCCTCCGGTCAGAACTCCTCCATCACCGGAACCCTGGCCGGACAGGTAATCATGGAGGGATTCATCCACATCAAGCTCGCTCCCTGGCTGCGCCGTCTGATCACCCGCTCCCTCGCCATCATCCCCACCATCATCGTGGTCGCCTTCACCGGCGAGCAGGGAACCGAGAAGCTGCTCATCCTCAGCCAGGTCATTCTCTCTCTGCAGTTGAGCTTCGCCGTGGTCCCCCTGGTCATCTTCACCGGCAGCCGCAAAACCATGGGCGAGTTCGTCAACAGCCGCGCCCTGCAAGCCGTCTCCTGGCTGGTCGCCGTTCTCATCGCCGGCTTCAACGGCTGGCTCCTCGTCCTCATGGCCTCGGGCAAGGTCTAAAGCCCTACTCCCTACTCCCTGCCCCTTGCAGTACCATGGTTTCGTGCACGTCCTCTCCGCCGCCGAAATGCAGGCCTGCGACCGCTTGACCACCGAGCGCTTCCACGTTTCCTCGCTCGACCTCATGCGCGCGGCCTCCGCGTCGGTTGCGGCCTTCGCTCGCCAGCAATTCCCCCACGCGCGTCGCGTCACTGTCCTTTGCGGCCGCGGCAACAACGGCGGCGACGGTATGATGGCCGCGCGCCTTCTGGCCTCCGCCGGCCTTGACGTCACCACGCTCCTTCTTGGCGCCCGCGATAAACTCACCGGCGACGCCACCCAAGCCTGGCAGGAGCTCACCAGCCCCGCGCACGGCCTCATCCACGTCGTCGAGTCGGCCGACGAGCTTGCTCGCCACACCACCGCTCTCAAGACCGATCTGATTCTCGATGCTGTCCTCGGCACCGGCTTCAAGCCGCCGCTCAAAGGCCTGGCCCTCGCCGCTCTCGAATGGGTCAAAGCCAGCGCGGCTCCCATTCTGGCCGTCGATCTGCCTTCCGGCTGGCCCGCCGACGAAACCAGCCCCACCGTTTCCGGCCCGGTCTTTCCCGCCGACGCCGTCATCACCTTCACCGCCCCCAAGCCCGCGCACGTCTTTGGTCAGCTCACCCGGCATTGGAGCCAGCCCATCGTCGTCGCTCCCATCGGCTCGCCTTCCGAAGCTATCGTCTCGGCTCAGGGCTTGGATTGGGCCGGCTCGTCTCTCTCGCTTATCCAAACGCCCCGCTCGTCCTCAGCCAACAAGGGTAACTTCGGCCACGTTCTCATCGTCGGCGGCTCGCTGGGAAGATCCGGCGCGCCCTCCATGGCGTCCCTTGCCGCCCTGCGCGCCGGCGCGGGCTTGGTCACCGCGGCGGTTCCCGCTCCCACGCTCGCGCAGGTCGCTTCCATCGCTCCTGAGCTGATGACCTGGCCCCTTATCGCCACTGAAACCGGCCAGATTTCTTCCGAAAACCTCGCTCCTGAAATTCTTTCTCTGCTCATGGCCAGCAGGACCGTGCTCGCCATCGGTCCCGGCCTCGGCCAGAGCGCGGAAACCGTCAAGTTCACCACCGGCCTGCTCTCCGCCACCAGAATCCCAACCGTCATCGACGCCGACGCTCTCAACATTCTGGCCGCCAAGCCGGTCCTGCTCGCCAAGCTGGCCAAGGGCCGCACCCTGGTCCTCACCCCCCACCCCGGCGAGATGGCGCGCCTCACCGGCCTCACCGTCGCTGAAATTCAGGCCGACCGTCTTGAAACCGCGCGCAGTTTTGCCCGCCGGCTCGGCGTCACTGTGGTGCTCAAAGGTGCGCGTACCCTCATCGCTCATCCCGACGGCCGCGTGGCCGTCAACACCACCGGCAATCCCGGCATGGCCAAGGGCGGCAGCGGCGACCTGCTCACCGGCCTCATTGCCGGTCTTATGGCGCAGCACCCGGCCCACCTCGCGCAAGCCGTCGAAGCCGCTGTCTATCTCCACGGCCTCGCTGCCGACCTCGCCGTCCGCGCGGGCGATGAGCATACCTTGTTGGCCACCGACAGCGTTCCGCATTTTTCCGGGGCTTTTCGCTTTCGCTCAGGTGGCTCGAACCGTTATGTTTGGTTGCAGGGGCTGCCGGAGGAATCGTCGCCGGCCGAGGCCTCACGCGAGGCAGTCCAATGAGCAATGCCACCCTTCCGGCTGAAGGCAGAATCCACGAGTTCACCACCCAAAGCGGCGCGGACACCATTGCCGTGGGCCGTCAACTGGCCCGCATTCTCGTGCCTCCCCAGCTTTTGATCTTGAGTGGCGACCTGGGCACGGGAAAAACTACCTTGGTCAAGGGCATCGCCCAGGCTCTCGATGCGGCCGAGCCGGACGAAGTCACCAGCCCCACCTTCACCCTTCTTCATGAGTACGACGGCTCCCGCGATGGACGCCCGGTCAAGCTTTATCACCTCGACGTCTATCGCCTCGAAGGCGAGCGCCAACTGGAAACTCTCGGCCTCGATGAACTCCTCACCCCCGACGCCCTTGTGCTCGTTGAGTGGGGCGAAAAATTCAAAAGCATCCGCAAAAAATCCACCGGCGAAATCGTCATTTCCTCTGCCGGCGGCGACTCCCGCCGCATCACCGTGACCCTGAAAGACGCCTGATGCCCGATCTGTTGTAACGCCCGATGTGTTGTAGCGCCGACCTCCCGGTCGGCTGTAGCGCGGACGTCCTCGTCCGCGCTTGTCCACCTTCCGATCACCAAATGAAAGACTCGAACGACCGTGGTTTCCCCGGCCCATCCCAAACTGGCCCGC
>Ga0255353_1000111_pt1 | contig 49959 bp, 46 predicted proteins | sample HBST25metaG_FD_189941 | JGI IMG/M metagenome (GOLD analysis project Ga0255353, IMG submission 189941) | Peat soil microbial communities from Stordalen Mire, Sweden - H.B.S.T25 | ecosystem: Environmental > Terrestrial > Soil > Wetlands > Peat | place: Sweden: Norrbotten County, Stordalen Mire...
TGGCAAGCCTTCCCTGGAGCGGAGCCGCTGAGGGAATGGTTCTGGCCCAGGACCCGCCGGGCAAGGCGCAGGGCATCGAGCGGCCCAGCATCAACCTGCTACTGGCCGCTCCGGGCGACGATGCGGCCGACGGCTTCGTGATGCCGGACCTGACCGGGCTGCCCTTCCTGACCGCGCAGGCGCAGTTGGCCAAGGTGGGCATCAATTCCGCGCCGCCCGCCTTTGTGGACATTCCCATGGCGCCGGTAGGCAGCGGAGGCGCTCTGCCCACGCTGCCTATCCGGCCGGGCGCGGTCACGGCGCAAAAGCCGACGGCCGGCTCACGCGTGGACCAGGGCACGCTGGTCAAGCTGACGGTGGCGAAATAGCGAAAGACAGGGAACAGAAATCAGGCTCGGGAGGGCAAAGTTCGATGGGATGGAACGAGGATCTGGAAGCAATCGAAAGGCAGGAGCGGGAGCTTGAACTGCCGCGGCTGGACGCGCAGATGGCGTGGGAGCTGGGCGTGCGTTTGCGGGCTTTGGCCGATGAACGCGGACTGGCGGTGGTCATCGACGTGCGGCGCTTCGGCCAGCCGCTCTTTTATGCGGCCATGGACGGGACCACCCCGGACAATCCGGAGTGGGTGCGGCGCAAAAGCAATACCGTGGCGCGCTTCCATCGCAGTTCGTATGCCGTGGGTCTGAAAGAGAAGGTCAAAGGCGAAACGCAGGCCCAGGCCCAGGGGCTCCCCATGGCCGACTACGCCACCCATGGCGGATCGTTCCCTCTGCGGGTAACGGGCGCAGGGGTGGTGGGCAGCGTAACCGTCTCCGGACTGCCGCAACGCAGCGATCACGAACTGGTGGTCGAAGCGCTCTGCGGCGTCCTGGGACGGAACTACGCGGACCTGAAGCTCGCGGCGGAGTAAGGAAATGGATCTCGATTTTCCTTGCGCAGAATTAAGCCCCATGAGCGCATGATGTCTTTAGGTCCTACAGTTGTAAACTGCGTTTTAGCAGGGGCAGCGGGTTTCAACGGAGGGAGCAGGGGGTTTCAACGGAGGGAGCAGGGGGTTTCAACGGAGGGAGCAGGGGGTTTCAACCCCCTGAAAAAGGCCAAAACAACAGGGCCTTTAGGCCCGGGCTGTTGCTTCTTTTTCAGGTTCTGAAGGAAGTACAACGCAGCACTGGGAGTATGCGTCCTCCGGCAGAGCCGGAGTCTTTAGAGCGGAATCAGAATAACCGTGCTCTTGGTTAGACTCTTGAAGGTGGCTTTTTCTTAAGGAAAAAGCCACTTGAGGGGCTTGCATCTGGGTACATCTATTCTGATTCCGCTGTAGGGCAGGTGGCCCCTCAATGCGGTCTGGCTACGCGCAATACCAGGAAAAGGGTATTGCTCACGCCAACCTGAAATCCGCGCCGTAGGCGCAATGTTGGTTAGCCCCGCGCTTCAGCGTGGGGTAAGCGTCCCCACCATGATTGTGCCGGAGTCCCGGAGGGACGGCGCATTCTCCGGCTGTCGCCCCGGCGGAGCCGGGGTTTCCCCGTTTGAAACGGCCTTTTTTGAGGTCGATTCCCGGCAAAAAGACAGCCAAAATCGATCCTACCCCCACCCCCTATAGTGAAATTATCACTTTTTCGACGATAAAAATCTAGTAAGTGTAATATAATTAGCAATATACAAAAATACATAGTTAACTGACTAGTAACCGTAAACCCCCGATTTTGGCCCGATTTTGGCCTGATAATGCCCCAAAATGGCGCAAAATCGATGCCAAATTGGCCCCACTTTGCCGCTTCCGTGCGGTAGAAGCGCTTAAGGGTCGATCGAGCCGTTTCAGGCCGTTCGCTCCATCAGGGCGATGAAGAAGCCGTCGGTGCGGAAGACGCCGGGGAGCAGGCGCAAGCAGCCTTCGGGCGTGAGGCAGGCCCGCAAGCGCTCGCCGCCGGAAGCAGTCAGAATGCCCTCGGCCAGCAGTGCGTCGATGCGCGGTTCCAGCGAAATCGGACGGGCGTTCGGGGTTCCCGCGAGCGCCGCGGCGACCACCTGCTCGTTCTCTTCCGTCTCCAGGGAACAGGTGGAGTACACCACGCTGCCGCCGGGACGGACCGCACCGAGCGCGGCCGTCAGGATCGCCCGCTGCCGTTCGGCCTGGCGCGCAAAGTCTTCGGGGCGCAAACGGTGGCGAATCTCCGGGTTGCGGCCGAGGGTTCCGGTGCCGCTGCATGGCACATCGGCCAGCGCAAGGTCAAAAACCGCGTCTTCCGTCAGAACGGTGGCGTCGGCGTGGCGGCACTCGACCCTGTCGCCCAGACTCGCCAACCGCTCGCGCAGCAGTTCGAGCCGCGGAGCGCTGGATTCGCAGGCGAGGATACGGGCGGAGGGGTTGCGCTCGGCCAGGATCAGCGTCTTGCCGCCCGGGGCCGCGCAGGCATCGAGGATGCTTTTTTCCTTTTTGTCGAGATTCCCTGAAGAGCAGGCAGCCAGCTCGGCCACCAGTTGCGAGCCCTCGTCCTGGAGCCGGACGCGGCCCTCACGGAAAGCGGCCGTGGCCGTGACGTCGCCGGAAACCACGACGCGGGCGGCGGTGAGCAGGTCGCCGGGCTTCAGGACCAGGCCCTCGGCGGCGAGTTCGGCTTCGACGGCGGGGCTTTCAAGGCGGATGGAGACGAGCGGCTGGCTCTGGCCGTGGCAGCAGATGGCCTGCGCCGCCTCCAGGCCAAAGAATTTTGCCCAGCGCTCGACCATCCAGGCGGAATGAGCCTGGGCCTGGGCCAGTTCCGTCGCGGAGCCTTCCGAGAAGTTGAAGAACGAGGCTCCCAGCTTGCGCAGAACCGCGTTGACCATGCCGGAGGCAAACTTGTGGCCGGCCTGCTTGGCCAGCTCCACGCTCTCGTCGATGGCGGCGCGAGCGGGGATGCGGTTCATGTGCAGCAACTGGAAGGCGCCCAGGCGGAGGGAAATGAGGATTTCGGGGTCGAGTTTGGCGTGAGGGTGCTTGAGAAGGGTCTGCAGTTGGTGGTCGAGCTGAATCTGCCAGCGCAGCACGCCCAGGACCAGCGCCGTGGCCAGGTTGCGGTCGGGGGCGGAAAGCTCGTTGACCGCTTTGCCGCGCAGAAGGTCGTCGGAGTGGGATTGGCCGCGCTCGACGGCCATGAGGATCTGGAAGGCTGCCTTGCGGGCTGCGGAGATGGGGGGCCTGGGCTTCAACCGAGCCTCTTGCTGGGAGGCTGCCTTACGGGTGGCGGAGATAGAAGGCTTGGGCTTCAACCGAGCCTCTTGCCGGCCGAAAGCTGCATGCCGCGCAGAAAGTCGGCGGCGGCCATGCGCTTTTTGCCTTCCAGCTGAATTTCGACCAGTTCCAGCCAGGTTTGCCCGGCGCAGGCGACCAGAAAACGGTGGTTCTCGACCAGGATTTCGCCTGGATGCGCAGAGGCAGGAGCGACCAGGGCGGAAGCGTCCGCGACGGCAAGATGGTGAACGATGAGCTTTTTCCCGTCGAGGGCAGTGAAAGCGCCCGGCCAGGGTTGAAAGCCGCGCCAGCGATTTTTCAGTTCCGCGGCGGTGTGCGCGGCAAAGCCCATGCGGCCGTCTTCGCGGGTCAGAATCGGGGCCAGCGTGGCTCCGAGGTGGTACTGCGGCTGCGGCTGAAGGCTTCCGTCGTCCAGGCCGGCCAGGGTTTCGACCACCAGGGGCGCGCCCCCAACGGCCAGTTCCTCAAAGAGGTCGGCGGCCGTCTGCTCGGGGCCGATGGCCAGGGCCCGCTCCAGCAGGATGGGGCCGGTATCGAGCCCTTCTTCAAGCAGCATGGTGGTGTTGCCGGTAAAAGCTTCGCCCTTGGCCACCGCCCACTGGATGGGCGCTGCGCCGCGATACTTGGGCAGCAGGGAGGCGTGGAGGTTGATGCAGCCCAACCGGGGCAGAGCCAGCATCCAGGGCGGAAGGATGCGCCCGTAAGCCACCACGACGATGGCTTCCGGCGCAAGTTCTTCAAGCTGCGCGCGAAATTCGGCGTTGTTGCGGATTTTTTCCGGCTGCGTGACGGCCAGGCCGGCGGCTTGAGCCGCGACTTTGACCGGAGGGGCTCCGAGTTGCTGGGCGCGGCCCACCGGACGGTCGGGCTGCGAAACCACCAGCGCGATTTCGTGCCCCGCCGCCAGCAATGCCTCCAGCGTGGGGACGGCAAAGCGGGGAGTGCCGCAAAAGACGAGTTTCACAGGAGGCCTTTCGAATTTACCACGTACCTTCGCGCTGCATCTTGCGAATTTTGCGCAGCACCAGGTCGCGCTTGAGGGCGCTCATGCGGAAGATGAACAACATGCCGTCAAGGTGGTCGATCTCATGCTGGAAGCAGCGGGAGAGCAGCTCTTCGCCGTCCATTTCAAACCATTTGCCGTCCAGGTTCTGGGCGCGGACGCGGACCTTGGCCGAGCGGACCACCTTCTCCATGATGTCGGGGAAGCTGAGGCAGCCTTCCATCTCGTAGACCCTGCCCTCGTGGGAGATGATCTCGGGGTTCACGATCACCAGCTTCTGCGCCGGGTCCTTGCCGCCGCTCAGGTCGATGACCGCAAGACGCTTGGCGACGCCCACCTGCTGCGCGGCCAGACCAGCGCCCTGGCCGGCATACATGGTCTCAAACATGTCGGCCACAAACTTGCGCAGTTCCGCATTGAATTCGGTGACTGGTTCGCCGGGCTTGGAGAGCACCGGGTCGGGATATTTAACAATCTTCAAAATCATCTCAGTTTCTAATATCTCCGTATCTGTTCGATGTACCCAAGGAAATTTCGCTTCATTTCGAGGGCCGAGTCACCGCCAAATTTCTCCTGGGCCAGGCGGGCGACGGTGAGCGCCACCATGGCTTCGGCCACCACTCCGGCCGCGGGAACCACGCAAATGTCCGAGCGTTCATAGCTGGCGCTGGTGGTCTCGCGGGTGTCGAAGCGGACCGATTCGAGCGGCTTGCGCAAGGTGGAGATGGGCTTCAGGTAACCGCGCACCACCAGGTCTTCGCCATTGGAAACGCCACCCTCGATGCCGCCGGCGTTGTTCTGCGGGCGGGTAAAGCGGGTGGGCTTGCCGTTGTCCTGGGCAGCGTACTGGATAGGGTCGTGCACCGCGGAGCCGAAAGACTCGGCGGCTACCACCCCCCGTCCGATTTCAACCGCCTTGACCGCCTGAATGCTCATCACCGCCCCGGCCAGCTGGCCGTCGAGCCGCTCATCCCAGTTGACGTAGGTGCCGAGACCGGCGGGAACGCCGTGAACCACCACTTCGAAGACGCCGCCCACAGTGTCGCCGGTGCGGGCTGCTTCTTCGACCTCTTCCTTCATGCGCGCTTCGGTGGTGGGGTCCACGCAGCCGAGAACGACCTCATTTTTAGCTGCAAGGGAGGCAATCTCTTCCCAGGTGGCGGGGCGTTCCAGCTCGACGCGGCCCACGCGGAGGACGTGGCTGGCGACCTCGATGCCCAACTCCTTCAGCATCAGCTTGGCCAGAGCGCCGGCGGCCACGCGGGAGGTGGTTTCGCGGGCCGAGGCGCGCTCCAGCACGTAGCGAGCGTCGGGAAAGCCGTACTTGAGAGCGCCGGCCAGGTCGGCATGACCGGGCCGCGGCGAGGCGACGGCCTGATGTTTGGCGGGGTCGCCGGTCTCAACGGGGAGCTTCTCTTCCCAGTTCTTCCAGTCGCGATTGACCAGTTCGATCGCCACCGGGGAGCCGATGGTCTTGCCATGGCGCACGCCGGAAAGCACGTGGGCCTTGTCGGTTTCGATCTTCATGCGGCCGCCGCGGCCATAACCCTGTTGACGCCGCCACAGTTCGTGGTTGACGAAGTCGAGATCGACCGGCACGCCGGCCGGCAGCCCGGAGACCAGAGCGATCAAGGCCTCCCCGTGCGACTCACCGGCTGTTGAAAAACGAATCATATTGTATTGATTGTAACGGAGAGACAGGTGTCAGTGATCAGCCGTCAGCTTTCAGCAATCAGCGGAGCCTGACTCATGACTGGGCTCGGCCCGGTAGGGGTTTTCGTGTATTCTGCTTGCGTCTGCAGGCTGACCACGATTTACTGACCGCTGATAGCTGAAAGCTGATCTCTGCTTATGACCTACTTCCTGTTCAAGACCGAACCTGCTGTCTACTCCTTCGACGATTTCCTGCGGGACCGGGAGACTGTCTGGGATGGCGTTGCCAACCCGACGGCCGTCAAACACTTGCGCGAGATGAGCGCGGGAACGAAGTGGATTTTTTACCACACCGGCGAGGAGCGCACCGCCGTGGGCACGGGAAGCGTGATCAGCGTGGACCCGGCCGATCCCAAGGTTCCCATCGTCAAAGTGAAGGTGGGCAAACGGCTCAAGCAGCCCAAAACCCTGGCCGCCATCAAGGCCGAGCCGCTGTTTGCGCAATCGCCGCTGGTCATCATCGGGCGACTGTCGGTTGTGCCTCTGACCCTGGAGCAGTGGGAGTGGTTTGTAGCGTGAGGGAGTAGGGAACAGTTTGCTGTGGGCAGCCGCTTGAACAGACTTTCTGTTTGTATCTCACTTGATTTCTGGATATATTACAGGATATAGATTGGAGGCGGCCATGGGCAGCACCTCACAAGCACGCGCGCTCAAAAATTACCGCGAACGGCTGAACCAGCAGGGCATGGCGCGCTTTGAAGTGCTGGGATTGGCGACGGACCGCGAACTGATCCGGGCCCTGGCCCGGCAACTGGCCGAGAACAGCCCGAAAGCCCAGGAGATGCGCATCGCCGTGCATCAAAAGGTAGCCAGTGTGCTCCCAGGTAAGGGCGGCATTCTGGCCGCGCTGCGCCGTTCGCCTCTGGTGGGAGCCGAACTCGACCTGGCACGTCCACGCATCGCTGGCCGCAAGGTTGACCTGTGAGCCGTTACCTGCTCGACACCAATATTCTCAGCAACGCAACCAAGCCGGAGCCTTCTGCGTCGCTCATCGCGTGGTTGGCGGAACAGGCCGACGAAGATTTGTTCATCGCCTCGCTGACCGTGGCTGAGATCTGGTATGGAATCCTGGAAAAGCCGGCAGGCAAAAAGCGCAGGGAGTTGGAAAGCTGGTTTAGCGGGCCAGAGGGTCCGCAGGCGCTCTTTGCCGCGCGGGTTCTGTCGTTTGATGAAAAAGCCGGACTGATTTGGGGCCGTCTGATGTCCGAAGGAATCAAGGCAGGACGGCCGCGCAGCGCGCTGGACATGATCGTCGCAGCCATCGCCGAGGCCAACGACTGCATGGTGGTCACCGATAACGAAAGGCACTTCCTCGGGCTTCCGTTCCTCAATCCCATGCGCTCGAAGCGCTAAAGCAGGCCTACTACCAGGTCTGCGCAGCGAGACCTTGAGCAGCCGGTCTACTCCCCACTCCCTATTCCCTACTCCTTACTCCCTATTTCTTTCCTTCTCCCAGCCAGGCGCGCGTATTGAGCATCTGGCGCTGATCGAGGGCCCAGACTTTGCCGGTGAGCTCGTCGGGGGCTTTGCCTTCGCGGGAGCATTTTGCGAACTCGTTGGCGATGGCCTGCATCTTGGCGTCGAGGTCGTCGAGAAAGTTGAGCACCAGCGCTTCGGGAATCATGGGCAGCTTGGGGGAGCCGAATTCGAGCTTGCCGTGGTGCGACAGAATCATGTGCAGGACCAGCGTCTTGAGGCGCGGGGGGAAGTCGGGCAGGCTGTCCATGGTGCGCTCGGCGAGGGCGGAGCCGATCTGGATGTGTCCCAGGAGCTGGCCCTCGACCGTGTACTCGAAGCCTGTCTCCCACGAAAGCTCGCGAATCTTGCCGATGTCGTGGAGAAGGACGCCGGTAAGAACCAGGTCGCGATGGAGGATGGGGTAATGGGGGACGACGCGTTCGGCCAGGGTCAGCAGGCTGACGACGTGTTCCAGCAGTCCTCCGAGCCAGGCGTGATGGAGTTGCTTGGCGGCCGGGGCTTCGCGATAGGCGGCGGCGAGAGCCGGGTCGGAGAGGATGGTGGTAAGCAGGCGCTTGAGGTCGGGCTCGGTGAAGCTGTCCACGAAGCCGAGGACCTGGGCCCAGAGGGCAGCCACATCGTAAGTGGTCGAAGGCAGCAGGTCGGCCTTGTCCGCCTCGCCGTCGGCGGCCTTGCGGAGCTGGTCGATCTTCAACTGCATGGTGTCTTTGAAGCGGGAGGCGCTGCCGCGGACCTTGACGATGTCGCCGCGGTCGAAGTCGCGGGCGATGCGGGGGTCGTTCGGCTCCCAGACTCGGCCTTCCATGGCGCCGGTTTTGTCGCCCAGGGTCAGGCTGAGGTAGGGCTTATTGGTCGAGGTGGTGCGCTGCTGCCGGGCCAGGACCAGAAAGAAACCATCGAAGAGTTTGCCTTCGTCGAAGGCGGCAAGATCGGCAATATAAATGTCTTTCATAGAGACAACCATTGTAAACACAGGGCAAGTTTCGCGCAGAACAGGTTAGGCTTGCGGCTCGGCATGAAACGAACTGGGAGTCCTGTTTCCCCGCGCGCCTGCGGTTGGAGGACGCCAACCGACGGCTGGAGGTTCTTCGCCTCGACGAAATTGCACCGCCACCTGAACAAGAGGGCCGTCCGGAACCAACCAGGCAAGGGATCGCCAGGGAATGATATGCTGTCTCCGCTTCAAAAAGCGATTTACTTCAGGCAAGCATGGAGCTTCGTCCGCGATGAAAAAAGCACTGAGATTCCTGGCGATCATTGGTTGGATGGTCGGCTGCGCGTGGGCTCAAACTGCGGCGAAGCCCGCGGCCACGGAAGGCGCGTGGGTAGCCAGTTGGGGGGCCTCGCAGCAGATTCCCGAGCCACAGAATGCGCTGCCGGCTGAAGATCTGCGCGACGCCACCGTGCGGCAGATCTTTCACCTGTCCGTAGGAGGCCGGGCGCTGCGGGTGCATCTCTCCAACGCCTTCGGAACCGAAGCCCTCCACTTCACCTCGGTTCATGTCGCGCGGCCGCTTTCGACCAGTTCCCCGGCGATCGACCCCGAGAGCGATCGGCCGCTGACCTTTGCGGGCGACGCCCAGGTGACCATTCCCCCCGGAGCCGAATTTGTTTCGGACCCGCTTCAGTTTCCGGTGCCGCCCTTGTCCGACTTGGCCGTGACCTTTTACATCGACCTTCCGCCGGTCCGGGAGACGGGGCATCCGGGATCCCGCGCCACTTCCTATTACCTGCATGGAAACGCCGCAGGCCAAGCGAATCTGGCTGAAGCAAAGCATGCAGACCACTGGTACCAGGTTGCCGGGATCGACGTGCAGGCTGCGCCGGGCGCCTTAGCCGTCGTGGCGCTGGGGGACTCCATCACCGATGGACACGGCGCCACGACCAACGGAAATGATCGCTGGACCGATGTGCTGGCGCAACGCTTGCAGGGCACGCCGAAGACACGCGCCATAGGGGTTTCCAACCAGGGCATCGGCGGCAACCACCTGCTCACCGACGGCCTGGGGCCAAATGTTCTGGCGCGCTTCGATCGCGATGTGCTGGCTCCGGCAGGAGTTCAATGGGTGATCGTCTTTGAGGGGGTCAACGACCTGGGCGGCCTGGCGCGAGACGGCGAAGTATCCCCGGCTGAACATGCGGCCCTGGTCAGCCGCGTACTCGCGGCGTATCAGCAGATCGTTGCGCGCGCCCATGCGCACGGTCTGCGTGCCTATGGGGCAACTATCACTCCTTACGCCGGTTCGAGCTACTATCATCCGGGGCCACTGAGCGAAGAGGACCGGCAAAGTGTGAATCGATGGATTCGTGCTGCCGGGCACTTTGACGCGGTGATCGACTTCGACAGCGTGCTACGCGACCCCCAGCACCCCGGCCAGTTCTTGCCTGCCTATGATTCCGGCGACCACCTTCACCCCTCCCCTGCCGGGTACAAAGCCATGGGGGATGCAATTCCTCTGGCCCTGTTTGCGCGGTGACACACCCATCGAAAATTCCAGGTCCGCCGCGTTCGCAGCGATTTCGTGGCGCTATACGATGCGATCCAGCCAATCGTTCCAGAAAGCCGCGGCAGCCTTTTCCAGGGCTGGGGCGTGCACGCTGGCGGCAGCCCTCAAATCGGCAGCATGGATGCCCCTCTCGTGCAGTTCACAGGCATGCCCCACATACCAGCGTTCGAGTCCGGCAGCTGTGACCTCGGGATGAAACTGCAAGCCAAGCGCGAAATCCCCGATTGCAAATGCCTGGTGAGGGTAGGCTTCCGTCCCGGCAAGATGAAGCGCGTCCGGCGGGAGATCGAAGGTATCGCCGTGCCAATGGAAGACGGATAGACCCGGCGCCAGCAGCGGGGCAAACCATGCGGGTGTTTTTCCCTCCATGGCGGGTTGTAACGGTGACCAGCCAATCTCGGCGCCATTCGAGCCGGCAAAAACACGCGCGCCCAGTGCCGCGGCCATCAGTTGTGCGCCAAGGCAAATGCCGAGGATCGGCTTCCGCGCCGCCAGTCGCTGGCGAATGCAATCAATCTCACCCTCAAGAAAGGGATAGTCGGAAGAATCGTAGACGCCGATCGGACCGCCAAGAACCACCATCAGGTCGCAGGATTCGGCATGCAGCAAGGGAAACTGCGCCGTACATGCATCGACCGTCTCAATGCGGAATCCGCGTCCTCGCAGGGGCGCATCGAGCGATCCGAGGTTTTCGAAGGGGACGTGGTTCAGGACGAGAGCATGACGTTCTCCAGTGCGCATACGAATATAGTAGGGGGAATTTCCGGAGCCTGGAAAGTGGATGGCCGGAGAAGCAGGGGCTGAATGGCTTTCCAGGTTGGGTGACCGCGGTCACAGTCTTCTTTCAACGCGGAACAGTACGCTCGGTAAATGGTTATCGATATAACTTTATCGAATAATGCATCTGCTGACGGAGCGACGCCGCCACCAATTCCGCAGGCGAGCCTGCGACGGTTGCCTCAGTACCACCATTATCTGGTAGATCTTGCGGCCAAGGGAATCACCCAGGTTAACTGCAGCATGATCGGCCGGGATTTGAGCTGTGTGCCGGTCCAGGTCCGCAAGGACCTTCAATATACAGGCATTATTGGCAAGCCCAAGACGGGTTACTCGGTCGCTGAGCTCATCCAGTCGATTGAAACATTTCTCGGCTGGAACAACGTCAACGAGGCTTTTCTGGTGGGCGCCGGCAACCTCGGTACGGCACTGCTGGGACACGAGCGGTTTTCAAAGTTCGGCCTGCGGATCGTGGCTGCCTTCGACACCGACCCAGCCAAGGTAGGCCAATGGATTCACGAGAAAGCCGTACTGCCCCTCGATGAACTGGTCGATCTTGCTCAGCGGATGAGCATCCACTTGGGAATCATCACGGCACCTGCCGAAGTGGCGCAGACGGTGGCGGATGAAATGGTCAAGGCCGGCATTCTGGCCATCTGGAACTTCGCTCCCGTGAGGCTGAAGGTTCCCGAGCAAATCTTTGTGCACAACGAAGATCTTTACTCTTCCCTCGCCTCGCTTTCCTGGAAACTAGCCAAGCGGTTCCGCGTTCCCATTCAAGAGAACTGAAGTTGCAGGCGTGATCAGAGTCCTTCGCCCTCCCATTCTTTGAGCACGCGGACCGGGCGAAAGAGGCGCAGTGCCCGTTCGCGTGAATGCAGTGTTCAAATGTTCCTCGCAGCTTATTTGGTTGCAAGGAGAAGGAGTGCAACTTATGCCCACCGATAACGATCCTTTCGAAATTGTGGTCTGCTATGGAACCGCCTGTTTTGCGCGGGGCAACTCTGAGAATCTCGCCATTTTGAAAAACTATGTGCAGAGTCCCGGATCGAACGCCACTCTTCGGCTCACTGGACGGCTCTGTCAGGGGCAGTGCATGGAAGGGCCAAATGTGAAGATTCGCGGAAAGCTTCATCACGGTGTCACCGCGGCAAACTTACGCGAACTGCTGCAGCCTAAAGGCATGCAACTTGGAGCCGATCATGGAGCAGCTTGATCCCATCTACACCAAGAAGCGCGAGTGCCAGGACTGCCACAAGTGCATCCGCGAGTGTCCTGTAAAAGCGATCCGCGTCGAAGACAGCTTCTCCCAGGTGATGCCAGGTTTTTGCATCATGTGCGGAACTTGTGTGCTTGCCTGTCCGAACTCCGCAGTTCAAATACGCAACGATTTGCCCAGCGCGCAGGCGCTCGTAACCAGCGGCCGCAAGGTTGTCGCATCGCTCGATCCTTCATTCGTCGCGCAGTTTCCCGGCGTGCGGCCGCCGCAGTTGATTCATGCTCTCAAGCAGTTGGGATTCTTTGCCGTATCGGAAACCGCACTGGGCGCACAGCAAGTCTCAGCCAGCATATCGGCGCTGATGCGCAGTCAGCCGAAACGTATCTGGATCTCATCCGCGTGTCCCTCCGTCGTCGATTTCATCGGCATGTATCATCCGGAATGCCAGGCGCAGGTCACGAACCTCCTGTCGCCCTTGCTGGCCCATTGCAAAATGTTGCGCTCGCACTTTGGGGAGCACATCGCAATTGTTTTTATCGGGCCTTGCCTTGCCAAGAAGAAAGAGGCTGAAGTTCATCCCGAACTTCTGGATGTGGTGCTCACCTTTGAAGACCTTGAGCATTGGCTGAACGAGAAAAGCATTCGACTCGCCGAAACCGTGGAATCGCCCACCGACCGTTTTGAGCCGGAAGAGGCGGAAGAGGGCGTGCTCTATGCCATCGAGGGCGGGATGGCTTGCGGCATTGTCCTCGATCCGGGTATCGACGATTTGCAGTTCATGTCATTTTCAGGGATTCAAAATGTGGAACAGGCGCTGAAGGATATTCCCGGATGGAAGCCAGAGCATCCCATCTTCATGGAGATGACAGCCTGTGCGGGCTCCTGCATCAACGGGCCAAAAGCAACGTCCGACACCTCGATTGCGCGGCGCCGTTACGACATCCTGCGCAGCGCAAAGCCGTCCGCCGAATTGCCGCGCAAGGTCTCACTGGATATCGCGCAGCAACTTTCAGCCTCGCCCATCGCTCCCAAGAAATATGGCGAACTGCCCTTGCGTGAAGCGTTGCGTTGGGTCGGGCAGTATTCCCCGGAAGACGAACTGAACTGCGGCGGCTGCGGATATCAATCATGCCGCGACTTTGCCCACGCTCTGCTGGCCGGAACCGCCGAGCGCATGATGTGCGCCACCTACACTCGCAAACTTGCGCAGAAGAAAGCCAACGCACTTCTCCGCAGGATGCCGTCCGCCGTGGTCATCGTCGACGAGAACCTCAAGATCATTGAATGCAATCCAAACTTCTCCCGCCTGTTTCCGAGCGATGCGGAGCCGTCGGAAAAGCCCGACGGGCCGTCTCCTGCCGTGGCACTTCCGTTCTCCAATCTCTTCCGCCGCGTGCTCGACTCCGGTGAAGACATCCTGAGCCACGACATCCGTCATGGCCGAAAAATCCTGAACACGAGTATCTTCACCATCGAGCCCTATGCCGTCGTTGGCGGCATCTTTCAGGACATCACCGAGCCAACATTCCAGAAAGAGCAGATCATTGGACGTGCCCAGCAGGTGATCGAAAAGAACCTGAAGACCGTGCAGCAGATCGCGTATCTTCTGGGCGAAAACGCAGCAGACTCTGAAGTCATTCTCAACTCCATCGTGCGTTCCTTCCGCCCGGAAGAACTGGATGACAGCGACGCCGAGGAAGACAATGCCTAGCGCCGTAGAGAGCTTTATCGAAGTCGATTACTGTCAGCGCGCCAAGCACGGCCAGTCGATCTGCGGCGATACTTTTCTTTCTGAGAAAGTAAAACACGAAGACCGCATTGTTTCTGTTCTTTCCGATGGACTGGGCAGCGGAGTAAAAGCCAGCGTGCTGGCCACCATCACCGCCACCATGGCTCTAAAGTTCGCTGCCAGCGCGATGGACACGCTCAAGTCTGCCGAAATCATCATGGACACGCTACCCATCTGCAGCGTGCGCAAGATCAGTTATTCCACATTCACCGTTGTCGACATTGCCACCACCGGCGAAACACGCATTATCGAACACGGCAACCCGTCCTTCCTGCTGATTCGGCCCAAGGGTGCGTTGACCATCACGAAAACCGAGATGCATCCCAAACGCTGGCAAGACCGCGTCATCAGCGCCTCCACCTTCGACGTGCAGCGCGAAGATCGCATCGTTTTCTTTTCCGACGGCATCACGCAGGCGGGTATGGGCGAGTTCCGCACGCCGCGCGGATGGGGATTGGAGAACGCCGATAATTTTGTGCGCGAACAGATTCGCTGGAATCCATTTATATCGGCCCGTGAACTGTCACGCCTTCTGGTTGCAAAAGCGGAAGAAGTCGACGGCAGCACTGCGAAGGACGATATTACCTGCGGCGTGGTTTACTTCCGCAGTCCTCGCCAACTGCTGGTGCTCACCGGTCCGCCGTTCAGTTTTGCGCACGACCGCGATCTGGCCAAAATGGCCGAGCAAACGCACGGACGCAAAGTGATTTGCGGAGGAACCACCGCCAATATCATTTCCCGGCTGCTGGATCGCGAAATCAAGATCGACACCGGACAACCGCTCGATCCAAAGGTTCCTCCATCGGCCAAAATGGAAGGCTTCGAACTGGTGACGGAAGGCATGCTGACTTTGAGTGAGGTGCTTCGTCTCCTAGAAGAGGGATTCGCTCCTGAAGACATGAGGTCCAATCCAGCCGTGCGCCTGGCGAACCTTCTGCTCGATAGCGATATCGTGAAGTTTGCTGTAGGCACCCGCATCAATGAGGCACATCAGGACCCCAACATTCCCGTTGAGCTCGGCCTCCGTCGCACCATCGTGAAGCGCATTGCACAAGTCCTGGAGAGCAAATACATGAAGCGCGCTCACATCCAATACCTCTGATAACAGAACTGTACCGGCAAGATTCTGTAACGCCGGCCTCCCGGCCGGCTGTAGCGTGGGTCTCCCGACCCACGCCCTCTCTACACCGATAGAAGTGATACTTTAAACGCGGTAAATAGGACGTATGCCGCAACTGTCCTCCTGTGCTGCCAGACACAATAGGACAGTGCGGCTCCGCATCGTATCCCCATTCAGAATGAGGAACGCTTGTAAGAACACTCCAGGTCTTCCGGAAACCGCTTCACCGGTCGGTGCAGGAATAGCACGGGTCGCATGAGGCCTGAATCAGCGGCGAGTCGGCAAGTTCCTGCCCCAGAACCGTAAACCGGACCGTCGCCATGTTCATGAAGGTTGGCGTGCGCACGCGGACCCGCTGAGGAATTTCCGTACCATTGGAAACCATCTGGTAGAGCACTTCGCCACGCGGCGCTTCGACACGGCTGATCGCCGTCCCAGCAGGCACCTTGAAGCGCGCGGCCGTAGGCGTTGTGCTGTGGAAAGGTCCCTCGGGCAGCGTGGTCAGCGCCTGGCGCAGAATGCGGCAGCTCTCCACCATCTCCAGTGCATGAACCACCAGGCGAGCCTGCACATCGCCGGCCGTCTCCACTGGCACGTTGAATTCAAAGCGCTCGTAAGCCGCATAGGGAGCGGCTTTGCGTATATCCTGGGGTACTCCCGATGCGCGCGCCAGCGGACCGACGGCGCCCATGGCCTTGGCCCACTCATGGGTCAGAATGCCGACTCCCTTGCAACGCGATGCAACCGTCTTGTCTTCAAGAAAGATGGGAAAGATAGTGCTGGTGATGTCGCGCTCCATTTCGTCGAGAATGTTCAGCACCGCCTGCGGATCAGCAATGTCGCGATTCACGCCGCCAATGCGATTCATGCCGTAATTCACGCGGTTGCCGGAGATCGCGGAAAGCGCATCCATTACTTTTTCGCGCAGCGTGAAGCAAGCCATGAAGACGGTCTTGAAGCCGATCAGCTTGGCGGCCACGCCGGACCAGAGAAAGTGCGAATGCAGGCGCTCCAGTTCGGCAAGGATGACGCGAATGTAAAGTGCGCGCTCGGGAGGCTCTGCCCCGTTGAGCTGTTCGACTGCCTGGCAGAAAGAGAGCGAGTGAACATTCGAGCAGATGCCGCAAACCCGCTCCACCAGCGTGATTCCCTGCAGGTAGTTGCGCCGCTCGGCCAAATACTCGATGCCGCGAAAGTTGAAGCCGACATTCATCACCGCGTCGGTCACGGTTTCACCGTCGCAAACCAGTTCGAGTTTGTAAGGCTCTTCGAGCGCGGGATGGTAGGGTCCGATGGGAATGCGAAAGCTCATTGCGCAACCTCCTTGTGCAGATTGATGCCGACCACATCGCCGGCGCGCATCATCAAAGGCTTGGTGTTTTCGCGGCCGGTAAACTCCACGGCGAAGTACTCGTGGGTTTCGCGCTCCACCCAGTCGGCAGCCGGCGTGAGATCGGCGATGGTGGGAATCTGGCGCGCCGCAGTCGCGGTGATGTAGCTCAGCAGTTCGCCGTTCAAATCCCACTGATAATCCAGGCGAATCTCCTTGTCCTCGCGTTCCATGGCGGTGATAGCCACAAAGCGCGCTTCCAGTGAGAGCAGAATGCGCGTGATAGCGCGGAGGTTGAAGGTCTCCGGCGCAGTCATCCACCAGGAACCGTTCTTCCATTCCCAGCCCTCGCCGAGGCCGAACTCCTGAAGTGTCTTTTCAAAACCGACTTTTGGGGTCAACATTCTGTTCCTCTTTAGCACTACGTTCATTCCGAAAATTCTTTACTTCTCAGCCTGTACGACAGCCTCGGGATTGATCGGCGCTACTGCCTCATTTGCCGTGACGGTCGCAGGTTCCGCGATGGCCTTGGCCGCCGTGGCAGCGGGTGCGGCAGCTGGCCGCACAGGCCGCTTGCGCTGCATGGTGAGCACCTGGCGCAATTCGCCCTGCGTGCTGTAAAGCGGCGGCAGCTTCGACTCCATGGTCAATGTGTTCGGCTTGCAGCGGTCGATGCAGCGTCCGCAAAAAGTGCACTTGCCGGGATCGTAGATCCACTCATACGTGTCTCCGCTGCGCTTCACCTCAATGGCGGCGGTGGGGCAGACATACGCGCAACTGCCGCAGCCCACGCAGCGCTCGGCGTCGTTTTGGATCAGGCCACGATACGTCTCGCTGGTGCATTGGTGAGGATGAGGCAAGCGAAACGAGACCGGGCCGCGCCAAAGATTCTGAAAGATAAGCCGAAGAATATTCACGATCGATACCTCATGTAGATCGCGGAAGAGATGGCCAGAACCGCAAGGATCATCGCCCAGCGCCAGTAGAATTCGATCGACCGTTGCAGCGTGAAGCGCGCGGTGGCGGCGGCGATGCCGGAGAGCAGCAGAACCACGATGAACGAAAGCGCCACGAATGAGATGTCGTACATCCACCACGGACCGCCGACCGGCAGCACCAGGATGGCGACAAAGCCGGTGAGCGCCACCCACTCCAGCCCGTGCGCCAGCTTCCACAAGCCCAGCGCCGCTCCGGCGTATTCCGTGAGAGGGCCGGAATAAATCTCCTGCTCCGCGCTCGAGGTCGAGAAGGGGTTAAGCCGCAGCTTGGCGGGAATGCAAAGCAGGATGCCGAAGACGCCGATCCAGTGGCCGGGATTCCACGAGGGGCCGGCAAGGTCGGAGAGGCGGAAAGTTTTCTCGGTGACTGCGATGGTCACAATAGACAGAAGAAATACCACGTTGTTGGCGACACTAAGAACGGCTTCGCGAATGGATCCGATTTCACCGTAGATCGATCCGGAAGTGAAGCCGGCGAGGATGAAGCAGATCGACGGCAGTTCAAGCAGCGCCACCAGCAACACGCTGTCGCCGGAGAAGCCGCGACCTGCGGGAGCCACAGGCAACAAGGCCAGCGCGCCAATCAGAGACAGCACCGAGAGAACCGGCCACAACCGCAGCAAGTTCGCTTCCATCCCGTGCCGCGACGGCGTGCGCTTGCCGATCAGCTTGACGAAGTCGTAGAAGGGCTGCAGAAGAGGCGGACCAATGCGCTGCTGCATGCGCGCTACGGCCTTGTGCTCGCCCCACACAAAGAACCAGCCGGCCGGAACCGCGAAGATCAGGCCGGGAAAAACAAAGAGATGGATCAAGCCGGTGAGATTCATTTCTGCGGCTCTCCTTTCGCCTGCTCGGGAACGCCGCGCGTCGCCAGGATTTCCGCTGCGCGCGCGATGCCGTTGATGATGGCGTCGGGATGCGGCGGGCAGCCGGGCACATAAACATCCACGGGAATGTGCTTGCTCAGCGGCCCTGCGATCACCGGGCTGCCGGCAAAAACATTGCACGAAGCGGGGCAGGAGCCGATCGCAACCACCGCCTTCGGCTCGCACACCTGTGCATAGACACTCTTCACCGCCTCCAGCGTGTTGCGTGTGACCGGGCCGGTAATGCACAGAATGTCTGCGTGGCGCGGACTGCCTTCCAGGTGAATGCCCAGCTGCTCCACGTCGTAACGCGGCGAGAGGCAGGTGACCAGCTCGATGTCGCAGCCGTTACAGCTGCCGGTGTTCAGGTGAAACAGCGACGGACTCTTGCTGCGGCACGTGTGCATCAATTGCTTGAGTATGTTCATTGAACTCCTCCCGCCAGGGCAAGCAGCGCATTGGGCCACAGACCGCCTGCCAGTAGAACCACGATCAAGCCCGCGATGGCGATGCGCAGAGGCCACGATTCGCCGGCAGTCTGCGCTTCGCTCTCTTCCGCTTTCGCAGGTCCCCACCAGCAGCGTGTCAGGCACAGCACATAGGCGATCAGCGCAAACATCGAGCAGAGAATGAAAGCTGCCAGAAGCCACGGGCTTGTTTCGGCAGCAGTCTGATAGAGCCGCCAGCGGCCGGCGAATCCAAGCAGCGGCGGCACGCCCAGCATGGCCAGCATTCCGGCGAGAAATCCGGCGGCGCTGACCGGATAGCGCGAAGCCAATCCACGCGCGTCTTCCGTGAGCTTCCCATCCGCTTCCGGAGCGCTGATGGAAATGAAGAGCAGCGCCTTGGCCAGCGCGTGCACCGTGGCTCCGATCAACGCTCCGCGCAAGCCCAGTTCGCTGGCCACCGTAACTCCCAGCAGCAGAAAGCCCATATCTTCGATGGTCGAGAGAGCCAGCAGTCGCTTGATGTTGCGTTGGGTCAGCATCAGCAACGAAGCCAACAGCGAAGACGCAATCGCCGCACCGATCCAGAGTTCATGCGGCAACAGAAGTTCGGGATGCGCTTGCGCTGTCAGATAGAGTTCGCCGAATGCGGCCATATCGACCACGGCGATAATAACGCCAATCACCAGCGCCGGCACAGCCTCGGCCACCGCGGGCAACCACAGCAGCAGCGGCACAATGGCCAGCTTCAGCAGAAAGCCGCCCAGCAGAAGCGCGCGCGCCCAATCGCCGCTTCCCTGCTGCAACGCGAATTCGCCTGCAATCAAACTGGCTGCGGAAAGAGCGATCACAGTCAGATAGATTCCCGCAGCTCGCCGAGAGCCCGTACGCCACACCAACAGTAGAGTTACAACGCTCGCAATCTCCAGCATCGCCAGTCGCGTAATCGGCTGCACAGTCCACGTAGCGGCCACTGCGGCCACACCAGCCAGCGCCAGGAGTGGAAGGAGTTTACGCCACGCCTTCTGCGTGCCGGCCAGTAGAAACGCTGCCAACGCCACAGCGCATCCGACGCCGAGCAGCATGGGAATCGCACTCTCCTCGGCTCCGCCCATCAGTTGAATGCCAGGAGCAGCCCAGCGGACTGCGCAGATCATCGCGACAGTTAGGCCAATAGTCGAGGCGATCGCGAATTTCTCCGCCCATGCAATTGCGCGACCCACCAAAGTCGAGACCGTCTGCAATGCGCGCCACACGCTCAGATAAACGCGATCCACATCGGTGCTCTGGTAAAACGGCGCCCAGGCTTTTTTCAGAATCACCGAGAACTCGCTGGCAGGAAGCCGGCTCGGCCCCTGCATGGATTCGCCGCCGGTGAAGACACCCACGCCGACCCCGCCGGTTGCGCCGGCCAAAGCGACAGTGCGTCCCATCGAGAAGCCGCGCGCCCTCGACATCCCGGCAAAGACATAGAGCATGATCCCTACGCCTGCTGAAACCACAGCCAGCACCAGGCCGCCCGTCGTCCACCAGGAACCAGCGGTAGGCGTAAGGCCGAACCAGGAAACCTGCACGGTGGCCAGGCCAAACAACGGCAGGATGGGATTGATGATGTAATGCACGGCAAGTTGCGGAGCCAGTCCCAGAATCACGCTGCCCAGGCCAAAGAACCCCAGCGCCCACACCATGGTGGGAGGCGCTTCCTGAGCGTTTTCGGTCTGCTTCGACGTAGGTCCAAGGAAGACGCAACTGGTAGCTTTCACGCAAGAGAAAACCGTGCCGATGCTCACCACCCACGCCGCCAGCGCGGGCACCACCTGCCCCGCTTGCAACGCAGCTGTATAGAGCAGCCATTTGCTCGCAAAGCCGCTCATCAACGGCACGCCCATCATGCTGCCGACGCTGATGAGCCACACAATCGTAGTGCGCGGCATGCGGTGGGCAAGGCCGCCCAACTGATTCATGTCGCGCGTTCCCGTGGCGTGTTGCACCGAGCCAGCCGCCAGAAACAGACCGCCCTTGAAGAGACTGTGATTGAGGCAGTGCAACAGGGCAGCCGCGATGCCCAGCGGCGTTCCCAGCCCCAGGCCGGTAACGATGTAGCCGATCTGGCTGACGGTGTGAAAGGCCAGCATGCGCTTCAAATCGTGCTGCACCATGGCATACGCCACGCCCACCACCATGGTCACGGTGCCCAGCCACATCATCGCGTTGCTCCACGATCCCGGCCACTGATTGAAGCAGTGCATGCGGGCGGCCAGATAAACACCGGCCTTCACGTAACACGCCGCGTGCAGCAGCGCGCTCACTGGAGTCGGCGCGTTCATGGCTTCGGGAATCCAGGTGTGCAGCGGGAACTGCACGGACTTGGCCAGCAGCGCCACCAGCATCAGCGTGTAGACGCTGCCGGAGAAAGCTTGCGCCACGGCCGGGTCCGTCCACAGCGCGGAGCCGGTGCGCGAAAAGATCAGCAGAATTGCGGCCAGTAGTCCATAGCCGGCAAGGTGCGTCATCAGCAGCACTTTGCGCGCGCCGGCCACCGACGCGCGCTCTTTATACCAGAAACCCACTAGGCTGAAGGAGCAAAGCCCCATCGCCTCCCAGCACAGATAAAGGAAGAAAAGATTTGCGCTATAGACCAGCCCCACCATGCCGCAGACAAAGGTGAGCATGAAGGCGTAAAAGCGCGTTGCGGCGCGATCGTGGGCCATGTAGCCGATGGAGTAAAGCAGCACGATCGAGCCCAGCGCCGTTCCCATCAGCGCGAACATCAGGCTCAGCGCATCCACATGGAAGACCAGCGCAAGCGGTCCATCCCACGGCAGAACGGCGAAATCAATAGGTCCGGATTGGCTCACGCGCTGATACGTGGCCAGCACCGCCAGCAGGCTCGGTAAACAGCAAACCAGCGCCAGTACTCCCTTGCCGCGGGAAGACAGCACGCGCGCCGCGGCGAGTTCGAAAAGAATACCGGCCAGAAGCGGCAGCATGGCCCATATGACAAGAGTTTCAGATGAAAAATTCAAAGGCCGCCTCCGGTCGCCGTGCCTTGCGTGTTGAGTGGGGAGTCGTCACGCTTTTGTCGCCCTTCCTTCCTAAGTGAGTCATTGACTGGATCGCGCACATCTTCTAAAAAAAGGGTGCATGAGCAATCGACAAAAATTCTCTCGTCCGCGCGGAAGCATCGCATCCGCGCGGCCATGCTCATCCAGATTGGTGGCGGACTCACTGCACTTCTTCTTCAGAGTCCGCCGCCCCTTCCTTGTCTTGATTACTTTGCCGAGACAGCCTCCAGTTCGACTTCCGCATGCGCGGAAACCTTGCCGTTGCCGCCCTTCGCCTTGTGGGTTGGAGCCGGCTTTTCCTTGGCAGGCGCAACTTCCATTTCATCGCCCTGCATCGGTTCCGTGAAGGGCCTGCCGTAGAAGCTGTCCAGCAGGATGGTGCGGAACTCGCTGATCAGCGGATAGCGCGGATTGGCGCCGGTGCACTGATCGTCGAAGGCGTCCACCGCCACCGCATCCAGCTTGGCCAGGAAGTCGGCCTCGCTCACTCCGGCTTCCTGAATCGATGCCGGAATCTCCAGTTCCTTTTTCAGCCCGTCCACCCACGCGATCAGGTTGGCGACCTTTTGGTCCTTGTCCGCTCCGCCCAGGCCGAGCATGTCGGCAATCTCGGCGTAACGGCACCGCGCCTTCGGCCTGTCGTACTGCGAGAAAGCCGTCATCTTGGTGGGGTTGTCGTTGGCGTTGTAGCGGATCACGTTGCTGATCAGCAGCGCGTTGGCCAGGCCGTGCGGCAGGTGAAATGCAGCGCCAACCTTGTGCGCCATCGAGTGGCAGGCGCCCAGGAAAGCGTTCGCAAAGGCCACGCCGGCCAGTGTCGCGCCGTAGTGCACCTTCTCGCGCGCCTTTGGGTCCTTGGCTCCATTCTTGTAGGCCGAGGGCAGATACTCCTTCAGCAGCCGCAGCGCGTGCAGGGCCTGTCCATCGCTGAACTCGTTGGCCATGATGGAGACATAGGCTTCCAGAGCGTGGACCACCGCGTCCACGCCGCCAAAAGCGGTCAAAGACTTGGGCAGATTCATCACCAGGTTCGGATCGATGATGGCCATGTTCGGCGTCAGCTCGTAGTCCGCAATGGGATACTTCTTGCCCGTCGCGTCGTCCGTCACCACCGCAAACGGCGTCACTTCGGAACCCGTGCCCGAGGTGGTCGGGATGGCGATCATCGTCGCCTTGATCCCCATCTTCGGGAACTTGTAGATGCGTTTGCGGATGTCCATGAAGCGCAGCGCCAGGTCCTCGAAATCCACTTCGGGATGCTCGTACATCACCCAGGCGATCTTCGCGGCATCCATCGGCGAGCCGCCGCCCAGTGCCACGATCACATCCGGCTGGAAGCCGTTGGCCATCTCCACGCACTTGCGCACCGTGGTCAGGTTCGGGTCGGCCTTCACCTGCGAGAAGGTCTCCACTTCCAGGCCCAGCTTCTTCAGCGTGTCGATCACATCGTCGGCATAACCATTGCGGAAGAGGTAGTCGTCGGTCACCAGCAGCGCCCGCTTCTTTCCGGCAATCTCCTTCAACGCCTCGGGAATGCATCCGCGGCGGAAGTAGATGGAAGCCGGCAACTTGTGCCACAGCATGTTCTCGGCGCGCTTGGCCACCATCTTTTTGTTCAGCAGGTGCTTGGGACCCACGTTCTCCGACACTGAATTTCCTCCCCAGCTTCCGCAACCCAGCGTCAGGCTTGGCGACAGGCTGAAGTTATAAAGATCGCCGATGCCGCCGTGCGAAGACGGCGTGTTGATCAGGATGCGCGAGGTCTTCATGTGATCGCCGAAGTAGTTCACGCGCTCCTTCTGCTGATCCTGGTCGGTATACAGCACCGAGGTGTGCCCGATGCCGCCCAGCGCCACCAGCTTGGAGGCGATCTCTACCGCGTCCTTGAAGTCCTTGGCGCGATAAAGTCCGAGAATGGTCGAGAGCTTCTCATGCGCGAAGGGCTCGGCCGTGGTCGCGTCCGTCACTTCGCCGATCAGCACCTTGGTCGTCGATGGAACGCTGATGCCTGCTAACTCCGCAATCTTCGGCGCTGCCTGGCCCACGATCTTCGCGTTCACTCCGCCGTTCACCAGGATGATGCTCCGCACCGCTTCGGTTTCCTTCTCGTTCAGAATGTAGCCGCCGTGACGGGCGAAGCGGTCGCGCACCGACTCGTAAATCGAGTCCACGGCGATCACCGCCTGCTCCGATGCGCAGATGACGCCGTTGTCGAAGGTCTTCGACATCAGGATCGAAGCGATGGCGCGCGTCTGATCGGCGGTCTCGTCGATCACCACCGGCGTATTGCCGGCGCCTACGCCAATCGCCGGCGTGCCCGACGAATAAGCCGCATGAACCATGCCCGGCCCGCCCGTGGCCAGAATCAGCTTCACCGCCGGATGACGCATCAGCTGGTTGGAAAGCTCCACGGTCGGCTCATCGATCCATCCTATGATGTCTTCTGGAGCCCCGGCGGCCACCGCCGCCCTCAGCACCAGGCGCGCCGCGGTGCAGGTGCACTTGCGCGCGCGGGGGTGCGGGCTGATGATGATGCCGTTGCGCGTCTTCAGGCTGATCAGCGTCTTGAAGATCGCCGTCGAGGTCGGATTGGTCGTCGGAATAATGCCGCAGATCAGGCCCACCGGTTCGGCGATGGTGATGGTGCCCGCCTCGTCGTCCTGCGCCAGGATGCCGCAGGTTTTCTCGTCCTTGTATTTGTTGTAGATATACTCCGAGGCAAAGTGGTTCTTGATCACCTTGTCTTCCACCACGCCCATCCCGGTCTCTTCCACGGCCAGCTCGGCCAGGGGAATGCGCGCATCGGCGGCGGCCAGCGCCGCGTTCCGGAAGATGTGGTCCACCTGCTTCTGCGTAAAGCCGGCGAACTTCTGTTGCGCGGCTTTGACACGGGCAATCAAGGCATCCAGTTCTTCCGCGGTGCTGACCCGGTTTTTTTGTTCCTGATTGGCAGCTAGAAACGTCTCGAAATCTGTCATGCTCTCCTCTTCCTTCATCTCGTGCCTGCAGTTTCAAAACCCTTTGGGGGGCAGGCCCAGTCGAATGGGTGGTACAGGGGCAGCCCTCTCAGGCTCGCCAGTGGAAATGAGGTCGGTACCGCTCGCTTGCCGGTAATCGAATCGATAAAGTTATATCGATAACCTTATAGCGAGTCTATTGTGGAGCGTTTTGGAAAACTGTGACAGCGGTCACTTTACCCCTTGAAAGAGAGGAGAAATCAATTCAAGCTACTCATTACAAATAACTTTTATTCGATCCAGAGACGATGGATCGAGGCGGGAAGGCGCGCTTTAGGCAGATTGAACCGGGAAGGATCGGACTCGGCACGCCAGGTCACGCCGCGGATTTGAGTCTCGTGAAAGGAAGGTTCAACAGTGTTCCGGGTCAAAAGCAGGAGGAAAGAAAGGAGTTGTTGCTCATCCTCTAGTGTCATGCCCCAAAAATTCCTGACAAAATTGCCGCTGTCATTCTGAGCGAACGGGGCCCCGAACGTCTTTCAGTTCGGGGGTGGTGAGCGAAGAATCTACTTTTGCATTTCCTGATTTATGGTAAGAACTTCTGGGACAGGACACTAGAAATTTGGCGCGTGACCGGGGTCCCCAGCAACAGGTCTTCGTCCGAGGGGTGGAAGAAAAAGCCCCCTTGTACAGTTCTACTGGGTGCGCATGAATTGGAAAACCTCTCCAAGTTCAGCGCCCGCCTTCATCGCGAACGCAAAGTACCGCGCGGAGCCGCCAAAGCCGACCAGATGAAATCGGAGAGAAACGCGGAGTCTTCGGCCGGCGGCGTTTCGCTCTTGGCGATCAGCCTCCGCTGAATGGTTCCACGGGTCATATCGGCGATCATCCATGCGGTTTTTTCGGCCGGCACGGGGCGCACTTTGCCTTGCTCCACTGCTTTCTCGATCGCCTCGGCAAGCCGCATCACCGGCTCGCGCAGCCAATTGTGGTACTGGCTGCGAGTCAGCGCCAGCCCCCCGGATTCGCTGTCCATGATGAGGAAGAAATCCTTGCGCGCCTCGGCGCTTGCAATGCGCGCCAGCGTAAACGCCGCGATCTTCTCTTTCAGGCTCCGCGCCTCTTCGATGCGCTCCATCGTTTCCTTTTTGAGAGCCTTCATGTCGTGATGCAGTACCGCCCTGAAGATTTCGTTCTTGGAGCGGAAGTAGAGATAGACCGTGCCCTTGGCAATGCCCGCTTCCCTGGCGATCTCGTCGATGATTCCGTGCGCAAACCCCCGCCGCGCAAAGACCGTCCGGGCGGCATCGACAATCTCCGCGCGGCGGAATTCCGACACCATCTTCTTCTTTGTTTGCATGGCGCTGCGCCCTCCTGCCCGCTCCGTTACCTGGATTCCAATGAAAATGACCCGTGAGTATATTAAAATGACTATATGGTCAGTGGCAAAGAAAAAATGACCGGACATCGCCGCGGAGGCCTGACCATGGCCGCCGCGGCACATCCGCATTGGCGGTGCGCATGAGCACAGCCGCGCCGGCTTTGCAGAATCCCGAGCTCGAACATCCCGATTGGAAGCCCTCCGTCAACCCATGGATGGTGGCTGTTTCCGTGATGCTGGCCACGTTCATGGTGGTGCTGGACTCCTCGGTGGCCAACGTCGCCCTGCCGCACATCGCCGGCAACCTATCGGCTTCCACCGACGAATCCACCTGGGTTCTCACCAGCTACCTGGTCTCGAACGCCATCATGCTGCCCGCCTCCGGGTGGATTGCGCGGCGCATCGGGCGCAAGCGCCTGCTCATGATTTCCATCCTCATCTTTACCGCGGCTTCCCTGTTGTGCGGCGTGGCTGTGAGCATGCCGATGCTGATCGTGGCGCGCGTCCTGCAGGGCATCGGCGGCGGCGGCATGCAGCCCCTGGCGCAATCCATTCTTCTGGAGAGCTTTCCGCCCCACCAGCACGGCACCGCCATGGCCGTCTACGGCATGGGCATCGTGGTCGCCCCGGTCATCGGGCCCACGCTGGGCGGATGGATCACCGACAGCTACTCCTGGCGCTGGATCTTCTACATCAATCTTCCGGTCGGATTTCTGGCCCTCTTCATGGCCAACCTGTTCATCGAGGACCCGCCCTATCTTCGCCACGCATTCAAAGGGGCAATCGACTACCTCGGCTTTGGGCTCATGGCCGTCTGGCTGGGCACATTGCAGTTGGTGCTGGACAAGGGGCAGGAAATGGACTGGTTCGCGACCGGATGGATTCGCTGGACGATTGCGGTTTCCGTGGTCGCCCTGGTGGGCTTCATCCTGCGTGAGTTCATGAGCCGCGAGCCGATTGTGCAATTGCGCATCCTGGCCGACCGCAATTTCGCCGTGGGAACGCTGATCGCCGGGCTCTACGGCTTCGTTCTCTATGGCATGACGGCCCTGCTGCCCCTGTTTCTGCAGACTCTGCTCGGGTACCCGGCAATGGACAGCGGCCTGGCCGTCAGTCCGCGCGGCATCGGCTCCATCGTCTCCATGCTCCTGGTCGCCGTTCTGGTCAATTACGTTGACGGGCGCATCCTGCTGGCCTGCGGCTTCGCGATTCTCGGCTATTCGACCTTCCTGTTGAGCCGCGTGAATCTCGATATCTCGATGGCTTCGGTGGTGGTGCCGAACCTGATGAACGGCTTCGCCGGAGGCTTCATCTTTGTCCCGCTCACCACCATGGCCATGGGCCGCCTGCGCAAGCAGCAGATCGGAAACGCCGCCGGCATCTATAACTTGATGCGTAACATCGGCGGCAGCGTCGGCATCGCTTCTGTAACTACCATGTTAGTGCGCGGCGCGCAGGTGCATCAGAGCTACCTGGCAGGCAATCTGACGGCGGGAAACCCGGCCACGGCGGCCGCGCTTCAAGGGCTCGAGGCCAAGTTCCGCATCGCGGGAGCCAGCGCCACCACCGCCCACGGAGAGGCGCTGGGCGCTCTCTACCGCAGCGTGCAGCAGCAGGCGTCGGTCCTCGCGTATGCCGACAACTTCCGCCTTCTGGCGTATCTTTCTCTGCTCTGCATCCTGCCGATTCTCTTCTTCCACCGGCTGAAGAGCCGCGCGCGCCAGCGCCCGCCAGTCGAAGAAGAGCGCTAAGGATCGGACCCCATTGTGAAACACGGATTCCACGATATGGGTGCCCCAGGGTATCGATTTTGAGCAATCAACCAGCTTTCGCCGGTGGAGATTCTAAACAACTTACAGGGAAGCCGCTTAGGAGCAGCCCGACTCGCCACGACGAGTTACGGCTGGGATGAACTGCCGCCAACTCGCCAACTCGCAATTTCCGCGAAGCGGAAGCTAACTTGCTGATTCTGTTTATAAAACTCTTCATTCAACCTTTTTATTCATAGAGAGATCTGGGAAACCACGGGTTCAATGGTACGAAACCATCCGGTCCCAGACCTAGCCTTCCGCCCGCACCAGCACACAAGTGATATTGTCGTGGCCGCCGGCCTTCTTGGCAGCCGTCACCAGCTTGGCGCAGATCTCATCGAGGGTCTGATCGGCGGAAAGAATCGCCTCGATCTGCGCGTCGGTGAGTTCGCGGGTCAGCCCGTCGGAGCAGAGCAGAAAGAGGTCGTGGATCTCGGATTCCAGTTCGAATAGATCCGGCGTGACCTGGCACTGCGTACCCAGGGCGCGGGTAATCACGTTGCGCAGCGGCGAGCGCAGGGCCTCGGAGTGGCTCATACGCCCCATCCGGACCTGTTCCTCCACCAGCGAGTGGTCCAGAGTGATCTGCTCCAGGCTACGGCTGCGCAGCCGGTAACATCGGCTGTCGCCCACGTTCACCACCAGCGCGTGGCGATCCTGAACCAGCAGAGCCACCAGCGTGGTGCCCATACCGCTCAACTGGTAATTCCGCTCGGAGCGGGAGTGGATGGCTCCATTGGCGGCGGCGACGGCACGCTCGGCTGCTTCCGCGAGCCCGGACTCGCTGCCGGCGCGATTGCTGAACTGGCGCAGCATCTCATCCACGGCCAGCGAACTGGCGATCTCGCCCGCCGCGGCGCCGCCCATGCCGTCACAGACGACATAGACGCCGTACTCGACGGCATATCCGAAGGCATCTTCGTTGGAGGGGCGCTTCCGGCCGCGGTCGGTAACCGCCGAGGCAGCGTAGGTGATCACAGCCGTAGCCAACACAAACTCTCCCGCTGCTCAGTTTATACGCCTTCAGAGATACTTGGCGTGGCCAAAATCACAGATCATTGCAAGGGCTTGCTGGCGGAATCGGGCAAGGGCAGCGGCGGCGGCGCGGGGAGCTCGAAGACCTGGATGGCCCCCGCATTCAGCACGGCCACCCGGCGTCCGGAGGGAGAAATAGCGACATTCCCCCCGGCATCGAGGATGGGGCTGGCGGTGGTTTCCAGAGCCACCTTGCCGTCCGCCGCGTCCAGAACCTGCACCAGCTGGCCTTTGATCTCATCCCGGTCGAGCGGCGCGCGTGCACTCACAGCGCGGCCCACGGCCAGGGCTTCGCGCGCCAGCCGCAAGCCGTCAGGCCCCATCACCAACAGCGGCCAGACCGTCCTGTCCGAGGTCCGATCTTCCCATAAGTGACGTCCGTTGGTGGCCAGCGCCGAGAGCCGCCCGTCCCCGGTGGAAGAGCAACCGGTCACCAGAACCTCGCGGGTCGAGAGGAAATCGAGTTGAGGCGAACAGCTGGAGTCCACCTGCCCCAGAATGGTGCTACCACCGCTGAAATACTTCAGATTCAGCAGCCAACCGGCGCCCCTGCCGCGCAGGCTCTCCAGGTAGCCGTCGGAGTTGATGGGCAGGTGAACGGTGGAGTGGATCCGGCTCATCAGCATCACTTTCCCGGTCTCGCGACTCAGGATGCGCACAGCCATTTCAGGCGGGGCGAAGGCCTGTTTTTGCCCACCCGCTTCAATGTCGGCGCTGGTCGTCTCCGGGCTGGGCGTCACTCCCGTCTGGGCGGCCTCCTCGGCCGGCTCGCGCGAGTCGGCGACCAGAAACTTGTGTTCGGGGTCCATCTCCAGCCAGACCAGCGGCCCCGGAAAACGAAGAAAGGGCTTCAGTTGCAGCGTGGCGTCGCCCCGTTCCAGGCTGTCGCGGTCCCGCAACAGGAAGTGCCCATCCTTCAGCATCCACAGGTAGCGCGCCCGGTCGTGAACGGTCCACAGAGCCTCGGCCGTGACCGCTCCTGACGGCAGCGCCAGCACCAGGGCCCGGATCTGGCGTTCCTCGTTCCCGTCGCTGTCCACGCCCTCGCGGCGGATCAACCCTGGGACGCGAAAGCTGAACAGCAGACTGTTTTCATCCAGAAAGTCCAAGGAAACCAGGCTGTTGCGCTGGCCCAGATAGAGGGCCCCCGGCGCGGAAAAGCCCAACGGCTCCACGGGAAAAGTGAAGACGGGGGCCAGCGAGGGCTTGTCGGGGAGCCGGCCGGGCAGCTCATTCGGCCGTATGGAGCGGGTTGGCTGCGGCGGATCGGGCGCGTTTGCCGCCAGGGTGGCGAGGCTCGCCGGAGCATCGGGAAGGCTTGCCGTACCGTACTGTGCCTGCGCGCCCATCCCCGCGCAGAGCACCATGCCCGGCCCGGCCAGACACAGCCCCGCCCGCCGCCAAAACCCCGCTCTGAAACCCCGCTTGATCACCGAATGACATTCTCGCCGATGGAGCTGATTTTGGGCAGTGATACGGATCTCATCCTTGGTGTGCGAAAGTTAAACAGGAATGGAAACGCACAGAACCTCAGGCCGGCGGCTGATTTTTCTTGGCTACGCGGCCTGCGCGATGGCCGGGTGCCTGTGGGGCACGGGCTTCTACTTTGGCAGGCTGGCGCTCAACGAAATGAGCGTCGAGTACATGGTGCTTTACCGCTTTCTCTTTGCCTGCGTGGGGATGGTCCCGGTGGCGCTGATGAGCCGGGTGAGCATGACCGGCAAGGAAATCCGCCTGCTGCTGCTCTGCGCGGCTCTGGGCGTGCCCATCCAATTTCTCATCCAGTTTCACGGCCTGGCGCTGACCACGGTGAGCCACGCCTCCCTGATGGTCGGGGCCATGCCGGTGCTGCTGGCCGCGGCGGCCGCTCTTTTTGCCGGCGAGTCGCTGGACTGGTTCGGCTGGCTGGCGCTGGGCGGTTCGACCGCGGGCGCGGCGCTGATTGTGCTGGGCGGAAGCCATGGGACCGGCAGGCACCCAGAGCCTTCGCTCACCGGCGATCTGCTGGTGGTCGTCTCGCTGGCCACCGCCCTGGCCTGGATTCTGATGAGCAAAAAGCTCATGCGAACCAACAGTCCGCCGGTGGTCACGGCTTACACAATTCTTTCGGGCACTGGGATGCTGGCCGTCTGGGTGCTGGGACCGTGGCTGCTCAGCCCGCTCACCCACTCCAACGCCCAGCCGCCGCCGTTTGCCCACGTCAGCACGACGGCCTGGGTGGCGCTCGCGATCAGCGGGCTTCTGTGCACCGCAACCACGACGCTGCTCTGGAATTGGGGCATTCACCATGTGCCCGCCTCGCGGGCCGGGGTTTTCCTGAACGTCGAGCCGGCGCTGGGCTCCTGGCTGGGCGTTCAGTTGCTCGGAGAGCGCCTGGGTCCCTTCGCCGGGGTCGGTGGAGCGCTGATTCTGGGAGCGGCCATCGCCCTGACCACCCGCGGCCACTCACTGGAGCCGGACGTGATTCTCGAGTAGACGCCCCCTGCACGACATGAAACATTCGTGACAAACATTTGCCAAAAGGAGACAGAAAATTCCCAGTATCCCGCAGAAATACGAGGCCGATATTTACTACGATAGAGAGATGCGGAGGCTCACGTGACCCTTCTGACCTGGAATCACGTCGGCTCCGTCGGCGTCAGGGCGCTGGACGATCAGCACGGAATCCTGATGGATGCCTTGGACGACCTTCGCTTGGCGATGGCGCGCGGCGCCGGGCGCGGTGAGGTGTGTGAACTGCTCAACCGCCTGATCCAGTTGACGAACATGCACTTCGCCAGCGAGGAGCGGCTGATGGAGCAGTACGAGTATCCCGGCCTGGAGGCCCACCGCGCCGAACACCGGCAGATGCTCAGTTCCATTCGCCAGTCGGTGCAGCGGGTGCAACACGGCGCAGAGGTCGGAATGCGCCCCTTGCTGGCCAGTCTTCGCGACTTGTTTGCTGGTCACATCGAGACCATCGACAAGCTGTATGGCCCCTGGCTGAACCAGCGCGGCGTCCACTAGTGTCCTGTCTCAGAAATTTAGGTCAAAACTGAAACTGTCATTCTGAGTGAACGGGGCCCCGAACGCTTTCCAGTTCGGGGGTGGTGAGCGAAGAATCTGCTTTTGTTCTTTTGCGCATTTTACAAAGGAATTTAGAGTCAGGACTCTAAGCCCCCACCCGTCCCCTACATCTCGAGCGAAAGCTGGATGGTCGCGAAGAGGCTTGCCACCGGCTTCGGCTCTGAAGCCAGTTCGTACACCAGCCGCTCCAGCACCAGCCGCTTGTCGGGCGGCGACGAGCGCAGTTCCAGGTCCGCCCGCGCAATCAGCCGCAGCGCGCGCGTCAGGTCCTTGCGGCTCTTGTAGCGGCGCGCCTGCCGGATCAGGTCGTCGGCGGCAAACGGCGGCATCCTGAACCCCTGCCATAGCGCCTGCCAGATGGCGCGCGAGTCGCGCACGTTCTTTTCCAGAATCACCAGCATCTGCCGGAAGGTCCGCGCCAGCATGTAAAGGTGGCCGATGGCGGCGTCCTCGCCGGCTTCCGAGCTGTTCAGCAACCCGTGCAGCAGGGCCAGCGAACGCGCCTTGTCACGGGCGCTGATGGCGTCGGTCAACTCATAAAGCGAGCGCTGCTTGGCCCCCAGAACCATGGTTTCCACGTCTCCCAGGGTGATGCGGCCGCGCCCCAGCGTATACAGCAGCAGCTTTTCCAGTTCCGAGGCAATCATCAGCATGTCGGCGCCCAGCGCGTCCACCAGTTCCCTGGCCGCGTCGGGGTCCATCTTGACGCCGGCTTCCTGCGCAGTCATGGTGGTCCAGCGCATGGCGTCGTCTTCGTTCACGCGCGCCAGCTCCACCATGCCGCAGTGTTCGCCGAGGGTCTCCGTGAGCCGCTCGAAGCGATTCTTGTCGTCCATCTCCATGCGCCGCGCGTCGGAGGGGATGCGCAGGAAGTCGGCGACAAAGATAATCAGCGCCTGCGGGTTGGGCGACCGGAAATAGCGATTCAGCGCCGCAAACTCGTCCTTCTTGGCGCCGCGCGTGTAGAGCTGGCGCACATTGCGCACAAAAATCACCTGGAACGGCGCCATCAGCGACGGGGTTTGCGCCAGGTCCAGCACCTCAAAGATCGATGTGGCAGACAAATCCAGGTCCGAGAGGCAGAAATCCCTCAGATCGGGCGGAACAAACTTCTTGAGCACCTCGCTCCGGCAGCGGTCGAAGAGGAAAGCCTCGTCGCCGGCCAGCACGTAGCCTGGCCGCAACGCCCCCTTGCCGGCAGCCGCGGCGTCAATCTCCGCCACAAAACGGCCCACGGCTGCGAACCCCGCGCCCCAGCGCGCGCCGCTCACAGAACTTTACCCCGTGCAGCCGGACTCGGTTCGCGGCGGCCTGTAAGTCGATCGATCATGCGGTTTTAGAATACCCTTCCCACAGCAGCGAAGCTAGTGCGGTTTCCACAGCCATCCAGCCGGCAACCGCTCAAAACCCTTCCAGCACATCGGCCACCAGGGCGCGCGCAAACTCGCGCGCAAGCCGCTCCCTGGCTGCCGGATTCTCCTCAAGGAAGACCGCCAGGTCGGCGGTGGACTGGTACTGCTGCCGGAAGACGTAATTTTTGTTTTCGTAGAGGACCCTGCCATCGCGCGCGGTCAGGCGCACCGCAACCTCCAGCGTGATCAGGTAGCTGGACGACTGCTGCGTCGACGAATTGTAGGTCAGCGGCGCCACCGTCTCCCGCAGAATGGTTCCGTGCAGCACCGCGTCCGGGTCTCCGCCCTCGTCGGGAGTGACCCTGAGCCGCGTCCGTGCGGCCAGCTCGCGAATCACCGCGTTGGTCACCACCGTCTCGGTGCGGTGCGCATCGGTGCGCGTGGCAAACACCGGCACAGCCAGCGTCTTCATACCGGGCGGCATGTGGGTAGCCGCACCCAGCGTGTGGTAGCCGCAGCCGGCAACTCCCAGCAGAGCAAAAAGAAGCGGCAAAATGGCGATTCGGCGCATGACTCATCTTATCGCGCGCGCCGCGGCGTCACACCCAGGCCGTGGCCAGCTTCCCCAGCCCGGCGGGCGACAGCTTCAGCCCGTCGGCCCGGTCTTGAAAATAGCGTTCATTCAGCCCCCGCCAGTCGCACTGCTCCATGCGCTTGAACCCGGCCAGCCGCAGCTCGGCTTCCAGCTCCTCCGGCGTGAAAAACAGCCGGAACGGCTCTCCCGCGGCGGCCACCCGCTCCGCCAGCCGGTTGAAAATCACCCTGCGCTGCGGCGTCAGCGTCTCCGGAGAAAAGGCATACTCCAGGCTCACCGCCGTTCCGTCGGGCAGCCTGCCAATCGTCTCCAGCGTGGCCCGAAACGCCTCCAGAGTGAGATACGGCACCACCCCCAGCCAGCCGAAGAACGCCGCCCGGCCCGCGTCGAATCCCGCCTCCCGCAGCCCTTCCCCCAGCGCCTTGTGCTCAAAATCCAGGGGCACAAAGGTCAGGCTCTCCGGCAGCCCGATCCCGGCCTCTGCAAGCAGCCCGCGCTTCCACTCCTGCGTGGCCGGAAAATCCACCTCGAAGACCCGCAGCCCCGGAAACGGATTGCGATAGGCAAAGGTCTCCAGGCCCGCGCCCAGCACCACATATTGCCTCACCCCCTGGGCCACCGCCTCGGCCAGCCGGTCCTCCACATAACGGCTGCGCGCGGCCATGAAGAGGCGAAAATCCCGCGCCACCTTATGCTGCGCGCGCTCCATGTCGCGTGCGTATCCCTGGCCGATCAGCGCCACCGCAATCGGATCGTCCAGAATCCGCGGCTTGTCCACCAACTGGTGCGCCGCCCGCCGAATGGCGACGCGAAGAGCTGTCTTGCTGGCCTGCCCCGTCTGCATACCCTCAAGTCTACTTCGCCCCGAATCCACCCCGGCCCCGCGCCTGCTCCCTGCGTCGGAGGAAACCGACGATCCCACGTAGCCAATCGGCGCAGCCCCGGCGCCAGGGCCCATCGTGCCTCGTTTGGCGCGTAAGCGATGTATCGCTCCCGGAGACAAAAGCCCGCACAACTTGGCTGAAGGGACGCCCCGTCTACCGGCGCTGTCGCTGATCAGGAATCAGAAGCCGTTGAGCCTCGCCTGCGCGAAGCCGCCGCGGAGATTCGCGACATCTTTGAAGCCGCTGCCCTTCAGCGCGCAGGTCGCGAGATAGCCGCGCTGGCCCTTCTGGCAATAGACCAGAATTCGGCGATCGCGCGGCAGCTCGCCGAGCCGGTCGCGGAGCTCGCCCAGTGGAATATGCACTGCATTCTGAAGCAATCCAGATTCGGCCACTTCGCTGCTCTCGCGCACATCCAGAAGGAATTCACCGCTCGGCTTCCAATCCTCCGGCGAGATCGTTGCCACATCGCCGCGCACAACGTGATCGGCAACAAATCCGGCAGTGTTGACCGGATCGTTGGCAGAGCCGAACGGTGGTGAGTAGGCCAGGTCGAGGCTCTCCAGATCGAAGACCGTCATTCTGCCGGCGATCGCAGTGGCCAGCACGTCGGTCCGCTTGTCCACGCCGTCTTCGCCCACGACCTGCGCGCCCAGCAGGCGTCCGGTTCCGTCTTCGGCGATGATCTTGATCGTCATCGGCTTTGCGCCGGGATAGTAGCCCGCGTGGTTTGGATCAATGGTGACGCTGGTAAAGAAGCTGTATCCGGCTTTGCCAGCCTGCACACTGTTGAGGCCGCTGAATCCTGCCGTCATGTGCAGGACACGGACAATCGAGGTTCCCAGCGCGCCGGGATAGAGAAAGTGCCCGCCTGCCGCGTTAGCTCCTGCGATGCGCCCCTGACGGTTGGCAGGGCCGGCCAGAGGAATGCGCGCGCGCGCGCCGGTAAGCATGTGGGTGGTTTCGGCTGCATCGCCCACGGCGTAGATGTCTGGGTCGGAAGACTCCATGCGTCCATTGACCCTGACCCCACCGGTGACTCCGATTTCAAGCCCGGCCCGTTTGGCCAGGTCCACTTCGGCGCGCACACCCACGCTCAGCAGGATCACTTCCGCGGGAACGAATGCGCCATCGGTCAGTTCCACGCCCTTCGAGCTGAAGGATTTTGCCTCCGCGCCAGGCAGGATGGCGAAATTGTCTCCGCGAACGCTGTTCTCTAGATGCAGGGCCATATCGCGGTCCAGCAGCGGAAGGATCTGGGGAAGTTTCTCGATCACGGTAACCTGCATGCCGCGGCGATGAAACGCCTCGGCCATCTCGAGACCGATAAACCCGCCGCCTATGACTGCGGCTGTTCTCGGCTGGCGTTCGTCAAGGAATGCAGTGATGCGATCCATGTCGGGAACGTCGCGGAGAGTGAAGACATTGGGCAGATCTGCGCCGGGAATCGGCGGCACAATGGGCTTTGCGCCCTGACTCAGGATGAGCTTGTCGTAAGGAAAATCTTCTTCCGTCCCGTCGGGGCGACGCACCCGGACTGTCTTGCCAGACCGGTCGATGGAGAGAACCTCGTGGTTCACATGGACGTGCACGCGCGAGCGAATCCACATCTTTTCCGGTGTCATGATCAGGAGCTTCGCGCGGTCCTCGATCTCGCCAGCGATATGGTAAGGCAGGCCGCAGTTGGCAAACGAAATGTAGGTACCGCGCTCGAAGATGTAAATCTCAGCCGATTCGTCGACGCGCCGGGCCCGGGCAGCGGCAGAAGCACCGCCTGCCACTCCTCCGACAATAACAATCCTGCGTGCAGTTTTCATTTTTTTACTCCGTATTACAGCAGTGAGAGCAACTGTGCTGCCCGCGGTTCCAGGGCATCCTGGCCAGCAGAAGCGCCATTCCGCAGGTGCCGGTGATGCCGGCGAAGAGAAGTCCGCAACCGAGCAAGAGGGGCACGACCGCGAACCAGGAATTCACCACGAGTGCCAGAATCGCACCGGCGGCGGAAAGCGACCCGACGACGATCTGAACCTGGCGCATGAGCGGGAGCACCTTGGAAGCGCCGCGGTGAACCGAAAGTCCGGCGTCGATCCAGGCCTGCGTTCCGCCCTCGACCAGGACGCAGTCATCGCATCCTGCACGCTCGAGCTGCTCGATGGCCTTCGCCGCCCGTTGGCCTGCCTGGCAGAGGACATAGATGGGCGTGCCAGGCTTGTGTTGCGCCAGAAAGGTTTCGGTATTCAATTCGTCGAGTGGAATCGATTTTGTCCCCGGTACATGCGCACTGGCATATTCTGGAGACGTGCGGACATCGAGCAGCTCTTGGGCACTGCCAGTGCCGAGAAGCGCCGACAGCGCGGTGGGAGAGATGGCTTTTTGCTTGATTTCTGTCATATTCTTATGAGACTATATGACCATACGGTGATATATGTCAAGGGCTAAAACAACGCGAGATCTGAACGACGCCGAACTGGAGAAAGTTGCGGGACAATTCCGCCTGCTGGGCGAGCCCATGCGCCTGAAGATTCTGCAGGCGCTCTGCGCAAAACCGCTGGCGGTTGGCGAAATTGTGGCCGCAACGGGCGCGACGCAATCGAATGTCTCAAAACACCTGTCGCTGCTCTCATCGGCGGGGATCATCACTCGCCAAAAGAACGGCCAGTTTGTCTACTACGGATTGAGCAATCCGCTGACGCTGAAGCTTTGCGAACTGATGCACAAGGAACTGCTGAACCACTCCTGAGCGCTGCTTGATGCACTCCCCTTGCCGGGTGACCCATCTTTTCTCCTCCATGAACGCTGGGCGCCCCTCCGCCCGTCTCCTAGCGAGGAATCTCGCCCGTTCTCGCTCCGGAAAACCAGGCAGACAGAGGACGATTTCCCTTGCGCAGAATTAAGCCCCCTCAGCGCATAATGTTCTTAGTCGAGGAAGTAGCGCTGGCCTCCCGGCCGGCTGTAGCGCGGACGTCCTCTTCCGCGCTCAGAGGCATGGGAAAGATCTTTTTTAAAGGTCGATTCCGGGCAAAAAAACGGCCGAAATCGCCGTTTACCCGCACCCCCCTATATTTTTTCACCGCTTTTTCTACGATAAAACTCACGTAACCATCAAAGAATGAACAATATACAAAAACACATAATTAACTGACAAGTAACGGGAACCCGCCGATTTTGACCCCTTTTGGCCGTTTTTTGGCCATTTTTGACCAAAAACGCCTCAAATCGGTGCCGAAATTTCCCCATTTTTGCCTCTCCGGCGCGCGGTCGAGCCTTCCCACGCACAGGTTTTTCCGCTTCTTTGCGCCGGCCCTCGACAGGCCACGCAACAGAGTTTCGTCCCTGCGATCCCTGGCTAAAAGAACGAATCCATGTTTTTCTGCCAGCAGGACAAGCAGCAACATGACTCGTGATGAGGAATCCGTACCGGACTCGTGGACTCCACTGACCCAAACTCTTCGACGTGGTTTCCTGTTGCTTCCTCTTGCAAGCTCTGGTCTCGTTCCAGCCCGTTATTGCTCAAGAATTGGTTTCCGCTGGGTAATGCACCTTGTGTACTCATGATTGTCCTTCCCTCGATTTGGATGAACGCCCCGTGCTCTAGGTTTTGACGACCATATATGCCTGCGGCTACTCCAAAGTGGAACAACACACTGGGAAACATTCTGCCAGTGTGACGGTCCCAAAGATGGTCGCTTTTGCTCAGCCGCGCATGTTGGCAAGGAGACGCAAGCTCGCGTCGTACCATTGTCGGTATGAGCTGGATTGGATGGGCATTGCTTTCCGCTGTATTTGCCGCCGCCACGGCCCTGCTGGCCAAGGTGGGCGTGGCGCATGTGGACTCGAACCTGGCCATGGCCCTGCGCACCTCCGTGGTGCTGATTTTTGCCTGGGGCATTGCCCTGGCCTTGGGAAAACACGGAGAAATCCGCTCGCTCGACCGCCGCACCCTGCTTTTCCTCACCCTCTCCGGCCTGGCCACCGGTCTCTCGTGGCTCTGCTACTTCCGCGCCCTGCAGTTGGGGCCGGCCTCGCGCGTGGCTCCGCTGGACAAGCTTTCGGTCCCGCTGGTGATGATCTTCGCCTGGCTGCTGCTGGGCGAAAAGCTCACCCCGGGAGTCCTCGCCGGCGGCCTCCTCATCACCGCCGGAGCGGTGGTGATGGTGATGGCCTGAGCGGCCTTTGCCCCGCGGCTCCGCATCTTTATACTGGAAGCAGAGAACCCGGCCTCAAAACGCAAATGACCGAAACGAATCAATCTAATGAACGGCCCGCGGAGCCGATTCGCCGCATTGTCCTTACCGGCTTCATGGGCTCGGGCAAGAGCACCGTGGGCCCGCTGCTGGCCACCCGCCTCGGCTGGATCTTCCTGGATGTGGACGACGTGATCGAGTCGGAGGCCGAAGCCACCATCGCCGCCCTCTTCGCCCGCCACGGCGAAGCCCCGTTCCGCGCCCGCGAACACGCCACCATCGCCCGCCTGGCCACCGGCAACTCGCTGGTCCTGGCCCTGGGCGGCGGCGCCATCGAGCATTCCGCCACCCGCGAACTGCTCCTTACCGCTCCCGGCACGCTCCTGGTACACCTGGAGGTCGAGTTGGCCACCACTCTTGCCCGCTGCCGCGGCACCGAGCCCACCCGGCCCATTCTCGCCGACCAGGCCAACCTCGCCACCCGTTACCAGCACCGCCTTCCGCTCTACCGCACCGCCCACGTCTCCATCCCCACCGACGCGCTGACGCCGGAACAGTTGGTGAACGCCATTCTGGAAGCCGCACACCTGGGCTGACCACCCGCTTCCCGCTTGCTATCATCACCTCAGGCTTCCAGTCGCAATCCCGTTTGGGCGCTTCTTGCCGAGGACATATCCCGATGACTTCCGCCACACAGGCCGCAGTTCCCGCAGAACTCGCCGCACACCCGGCGGAGAGCCCGATGCATGGGCCGGGCCATCTGCACGCGCCCACCCCCGGCGCCACGGCCACGCTCATCGGCGATCTGCGCGAACTGTTCAAGGTGAAGGTCGTAACCCTGGTTCTGGTCACCGGATGGGGCGGCTTTTACCTGGGGTCCATGCAATCCGGGATTTCCAGCGTGCAGCGCGGTCTGCTGGACACGCTGCTCGGCATCGGCCTGGTCTCGGCCGGAGCCGGCGCTCTCAACGAAGCTCTGGAGCGCAAAACCGACGCGCGCATGAAGCGCACCGCCAACCGGCCGCTGGCCACCGGACGATTCTCGCTGACGCAGGGCATTGTGGCCGGTTTGAGCGCGCTGGGTCTGGGCGCATGGTGGCTGCTCGTCCACACCAACCTGCTCACCGTGGCCCTGGCGCTGCTCACCGCCTTCACCTACGTGGCCATCTACACCCCGCTCAAGCGCGTCACCAGCCTGGCCACTTTCATCGGGGCCTTTCCCGGCGCCATGGGCCCGCTGCTGGGCTGGACCGCGGCCCGGGGACGCGTCGAGTGGCCCGGCGTGGCTCTGTTCGCCATTCTCTTTGTGTGGCAGTTTCCCCACTTCATGTCCATCGCGTGGATGTACCGCGAAGATTATGGCCGCGCCGGCATTCGGATGTTGCCCGTGGTGCAGCCCGACGGCTGGTCCACGGTGGTCGAGGCGCTCTTCTATGCCGTGCTGATGATTCCCGTCAGCCTGGCTCCCTGGTGGCTGGGCCTGGCAGGGCTCACCTACGCCGTGATCGCCGTCGCCCTGGGCCTGGTCTACCTGGGCTACACCATCCGCTTTGCGCGCATCCTGCGCACGCCGGACGAGGACGAAAGCCGCAAACTGGCCCGCGACCTGCTCAAGATCAGCGTTCTCTACCTGCCCCTGCTCTTCACCACGCTCATGCTCTGCGCCACCGCGAAGCACTAAGGAACGTCATGACGACCGCAGCCCCACCGCAAACCTCCACCCTCCCCGCCATCGCCGCCATTCTGGTCCTCAGCGCCGCCGCCACGGTCTTTCTTTTCTGGCTGATTTACGTCCACCCCGCCGCCGCTGCCAGCAGCAAATACGCCTTTCTGCCCGCGCTCAATGCCCTGCTCAACGGGCTCAGCGCCACCGCCCTGCTGATCGGCTACACTTTCATCCGGGCGCGCCGCATTCGGGCCCATCGCGCCGCCATGATCACGGCGTTCGGATTTTCTACTTTGTTTCTGGTGAGCTATATTGCCCACCACGCGCTGCACGGCGACGTCCGCTATCCGGTCCACGCGGCGCTGCGGTCGGTATACCTGCCGCTGCTGGCCAGCCACATTGTGTTGGCCATTGTGGCCCTGCCGCTGGTGCTGGTGACGTTTTTCTTCTCGCTTACGGGCAGGATTCCGCAGCACCGCAGGGTCGCCCGCTGGACTTTTCCGCTGTGGCTCTACGTCTCTATCACCGGTGTGATTACGTATGCGATGCTGCGCCTGGCGCAGGGATAGAGGAATACATGCCGCCCAGCAGCCCCAACCCGAGTTCCACAGGTCCCGTCCGAATCCAGCCCGGCGACGGCACTCGCCAACTGCTGCAATGGGGCTCGTCGATGCTGGGCGCGGGCCTGATCGCGGTTCTCCTGCTCCAAACTCTGCTGGGCGGCTTTTCGCCTACCGGCGCCAGCACCAACACCGGCTGGTTCGCGCTGATCGTCGCCCTGATGTGCATTCCCTTCGGCGGACTGCTGCTGACCCTGGGCGTGGCCAAGTGGCTGCATCACCGCTCCCAGGCCCGCCGAGGCTGATGGTCTGCTATTCTGTTCAATTATTGGAGTGATAAGAACATGGCAAGAAGCGTCAACAAGGTTACTCTCTTAGGCAACGTAGGCAAAGACCCGGAAATTCGTTCCACTCCCAGCGGCACCATGGTGGCCAACCTCACGCTGGCCACAAGCGACCGCTTCCAGGACGCGCAGGGCAACTGGCAGGATCGTACCGAATGGCACAACCTGGTCGCCTTCAAGCGCACCGCCGAGATTGTGCGCGACTACGTCAAGAAGGGCTCCAAGCTCTACATCGAGGGCAAGATCCAGACCCGCAGCTGGGACGACAAGGAGTCCGGCGCCAAGCGCTACAAGACCGAGATCCTGGTCAATGAGCTGGTGTTGCTTTCGAGCCGCGAGGAGGGTTCCGGCGGAGCCAACTCAAGCAGTTACAGTCGGCCGGTCAATGCGTCGAGTTCCGCAGCCAGCTTTGACCAGCGTCCCGCCCCCGCGGCCGCCGGCCACGACGAATTCACGCAATCGACCGAGATTTCCGACGACGACATCCCGTTCTGACCTGTACCTGCGAGCGTAATGTAAAGTCCGGCAACCGGCTGAAGTGGGAGACGGCGGAAAATTGACTTCAGCGGCGCTCTGGAATCGGATGGAAGATGTGCGCCGCCGCTCTCCACTTCCCGTGGACGCCCTGCTCCCGGACGTTCTTCTCTCCCTTGACCAGAACCCGAATCTGCTGATCGAAGCGGAACCGGGCGCCGGCAAGACCACGCGCATTCCGGCGGCGCTGCTGACGGCCGTCCGCGGCGATGTGCTGGTGCTGGAACCGCGGCGGATTGCAGCGCGGCTGGCTGCGCGCCGGGTGGCCTGGGAACTCGACGAAGAAGTTGGCCAGACGGTCGGCTATCAGGTCAGATTCGAGCGGGTGGCCGGCCCCGCCACGCGGCTGCACTTTCTGACCGAGGGCGTGCTCACCCGCCGACTCTTCTCCGACCCCCATCTGAACGGTGTGGACGCAGTCGTTCTGGACGAGTTTCACGAGCGGCACCTGGAGTGCGATCTTGCCCTGGCCCTGCTGAAGCGGTTGCAGCGCACGCGGCCCGAGCTGCGCATTGTGGTCATGTCGGCGACCCTGGAGACCGCGCCCGTGGCGCAATTTCTGGGCAATTGCCCGGTGCTGCGTTCGCAGGGCAGGGTTTTCGATCTTTCCATCGAGCACCTGCCCTATTCGCCTGATCCCTTGCACGAACAGGTGAAGAATGCTGTGGAAATGCTGCTGCGCGAAGGGCAGGACGGGGGAATTCTCGTCTTCCTGCCCGGAGCCGTGGAGATTCGCCGCGCCCTGCGCGCCTGCGAACCCCTGGCGCGCCGGGCGAACCGGCTGGTATTGCCGCTCTATGGGGATCTCTCGCCGGCCGAGCAGGACCGTGTGGTTGCGCCCGCCGGGCAAGCCAAACTGATTCTGGCCACCAATGTGGCCGAGAGTTCGGTGACCATCGACGGCACAACGGCAGTCATCGACAGCGGCCTGGCGCGCCGGGCAGTTTACTCGCCCTGGACAGGTCTTCCTACGCTGAGCATTGGCCGGGTCAGCAAGGCCAGTGCCCGCCAAAGGGCGGGACGCGCGGGGCGAACCGCTCCCGGCCGCGTGCTGCGCCTCTACTCGCAGATGGACTTCCAGCAGCGCGCGGACTACGAGACGCCGGAGATTCTACGCGCCGATCTGGCCCAGCTTTGCCTGGCGTTGCGCGCCATGGGCATTGCCGAACCGAGCCAGTTGGAGTGGCTTGACGCGCCTCCGGCCGCAGCCGTGGAACCTGCCGAGAGCCTGCTTGACCGTTTGGGAGCTACCCATGAAGAGGCGTGGAAGCTCATGCGTTTTCCGCTGCACCCGCGCCTGGCGCGGATGATCGACGCGGCCATGGAACGCGGCGTGGGGCAGGCGGGATGCGTTGCCGCGGCGCTGCTTGGCTCCGGTGCGCGCTGCGCGCAGCAAGATCTGCTGGCGGCCATCGACGAGCCTCTCGACGAGCGCACGCGGCAACAGTTGCGCCAACTGCTCAGGATCGCGCGTCCCGCCAAGCGGCAGTACGACGACGATGCACTGCTCCAGTCCGTGCTGGCGGGCTTCCCTGACCGCGTGGCCAAGCGCAAGGCCGGGAATCAGGTCATGCTTTCAAACGGCGTTGCGGCGGAGACCGTGGGCGAAGCTGAGCTCTATCCGTTCATGGTGGCGCTGGACGTGGAAGATCGCACCGAGAATTCTCAACCCCTGATTCGTCTTACCTCCCGCGTGGAGCCCGAATGGCTTCTCGATCTCTTCCCGGACCGGGTGCGGGAAGAAACCACGGTGCTGTGGAACCGGCAGGCGGAGCGCGTGGACTCAGTAAGCCGGTTGCTCTACGACGAATTGATTCTGGAAGAGTCGAGCGGAGCCGCGCCGGATGCGGAAGCCGCGGCCGTTCTGCTGGCCGAGAAGGCGCTGGAGGCCGGAATCGAGCGCTTCGTGGATTCCGAGTCGCTCCAGGATTTGCTGGGCCGACTGGAGTTTGCCGGTTTTGGGGCCCCGGAGATTCCCGCCTTCTTCCCGGAATTCTGCCGCGGGCTGCGCAGTTTTGCCGACATCAAGAGCGCGGGCGCAGGCTTTCTTTCCTGGCTGGAAAAGAGACTCGATGCGCATCGCCTGCACGAGATTGCGCCGCGCACTCTGCGCCTCCTGTGCGGCCGCCAGGTGAAGGTGCATTACCAGCGCGGCAAGGCTCCGTGCATCGCCTCGCGGCTACAAGACTTCTTCGGCATGAACGAGACGCCGCGCATCGGTCCCGAGAAAACCCCGGTGGTTCTGGAGTTGCTTGCGCCCAATCGGCAGCCGGTTCAAACCACCACCGATCTGGCCGGATTCTGGGAGAGGCTCTACCCGCAGGTTCGCCGCGACCTGATGCGCCGCTATCCCCGCCACCCCTGGCCCGAAGGCCACGGCAGTTGACGCATGGCAATGGCTGCGCCGTTTCCGCAGCTTGTTCAACCGCATTCCAAGCCGGTTACGCGGAAAGGCTCTCGACTGACCATTTACAACAGGCCGCGCAGATATTCCGCTCCCTTGATGGCAATGTCTTCGGGAGAGACATCGAGATCCGCCCAAAGCACTCCCGGCCCAACCTTCTCCGCCGCGGAGTAGCCGAAGCCTTCGATCATCAGGTAGCCCTGATACCCGATCTGCTTGAGAGCCGCAACAAGGTCGGGAAAATCCACGTGCCCCTGGCCCAGAAGTCCCCGATCATTCTCGCTGGCGTGAAGATGCGTGAGACGATTCCCAAGCGAACGGCAGGCCTCGGCGATATTTCTTTCTTCGATGTTGGCGTGGAAGGTGTCGATGGTGACCCCGATGCGCGGGTGGCCGACGGCCTCGCACAAGGCCTTTGCCTGCTGCGCGGTTCTTAGGAAAAAGGTCTCGGCGCGGTTCACCGGCTCGATGGAAAGCGTGACCTGATGCGCGTCCAGCACTTCGCCGAGCGCCTGGAAGGTCTCGACCGCCCATTGCCACTCGTCCTTGCCGGGCCGGTGTTCGGGCAGGTAGGCGATGGGCGCAAAGAGCGGGCCGCCCAAGAGTTTTGCGCCCAGTGCGGCAGAGATCTCCACACAGGCTTTCAGATGCACAAGGGAATTGCGCCGCACCGCGGCATCCGGGCTGATGGGGTTGATCCCTTCCGGCAGGATGGCGCAAACCGTGCACTCCAGCGCGTTGGCCTCGAAGGCTCTCCGTATCTCCGCGACCGCCAGCTTGGCCGGATCGAACATGGGAATTTCGAAGCCCTCGAACCCCATGGCCGCGACCTCCGGAATCAGGTTCAGGTGTTCACGATCGAATTGCGCGGTCCATGCAAAGGCGCTGACTCCAAGTTTCATCGCTAACTCCTCGTGCGGTTGTCTTTCTTTGTGCTCTGACGATCGATTCGGTTCCATCGCCGCTGCCAGCCCAGCGTTCAGCTCGTGAGCCGGTCCGCGGAGATGGACGCCATTTGCCAGGTGGAAAAGCTCGCCATTTCGGCCGTGCTGCCGATCCATTTGAAATGCAGATTCCCTGCGGTTGTGCCGGAAGGATAGAAGCGTCGTGTGCAGGCAACCCGATCGTTCACAAACATCTCGATGACCGAACCATCGACATAGAAATGAAAGCTCAGGTCTTCCCGTTCGCCGAGAGCCAAAGGCACCGGGTGGGAATCGATAGTGATCTCGCCAGGATGGTGCGGATCGTATTTCAACCGGAGCCAGGGGGCTGCATTCTCCTCGGAACCCGCAAGGTGCAATTCAAAAGCTTTCCCGGTTCTGCGCGCCCTGCAAAGCGCTTCGCCGCAGCATCCATCCAGGCTCATCGCCGCGAGTTGACGCCTGTTCCTCTCCTCATCCGTGCCAATGTTCAGCGTCTGTTCGCGCTGCCTCAGTTGATTCACCTCAGCGGCAACACGCATCACCAATCGTCCATTGACATCGAGAGTGAGCCGGCGCGGCAGCGACACCATTCCTGCCCAGCCCGCGGCCTTCAACTCCTCCTGCGAGCGCGTCTCCTGCACCCAACCCCAGATAATCCGGTTTCCCGCCTTGTCCTGTTGCGTCTTGGGAGCATAAAAAGAGCCGTAATCCAGAATGCCGGCCTGCTCGGGATGAAACGTCATCTTCTCTTCATCGAGTCTGCCGCTCTGCCAGAACGATCTGCCGACGGTGGAATAGATCAGTACGTGGCGGCCGCCCAGCGCGAAGAACTCGGGACATTCCCAGACCTCGTCCAGATCGAAGGGATCAAAGTTGGCGCAGGCGCCGCCGTTACGGTGCGCCAGGATGTGCACAAACTCCCAACTGCGCAAGTCCCTTGACCTGTAAAGAAGCACCGCGCCGCCCTGGTTGGCGATTCCGCTGCCAAGCACCGTATACCACCAGTCGCCTTGCCGCCAGGGCGAAGGATCGCGGAAGCCATTCACTTCCAGCTCCGGCGGGGGCGCGGCAATCACCGGAGCCGGCACCTTGGTCCAGGTCAACAGTTCGGGATCGTTGGCCACGGCCATGCACTGCGTCTCACGCAGGCTGTGCGCGCCGTCCTTGATAGTGGCCTCCGCTTCAGGCACGGAGCGAACCCCGGTATAGAGCAGGACGACCTGGCCCTCGCGCACCACGGCGGTGCCGGAAAAGCAGCCGTCGGCATCCGGACCGCCGGGTGTGGGCGCCAAAGCAACGGGCAGGTGCTTCCAATGAACCAGGTCCTTGCTGACAGAGTGATACCAGTGCATATCGCCCCATACCGCAGCGTTGGGGTTGTATTGCAGAAACATGTGGTAGCTGCCATTCCAATAGATGGGGCCGTTCGGATCGTTCATCCAGTTGGCGGCCGGCAGCAAGTGAAACTGCGGCCGGCGCGGGTCAGAAGCCAGCCGTCCGGCAGCTACCGAATCGAGCAGAGAACTTGCGCGTGCGGGGGTACTCAAGGCCGAAAGAGAAGCAGTTCCGAGCAGAGAGTAAAGAAATTCGCGGCGATCAATCTTCATGGTGTCTCCGTACCTTGTTGCGAGTCTTCCGCTGCCTTTGATGGTCAGGAAAATGTTACGTTGAGCGGCTCTGCAATCGTAACTCCATGGACTCGCATCAAGCTTCTTCCTTCGCCTCTTCCAACGGGTCGTTGTCCCGGTCCGTCACCTCGACCAGCGCGGCCAATCGCGCCGCCAACTCCGCAGTCCAGGCGCCTTCGGGAGCGCGCCAGCTCCAGTTGCCCGCGGCCACGGCCGGGGTGTTCATGCGCGCCTCGGAACCAAGCTCCAGCAGATCCTGCGCCGGAACCACGGCCATCTGCGCCACACTTGCATCCAGGGCGCGCATCAGCGGCCACACCGGACGCCCGTTCACCGGCCCCAGGTACACCTCCACGGCCTCATGCTCGTCCTTGGTGGCCTGCTTCCACCAGCCCTGCGTGGTGTCGTTGTCGTGGGTGCCGGTGTAAGCCACCGTCTGCGGCGTAAAGCGGTGCGGAAGGTGAATGCGCGCGCCCTTGCCGTTGAATCCGAATTGCAGCACCTTCATCCCCGGCAGCCCCAACTCCTGCCGCAGGGCGTCCACTTCGGCAGTGATGAGCCCCAGATCCTCCGCCACCAGCGGCAGAGGCCCCAGCGCCGCCTCGAGCGCGCGGAAGAGCTTGAGCCCGGGCGCCTTCACCCACTCGCCCTTCACCGCCGTCTCCTCCTCGGCAGGAATGGCCCAGTAGGCCTCGAAGCCGCGGAAGTGGTCTAGGCGGACAATGTCGTAGAGTTGGGTTGCGCGGTGGATGCGCTTCACCCACCAGTCGAAGCCTTGCTCTTCCAGCACGTCCCAGCGATAGAGCGGATTGCCCCAGCGCTGGCCGGTGGGAGAAAAGTAGTCGGGAGGCACGCCGGCCACGCTCACCGGGTTCAGTTCCTCGTCCAATTCAAACAGTTCCGGGTGAACCCAGACGTCGGCCGAGTCCATGTTGACGAAGATGGCCACATCGCCCAAAATCCGGATTCCGCTCTGTGCGGCAACCGCGCGGAGTTGGTTCCACTGCCGCCAGAAGGCAAACTGCAGCGCCTGTTCCTGGGCCAGCGCCCGGCCGCATTTGGCGGCTACCTGGGCCAGAGCCTGCGGCTGGCGGCGGCGCAGGGGCGCGGGCCAGGCGGTCCACGCGCCGGTGTTGAACTGGCGGCGCAACTGGGCATAGAGAGCGTAGTCGGTCAGCCAGCTTTCCTCCTCCCGGCAAAACTTCTGGAACTCCTCCCACTGCGCGGCCAGTTTGGGGTCGCGCGGCCCGCGGTCCAGAAAGTTCCCCGCCGCCTCGAACAGCAGCGGGAGCTTGCGCCGCTCCACCTCGTCAAAGTCCACGTTGCCGCCGCGTTCGGCCAGCCCCGCGATGCGTTCCCCATCGATCCAGCCCCAGTCGGAGAGAAACTCCAGGCTGATCAAATATGGGTTGCCTGCGAAGGCCGATGAACCGGCATACGGCGAGTTGCCGTAGCCGGTGGGACCAAGGGGCAGAACCTGCCAGAGGTGCTGTTTGGCTTTGGCCAGAAAGGCCACAAACTGGTGGGCGGCCGGCCCCAGGTCGCCAATTCCCCCATACGAGGGCAGCGAGCTCACGTGCAGCAGGACTCCGGACGAACGCTTGAATTCCATGGTCCCATTATCGGCTGGGGATGGGACAAATGGCGAAGCAGGCTGCACCCCCGCCAACTATAATCCGTGTGTCCGGCAGATATAGCCGTTACCCCATCCAAGAGAGTACAAAGAATGAATCTGTTGCTAAAATGTTCGAGCCAATCGCTTGTTTTCGCTGCGGGATTCCCGCTTGTGGCCCTGATGGCTATTTCCGCTGCCGCACAAACCGCCCAGCCTCAGCCAGTTGTTCTCTCCTCCGGCTGGCAGATGCAGGATGTGGCCAAGGCGCCGCAAGCCGGCGCTGAAGTAGCGTCTGCGGCCTTCAAGACCGACGGCTGGTACACGGCCACGGTTCCCGGCACCGTGCTGACCACGCTGGTCAACAACAAGGTCTATCCCGAGCCCCTTTACGGCGAGAATAACCGGCCGGAGATCATTCCCGAGAGCCTGGCGCGCACCTCCTACTGGTACCGGAACGCGATCGAGATTCCCAAGTCCTACAACGGTCGCCACATCTGGCTCAACTTTGACGGCATCAACTATGCGGCCACCGTATGGGTCAACGGCACGCAGGTCGGCGTGATGCGCGGAGCCTTCAGCCGCGGCATCTTCGACATCTCGGCGCAGGTAAAGGCGGGCAAGACGGCGGTGGTGGCCGTGCTTGTTGCGCCGCAGCCGCACCCCGGCATCTCGCATGAGCACACCATTCGCAACGGCCTGGGACTGAACGGCGGCGAGACTGCCATCGACGGGCCGACCTTCCTTTCCACTATTGGCTGGGACTGGATTCCCGCCATCCGGGACCGCGACACCGGCATCTGGCAGAAGGTCTTTCTCTCCGCCACCGGCCCGGCCCTGGTGAAGGATCCGCTGGTCACCACCGACCTTCCCCTGCCCCGCACCGACTCGACCGACGTGGCCGTCCAGGCAACCGTGGAGAACGTGAGCGACAAGCCGCTCAAGGGCGTTCTTGAAGGCACAATCGAGAAGATCACCTTCCAGCAGACGGTGGAAATCGCCCCGCACAGCAAGAAGCTGGTCAGCTTCGACGCCAAAAACACGCCGGCACTGCACATCGAGCACCCGCGGCTGTGGTGGCCCAACGGCTACGGCCCGCAGAACCTCTACAAGCTCCATCTCAGCTTCAAGGCCGGAAAAGAAGTTTCCGACGCGCAGGACGTAAGCTTTGGCGTCCGCAAGATCACTTATTCCGTTCCCGGCACCGAGAACCTGACCATCTCCGTCAACGGCGTTCCCATCTTCATTCGCGGCGGCAACTGGGGCCTGGATGAAGCCCTGAAGCGCATTCCCCGCGAGCGCCTGGAAGCCAAAATCCGCTTGCACCAGTTGGCCAACATGAACCTGATCCGCAACTGGGTGGGCCAGAGCACCGGCGAAGACTTCTACGAGTTGTGCGACAAGTACGGCATCCTGTTGTGGGACGAGTTCTTCCAGCCCAACCCCTCCGACGGCCCCAACCCCACCGATGTG
>Ga0255353_1000112_pt1 | contig 49777 bp, 33 predicted proteins | sample HBST25metaG_FD_189941 | JGI IMG/M metagenome (GOLD analysis project Ga0255353, IMG submission 189941) | Peat soil microbial communities from Stordalen Mire, Sweden - H.B.S.T25 | ecosystem: Environmental > Terrestrial > Soil > Wetlands > Peat | place: Sweden: Norrbotten County, Stordalen Mire...
GACGATGAACCAATGGGCGGGCAGGTAAGGCAACTGCTCGCCCAAAAATCATCGGAGGGATAGACCCCCATGCCTTGAAAATCCAAAGTCTCAACGCCACGAAGCTTGCTTTTCAAGAGAGAATCTGAAAGGAGATATCGTAACTTCCTTTGAGACCCGTCCTATCGATTACCGGGCGGCCGAACTGCTCCGAGAGATGAAGGGCGAACTCGGCCAGAGGGGAATCTCTGGTTTGAAGGACGATCCCGTAGAACGACACGCCGCTGTTCTTCGAGCGCCCTGGCTTGGCGGGCTCCGGTGTACCGGACAGATGCAATTTCGGACCGCCTTTTGCGACGACCAAGGCAAAGGCCTTGAGTTCCCTGGGCTGGTGGGTGACGGACAGTTTGAATCGGTCGGTGAGCAGGGACTGCAACATGAGATTGACCTGGTGTTCCTGCTGGCGCTTGTCAAGCTTTTCAATCTGCCGATACTGGGAATCTGACATCTTCGCTTCGATGTCATAGCGGTCCGAGTAGAGCCAGCTCGGGCCTCCCGAGATCTGGTTCTGTGGCAAGTTATAGGCCTGCTCCAGCAGGGATTCCACTGAGGCATTTTTGGCCTGGAGCCGTCCGGGCGGCGTATTGATCGACTCCAAATTGCCTCCCGCGCGACTTGGCTTGATGGCGGCCACCTCGAAGGAGGGCAGCTCGAGAGCCGCGCCCTGCGGCACGGGAAGATTTGCCTGCGACGGCATAGGGCTCTGTGCCGCGCAGGCAAAGGAACCGATGCAAACGAGAAAGTCGGGAAGGCTGCGAACATCGAAGATTCTTTGCATGGGCGAACCTCTCGACGGAATGGATCTTTTTGATGAACGATCAGAAGCGGGCAATTCTGTCAGGCTGCTTTTTATCGCTTTCTTCGCGAGTCGACTGTGCCGCATGTCACAGGGGCTTCTCAAACGCAGGTCCTCCGACTGCGTTTGGCAGACAAGACGCGCCTAACCCTGCTGCTCATGAACAAAAAAGTTAAATGAAGAGTTTTATGAACAAAATCGGCAAGTTGGCTTCCGCTTCGCGGAAATCGCGAGTTAGCGAGTTGGCGAATTGAGAGTTTAGCGGGGTTGGCGATTCGGCTTTGAATTGGAAAGGTAAGCTACCTACGTGGGGGATGGCGGAGAATGGGCAAGATCTTGATTCTTTCTTTGGGGTTGGTTCTGGGGATGGCGCTGGCCGCGGCGGCCGAAACCGGGGAGGGCGCACTGCGGCGGGAAAGCTCGTCGATCCGGGTGACGTTTGATGGAAGACAGCCGGGGTTGAGCGCGCTGAGTATCGATTCGCTGAAGCGCGGCAGCTTTCGGGCCAGTCCGGTGATCGACGCGGGCGCTCCGGCGGCGCACTATACGGTGACGAACAAGGACGGCTGGATTCAGTATGCGATTGACTCTGACGCGAGCCATCCGGTTTGGGAGATGCGCTGCGAGGGCGACAATCTGCTCATGCGCAGTTTCTTCCGGGCGAACGGGGCCTCGCGGGATATGACCTGGAAGTTCAATCCGGACGTGACGCACGCCACGCTGCTTGGGCACGTGACGGCCGGAGGAGATGTCGCGCTGCCCGCGGTGTTGCATCTGCCGGGGATGGGCTCGCTGCGCATCGAGGCGAAGGGCGGCGGCGCGCTGCATTACGATGCGCGGAGGGGCGCCGTGAACTTTGTGTCGGTGACTTTTCCGGCGGCCACGGAGCAGCACAAGCTGGTGGAATATACGCTGGAAACGGCGACGATTTATCCGGCGCTGCCGGGCGTGGCGGCCGACGACAAGCGGCTCGACGGCTTCCGGCGGGATTTTCTGGACATTTTTCAACAGCAGGCGGAGATGCACGTGCTGGCCAACAATGCAGCCAGCGATGCGTGCGGATTCACGGTCTATGAATACGCCGACATGGCGCGGCATACGCCGGAACTGGCGAAGGGACTGACGGCGCTGGACCTGGTGCGCGAGACGCTGGACCGGTATCTGGCGGGCTTTGTGGCGTACGGCATGCCGGGCTACAAAATGTTCGACTCCGCGGAGGCCGATACGCAGTTTCCGCACCCCTCGCTGGACACGTATCCGTCGCTGCTGATTGCGGCCTATGACTATGCGGACGGGAGCGGGGATAAGCGCTGGCTGCGGGCGAACTACAAGGGACTGCGGCGGTGGGCGGAGCTGATGACGGCGGCCAATGCCGACGGGAGCCCGCTGCTCGAATATCCGGAGAGCGGAAACTCCGGCTCGTGGACAAAGAAGATTACGGTGCGGCCGTCGAACTGGTGGGACACGATTGGATTTGCGCACCAGGACGCTTATGCGAATGCACTGGGGTACCGGGCGCTGCGGGGGATGGCGGCGCTGGCCGAGCGCGTGGGAGAGAGTGCCGATGCCGAGAAATATCGCCTGCGCGCCCAGCAGATTCACGATGCCTACGCGAAGGCATTTGTGGACCCGCAGGCGGGCGTGGTGGCGGGCTGGAAGAGTCGCGATGGCGAACTGCATAACTACTATTTTCCGTTTGTGAGCGGCATTGCGGTGCGTTACGGGCTGATTGAGAGAGATCAAGCGCGGCAGGTGATGGATAACATCTTGCACAAGATGGAGACGGTGGGGTACACCGACTTTTCGCGGGGGATTCCGGGGAACCTGGTGGCAGTGCGGCGCGCCGATTATGTGGACCTGGACCACAGGTTTGGCGGTCCGGCACGCGAAGACGGCACGGATGGCTTTGAGATCTACGAGAACGGCGGGACTACGGCGTCTTTTGCGTACTTCACCATGGCGGCGCTCTACCGGCTGGACGAGAAAGAGAAGGGCGACAAGATTCTGCTGCCCATGCTGGAGGGGTTTGCGCGGCAGGGATTCAGTGGGCGAGCGCCAGACGGACTGAGTTATGACTGGATGGACTGGAAGGGCGGAGCGCATGGGTACGAGGGGTTTCTGGTGGATAACTACTATGCGCTGCTGGCGGTGCTGGATCGGGAGAAGATGATGGAACGGATGCCGTAAGAAATGGATGAGGAGGCGACGGCCCGGTTCTCGAGTAAGGGAGCTGGGCAGTTTGGTCTTTTGAAGGGGTAGCGAGTTAGCCCCCGCTTGCGCGGGGTTGGCGAGTTGGCAAGTTAGCGGACTTGGGGTAGGGAGAGTCTCGGGGTCGGGGAGAGAAGTTAGTGAGGTGAGTCCGAGGGTGGATGCGAGATTGGCCGACTGTAGACCAAAGTAGGTCGCCGAAATGCAGATCCTTCGCTGCGCTCAGGATGACAACTCTTTGGGGAGGGTGACCTTGCGGGAGGGGTGATTCTGTGCGAGGGGTGATTCTGTGGAAAGGGAGACTTAGACGGAGGAGGTGCGCATGGATTCCAGGGCGGAGGTGAGGTCGAAGGAGAGGGCCGTCTGCGCCTCGGGGGTGAGCTTGGCGTCGTGGCTGGTGAGGTAGAAGACGTCGATGGCGGATTCGCCTTCCGTGTCGATGAGAGCCACTTTGATGTTGCACTGGTGCTTGCTGAGGGTGAGAGCGATTTGGCGGAGGAGGCCCGGGAGATCCTGGGCGACGACCTGGAGCAGCGTGGAGTGGGTGCTGGACTCGGAGTCGAACTCAAGGCGGGTGGGGACTTCGACCTTCAGATTGCCGGGGTTGTTCATGTGGCTGCGGGCGGCGAGCAACTGCTCGACGGAAACTTTCTGGGCCACCACGTCGTGAAGATTGGCCAGGAAGCGGTCTTTCTCAGAGGGGTTCAGCTCCAGGGTGTGGAAGACGTCGGTGAAGTGGAAAGAGTCGACGATGACGCCGGCATCGTTGGAGAATGCGCCGGCCTTGACGATGTTCATGCCCCAGGCGGCCAGGGCTCCGGCCACGTCGGCGAAGAGGCGGGAGCGGTCGCGGGTGATGACGGTGAGGTCGAAGAGCTGGCGGGCGGGGCGGAGGTCGAGCTGGACGGCGTCTTCGTCGAGGTTGAGAGCCATCTGGAAATGATTGCGAATCTGCTCGGGGAGGCGGGTTTGCAGGTAGCGCTGGGGAAGGCCTTCAAGGAACTGCTTCAGGTCGTCGTACTGGGCGGGGGAAACCATGGAGCGGATGCGGTTGAGGAGGGTGGGATCGATGGCGGCGCGGTAGCGGACCTCGTCGACCGAGCGATCCATGAAGTTGGCGGTGGACATGTAGAACTGCCAGAGGTTCTCGGCCTTCCACGGGGTCAGGGCCTCGGGATTGACGGCCTTGATGTCGGCGAAGGTCATGATGGTGAGCATCTTGAGCAGAGTCGGGTCGCCGATTTTCTCGGCAAAGCCGCGCACGTTTTCAATGTCGAAGATGTCGCGGCGGAGGGCGTTGGACATTTCAAGATGCAGACGGATGAGCTTGAGGATGGACTCGCGCTCCTCGGTGTCGAAGTCCAGGCGGGCCAGGAAGGCGTCGGCCAGTTCGACGCTTTGGCCGGCATGTTCGCCGGTGCGGCGGGCCTTGCCGGTGTCATGGAGCAGGAGGGCGAGGAGGAAGAGGTCGAGACGGTCGATTTCCGGCAGAAGCTGGGCCAGGCGCTGTTCAAAGTCGCGGGCGGGCTGGCGGAGGCCGTGAACGTTGTCGATGGTGAGGAAGGTGTGCTCGTCGACGGTGTAGCGGTGATAACTGTCGCGAATGACCAGGGCGTCGATCCCGTGGAATTCGGGGATGAGCATCTCAAGAACGCCGAGGGCGTGCATGGTTCTCAGAGCATGCGCCGCGTGGGGTCCGAGCAGGACTTCGCGGAGGGCGTTCCAGAGGTAAGGCCCCTCGGGGATGTGGATGGCCAGGGCGGGCAGGGCGTCGGTGATGCGGTCTTCGGCGGCCTGCGAAAGGGTGTAGCCGTGGGTGGCCATGAGGGAGAAGATGCGCAGGATGGCGCTGGTGTCGTTGAACTGCGCGCCGGGAACGATGTCGATGCGGCCCTGGTCGAGGAGGAAGTCGGTTCCGGCAATGGGGGTGCGGCGGCGGCGGAACTGGCGGTAGAAACTGACCGGGGCGGGGAGATGCTCCATGAGAAGCGCGGCGCGGCGATAGATGACCCGGGCGTGACGATAATAGGTGCGCATCCAATAGGCCGGATCGGCGGTGCCGCGGGTTTCAAGGCCGATGGAGTTGGCGGCGGCTTCATCCTGGGACTGCCAGTCGAGGGTATTGTCGTCGCGGCCGTGGCGGAAGTGGAGAAAACATCGTGCGGCGGCGAGGAAGTCGAAGGCGGCTTCGGCGTCGCCGCGGGCGCTCTGGAAGACTCCGCCGCGCTGGCGGGGCCACTCCTTGGTTTCCTTGAGGTGAAAGAGGAGGGCAAACCAGACGGCGAGGTTGTAGTCGCGCAGGCCGCCGGGACAGTCCTTGAGATTCGGCTCCAGGTGGAAGATGGTGTTGCCGAATTTGGCGTGGCGGGCGCGGGCGACTTCACCGAGTTTCTGGGTAATCGTGTTCCACTCGCTCAGGACCAGGCCGGGCAGGATGGTCTGGTGGAGCTGCTGATAGAGCGGGAACTGGCCGGCGAGGAAGCGGCGGTCGAGCGTGGCCAGGGTGAATTCGAGGTTGTCGGGATCGAAACGGCCGGCTTCCTTGACGGTGCGCGAACAGGGGCTGGCGCGCAGGCCGATGTCCCACATGCCTTGAATGATGGAGCGGACGGCCTCGCGGGACTGCTCCTCGGCTTTTTCGTCGGCAAAGGCGAAGAGGACGTCGATGTCGGAGTAGGGGAAGAGATCCTTGCGCCCGTATCCGCCGAGAGCGAGTAGAGAGACGTTTTGCGCAGGCAGGCCGGAGAAGGCTCGACGCCACATTTCAATGAGGATACGGTCGACCACGGCGGAACGGCGGCGAATGGCAGCCGTCCCGTCGCCGGTGCGCTCGCAGGTCTGCTGGACGAGCGCCATCTCTCGCGTATACTGCTCCCGAAGATCGTCAACCGCCAAAGCGACTGGATTCATAAGGTAGGGTGTGTGGCTTGCCGAGGCAACAAGGATGTTTTAACAGGATAAGCGATTTTCTCGTGGATGGTGCGATTTGGAGCGGGGAGATTGAAGGAAATGCAGATGAGCTGCCCCACATTGGGCGCGATGAAGACGCGCTGAATGTGGGGCAACTGGGTTTCTGGGACGAGGCAAAGCGGCCCAGGGGGGCTTAGAGAGCGGTTTCGCCTCGTTCGTCGTTGCGGATGCGGATGGCTTCTTCGACGCGGCTGACGAAGATTTTTCCGTCGCCGATGCGGCCGGTGCGGGCGGCGCCGATGATGGCCTGGATGGCCTTTTCCTTCAATTCGTCGGTGACCACGATCTCGATTTTGACTTTGGGAAGAAGGTCGACGGTGTATTCGCGGCCGCGGTAGAACTCCGTGTGCCCCTTCTGGCGGCCATGGCCACGGGCCTCCAGAATCGTCATGCCTTCGATGCCTGCGTCGAGCAGGGCGTCCTTGACTGCGTCCAGCTTCGAAGGCTGGAGAACCGCTTCAATTTTGAGCATACGTAAATTGCCTCGTTTGACAGCGTAACAGGCGGAAGGGCCAGTTGTGGCCTCTGCCGCGGGATATTCAAAAACCCCGGCGAAAAAGGGAACCGGGATCAGGAGTTCAGGTCGTAGCCTTCCTCGCCGTGCTGGGAGAGGTCGAGGCCCACAGATTCCTCTTCGGGAGAAACGCGGAGTCCGATCACTTTGTCGACGGCGAAAAGCAGAACCAGTGTACCGACAATGGAGATGCCCCAGGCAAGTCCGACGCCGGCGAGCTGGTTGAGCATCTGGCTCCAATGACCGTCCATGGCGCCGGTGGGCAGGGGCGAGCCGTTGGCGTTTTTGCCGAAGGCGGCATTGATGGCGCCGGTGGCGAAGAGGCCGGTGAGCAGAGCGCCGAGCGTTCCGCCGGCTCCGTGAACACCGAACGCGTCGAGCGAGTCGTCGTAGCGGAGGCGGCTTTTGACGGCGAAGACCATGAAGGAGCAGAAGACGCCGGCGATGAGGCCGATGGCCAGAGCCGAGAAGGGCTGGACGTAGCCGGAAGCGGGGGTGATGGCGACCAGGCCGGCGACGGCGCCGGAGATGGCACCCAAAGCTGTGGGTTTGCCGTTGTGAATCCACTCGGCGATGGTCCAGCCGAGCGCGGCGGCGGCGGCGGCGAAGTGGGTGTTGATGAAGGCCGAGGTGGCCAGAGGGCCGGAACCGAGGGCGCTGCCGGCATTGAAGCCGAACCAGCCCACCCAGAGCAGACAGGCACCGATGAAGCTCAGCACCATGGAGTGGGGCGGCATGTTGAGGTGGGGATAGCCGATGCGCTTGCCGAGGTAGATGCAGGTGACCAGAGCGGAGACGCCGCTGGTAATGTGGACCACGGTGCCGCCGGCAAAATCCAGGCTGGGAATGTGCCCTCCCGTGGCGTTCAGGAAGCCGCCGACGCCCCAGACCATGTGGGCCATGGGGCTATAGACCAGCAGCGACCAGAGGGAAAGGAAGACCGCCATGGCGCTGAACTTCATGCGTTCGGCGAACGCGCCGGTGATCAGGGCCGGGGTGATGATGGCGAACATGAGCTGGTAGATCATGTAGGTCTGTTCGGGAATGGTAGGGGCGTAGTCGGTGTTGGGAGCGAGCCCCACGCCGCGCAGGAAGACGTGTTCAAAGCCGCCGATGAAGGCGTTCCCATGGCCGAAGGCCAGCGAGTAGCCGACCACGGCCCAGAGGATGGTGACCAGGCCCATCATGGCGAAGCTCTGCATCATGGTGCCGAGGATGTTCTTTTTGCGGACCAGGCCGCCGTAGAAGAGGGCCAGGCCGGGGCCGGTCATGAGCAGGACGAGGGCGGCGGAGACCAGCATCCAGGCGTTGTCGGCGGCCGACTGGGCGGCAGCGGTGGCGGCCTGAGTGGTGCGGACAGACTGTTCGAGGGCGGCGATCTGAGCTTGGGTGACGGGGGCCTGCGCGGCGGCAGGGGCTGAGGATGAGGTCTGCGCCAGAGCCAGGGAGGAAAAGCCGAGACAGGCAGACAGGAGCAACAGCAGGCTTGCACGACGAAACATAAGGTTTCCGCTCCAAAAAAGCATAAATAGGCCAAGAGCCACAGGACGTGGCGGAATGCCGGCCGCCGTACCGGATCAACAGTCGAACGATGCGCAGGCCGCAGGGATTGGATGAATTCAGGCCCTGCCGGGTCGGGAGTTGCATGGAGAGCTGCCGGGCGCGGTGGACGCACGCCCGCTGTAGGGTGTTATTTGGACCAATATTTCATGATGCGCGTAAGGAACCCATGAGGAAAGTAAAAATCCATCTGGCAAACTTATTGGTTCTTGTGTACAGGGGACTGGGGTTTCAGAAGGGGCGAGTGCGAGAGCGGGGGCGAACCTTAGGACGCGAAAGGCGCATGAAGATTCGACCAGCGCATCTTATCGGTCGAGAGTGAGCGCGGACCGGGAGGTCGGCGTTACTCATCCTTGCCGGAGTTATTAATTTTTGCGGGAATTGGGAATGGCGGGCGGGACGGGTGTGCGAGGGTTGGAGGGGCGGAGGAACGCGATGAGATGGGATCGGAACTGGCGCAAGATGGGCTGTTGGCTGGTGTTAGGAATGGTGGCTTTGGCCGCGACGCGCAGCCAGGCGAGCACCAGGCAAGGGGGTAGCTGCCAGAAGGTGGTGCTGGAGGGCGAGGTGAACGCCGGGCAGGAGTGGAAGGCGTCGTTCGGCGGTGGCTGGGTCTTCCGGGTGCTGCCGATTGAGCCGGGCAAGACCGGTTACAGCGGCTGGGACTTGGTGGTCGACCGGGAGCAGGCGGCGGGGTTTCCCGATGCGCTGCTGCTGGCGACGCCGCCGTATAACTCCATCAACGAGCGCGAGGTGGGGACGACGTTCGGATTGCGCGCCCAGGACGCCATCGGCTGGAACCCGCGCAGCTTCCGCTTTTTGACGGATCCCGATGCATTTCGTGAGAGTCAGAATCTGTTTCAGGTTTGGGGCGGGATGAAGCATGTGGTGGAGGCGCCGGTGGCGAGCAGCCGGGAAGGGATGGCGATCGAGCGCCAGCTGAAAATCAACCAGAAATCCTCGGTGGGGCAGTTTCACATCGTGGATGCGCGCCTGGTGCCGGGCGTCGCCGATCCTGCGCCTTATGCACAGAACTGGGCTTTGGCCGTGTCGCGGACGCCTCATACGTTCGTGCCGGCGGCGCAGGGCGTCTCGAGTCCCCGGGGAGAGCTGCGCTGGATGCGGTTTTCGATTACGTTGTGGCTGCCGGTAGCCTGGAATGTGCCCCAGCAGCTTCATGTCGAACGTTCGGGGTGCTCGGAATGAGGAGCGGTCCCGGGCTCCATGGAGGTGGGAATCGGGCGGGGAAGGCGGGGTGCTCGAGCAAATGTGACCATATCCGCACAACGAGAGGCAAGGTATAGTAAAGGCATGGCCGCCCCGGCAGAGCGCGATCACTACCTTTTCGGAGCACTGGAGAGCAGCGCGCGCAATCGCGGCAAGCTCCAAGAAGTGAACTATGGATTCGAAGCACCGGAAGGTGTCTTCCTCACATCCCTCGATTTTGCGGTTAACTGGATTCGCAAAAGCTCCGTCTGGCCGATGACCTTCGGATTGGCATGCTGTGCCATCGAGATGATGTCGATGGGAGCATCGCGGTTTGACATTGCGCGCTTCGGCGCCGAAGTCTTCCGGCCCTCTCCGCGGCAGTCTGACTTGATGGTGGTGGCGGGGCGGGTTTCGAACAAGATGGCCCCGGTGATTCGGCGTCTTTACGATCAGATGCCGGAGCCGAAGTGGGTCATCTCGATGGGCGCCTGCGCTACGTCGGGCGGCGTTTTCAATAACTATGCTCTGCTTCAGGGTGTAAATCAGGTAATTCCGGTGGATGTGTATGTTCCCGGATGCCCGCCACGCCCGGAGCAACTGATGTATGCAATCACGCTTCTTCAGGAAAAGATTCAGCGTGAGCCACGCAGCCTGCTCAAAACGCTGAATGCAAGTTAAGAGAAAACTGCTGCGCCAGAAGCAAGGATTGTGTTACCGGCGTAACTGTCTGGTAACCCCCTGAATTGTTCCATTGCCCTACTGTGTGCACTTCAAAAAATCTATGCTACTGAAAACGCGCCTTATGGTACGTTTAATAGTGCTGTGGGGATACCCTAAGGTCCTTCAATTGCGAAGAACCAAGTAGGCCCGAGCCTGAGTTTGAGCTCGCAAACAGCCATGATCATGCATTTCAGCTCGATTGCGGAGGAATAAGCGCATGTACTCTCGTGTTTCGAAATCTGTGACCGGTTTTCTGGCCCTGGCTTGTGTGGCGTTGACGCCCCTTGCTATTTTTGCCCAGGAATCGGCTAAGCCTGCCGCGAAGCCCTATGTGGCCGATTCAGCATCCAGGTGGGACATTTTTGTGGGCTACAGTTACCTGAAGCCCTCCTACACCGTGAACGGAACGTTGAGCAATGGAACGGTCCTCGGGACTCCGATTGAAGCTGAGAAGATAGGAACAGTCGAGAGTGTTGCCCGCTACTTCAACAGGAACGTCGGCTGGGAGATTAACGCAGGCCAGCACGACGCCTACAGGGATACGGGCGCCGGTTCGACAGGCACCAGCAATACCGGCTTGTACACCGTGCAGACCGGTCCGATTTTCCGCTACCCGAAGGCCTACGGCATCACGCCTTGGGGCCATGCTCTGGTGGGCGGAGTTTCGATGGAAGGTCCGAATCACCAGAATTACACCCCTGGTGTGACGTACACCGTTGGTGGTGGCCTGGACATCAATACGCCCTTGTTCAATCATCATCTGTCCGTCCGCCTGGTCGAGGCCGACTACGAGTACCTCCACGTCGACTACGGTCCGGCGCATGCGGCTTCCGGTGAAACCTACCAAGTGGGCGGCCGTGTGAACGCCAACAGCCTTCGCCTGGCGGCCGGCTTTGTGTATCACATTGGCACCATTGTGCCGCCTCCTCCGGTGACCCTGGCGTGCTCGGCGAGCCCGGCAACGGTGTTCCCCGGCGATCCGATTACGATCACGGCGACCGCCGGTGATCTGGACCCCAAGCTGAATGCCGTCTATAGCTGGACGGGAAGCGGCGTCACGGGTAGCGGAACGACGGCCACAGTGGCGACAGCTTCTCTGGCTCCGGGTTCGTATTCGGCAAAGGGTGAAGTCAAGGAAGGCAAGGCCGGCAAGGAAGGCCTGAAGCCTGGCCAGACGGCCGACTGCTCGGCCAGCTTTACGGTCAAGGCATTTGAGCCCCCGACCGTCAGCTGCTCTGCCAGCCCCAGCACCATCAAGCCGGGTGAGACCGCCACAGTGACGGCCACCGGCATGAGCCCCCAGAATCGTCCGCTGACCTACGCCTACTCGGCGTCCGCTGGCTCCATCAGCGGCACCGGCACCACCGCGACCTTCACTTCGACAGGCGCCCCGACAGGCGCTGCGAACATCACCTGCAACGTCTCCGACGACAAGGGACAGACGGCGACAGGGACAACCACGGTGACCATCACGGCCCCGTATGTGGCCCCGGTTCCGCACACTGAAGCGCTCTGCTCGATCACCTTCGAGAAGGACAAGAAGCGTCCGGCTCGCGTGGACAACGAAGCCAAGGCCTGCCTGGACGAGGTTGCCCTCGACCTGCAGAAGCAGTCCGATGCCAAGGCGGTAGTTGTGGGCAATGCGGATGCCAAGGAAAAGGCCAAGACCGCGAAGGAAGAAGCGGCAGCCGCGAAGCGCAAGCACGCCAAGCCGGTCGAAGATCTGGCCGTCCAGCGCGCAGTGAACACCAAGGACTACCTGGTCACCGAGAAGGGTATTGACGCTTCTCGCATCAGCATAGCCACCGGCACGACGGACGGACAGAAGGTGGAAGATTACCTGGTGCCCGCCGGCGCAAACTTCTCGTCCGATGTGGCGGGAACCACAGAGGTGACTGCCACTGTGAAGCCGCAGCCGCGCAAGCCCCTGGCGACCAAGAAGCACGCCGCCAAGAAGGGTTCCGTCAAGCCCCCCGCCGCCAACTAGTCGGTGAGGAGCAAGACTTTAACCGGTAAGCAGTATCAGCCCGTCGCACTTTCCTCCTGAAGAATGGAAGGGAGTGCGACGGGAGCCAGATGAGAAATTCCTCTCGTAATCCCTTGAGGTTGACCGGCTCGCTGGTCAACCTCTTTGGTTTCTGAGCCCCTCTTTCTTTTGATTCACTTCTTTCTTAAATTCGGGGAGTTGTTTTCTGCATGAATCCGTTGCGGATATGCCGTAATATGTTTTGCCGGGTCGAACTCATGGGGCAAGTGATTGCCATGGCTCTGCTTGTGCCGGGTGTGGCTGGTGTGCAGGCTCAGGCGTCTTGGAGCGCGGTGGGGCCCAATGGCGGCGATGCGCGCGCTTTTGCCGCCGTGCCAGGGCATCCCAACCATCTGTATCTGGGCGCCACCGGAAGCTGGATCTACGAGTCCATGGACGAAGGAGCTTCCTGGCATCGGCTCTCGAAGGTGGACGCCTCGGACGATTTGATTCTGGACCACATCCTGGTGGACGCGGCGAATCCTGCCACCGTCTATGTGGCCGCATGGAAGGCGAACCGGCCCGACGGCGGGCTGTGGGTGAGCCATGATGGCGGGCGCAACTGGAGCGCGCTGGGAGGGTTGCACGGGCAGTCGATTCGCGCCTTTGCACAGGCGCCCTCAGATCCCCGGACGCTGTTTGCGGGAACGCTGGAGGGGGTTTTCCGTTCGAAGGACGCGGGCGTTACCTGGAAACTCATCAGTCCGCCGGGCAGCCGCGAGATTCACGAGGTGGAGTCGCTGGCCATTGACCCGACGGACCCGGAGATTGTGTACGCCGGCACCTGGCACCTGCCGTGGAAGACGACCGACGGCGGCGATAACTGGCACAGCATCAAGCAGGGCGTGATCGACGACTCGGATGTGTTCTCGATCATCGTGGATCCGACCAAGCCACGGGTGATTTACGCCAGTGCATGCAGCGGCATCTACAAGAGCGAAAACGGAGCTGAGCTCTTTCGCAAAGTGCAGGGTATTCCTGCCACGGCGCGACGTACGCGGGTGTTGAAGCAGGATCCGGCGAACCGCAATATCGTGTATGCCGGAACCACCGAAGGGCTCTACAAGACGGTGAACGCGGGCAGGAGCTTCGAGCGGATGACCGGACCCGATGTGATTGTGAACGACATCTTTGTGGATCCGGAGAATCCGCAGAATGTGCTGTTGGCCACCGATCGGGGCGGCGTGCTGGAGAGCAGGGACAGAGCAGCCAGCTTTGTCCCGGCGAACGATGGCTTTTCCGGGCGCAAAGTGATGGCCCTGCTGGTGGACCGCGGCAACCCTTCGCGCCTGTTTGCGGGAGTGGTGAACGACAAGAGCTACGGCAGCACGTTTGTTTCAGCCAACGGGGGCGCCAAGTGGGACCACATCGGCGACGGGCTGGATGGGCGCGATGTGTTTGCGCTGGCCCAGGCGCCGGACGGAACGGTTTTGGCCGGAACCAATCACGGTATCTTTGCGCTGGACGGAGCGACTTCCACTTGGACGCCGAGGAACATCATCGCCAACACCATTGTGAAGAGGACCACCGAGACCCACTTCGGGAAAAAGGTGAACGTCGAGAAGGGCGTGAAGGATGTGGTGCGGCAGATGGAGGGGCGCATCTACGCCCTCGATTTGTCGGGCGACGCCTGGCTGGCTTCTACCTCGACCGGGCTCTACACCAGCAAGGACCAGGGAGCCAGTTGGCAGGGCGGCCCGGTGATGGATTCGATGAACTATCCGTCGGTGGCGGCGCACGGCAGGGTGATGGCCGCGGCGCGGCAGGACGGCGTGGTTCTGTCGAGCGACGCGGGATTCACATGGTGGCCGGTGGGCCTTCCCCAGGCGTTGACCAGCATCCACAGCATCGCTTTCTCGACGGATGGAACGTTGTGGCTGGGGGCGCGCGAGGGCGTCTACTTCAGCCGTGACAAGGGCAAGACGTGGATGTGGGTTCACCGGCTGCCGCTGGCCGACGTGGACGATGTGTACTATGACGCGCGGCTCAACCGGGTGTTGGTCAGTTCGCGAGCCAGCGAGTTTGTGTACGGCATCGATCCGAAGACGCTGGACTGGAAGTGGTGGCAGACCGGGTACCATATTTCGCTGGTCCGCTCGGCCGGAGCGCGGCTGCTGGCGGCATCACTTTACGACGGCGTGCTGGTAGAACCGCGCGCGACAGAGGCGGAAGTCGGCCGGAGGTGATCTTGCTCACACAGGCCGGGAATTCTGTATCATCGAAGTATGCAGGCAGAGACCGGAAAAACCCGACCGACGCGCTCGTTCCAGAGCCACGATCCGCGGCTTGAGCCGATTGCCGCCAAAGTGCTGGCAGGCGAGCGGCTCGACTTCAACGATGGGCTGGTGCTTTACGGCTCATCGGACGTGCTGGCCGTGGGCTGGCTGGCGAATGATGTGCGCGAGCGGATGCACGGAGACGTGGCGTACTTCAACGTCAACCGGCACATCAATCCGACGAATGTCTGCGTGGCCAACTGCCGTCTGTGCGCCTTTGGGCGCAAGAAGGGCGACCCGAACGGCTACACCATGACGTTGGAAGAGGCGTGGGAGACGGCGGGCTCGGGCTACACGGAAGCGATCACCGAGTTTCATATTGTCGGCGGGCTGCACCCCGATTTGCCCCTCGAATATTTCCTGGAGCTGGTGCGCGGGCTGAAAGTGCGCTTTCCCAAGGTGCATATCAAGGCCTTCACCATGGTCGAGGTCGCCTACCTGGCGCGGCGCGCCAAGCTCACCATTGAGCAGACGTTGATGAAGATGCGCGAGGCGGGCGTGGACTCAATGCCTGGGGGCGGGGCAGAGATCTTTGCGGCGCGGGTGCGGTCGATTATCTGCGACCACAAGATCGACGGCGAGGAGTGGCTCTCAACGGCGCGGCTGGCCCACAAGATGGGCTTCAAGTCCAACGCGACCATGCTCTACGGGCACATTGAGAACGACGAGGACCGCGTGGACCACCTGCTGAAGCTGCGCGCGGTGCAGGACGAGACGGGCGGTTTCCAGGCTTTCATTGCGCTGGCCTTCCACCCGGAAAACACGGCTCTGGACCACTTGCCGGTGACTACGGGACTGACCGACATCCGGCAGATTGCGGTGGCGCGGTTGCTGCTGGACAACTTCCCGCACATCAAGGCCTACTGGCAGATGCTGACGCCGAAGATTGCGCAGATTGCGCTGCGCTTCGGGGCCGATGACCTGGACGGCACAGTGGTCGAGGAGAAGATTTATCACGACGCCGGAGCGACGACGCCACAGGGCATGAACCGCAAGGAGCTTTGCCGGCTGATTACCGAGGCGGGGCGGGTTCCTGTGGAGCGCGACACGCTGTACCACGCGGTGACGCGGACCGAGGATAGCTTTACGGTGGCGGTGTAGCTTATTGCCGCACCACCACGCCGCCTTTCATCACAAAGATGACGCGCTCGACTACCGAGATGTTTTCGAGCGGGTTGCCGGGGACGGCGACAATGTCGGCGTAATAGCCGGGCTTCAACTGGCCAATCTGGCCCTGCCAGCCGAGGAGTTTGGCTCCGTTGATCAGGTCAGCCTGTAGGACTGCCAGCGGCTTCATGCCGTACTGGACCATCAGCGTCATTTCGCGGGCTTGCGTGCCGTGCGGGAAGGGACCTACATCCGAGCCCACCGCAAAGGGTACGTTGGCGGCCACCTGGGTTTTGAATTCACGAATCTTGTAGTCGAGCAGGGCTTGTTCGCGCGCGGCAACGGCGGGCGAGGCGGCGTGCTGCGCGAAGTACTCGAAGATGACGAAAGTGGGCACGGCGAAGATGCCTTTTTCGCGCATCAGGCGCATGGTTTCAGGGCTGAGTTGGGTGGCGTGGTCAATGGAGGCTACGCCAGCCTCGGCCGCGTAGAGCGTGCCGGGCTCTCCCATGGCGTGAACGGCAACCACAGTGCCCAGACGATGCGCCTCGTCGACCGCCGCGGCCAGTTGCGCCTCTGTGTATTGGTAAGGCGTGTGTAACTCGCCTTCGATGATTTTGTCCGGGCCAGTTTCGTAAATCTTGGCGAAGTCCGAGCCTTCCTTGTGCTGGGCGCGCATCACCTCGACGAGTTGTTCGGCGGAGTTGGCGTAGTCGGCGTTGGAGAGAATGTGCTGCGCGGGGTTGTAGTGATTGGCGTCCTCATGGCCGCCCAGAATGTCGATGGCGTTGCCGCTGACGCGGAGGCGGGGGCCGGGGATGAGTCCCTGGTCGATGGCGTTGCGAATGGCGGTGTCGGCGGAGCCTGCGCCTTCGGTGCCCATGTCTCGCTCGGCGGTAAAGCCGGCCAGGAGATCGGCTTTGGCGGCCTGCTCAGCCAGAAGGGTGCGCCAGGGAATCGACTCCTCGACGGTTTGCAGATCTTCCGCACCGGGATGAAGGAAGAGATGGATGTGCGCGTCGATGAGGCCGGGGAGCAGAGTGCGGGCGCCGAGGTCGATGACTTTCGCGCCTTGGGGATGAGGAACGGACGTGCCGACAGCGCGGATGCGGTCGCCCTCGACCAGAACTTCGCCGGGCTGGAGCAGGGCTCCGGTCTCCACCTGGAGCAGGCGCGCGGCGTGGAGGACGATGGGGGCAGCAGGGGCGTTGGCAGGCTGCTGGGCGGCGAGAGCCGCGGCACATGCCAGGACCACGGCGAAGCCAGCCAGAGATGGGACGCGGTTCAGCGAGCGCGGGAATTGAGAGGAATTCGGCATGGATACGACTATGCCGCATTGGAGCGGGCTTGTCGATGGAGCTTGGGGGTTTACATTCGGCTGGATGGACTGATATGGTGGCTATGCCACAAGACCTCAAGGCGCAAGGAAAGCCGAATGCCGCGCCGGGGCCGGGAGAGGAAAAGATGACGAATTCCTACGATTACTTATCGATTGCCAAGATGATCGACCACTCGCTGCTGAATCCAACGCTGACTACGCGCGAACTGGAGGACGGGTGCGCGCTGGCCCTTCGCTACGATGTGGCCAGCGTCTGCATCATGCCGTTTGCGCTGGCGGGGTGCGCAGAAGTGCTGAAGGGAAGCACGGTGAAGGCCTCGACGACGATTGGTTTTCCGCATGGCGGGCACACTACCGCCATCAAGCTGGCCGAGGCACGGCAGGCGCTGGCCGATGGCGGCGAGGAACTGGATGTGGTGATCAATATTTCGAAGGCGCGCAGCGGGGAATGGCAATATGTGCGCGACGAACTGGCGGCGCTGGCGGATGCGATTCACGCTGGTGGAGCCAAGATGAAGGTCATCTTCGAGAATGCGTATCACGACGATGCGGCGAAGATTCGGCTGTGCGAGATTTCGGCGGAGGTGGGCGCCGACTGGGTGAAAACTTCGACTGGCTACGCGCCGAGCGGAGCGACGTTGGCAGACCTGGAACTGATGCGCAAGCATTCTCCGGCGTGGGTTCAGGTGAAGGCGGCGGGCGGCATTCGCGACCTGGATGCGCTGCTGGCCGTGCGCGCGATTGGGGTGAGCCGCGCGGGAGCGACGCGCACCGAAACCATGCTGGAAGATTGCCGCAAGCGCCTGGGGCTGGAGCCGATTACGCAAACCGTTACGCCGGCGGGAAAGTAGCGATGGCCCTGACAGACAAGCACGGGTTGGTGCGGGAGCCGATGTACCAACAGATGAACGAGATTCTGCGTGAGTTGCTGCGGAACGGCGAATTTGTGCAGGGAAACCAGTTCCTGACCGAGCGGCAGATTGCGGAGCGCTTCCAGGTGAGCCGGCCGACCGCAAATAAAGTGCTGGCGGGAATGGTCTCAGAGGGACTGCTGGAATTCAGAAAGGGAGTGGGGACGTTTGTCTCCGCGCCGCGGCTGGACTACGACATTCAGACGCTGGTCAGCTTTACAGAAAAGGCGAAAGAGGCGGACAAGACGCCGACGACGCGGGTGCTGGAATTCAAAAGGGTCGAGGCTGCGGAAGTGGAAGCGGAGATTGCCGAGCGGCTGCAGGTGGAGCGGAAGCGCGAACTCTTCGTCCTTGTCCGGCTGCGGCTGGCCGATGGGGTTCCGGTGATCCTTGAGAGGCGTTGGGTTCCTGCCGACATGTTTCCGGGGCTGAGCCGGCAGGAAGTGAAGGGGTCGTTTTACGCACTGTGCCGCCAGAAGTACGGGCTAAATATCGAGGAGTCGGACCAGACGATCCGGGCGGTGAAGCTCAAGGGTGAGGAAGCGAAAGTCTTGGAAGCGGGCAAGGGCTCGCCTGCCTTTCTGGTTTCTGCAGCCGGCTACTCCGGGCCCACGGCGGCATGGTGGGAAAAGACGCTTTATCGCGGCGATATGTATGAGTTTCACAGGGCGCGCTCCTCGCCGGGAAGATTGATTGCAGGAGTAGTCTGAGAATTCCGGGAGTCCATCTCGCCCGTGACGGAGCAAGCCATGAATCTGATGATCGTAGAGAGTCCGAACAAGGTAAAGAAGATCAAGAGCTTGCTCGGACCGGGATGGGACGTTGCCGCCAGCGTGGGCCATGTGCGGGATTTGCCGCAAAAATCATTGGGCGTGACGACGCCCGACTACCAGCTTCAATATGAGTTCACAGAGCGCGGCAAGGGCGTGGTGGACGGCCTGAAATCGCGCGCCGCACGGGCGGAGGCCGTGTACCTGGCCACGGATCCGGATCGCGAAGGAGAAGCGATTGCGTGGCATCTGAAAGAGACCCTGAAGCTGAAGAAATACCAGCGCGTCACCTTTGACGCCATTACCGAAAATGTGATCCACAAAGCGCTGCAGACGCCGCGACAGTTGGACATGAACCTGGTGCATGCGCAGGAAGCAAGGCGGGGCGCGGATCGGCTGGTGGGCTACAGGGTTTCGCCGGCGCTCTCCAGGCAGACCGGCATTGCACGCCTGAGCGCCGGGCGGGTGCAGACCGTGGCGGTGCGCCTGGTTGTGGAGCGACAGCGGGAGATTGAAAGCTTCATCTCAACCAAGCACTTTGGCGCTGAAGCCATTTTCGAGGACGGAAAGTGGACGGCGTACTGGGACACTGCGCCCTTCCTGAAAAAAGGCGAGAAGTACATTCTGGACTCGGCGCTGGCCGAGCAAGCGGCGCAGTGCCGCGCATTCAAAGTGGTCGATGCGGCGACAAAGAAAGCGCGGCAGGCGCCGCCCGCGCCGTTCACCACATCCACGCTGCTGCAGGCGGCCAGCGTGACGCTGCACTATAAGCCCGACCAGACAGCGCAACTGGCGCAGAAGCTCTTTGAACAGGGGCTGATCACCTACCACCGCACCGACAGCCAGAACTTTTCCGCTGAGGCGCTCGCGGAGATTCGCGCATTCGCCGAGGCCAATCATCTTCCCATTCCGGCCAAGGCGCGGACGTGGAAGTCGAAGGCCAGCGCGCAGGAAGCGCATGAAGCGATCCGGCCTACGCACCTGGAAGAACGCGCTGCGGGCGAGGACGAAGCGCAGAGAAAGCTTTACTCGCTGATCTGGAACCGGGCGGTGGCCTCGCAACTGGCCGATGCGGAGTACAGCGTGAACACGCTTCGGCTGGAGGCGCAACAAGAGGCGCAGAGCTTCTTTTGGAAGAGCACCGGGCGGACGCTGCTTCTGCCCGGCTGGCGCGCGCTTACTGCCAAAGACGCCGCCGAAGATGCCGACGAACACAACGAAGGCAAGGACGACGACAATGGCAAGGTTCCGGCCCTGGCGATTGGCACGGCGCTCGAATCGAGCAGCACGCGGGTGCTGAACAAGCAGACCAAGCCGCCCAACGGGTATACCCAGGCCAGCCTCATCAAGAAGCTGGAGAGCGAAGGTATCGGGCGGCCTTCCACTTATCCGGCCATTCTGAAAAATGTGCTGACGCGCGGCTATCTTACCGAGGGCAAGAAGATCCTGTTCGCCTCCGAGCTGGCCAATCTACTGATCGATGCGCTCACCGGGAGTTTCCGGTTTGTGGAATACGACTACACGCGCGCACTGGAGCAGAGCCTGGACGATATTGCCAGCGGCAAGGAGCTCTATCTGACGGTGGTTTCCGCGCTGGACACGCAATTGGGCGCGGAACTGGACAAGTTTCACATTGCCGCACGGCCGGAGTTAGCTGCGCATCGGCCTGCGGGCGAGGCTCCAGCCGCCGACCGACCGGGCACTCCCTGTCCGAAGTGCAAGATCGGTCGACTGCGCCGCCCCGAGGGAAAGGATTTCTTTGGGTGCGACCAGTTCCGCCAGGGATGCACCTTTACCGTGAGCGCCACGGTGGCCAAGAAGAAACTTACCGACAAGCAGATTGAGACTCTTTGCACCAAGGGAAAAACCGCGCTCCTGAAAGGCTTCACCAGCAAGATGGGCAAGCCCTTCGACGCTTACCTGGTTTGCGATGAAACGACCGAATGGAAGACCAGGTTCAAGTTCGAGTCAAGGTAGGAGGGCAACAATATCCCTCGCATTTTGGCGCTTGCTTCTTTGCTGAAGGGCGCATCGATCAGGATGAATCTGTTCAGTGCGCGGGAATCCCGGTAAGGTGCTCGTGTCGTGAATCTGAAGTTAGGCGCATAACTTGAGGTCAGGTTGCTGTGCGGAGAGGGGTGAAGATGCAGATCCTTCGCTACGCTCAGGATGACAGGCTATTTCTTAATGCGAGCTTTAGATATTGTAGATTCCAGGAGGTTAGAGGAAGAGACCCAGGACGGGTCTCTTCCTCTTGTTGTTTTAGAAGGTGAACTTCAGCGCGAATTGCAGTTGACGCTCGCCCAAGGAGGATGTGGAACCGCCCGAGATTCCGAAGGTTTTGTCGGTAATGGTCATGTCGGGCGCTCCAAAGATGGGGTGGTTCAAGACGTTGACGGCTTCAAAGCGGAATTCCGTGTGGAGGGCCTCAAAGACACTGAACTGCTTCTGCAGGCTGGCATCTACCGTGTCCAGACCAGGCCCACGAATGCTGCCATTGGCGCAGTTTCCCAGGCCGCTCGGGCCGGCAACCTCCAGGCCGGTAGAGTTATCGAAGAACTCTTCTCCCAGCAGAGGATTGAAGGCGCGGTGATAGTGAATGGGACCGGTGCAATTGGCGCGAGTGGCGCCATTCGCGTGGCTGTTGCTGCCATAGGCCAGCACGTTGGGGCTATTGATGGCCGTCAGGGCGTAGCCGGTGTGGTTGGTGGTCAAGGCGCCAATTTGCCAGCCGCCGATGACGGCATTGGTGACGCTGTTTGCACCGGAGCCGAACTTCTGTTTCTGGCCGAAGGGCAGGGTGTAAACGGCATAGCCGGTGAGAATCTCCTTAGTGTCGTAGTAGCAGTTACCCCACTCCGACTTCTGGTTGTACAAGTCCTGCCAGTACCAGGCCTGTGGGGCTGACTGTCCGCTGCCTCCGTAGTAGCCGATGTTGTCGGCCAGGCACTTGCTGTAGGTTTCGGCCAACTGAATTTCCAGGCCTTTGTCAAAGCGATGCCCGTAGGTGACCTGGAGGCCGTTGTAACTCTCATTGCCGACCGAAGCGGTTCCCTTGGCGAAGGCGTTCTGATCGTTGGGATCACTATCGGGCAAGCCAGGCACCTGGAAGATGGCCAGATTGTTGGTTCCGTAATTTGCTTTCTCACCCAGGAAGTCGCCCGGTGAAAGATTGCCTGCGGCATCCACATGGAACTGCGCAGTCATCATGGGAACCAGCGTGTGCGTCACCTTTTGACCAACATACGCAGCCTGGACGGTGTCGTGGCCGGTCAGCTGATACTGCACGGCCAGGTTCCACATCACGTCCGTGGCGGGCTTGATGTTCGGATACCACACCCGCTCCAGGGCATTCGACAGGCTCGGAGCTTGCCCGCCGACGAAACCCTGCTCGAGCGTCTGGGTTGGCGCCGCATTGGGATCTGAAGAGAAGGTTGCCGAGCTGCCGGGAACAAAGGGCGCGTTCTCGGTGATGCGAAGGTTGGTGCCGCTGCCTTCCATATAGGATGTGATGCCCAGGGCGCCGCGCACCACACCCTTGCTATGCAGGAAAGCCGGCGAATACGCGAAGCCCAAGCGAGGCTGGAAGTCCCAACCCAGGTTGTAGGAGCTGTATCCTGCCTTGTTGCCAACTTCGGGGCTGTAGTCGCCATACAGGCTGTTCAGAGCCGTCAACTGCTGCCGGCCCTGGTAGATCGGCTGTCCGGTCATGAGGTCGAAGTTGACCGAGCGGCCCTGCACCTCGTAGAGGGGAGTGTGGTTGTCATAGCGGAGACCGAGGTTGAGGGTCAGGGAGCTGTTGACCTTCCAGTCATCCTGAATGTAACCGGCCAGCATATTGGCGCGCTGCCCCCAGGTTCCGCTGGGCGCTCCACGATCTTCACCTTGCGGAAAACCGGCCATGAAGTCCGCAGCGCCGTTTCCTTGCGTCGAGCTGGTGCCGTTGGGTGCGGTCCAAACACCGGTGAAATAAATTTGGCCATTTTCGCCGTCATTGCCTGCGTAGAAGGTGTTGATGCGGTAGCGGCGGAATTGGAAGCCGGCCTTGATGGTGTGGGTATTGTGAATCCAGGTCACAGCCTCGTCAAACTGAATCGAGCTGTCCGCAAACAATGCATCCGCACCAGCGCTGCCCCAATTCTGGAGGGTTCCATCGTTGGAAAAGACGAAGTTGGGCAGGCCCGCAACATGTACGCCCTGGTTCTTGTTGGCATTGTTGATGCCGGCTGTGGTGGCCAGGTCGCCGGCGGCTGAGTCCGTGGTGCCGTATCCGATCTTGGTGTAGCCGACACCGAAGCGGAAGTCGTTGAAGAGGGTCTGCGAAATCTGGTGCGTCCAGCCGGCAATGCCGCTGTCTCCCCAGCTGTTGGTGTAGTTCTCGGGCAGGAAAGTGGTGCTGTTGTTTTGCGGGTTGGTGGAGTAGTACTTGGAGGCGCGGGCAAAGATGTGATCCTTGGCGCTGAACGCGTAATCGATCTTGATATCGCCCTGGTCGCCGTTCAGCTTGGAGAACTCGGTATAGGTGAGGTTATTCGACAAGCCGCTGCCGGTGGGTCCGGGAAGCGCTGCAATGATAGCTGCTGCCGCAGGATCGATGTGGGTGAGCGTATTGTTCAGCAGCGTACATCGCGTGGTGGCCGTCGATGTTTCACCCGCAGGACAGTTGACCTGACCCACCGCGGTCGTCGGGTCATAGAGCTGAAGCGGATTGCCGTCTCCGTCCACGGCGTCGGAGAAGTTTCCTGCGCGCTCGAGGTTGGTGAGCACGGTGGTGGATGCGGAAGACGCGGGAATATCGAAGCGCTGCCCCTGGAAGTCTCCAAAGAAGAAGAGCTTGTTCTTCAGTATCGGTCCGCCGAATGTGGCGCCGAACATATTCCAGCGCACTGAGGGTTTGGTATAGGTGCCGGCTTGGCCAGATATCTGATTTTCCCAGCCGTTGTACCACGGTGTTGCGTTGAAGATATCGTTGCGGAAGAACTCAAAAGCGCTGCCGTGGAATTTATTGGTGCCCGACTTGATGGCGGTGGTAATGGTGCCGCCCTCAAAGTTACCGTACTCGGCCGAGGGATCCTGGGTGATGATGGTGAATTCCTGGATGGCGTCGATCGAGGGAACATAGGCCACCAGGTTGTCCGATAGCTGATTGTTCTCCAAACCATCGAGCAGGAAGTTGTTGGACTGTTCGTTGTTGCCATTGATCTCGGGACGGCCGGCAGACTGCTCGTTCTGAGCCTTGGTCATCGAGTCTGGATTGGGGTTGGTAGAGCCTGGGACCAGCAGCGTCATTTGTACATAGTTGCGCGTAGCCAAGGGAAGATCTTCGGTGGTTTTTTCGTCGACCACCATATCCAATTGGTCTGACTCAACCTTGAGCAGCGGGGCTTCTTCGCCGCGCACCTCAATGATCTCCGATGTGGAGCCGACCTTTAACGTAAAGTCGACGCGATCAGACTGACCCAATTCCAGATCGAACGCGCCCTTCTTTAAGGTATCGAAGCCGTTCTTCTGGACCTGCGCCTTGTAGTTGCCGATGGGCAGTGAGAAGCGGTAGGTTCCGGCTTCATTGGTTTGGGCGGTAAAGGTAACACCGCGCTGCGTGTCGATGAGGGTAACTGTGGCTCCCTGGACGACATTGCCTTGCGGGTCGCTTACTGTTCCGGTGACGGTACCGTTGGTGGACTGCGCACTCAGTCGACAAGGCATTAGAAGCGTCGCGATTGCGAGTAGAAGTACAACGCTATTGAGGATCGGATTGCCATGTCGTAATGGAGACATACCGTGCGATGATTGTGTGGTTTGCGTCATAGACATTGCGCCTCTCCTTGAAAATTGGTAGATGCTCACCGCGGCAAACCGGCAAGCAGATGATTTGTCAGAGAGGGTGTCGCGCAGAAGCGGGCTCTCGTGATTGGAGCCCGCGAGCAAAGTTGTTTTCGTTCTGCATCAGTACCCCCAAAGAAAGTGCAAATTGGCCCGCGACTCCCGCAGGAGATAGCGAGTTGCAAGCGTAGGTCTGGTTTGTTGTTCTGCGACCACATTCTGGTTGAGTGTGCGTCATCGCCAGACTCCTCGATCCTTGGCAGTCTCTACGAAACTGCGTCAAAATCGTGTCCGATCTTCAACTCGACCTAGAGGACTTGCTTCATTCGGGCATCGGGATCCTGTGCGACGCCCGATTTCTGCGGAGGTGGAACCTGACTTACCGTAGGGCAAAATATCAAAATAAAAAGGAAGATAATGTAATAAGTCTGCCAAGTCAAGCGAAATTTCAAACGTTTCAACTGGACGCGGCCGTTGGTGCAAAAAAATGACAGGCCCTGCAAATACGCATCCTCTCTTCGTTTATCTTCCTGCTCCTCTCACATCTGCGCATCCGGTTTCCGATCTTCTCCGGTGCGGGCGAAGCTGTCGCGCCAATCTGGCCTGTGTCGAAGAGGCTCTCATCTTTTCGTCAATACGCAGGAATCCCGGTGAGATAGTGGCCCAGGATGAGGGTGTGGATGTCGTGCGTGCCCTCGTAGGTGTTCACCGACTCCAGGTTCATCATGTGGCGCATGATGGGGTAGTCGTCGGTGATGCCGTTGGCGCCGAGAATGTCGCGGGAGATGCGCGCGGACTCGAGAGCCATCCAGACGTTATTGCGCTTGGCCAGGGAGATATGTTGGTGACCGACTTTGCCCGCGTCTTTCAAGCGCCCCACATGGAGCGAGAGTAACTGAGCCTTGGAGATTTCGCTGGCCATCCAGACCAGTTTGTCCTGGATGAGCTGGTGGCTCGCGATGGGCTGCCCGCGAAATTGCTTGCGCATCTTGGCGTACAGGAGGGCGGTGTCGTAACAAGACATGGCCGCGCCGATGGCGCCCCAACCGATGCCGTAACGCGCCTGGTTGAGGCACATCAGGGGGCTCTTCAGGCCGTTGGTACCGGGTAAGAGGTTGGCGGCGGGCACATGCACATCCTGCAGAGTGAGGCCGCTGGTCACCGAGGCGCGCAGGCTCCACTTGCCGTGAACGTCGTGGGTGGTGAAGCCGGGGCGATCGGTTTCAACCAGGAAGCCGCGCACGCGACCCTCTTCGTCGTCGACCTTGGCCCAGATGATGGCCACATCGGCGATGGAGCCCGAGGTGATCCACATCTTTTCGCCATTCAGTATGTACTCGCCGCCGGATTTGCGGGCGGTGGTGGTCATGCCGCCGGGGTTGGAGCCGAAGCCGGGTTCGGTGAGGCCGAAGCAGCCGATTTTCTCGCCCGTGGCGAGGGCAGGGAGCCAGGTGTTTTTCTGCTCGTCAGAGCCGAAGGTGTGGATGGGATACATCACCAGAGCAGACTGCACGCTGACAAAGCTGCGCAGGCCGGAGTCGCCACGCTCCAGTTCCTGCATCACCAGGCCGTACTCGACGTTGGACATTCCGGCGCAACCGTAGCCCTGGAGATTGGCGCCAAAGAAGCCAAGCTGGCCCATCTGGGGAACGAGTTCGCGTGGGAAGCGGCCATCGCGGAAACATTCTTCGATGATGGGAACGATCTTGTCTTCGACAAAGTCGCGCGTGGTTTTGCGCACCAGCAATTCGTCTTCGCTGAAGCTGGAGTCGAGATGGAGAAAGTCAAAGCCCTGAAACTTGAAGCCCATCGCGCACCTGCCTTCTCAAGGAAGAAGCAGAAACAGGCAAGGGTAGCAGATGGATGGGAAAACAGGGAACAGGGAGTAGCGAGCTGACAAGCTGGCGAGCGGCATCGACACAGAATTGATGCTCCCGTGGGTCGGCGATGGCGGGGGGCGAATAGAGCGCCTACTGCGGCGTGGCGTCTGCATCGTCGCCGTAGGTTGGATAGGGCTCCGGGGCGGTGCTGGTGGTCATGCTGGCGAGCGTAGCCAGGTCGAGTTGAACCTGCGCCCACAGTACCGGGTTCTTTTTGGTGGTGATGGGCGAATCAGGATTTGCGTAGTAGGCCAGGACGTCTTCCTTGATGCCGGGAGGAATGGGCTGGGCGGGCTGCCGCGTGAGGCGGTGCAGCAGGTCGGCATAGGTGGAGTCGGTGAGGGAATATCCTCCCGGCCGAACCACAAGGCCCGTGTCCAGATCGCGATTGGGCAGCGGATGGTGCGGGTCACGGGATTGCCGCGGCACGTCCTGGCTGGCGCCGAGCTTGGCTGTGAGTGGGTGCGAAGGCGGAGGCTCGGAGCGCATGTCTGCGGCAGCGGCGCTGGCGGCCGTGGAGAGAGTGGTCGGAGGCGGCGTAAAGCGGGCGAGCATCCTGCGCAGGGCCAGGGTGGAGAGCGCCACGCTATGCGTGTATTGCGCTTCAGTGGCTGCGGTGGGACCCTTGACGGCGACCAGCTTCAGAGGGCCGATCTTGGGCAGAACGAAGATCAAACCTGCCAGGGCGTACGTCCCGATTCCCGCCTTGCGGCGATAGGTGTCCCAGTTGTTCTCCGCGGCCATGGCGGCCACTTCCTTCTCCAACTCGTCGCGCTCGGGCGTACTCGTCTCGGCTGGCTCATGGTTGCGATGGAGCAGCGTGACCGCATAGGCGATGCGCGGAATGAATGCGCGGACGGCGAAGCGGTATCCGCGCACGTTGAAGCGCCGGCCGCGGGTGCCGGAGAAATCTTCGCTGAGCCCATAGGTCTGGTAAAACGCGAGCGCCAACTGCCGCACCGGCACTTCGAGGCCGATATGGCGCAGGTAATGGAGTGGCGCCATGCGGTGGTGCGCGATCTCATCGATGTCGAAAGCGAACTCGGTCTGGACATGCTGGCGCTGTCCTTCGGCGTAGTTCACCACCGGGCCGTATTTTGCGCGCAACTGGGGAAACTCGACCGGGACCGCGAGGTTGATGGACTCGGTGTGGCCCACCGAGTCTCCGATGTAGTGAGAGAGAGCGCCCACGGCGAAGGCCAGTTCATCCGCGTTGCCGGCGTTGCGGAAGAGGTTGACGACGAGATCGCCGGAGCGCACATAGTGGGCCAGATTGGAAAAGGACGCGTCGCCAAAGGGGTAATAGCCGATGTCCTGGATGACGCAGCCGCCGTAGGCGTAGGCGCGGGCACGGTCCAGTTCGGCAGGGGTCAGCGTGGGATAGCGGCTGAGCAGAAGCGGGACGATCGAATCCTTCCAGGTGAGGTCGATGAGTTGCTCGTGGGTCTGCAGGGAATAGGCATGCGCGGTTCTGGCCCACGGCATCGCGAGCGCCATGAGCAGCGCCAGCCAAATGACTTTACGAAATCGTGCCATCGTGGTCCTTCGTTCCTGCCGGTGAAGTTCCAGGTACGCCCAGAGCGGCCTACTGCGGTTCCACCATTGCTGCACCCCTGAACCACCCCCGCTGAAGGGTGTTTTCCCTGATCAAAGGATCTCTGGCAAAAAGCGGACAAGGGCACGTGAGTTGTGGTTCGTGTGGTGCGTCTGAAGCTCGTTGAAGTCGGCGGAAATGCAGGTTGGCTTCGGGTTCGTTTTTGGCCTCATTTTGGCCCAAAAAACGCCGTTTTTTGAGGGTTTTGCCTGTGCAAATCTTTCGGATCAATTCGTGTAAGACTTTTTGTTTGAGTGTTTTGCAAAACAAAAAGCGAATAAAAAGTGAATTTACACCAAAAAAATAGGGGTACCCCTTCGATGGGGTACGAAACGGTTCCGCCCGCGACATCTTGAACCGCTTATCTTGATTGTGCGCGAGGCGGGCGAAATGATCTGCAGTGAAAATAGCGGCTAAGTCCTTTCAGTTGAGCATCGCGGAGATCCGCCGCATTTTCATTCTTTCTGGGTGCGGATGCGCCCATGCCGGACTGCAAAAAGGCTGCTCGCGACGAAGCCTTTGTATTCCCGAGTGGAAGCAGAGTCAACGTGGCCTCGCAAAGAGTCTTCAAGGTGCCATTTGTTGAGCAGAAAGCGACTTGGCCGGTTTGCCTCCTGGGTACAGTTCCTCGGGTTCCGCTCCAGGACCAGATTTTCCAGAAGCCATCTCGAAGAATAGCCTGCAGCATCGTTCGGCGCGTTCTGAAGCAGCGCAGACAAGTGCACCTATTTCGAGTAAGATGCGCAACCGTGCAACGAGGACGCTGCCGAGGGAGCCGTGCGGTTCGGCTTATTGCAGAAATTCGCGGACGAAGGGGTTTTCAGTGTGCAGGAGCTCGTGGAGGGAGCCGTCGAAGATGAGGCGGCCTTCTTCAAGCATGAGGAAGGTGGTGTTGGGGTCGGTCTGGCCTTCGGGCAAGGGGACCATGTGGCCCAGCTCTGCGTCGAAGCGATGGGTGCAGAGGGCGAAAGCATCCTGCAGACGATGGGTGACGAGCAGCGAAGGAGCGTGGAAAACGTCGCGCTCCTTGATGACCAGCTCGATGATGGTGGTGGAGGTGACGGGGTCAAGGCCGCCGGTGGGCGAGTCGTAGAGAATCAGTTCGGGCTGGCGGATGAGGGCGCGGGCAATGGCCACGCGGCGGCGCATTCCGCCGGAGAGGCTGACCGGGAAGAGGGAGAAAGTATCCTCGAGTTCAACGAAACGGAGAGCCTCGCGCACGCGGCTGTCGATTTCGTCGTCGGGGACTCGTTCCTGGATGAGCTGGTAGGCCACGTTGTCGCGGACGGTGAGGGAATCGAAGAGCGCGCCTTCCTGGAAGACCATGCCGGTGCGGGTGCGCATGGGGAAGAGCATCTCCTCCGGGGTGCGAGAGATTTCCCTGCCAAAAAGCTGGATGGAGCCTTCGTCGGGGCGGAGGAGGCCATTGGCGAGCTTGAGCAGAACGCTCTTGCCCACGCCGGCAGGCCCCAGCAGGATGCGGGTCTCCCTTGGTCCGACTGAAAAGCTGACCTCTTCCAGCACCGGCGGGCCATCAAAGGCGATGGAGACGTTGCGAAAAACCAGGACCGGGCTGGCCTCCTTTGCCGGAGGCGGATCGGGAGCGGGCTGGCAGAAGAGGGGGTTCACATCCATCCAGCAAAGAGCGTGAGCAGGACCTGGGTAATGAGGAAGTCGACAAAGATGATGAGCACCGAGGAGACGACGACGGCCTGAATGGTGGAGCGGCCGACGCCCTCCGTGCCGCCGGAAGTGCGCATCCCATAGAAGCAGCCGATGGACGAGAGGATGTAACCGAAGAAGAGCGGCTTGACCAGTCCCTGCACGATGTCGGGGAAGCGCAGATGCTCCCAGGCCATGGCGAAATACTGGGTGCCATTCTGGTTGTTCATGAAGACGGTGACCGCGGCGCCACCCAGAATGCCGCAGAAATCGGAGACGATGGTCAGGAAGAAGAGCATGGCAATGGTGGAGAAGATGCGCGGGGTGACCAGCTTGCGGATGGGATCCACGCCCAGGGCGCGCATGGCGTCGATCTGCTCGGTCACCACCATGGAACCGAGTTCGCTGGCCATCGAACTGGCGTTGCGGCCCGAGACCATGACGCCGGTGAGCACCGGGCCCAGTTCGCGAATCATGGTGAGGGAAACGAAGCGGCCGGTGATGGCGGCGGCGCCGAAGGCCGAGAGCGTGGACGCCGATTGCAGTGCCAGCACGCCGCCGGTGGAGAAGCCGGAGAGCACTACGATGGAGAGCGAGCCGACGCCGATGACGTCGGACTGAACCAGGAACTCCGGCCAGTAGATGGGCGGCCGGAAGAGATTCATGACAGCGCGATAGGCGAACAGGGAGTAATCCTGCACGGTGAGCACGATTTTCTTGGCGGTTCGGTCGATTCTGTCTATCGCCATCGCGTATGCCGGCTTGCGGGATCAGGCGGACGCCGCTCGTTTTTCGATGGCGTGCCGCAAGGACAGGATAGCGCACCCGGCGAGCGCAAGCGGATGGAGCCGAATCTGCTGCGGGCCGACGTTAAACTGAAGAGGAAAGTGAGCGACGCTTGACTCCTGAAGCTGCGAAGAAACTGGACAGGTTTTTTGACGGGTTTGCGAGCCAGGCGCACCCGGTTCTACTGCTGGATTACGACGGCACATTGTCGGGATTCCGCGTGGACCGCTTCAAGGCGCGGCCGTGGGCGGGAGTGCGGGAACTGCTGCAGCAGATTCAGGGCCGGACGCCGACGCGGATGGTGGTGATTACCGGCAGGCCCGCGGCGGAGATTGCGCCCATGCTGGGGCTGGATCCGCCTCTGGAGGCATGGGGACTGCACGGGGCCGAGCGGCTCTATCCGGACGGACGAAGGGAGCTGGAACAGGCTCCGCCCGCGACCCAGGCAAAACTGGAGGAGTTGAAGGCGTTTCTGCGGCGCGACAGCCTGGGCGGGCTCTACGAGGACAAGGCCAATGGGGCGGTGATGCACTGGCGCGGGGCTTCGCGGAAAAAGGCGGCGGAGATCGAGCGGCGGACGCGCGAGCTTTTTGAGCCGCTGGCCCAGATGGAGGGGATTGCGCTGCTGGAGTTCGAGTCTGGCCTGGAATTGCGCGTGGGCCGCAATAAGGGTGGCGCGGTGGAGGCGATTCTGGCGGAGACGAGCGCGGCGGGTCCGGTGGCCTACCTGGGCGACGACTTGAGCGACGAGGCGGCGTTTCAAGCGGTGAACAGGGCCGCGGAGCCGCACCTGAGCGTGCTGGTGCGGCGAGCTTGGCGGGAAACGGATGCGGACTTGTGGCTGCGGCCACCGGTCGAGGTGCGGGAGTTTCTGGAGCGCTGGCTTCAGGCGACGGAGCGTTCCGCATCGGAATGAAGGGAAAGCCCCAGGAAAATTGAAATGTAAAAAAGCCGGTTGCGTAGGGTGCGTTGGTATCGTTACCATGCTCTTGGACTGCCCGCCGGTGCGTCAGCGACCTTTTGCGCCCGCCAGGTGATCCGCGATCAATGGATTCCTGGAGGATGTGCATGGCTGACGGTATTGGGGCAAGCAGACGAGCCTTTTTGAAGTTGGGAGGAGCGGTGGCACTGGCTTCTACCCTGGAAACGCACGCGGTGGCGCTGGAAGGCGGTCAGGCACCGACGGGAAACGGCGGAAAAGCTGCTGCGAAGACGCGGACGGCGACCGGTAGCGGGACGCTGGTGGACCTGGTCAATCCTTTGCAAGGGACCGATTCCACCGGACTTTTTTCGCGCGGCAATACGCTGCCGATCGTTGCCGTCCCTTTCGCCATGGCGCACTGGTCGCTGCAGTCCAGCAATCGGGGCTCGTGGTTTTTTCAGCCTCACGATCAGCGTCTGCAGGGCATCCGCTGCACGCACCAGCTGAGCCCCTGGCTGGGCGATTACGGCTATGCGACGTTTATGCCGTTCAACGCAGACGCGACACCGGAAGCCGGCGAGCGCGCTTCGTCGTACCGTCCGAAGGAGCTGCACATTGCGCCCCACGCGGTGAAGGTGCGGCTGACCCGCTATCGCTGCGTTTTTGAGCTGACGCCAACCGAACGCTGTTCCGTGATGCGCTTTACCTATGAGGAGTCCGGCCCGGCGGGAGTGTTCATCGACCTTCCCGGCAAGGATGCCGAGGCGCACTACGACAGCTCCAACGGAACCATCAGCGTGCTGACCCATGCCAATGAAGGCGGCGTGCCGAAGGATTTCGCGACTTACTACATTGCCCACACGGACGCCAAGGTTACCGCGTTCGAAGTGAAGGATCTGAAGGATCGACGCGTGGCCGTGGTGCGGTTTGCCGCAGAGGCGGGAAAGCCGATCACGCTTTGCGTCGGTCACTCGTTCATCTCCTTTGACCAGGCCGCGCTCAACCTGAAGAGCGAAGTGGGAGATAAGTCCTACGACCAGGTGAAGAGCGAAGCCGGCAAGGTTTGGAATGAGACGCTGGGACGCGTGCACATTGAGGGCGGAAGCGACGCGCAGCACCGCATCTTCTACTCCGGGCTCTATCGCGGGCTGCTGTTTCCGCGCATCTGGCATGAGAAGGACGCGGCGGGCAAGACAGTCCACATGAGCGCCTTCAGCGGCAAGGTTGAGCAGGGCGTGATGTATGCCGACCACGGCTACTGGGATTGCTATCGCGCCTGGTATCCGATGATGGCGTTGATTTTCCCGGAGCGGCTGGGCGAGATTCTGGACGGCTGGGTCAACGCTTATAAAGAAGGCGGCTGGTTGCCGCAGTTCCCCTGCCCCGGCTATCGCAATTGCATGACCGGCAGCCCCACGGATTTTGTCTTTGGCGATGCAGTGGCCAAGGGCGTGAAGGGCTTCGACGTCGAAGCGGCGTATCAAGGATTGAAGAAGCACGCGACGCAGCCGGTTGCGCCGGACCTGGGCTACGGACGGCCCGCGGTGGCGGAGTACACCAAGCTGGGCTTCATTCCCAGCGACCTGGTAGAGGGCGGACTGGCGGAGACGCTGGACTCGGCCTACGGAGACTATTGCATTGCCCAGGTGGCGCGCGCGGCGGGGCATGAGGAAGACGCCAAGATGTTCGAGGCGCGCTCCAAGAACTGGCGCAAGAGCTTCGATCCCAAGACGAAATTCCTGCGCGGCCGGCTTGCCAACGGCGACTGGGTTGAGCCCTTCGATCAGTACCGGTGGGGCGGCCCGTACGTGGAAGGCGGCCCGTGGCAGTACCGCTTCTTCGTGCTGCACGATACCGACGGGCTGATGGAAGCGATGGGTGGCCGCGAGGCTTTCATCGCCAACCTGGAAGAGCTGGTGAATCAGCCTGCCGCGTTCCACATTGGCGATTACGGGCGCGAGATTCACGAGATGTCGGAGATGGCGGCGGTGGAATTCGGACAGTATGCCCACTCCAACCAGCCCTCGCATCACGCGCTTTATATGTTCACGGTGGGCGGCCGTCGCGATTTGGCCCAGCACTGGATTCACCGGACGATGAACGAACTTTACACTGTGGATGACTTCTGCGGCGATGAGGACACGGGCTCGATGGGCGCGTGGTATGTTCTGAGCGCACTGGGCTTCTACTCGATGACCCCGGGCAAGCCGGAGTGGGTGCTGGGCGCGCCGCTCTTCGACAAGGCCGAGATCCGCTATCCCGACGGCCGCACCATTCAGATTGAAGCGCACAGCAGCAAGCCGGGCGCTTTCCTGAATCGTGTGGAGTTGAACGGGGCGGAACACAAGGGACCGACGATTCCGCACTCCGCATTTTTGAAGGGCGCGCGGCTGGTGTTTTCGGCGACGTAAAAATAGTGGTCAGTGGTCAGTGAACAGTGATCAGTGAACAGTGGTCAGTGGTCAGTGGTCAGTGGTCAGTGGTCAGTGAACAGTGATCAGTGAACAGTGGTCAGTGGTCAGTGATCTAGAGCCCCCTTCTTTTCACGATGAAACCGTGAAAAGAAGGGGGCTCTAGGTTTTGCGCGGGGATTGGCAGGATTACTTGATGTCCTCCATGCCGAAGGCGTGCGGCGTTGTGCGTTATCTGCGCCAAATGCGCGGTGGACAGCCCCCAGCCTGAAACCTCCGACCGGTTCTGCTAGGCACCGGTCGGAGGTCACTCGAATCTTACGAATCGCCGACAACTCACCTGAACTCCAAAAACCTGCACCCACTTGGTGGAATGGGCATATCGGTCTGTCAACAACTGAGGTCGTCAGCTTAAGGTTTCGGCCAAAAAGGTATCGAACTCGGCCGCGAACAGTGACCACCTGTGGGTTACTTCCCGTCCTTCTCCTATTGACATTCTGTAGGAAGGAGGTCATGATCGTATAGACATTCGATAGGACTAAACAATTGGAATCCAAACCCACGAATCTTTTGCAGGGCACGCTCGATCTCCTGGTCCTGAAGGCGCTTGGTTCAGGGGAACTCCACGGATTGGGCGTCTCGCGCCGCATTGAGCAGATCACTCAAGGGACGTTTCTCGTCAGGCCTGGTTCCTTATTTCCAGCCCTTCACCGCATGGAGGAAGCAGGTTGGCTTAGCTCCTTCTGGGGTGAATCCGAAAATAATCGTCGTGCCAAGTTTTATCGCCTCACCCGGGCGGGAAAAGGCCAGCTTGAAGTTGAAACGGTGCAATGGGCGAGGGTGGCCCTGGCGATTACACATGCTTTGAAGGCAACATAGAGGGTGAACGATGAAACTCTGGTCCCGTGCCAAAAGTGCCGTGCGCAATCTTTTTCGGAAGCCGCAGGTTGAGAGTCAGCTTGACGATGAAATTCGTGCCTGTGTGGCGATGATGACGGACGAACGGATCGCGGCAGGCATCTCTGCTTCCGAGGCTCGCCGCACCGCTCAGGCGGAATTCGGTGGCGTCGAACAGGTCAAACAGGCAGTGCGTGATAGTCGCGCCGGCGCGGGCCTGGAGCTTCTTTGGCAGGATATGCGGCTTGCACTTCGTCAGTTGCGCAAGTCGCCCGGTTTCACCCTCGCGGCGGTGCTCACGCTCGCGCTTGGCATCGGCGCCAACACCGCCATCTTCACGGTAGTCAACGCGGTGCTGCTCAAGCCGCTTACGTATCCCGATGCCGATCGCATCGTGAAGCTTGTGCTCCCTTCCTTTTTCGGCAATAGCTTCTGGAGCTCCATTCCAGAATTCCATGCTTGCCAGCGGCAATCCAAGGTCTTCGAGCAGATTGCCGCATACGATATGTGGGGACCGGGCTTCAATCTGACCGGCGACCGCCCGGTGCAGATTCATGGCATTCACGTCAGCGAGGGTTACTTCCGGCTTTTCGGCGCACCGGTGATCCTGGGACGAACCTTCACGCCCCAGGAGGACTCGCCCAACGGCGGCAAGTTCGTTGTCTTGAGCTACACGATCTGGCAGCGCAGGTTCGGCGGCGACCCGGCTATCATCGGGAAGTCCTTTTCATTGGGGAATGAGCCTTACACCATCGTGGGCGTGATTGGAAAAGGGTTCCTCGCCGATCCGAAAGCGGATATCTGGCTGCCGTTTCAATTTCCGCCGGCGAGCAACGATTTGAACCCCTTCTTTCAGGTAGCAGCGCGGCTGAGACCGGGAGTAACGCAGCTTGAAGCCAACGACGAATTGAAGTTGATGGCCGCGCAGTTCCGGCGCGACTATGACGTAAAAGATTGGAAGGATCTGAGATTTCGGGTTGAGCCGCTGCGCGACAGCATCGTGGGCAGCGCGCGCTCTTCGCTGATGATTTTGCTGGGCGCGTGCGGCCTGGTGTTGCTGATCGCGTGCGCCAATGTCGCCAATCTGTTCCTGGCACGCGCCACGGGACGTAAGCGGGAGTTTGCCCTCCGCTCCGCTCTCGGCGCCAGTCGGATGCGCATCGTCCGCCAACTGCTCACGGAGAGTGTTTTGCTCTCAGCCGCGGGCGGCATTTTGGGCTCGGTACTGGGTTTCAGCGGCGTGCGCGCCTTGCTGGCCTTCAGCCCAGCGGGTCTGCCTCGAATTGGTGAAAACGGCGCTGCTGTTGAAGTCGATTGGCGCGTCCTTGGCTTTACCCTCGCCGTTTCCCTCTTCACCGGAATTCTTTTCGGGCTCTTTCCGGCGCTTGGCGCTTCGCGCACCGATCCTATCTCTGCCTTGAAAGAGAGCGGGAACCGGACTGGAACCGGATTCCGCCAGGGCAAAGCCCGCTCACTGCTGGTGATCGGCGAGGTCTCGATGGCGATGGTGCTGCTCATCGGCGCGGCGCTGCTGATCCGCACGCTAATCGCCCTGCACCACGTCGAGGCGGGCCTCGATGCCCAAAATGTACTCACGCTGGAGATGGCGCTCAATGGCGAACGCTACCATAAGACCGCCGGCGTCGCGCAGCTTTCGCGGGATGGCCGGGAGCAGTTAAACGCCATTCCCGGGGTCGAGGGCTCGGCCGCCGCTTACAATTTGCCCATCACACCGGATGCTCAGCCGTTCCAAATCGTGGGGCGGCCGGTGGAAAAGCCTGCGCCATGGAGCCCATATATAGGCGCATCGCCGGGCTACCTAAGTGTGTTCAAGATTCCCATTCTGCGCGGACGCGATTTTACCGTGAACGACAATGCGGGGGCGCCCGGCGTGGCGCTGATTAATCAGGCATTTGCAAACAAATACTGGCCTCACGAGGACCCTTTGGGCCGTCAGTTGGCCATCGGCAAGGGGTCGTCGATGCCAATGTACGACACGGAACCTGTACGGGAAATCGTAGGCATAGTGGGCGACACGCATAACAACGGCTTGGAACAAAATCCGGCCCCGGAAATCCTTGTGCCCCTGGCGCAATTTGCGGACCTCATGACTGTCGGCTTCACCGATGCCGTGCCGCTGGTCTGGATTGTGCGTACCCACGGCGACCCACACCAAGTCATCGCCGCGGTCACCGAGCACCTGCGCGTGGCCAGCGTGGGTTTCCCGGTGGGGCATATCCGAACCATGGACGAGGTCATGGGCACCTCCACTGCGCGCGAGAGATTCAATATGCTGCTGCTCACCATCTTCGGCGTGGTCGCGCTGGTGCTGGCCGCTATCGGCATTTACAGCCTCATGGCCTACTCCGTCCAGCAGCGCACCCAGGAAATAGGCATCCGCGTGGCCCTGGGCGCGGACCGATCCGGCATCCATAGACTCGTTCTCTGGCAGGGCATGAGGCTGACTTTGGTTGGCGTGGTAGTGGGCATCGTCGCTGCATTCGGGCTAACCCGCCTCATTGCCAGCTTCCTCTTTGGCGTACAGCCCTGGGATCTGGAGGTGTTCGTCTCCGTGCGGCTCATCCTATCCGCTGTGGCGCTGCTTGCCGTATGGCTGCCTGCCAGGCGCGCCTCGAAACTCGATCCAATGCAGGCGTTGCGCGCTGAGTAGCTTGACAAGAGATTGGGCTCACTGGCACCAGGTATAAGCCATGCAATCGCACTGATCGGACAGGTAGTAGAACGGGGAGCTTGCGGTTCTTGTTCGTAACCTGGAGGCGCATTCCTGTCCCGGCATAGAACGTGACACAGAATCAAGGGCGAGTTTGTATTACTCCTGAGTGACCGGCGATGCGGAACCCTGACTGATTTTCGCGGGGAGAGCCTCCGCGGTTCGATCCAGACCGGCGGGCAGCAAAGAAATCCAGCGGGTGCAGAAAACCGCATTCCCTGATCTCTGACCTCTGATCCCCGACCCCTGTCGCTCCTACTCCCTCGTCTTCTTCCGTATCTCGATATTCAGACGCTTGATTTTCTGGTTGAGCGTGGAGAGGGGGATGTGGAACTGCTCGGCGGCGTCGGTCTGGTTCCAGTTGGCGCGCTCGAGCTTTTCGATAATGATGCGGCGCTCGATGTCTTCGAGAATGTCGAAGAGCGAGGCGTTGGGATTGTGCTCGAGCAGTGCGTCCTGAAAGCTGCGGCCGCTGATGTGGCCGGGCAGCAGATCGGAGCCGATGATGGGGCCGGAAGAAAGCACCACGCCGCGTTCGATGGAGTTTTCAAGCTCGCGCACATTGCCGGGCCACTCGTAATCCATCAGCGCGCGCAGGGCGTCGGCGGAGAGCTTGCGCGGGGCGAGGCCGTTTTCGTTGGCATAAAACTCGAGGAAATGATTGGCGAGCAGGGGAATGTCTTCGCGGCGTGCGCGCAGGGGCGGCAGGTCCACGGTGATGACGTTGAGGCGGTAGAAAAGGTCTTCGCGGAAGCGGCCGTCGCGCACGGCCTGGCGCAGGTCGACGTTGGTGGCGGCGATGATGCGCACGTCCACCTGCACCTCCTGGATGCCGCCCAGGTGCATGAAGCGGCGGTCCTGGAGCACGCGCAGAATCTTGGCCTGGGTGTCCATGCCCATGGTGGCGATTTCGTCCATGAAGAGCGTGCCGCCGTTGGCCACTTCGAAGAGGCCCTTCTTGGAGGCGATGGCCGAAGTGAAGGCGCCCTTGACGTGGCCGAAGAGGGTGGACTCCAGCAGTTCCGAGGGCATGGCGCCGGTGTTGATGGGAACGAAGGGCTTGTCCTTGCGCGGGGAGTTGGCGTGGATGGCCTTGGCGATCAGCTCTTTTCCGGTGCCGCTCTCTCCCTGGATCAGAATGGTGGAGCGGCTGGGCGCCACCTGGGCCACCAGGTCGAAGACGCGCAGCATGATCTCGCTTTTGCCCACGATGTTGGAGAAGTTGTAGCGCTGCTTGAGGGTGCGCTTGAGCTGAAGATTCTCTTCTTCGGCGCGATGGCGGGCGACGGCGGAGCGGATGTCGGCCAGCAACTTCTCGTTGTCCCACGGCTTCTGGACAAAGTTCTCTGCGCCGGCGCGAATGGCATCGACTACGTTGTCCACCGTGCCGTAGGCGGTAATCATAATGACCGGCAGCTCCGGCTGGCGCTCCTTGATCTGGGGCAACAGTTCGAGACCGCTTTGGCCGGGGAGGGCCAGGTCGAGCAGGACGAGGTCGAAATTCTCCTGTTCGAGAACCCGCAATCCTTCTTCGCCGTCGACGGCCATGCGGACGGTGTGTCCCTCGAGCGTGAGCAGTACTTCGAGCGACTCGCGAATGGCGGACTCGTCGTCGATGACAAGAATGCTGGCCCCGGCGAAGCTCTCGGAACGAGTAGGTGCAGCGACGGGCAGACTCGAAGGCAATTCGACCTCAGACATGTACGGACTTCCTTAACAGGGGAAACTCTAGATGGAAGGTTGTGCCGGCGCCGACGGCGCTTTCGACATGAATTTTTCCGGCGTGTTCCTGGATGATGCCGTAGGAGACGGAAAGGCCGAGTCCGGTGCCGCGCCTGTCGCCGGGCTTGGGCGTGGTTTTGGTGGTGAAGAACGGATCGTAGATGCGCTTCAAATGCTCGGGTGCGATGCCCGAGCCGGAGTCGCCAACCAGCGCCGCAACGCAGTTGCGGTTACCGTCGGCGAGCGTAGCCACGCGCAAACGGCCTCCGCCGGGCATGGCTTCCTTGGCGTTGAGAAGCAGATTGAGAAAGACCTGTTGCAGTTTGCCGGGGTTGCCGTGAATGGTGGGCAGACCCTGGGCCAGTTCGAGGTCGACGATGACCTGCGCGGTCTTGAACTGGTGTTCGAGCAGCGAAAGCGTGTCGTGAATGACCTGGTTCAGATCGGTTTCGCGGAACTCGGTGGTGGAGGTTCGCGAGAAGTTCAGGAGGCCATTGGCGATTTCAGCGGCGCGGAAGCTCTGCTGGGTAATCTTGGCGAGCACGGGGCCCAGGCGCTCATCGCCCTTCAACTGCTTGGAAAGCATCTGGGCGTAGGAGGAGATGACGGCCAGCGGCGTGTTGATCTCATGGGCCACGCCGGCTGCCAGCAGACCGATGGAACTGAGCTTGTCGGCCTGGGCCAACTGGGCTTCCAGTGAAACCCGTTCGGTGATGTCGTCGACCAGGATGATGCGGCCCACAGAAACAAAATCGCGAGAGAGGAGCGGGGCGATGGCGACATTGGCCGTACACTGCTCGCCGGCGCGAGTGGTGAGCGGGAACTTGTAGAGATGATGGACGCCGGGCTCGTTGCGGAAGCTTTCCAGAGCGTCAATGAACTCCGCAGGGAAGACGGAGCCAAGTTCCTGGCCGATGGCTTCGGCGCGGCTGAGGGCGTACATGGCCTCCATCTGCGCGTTCCAGCTCTCGATGCGGTCGTCGAGATCGAGGGCCAGAATGCCGACGTTGATGGATTCGACGATGTTCTCGTTGAACTCCTTGAGGCGCTCGAATTCGCCGATCTTTTCCTGGAGGCGTGCGTAGAGGCTGGCGTTTTGAAGGGCGATGCCGATGTAGCTGGCCAGCGATTCCAGCAGTTCGACATCTTCGCTGGAAAGGAAGTCGCCGCCGATGGTGCGCCCCAGTCCGATGACGGCGATGGTGCGGGTGGCGGATCCATCCTGCACGCGGCAGGGTAGGTAGTAGTTCAGGTCCAGCAACGCCGCGGTGCGCTGCTGGCGGGCGGGCAGATGCAGGGCGGCCTGGGCGTTTTCAAGGAAAATGTGGGAGTGGTCCGAGGCCCGGTCGAAATCGAGGAAGCCCAGGTCGAGAGAGTCCGGCTCGGGCTGGCTCACAGCTTCGCCCACTTCGGCGGGCAGTCCATGAGCCGCGGCCAGGCGCAGGTTCCCCGGCTCCTCCGTCAGGAAGACGGCGACGCGGGCTACCAGCAGCGTGCGGGGCAGGCGCTCGACGATGGATTCCAGCAGGGCGACCAGATTGGTTTCCGAGCTCAGGCCGCGGCCGAATTCGACCAGAGCCTTGCGGTAATCGTAGCGATGGCGGTCAAAAACCCGGTCGACCCAACTTTGAATTCTGCGCTTGAGCGGGTCAAAGGATGCTGCGACCAGCACGATGGCGATGCCCTCGCCCCAATTCCGAACCGGCTCGGGCAGACTATTGTGGACCAGGCCGGCTGCCGCGGCGATCAGTCCGAAATAGCCGCCGAGAATCAAGCCGGTGGCGAGCGTATAGGCCACGCCCCGCTTGAAGATCAGGTCGGTGTCCATGAGGCGGAAGCGCACGATGGCCCAGCAGAAAGTCAGAGGCAGGAAGATCAGCGACAGGCCGGCCAGCTTGGTGAGCCCGGCGGGCATGGGCAGGTCGAAAAGGAAGGGAATGGCGGAAAGAAAGGTGTAGGGCAGAATGGCCAGCAACGCGCCGCGGGTGAGCCACTTCAACTGCTGGCGCAAGAGGGGCGTGCCGGCCTTGCTGTAGCTGCGCAGGAAAAGGACGGTTGCGAGCAGGTAGAAGATGGCAACGTAAGCCGTGCCGGTCTGGTCGAGGCGGTGCTTCAGCAGGCCGGTTGCCTGCCAGCGGGTGATGGCCACCAGCCACAATCCCAGCAGACCCGCACCGGGCGCATAGACCAGCGGCAACAGCCAGCGACGGCCCAGTTTCTTGAGCCGCTCCTCGGGAAAACTCAGGGCAAAGTGCAGAAACAGCGCTGGCTGCAGCGATTCCGCCACTACGTTGGCCCAAAAGACGGCCCAGTCCAACCCTTTCAGATCGGTGTATCTGAGCGCATAGAGAGCGAACGAAACCAGGCAGAAGAGATAGAAGTGGGTGGCGCGGGGAGCGGTCCAGCGGCGAAAAAGTACGTAAATGCCGATGCCGAGATAAATGAGGCCAATGATGCGCAGGCCGATCCCCAGGCTCCGGTCGACCGGCTCGGGAATGACCACCACGGGCGTGTCCAGGGGAATGCCGTCGCGGGTGATCGAATAGTGGGCGTTGCCGTAACTGTTGGTGCGGTAGAGCTCACGCACCTGGTCGGCGACGTGCAGGATGGGAGTGTCATTGACGTCGGTGAGCAGGTCGTGGACCTGGATGCCGGCGCGCTGGCCCGGGCTGCCCGGAAGCACCCTGTCGGCCACCAGGCCTTCGCCGGAAGGCGCTTCGCTCCACCAGATTCCGTCATCGGGTTGCGGGAAGCGGCTCTCCTGCTGGAAGTTCCAAACCGCCAGTAACACCAGTCCGACCGTGGCCACGGCCAGCAGTGTCGCCTGCAAACGGTTGAAAAGATTTGCTTCCATTCGGGGGAGTACCTGCAACAGAATGCCTATAGCACGTCAGTTGCCATGTGCGCGAAAAGCGGAGATTTCCGAAAACCAATTGACAATGCGCTGAGAACACGCGAGATAGGGACGCGGGGTGAGGGAAAAGGTCAACCTGTGCACAATGTTGGGTTGTGGAAAATGCGGCAAATAAGAGACAGTCTACACGAAATGGTATACGCCTACAGAAAACTGTATGAGGCCCGATGGAGTCGCCGATTTTGCGGCATTTCCATTCATCTTTGGTGGGACACCTGCGTTGTTCCCCAGGATTTTCACCGTCTGAAGAGCCTGGCCGGGGCGCTCATCCTTGGCCGTAGGTGGCCTTGGGGCCGTGCTTGCGGAGGTAATGGTGTTCGCTGACGTAGCTGGGAATTCCGGATTCGGGGGCGCCGAGCAGGATGCTGCGAAAGGCGAGGCGGGCAATGTACTCAAGTACGTCGGCATGTTCCACGGCTTCGGCCGCGGATTTGCCCCAGGTGAAGGGAGCGTGCCCGCCCACCAGTACGCCGGGTACGGCGAGGGGATCGAGGCCGGCAAAGCGGAAATGGCGAACGATGACCGCGCCGGTGTTGCGCACATAGTCGTCTGCCACCTCCTGGGCCGTGAGGGGTTCGGTGACCGGAACCGGGCCGTGAAAGTAGTCGGCGTGGGTGGTGCCGAGGCAGGGAATGGGGCGGCCGGCCTGGGCCCAGGAGGTGGCGAACTCGGAGTGGGTATGGACGATGCCGCCGATCTGGGGAAACTCGCGATAGAGCAGGGTGTGGGTGTCCAGGTCAGAGGAGGGGTTCAGCGTGCCCTCGACGATGTTGCCATCCAAGTCGGTGACCACCAGATCGGCTGCGGTGAGGGTTGCATAATCGACGCCGCTGGGCTTGATGACCACCAGGGGCTGGGAGCCGGAGCGGTCGATACCGCTGGCGTTGCCGAAGGTGTGCGGGGCGAGACCGCGGCGGGCGATTTCGCGGTTGGCGTGCAGAACCTGTTCGCGGAGAGCTTCGAGCAGCATCTTGAGCCCCTTGGGGAAAAGCCGGTGATACGTTTACCGGCTTCAGTGTAGCAGCGCCGCGCGCGGCTTGATGCTCTCTACGAGAAAAGGTCATCTTCTTTCTTTCCGATGAAAATTCGTTGCGCCTGTTGTCGGCGCGCGGGGGAAGCAATAGTATTGCTTGCATCCAATTCTTGGCTTGATTTTGGGAGGAGTTTTTATGCGCCGTATTGCGTTGGGTGGTCTGAGTGGGTTGACGGCTTGCCTGCTGTTCTCTTCTGCTGTACTGGCCGGCAGCCATAATCCCGCCGATTTTCCATTGCGGGTGCATATCTATACGCATAACGGGGTTTCGCATTACTGGGACCAGTCTCTCGAAAGAGTGGACGGCGAGGGCCGGGCGAATCTCTTTGAGAATGGCGAGCCGCGCGGTTTCGATTACCGGTATAGCTGCGAAAACCGGCTGATGAACTCGGCGGGCTTTGAGACTTACCCCGCACGCTGGAAAAAGCCGGGCAAGGAACTGGAGATTCTGCTTGGGGCGATGGGCGGCGTCTGTGAACTCAAGGTGGACGTGAAGCAGGACGTTGTCTATCACAAACACAACGGGAACCTCAGCGAGGAGCCGGCGGCCAAGTACAAGGCATGGATGACCAAGGTCCAGTACGACCCGGAGCACGGCAAAAATCAGCCGCTGGAGGCCGAAACCGAGCCCGGGCAGGCGCCCGCGGCCAGTGCGGCCCCGGCGCCGAAATAAAGTCTGATCACGTCGCCTGGCCGTTCATCTGGGCCGTGTGAAAAGACCCAGATTCGTGCTCAAATCCAGAGAGACAATCAAGCGGGGCGATTCCATGCGCCCCGCTTTCGTTTTATTCGATATAAGGAACGATTGCCGCGGACGCTGTAAACTTGCATCCGGTGCGGGCGTCTACCTGAGTGATGGCAGCCAGCACCACATGGGAACCGATGACCAAGGACCCGGCACAGGAAGTGGCCGCGGAAGAGTTTTCAGCTGTCGTCACCAGGCATCGGCCGCAGATATTCCGCTTTCTGCTGGCATCGACGCGCGATCCGGACCTGGCCGAGACGCTGACGCAGGACTGTTTTCTGAAGGCGCACCGGAACTGGGCAGGCTTTCGCGGCGACTCCAGCCCGATGACCTGGCTGATGCGCATCGCCATCAACCTGCAGAAGGACCACTGGCGCAACCGGCGGATGCAGTTCTGGCGTCAGACGCAGACCAACTCAGTGGATCTGGACGAGGCCAGCGACTGGCTGCCGAGCGGAGAAAGCTCGATTGAGCAGCAGTTGTTGGCGAAGGAACGCGTCGGGCAGGTGTGGAAGGCAGTAGAGGGTCTGAGCGAACGGCAGCGGACAGTGTTTCTGCTGCGCTATGTGGAAGAGCAGGAATTAAGCGAGATTGCGCAAGCTGCCGGACTGAGTGAGGGAACGGTCAAAGCGCATCTTTCGCGGGCGCTGGCACGCGTTCGCAAGGAACTGGGGGGCAGACGATGAGTTTCGACGACCAATTGGCGGGCAGGAAAGACGGGACAAGAGGCAAGAGCGTGCAGCAGACGACCGGATCGGAGCTGGAGTTGGAGAAGGCGCTTGCGGACTTCCGCCTGAGTGTCCACGCCTGGAGCGATGCCGCCTATACCCGGCCGCGCACCGCGTCGGCGACGGTGCGGCGGCGGAGCTGGCAACTGGCGGCCGGATGGGCCCTGGGCTGCGCTCTGATTGCCGGAAGCCTCTCCGGAGGATTCTACGAGCACCATCATCGCCAGGAACTGGCCCGGGTGGCGGCGGTTCGTGCGGCCGAGCAGCAGAAGCTGGCAGCCGAGCAGCGCGCTCGCGAGGAAGAGGAAGAGTTGGCCAAGGTGGACAGCGACGTATCGCGTGAAGTGCCCAGCGCCATGGAGCCGCTGGTGCAATTGATGGACGAGGACGAGAGCAAGTAGGGATGGCGAACCGGAATTTGACCCTCGGGGGAAAGAGGGGGAGGAGAACAGGATGAAGGCATCGATTGCAGTGCGGTTGGGCTTGGTGGTGGCTGGAGTTTTGATGGCGGGCGCAACGTGGGCGCAGGGGCCCGGGCCCGACGGCCGGCCAGGGATGGGACCGGGATTCGGGGAGCATCGGCCCCCCATCGAGCGGGCGTTTGGCGGCGACGGCATGCACGGCCGGTGGTGGAATAATCCCAAGGTTGTGGAGCACCTGAAGCTGACGGCTGACCAGCAGAAGGCGTTTGACGGCATTCTTCTTGAGCATCGTGAGAAGCTGATCGACTTGCGGGGCAACGTCGAAAAGGCGGAACTGGCGATGGAGCCGCTGATGCGCGACGACCAGCCGAATGAGGCGAAGATTCTGAGCCAGATCGACAGGGTGGCGCAGGCCCGGGCCGAGCTCGAAAAGGCCAATGCGCGGTACCTTCTGGCGATACGCAGCAAACTGACGCCGGACCAGTGGAAGCTGGTGCAGGCTTTCCGCGCCGACCGTGAACGCGGCATGCAGGATCGCGGCCCGGAGCGGCAGGGTGGACCGGGACAGTGGGGCCAGCGGAAGGGCCCGGGCGGCCAGCTTCATCGCCAGGCGCCGCCTTCGCAACCGGGAGCTGAGCCGCAAGGCGCGCCGCCGGCTCCGCAAGGCCCCGGAACGCAGGGCAGGCTCGCGGATGAGCCTCTGGCGGACGGTCCCGACGGACCTGGGCCGGAGCCCGGCATCTAACGAGGCTTTTCAGAAAAGAGTTTCAGGCAGAGAGCAAATGCGGTTGCAGTTGAGAACCGGTGGCGGCAGGAGGAAAACCTCTTGCCGCCGATTTTTTTGTGTTCCAATGCGCACCTGTGGGGGGTGGCTGCGGTGCAGCAGGGGTTCAGTCCGCGCCCGCTTCTGTCGCGTTGCGGTACAAAACGGTGCAGCGCTTCGGGACAGCGACTGGAGCGTTTCGCGGCAGAGTTTGAAGCGAAGCGAAACACTATGAATCGGGGCGCTGCAACCGGGGGTGAAAAAAGTCATTCAATTCATGACTAAAGTTTTCTCCGGCCGCTCCGATGAACGGTGTGGATGCGAGAATGCCCCCCCGGAATGAACGGGGGGCCCGGCGGAAAGAAGTTCACACCCCGCGGGTTCAAAAGCGATCCACCGCATCGAAAAGGAGCATCTTCCATGGCCCTCGGTGTTTTGAACAATCTTTCGGCGATTTACGCAGAGAACAACCTGAACAACACCAACAGCAGTTTGCAGACGGTGCTGCAACAGTTGTCGTCGGGGTCGAAGATCAACTCCGGGGCCGACGACGCCGCCGGTCTGTCGCTGGTGAATGGCCTCGAAGCCAACTCGACCGCCCTGACGCAGTCGACGACCAACGCCACAGAGGGTGTGGGGCTGCTGCAAGTGGCCGATGGCGCCCTCTCGCAAGTGACGAACCTGCTCAACCGGGCCGTGACGCTGGCGACTGAAGCCTCGAACGGTACCCTCAACGCCTCGCAGGAGTCCGCGGCGAACCAGGAGTACCAGTCGATACTTTCGGAAATCAACAACATTGGCTTGACGACCACTTACAACCAGAACACGGTCTTCACCGGCTCGCTCACGGGCGTGAACATTTATACAGGCGACTCTTCAGCGAATGGCGCATCGATCGACAACCTCTACTTCGCCGCTCTCAGTTCGTCGAGCGTGGGCGATGCGGGGGGCACGGTGCAGCAGAACAGCAAGGGCGTGTTTATCGACCTCTCCAAGGACACGGGGACTCCGGCCACAGCATCAACAGGCAATGCGCTTACCGGCGGCCTCACGTTCAGCATGGCTGCTGCGAACGGCGGCACGCCGGGCACCTTCACGACGACCTCGCTTTCGGTCGCCGACCTGGTGCAGGAGATCAACAACAAGGGCATTCCCGGCGTGAGTGCCAGCTTTGTTACCGCCGGAGCGGTCGGCTCTTCCGGTACAGGCATTGCTGCGGGCGACACGGGCATTGAGATCACCAACACCAATCCGAATGTGACCATTTCCTTCAGTTCGTTGGACGATACAACGACAGGCGTTACGCCATCGGCGCTCAACGTGAACAGCGTGGCGACCACCACCATCGGGTATCAGTTCGCGACCAACGGCGACACCTCCGCCAACCTGAAGGCGACCAAGCTGACGGACGAGACCAGTGCCGAAGCTGCCGTGACCGTGCTGAACAATGCCATCTCGTACGTGGCGGCCCAGGACGGCTACATTGGCGCGCAGATCAACACGCTGAATTCGATCAGCCAGGTGATGAGCACGCAGCAGGAGAATATTGTTTCGGCGCAGAATGCCATTCAGGCCACCGACTATGCTTCGGCGACCTCCAAGATGTCGAAGTACGAAGTCCTGAGCCAGACCGGCATCGCTGCCCTTGCGCAGGCCAACAGCGTGCAGCAGGAAGTGACCAAGCTCTTGCAGTAAGAGTTTATAAGTAGCCGTAAGATTGCAGTAACTTCAAGACAACCCAGGGACGGGCGGCGGCAAGGATCCAACCTTGCCGCCCATTTTTTGTTGATTGGTGACTTACTCCGAGACGGCTTGCACCAGGTTGCTTATGCCATCGAGAATGGTGAAGCGGACCAGGGCGCTCGGTTTTTTGATCTCGTCCAGAGCCTGGTTCTGCTTCTCCTTCCAGCCTTTCGCAGCCTTGCGGCTTTCGCCCAGTTGCTCGAGCGCCTGCTGTCCCATGGCGGTGAGTTCCACAAGCTGGTGGACGCGCAGAGTTACTTCAGCGAGTCGCGGCGAGATGGCGATCTGCTGCTGCGCAGGAGGAACCGCATTGGAGAGCGATGTGAACCATGCGGCCAGCGTGCTGCGATCTGCCGTGTCGCCCTTGGGGTCGGCGAGGAAGCGCTTGACCGCGGTTTCAAACCACTGCCGAGAGACCGGATCAGGTCGGACCGCATCCACAAAGCCATCCAGAGGCGTCAGTTGATCGGTGTGCTGGGTCTGCGCCCGCTCGCCAAAACTGACGGGCTCAAGAACCGAAGCGACGGTGCGCAGGGCATTGATATTTTCAGCGCCGGAGAGTTCGCGCAGGCCGGCGTCTTCCGCCTGCAAATGGGTCAGCCCCACACCCTCAAGTTCAATCGACACCCACTCGAGCCGGCGATACATGTCGTCGACGTCGCGCAGGTTTTCAGGAGACCAGAAACGCTCGGCGATGGCGGCGGTGCGCGGCCAGATGCGCGAGTCGATGGTGCGGGCATCGATGTGCTCGGCCCACATGCAGATCTCGCCGCCGAGAATGCGCTTGCGCTCCTCTGGCGTGAGATCGGAGGTGGAAGGAAGCGGGTCGGCAAGGTAGTGCACGCCGGCAGGCTTCATGCCGTCCAGATAGTAGGGAGCGGAAAGAACGCCCGCGTAGCCCAGCTTGGCGCCCTTGAAGAGCGACTCCTCGCCGCGCCACGACTGCACCACCACATCCTTGGGAAGGCCGGGAGTGAGAACCTCGTCCCAGCCGATCATGTGCCTGTGCAGGCGGGCGATGGTCTTCAGCACGCGGGTATTGAAGTAGGCCTGCAGTGCGTCGTTGTCCTTGATGTCGTGCGCCTTCATGAAGGCGACGATGCGGGGATTGGTCTTCCAGTCCGGGGCCGGAGTTTCGTCGCCGCCGATGTGGATGTAGGCGTCGGGGAAGATGCCGGCCATCTCGGTCAGAAACCGGTCGATGAACACATACGTTGCTTCGCGCGTGGGATCGATGGCAGTATCGCTGACGCCGAACTCGCGGCGAATCTCATCGGGCTTGGTTCCGCTGGCCAACTCAGGATAAGCAACCAGCCAGGCCGCGCTATGTCCGGGCATTTCAAACTCCGGCACCACGCGGATGCCGCGTGCGCGTGCATAGGCCACAAGTTCCCGTGCTTGCTGCTGGGTATAGAAGAGGCCGTCGGAGCCTTTGGCGGTGAGGGCGGGATAGAGCTTGCTCTCGATGCGGAAGCCCTGGTCTTCGGTCAGGTGCCAGTGAAAGACGTTGAGCTTGACGGCGGCCATGCCGTCCAGAGTGCGCTTCAGCACGTCCATGGGCTCAAAGTGCCGGCCGCAATCGACCATCAGGCCGCGCCAGCGGAAGCGGGGCGTGTCGTGAATGGTGACGGCGGGAATGATGTAACCGTTGCCCTTGGGCTGCACCAGCTGAATGAGGGTCTCCAGACCGTGCATTGCACCGACTTCGGTCGGGGCATCGATCTCCGCACCCGCGTCCGTGACGCTGAGCGAGTAGCTCTCGTCCTCGTCGATCGATTGCACCGGAGCGGAAGCGTGGTCAACCTTGACCACGAGCTTTGTTTTTCCGGCCACGCCGCGGCCGGCGTGACGCAGACCTGCCGACCTTTCAATGCGCCGCACTGAGCGGTCAATTGCGTCGGTCAGGCGAGCGTCAGAGACCCCGGGAACCTGGACAGCGAAAGTGGAATCGAGCGCCAGTTCGCCGGAGCCCAAGGAAATCTGCGTGGGTTGCGGCATCAGGTGGTTCTGGAACTGCGCTTGTGCCGCGGCCGGCACGCTTGCCATCGCAACTGCCAATGCCGCCGCTGCGCTGAGTCTCAAAGCTGTCAAGATGTTCACCTCATGGTGCGAAGTTGATGGAACCGGGCGCTTCGGATGCGCCTCGTTTGCGTCTGGAGTCCATGGTACTTCGTCGGCCTTTTGCGGCGCAGGCAAACTGGCTGTGGAATCTGCAAATTCGGCAGGTTGGGTGGCTGCCTTAGTACAGTAGGGTCTACATATCGTGTTTACTCATGTGCAAACGTGTTTGCGCCGGACAGCCTGTAGTCCACACCGCGACGTTTCCTGCAAAGGACCGAGGTTTCAGTTTGCCCGGACCTTTGGCGACTTTCGGGGAGAAATGTGTGTGAGGAAGACTTTCAACCTTTCCGAGATCGAGGTCTGTGCTCTCCCAGATTCTCTCTTGAAAAGCAAGCTTCGTGGCGTTGAGACTTTGGATTTTCAAGGCATGGGGGTCTATCCCTCCGATGATTTTTGGGCGAGCAGTTGCCTTACCTGCCCGCCCATTGGTTCATC